>ERZ827150.5432-NODE-5432-length-10256-cov-4.914812_pt1 | contig 10256 bp, 10 predicted proteins | sample MGYA00519779_ERZ827150 | MGnify/ENA primary metagenome ERZ827150 (study PRJEB31778, sample SAMEA3449267) | human gut metagenome | biome: human gut; feature: human-associated habitat; material: faeces | place: United Kingdom | collected 2010/2012 ...
ATAAGCAGGCAATGGAGAAAGCATATCAGGAATATGATATTTTTAACAAGACACAACCAATCGAGTCTGATTTCGATAAGGTAGTTAAAGGATTGGCAAAGGCTGGGAAATAACCGTAACAGGAAAGGTCAGTTATGAAACGAGAAGTATGGTTATACATAAATTTTTATCCGAAAAGCAAGTGATAATTCTCTTTTTAAAATTGTGTTTATAAATCAAAAATGATACAATTTAAAAAATCGGAATTTTATGGAGAAAATCATGATTCAAGAAATAGAAAACAGAAGAAGCATACGAAAATATAAACCTGATGCAGTCAGTAAAGAAATACTTGAGCATATAATATACAGCGCAACCTTGGCACCTTCCGCTAAAAACAGACAGCCATGGAAATTTATTGTATATCAGGGAAAAGAAAAAGACCGTTTAGTCGATGTGATGCGCAATGGGATTAACTCCGAAAAAAGCACCCACAAACTTATGCCGGAATGGGCTTTTGCCATTCCTGATGCCCAAAATACGGTTCGGATTATGCAGGAAGCCCCGTGTCTGATTGTAGTACTTAACACAAATCAGCAAACGCCATTCGCAAACATTGAAAGTGAGCAGCGAATAGTAGAGATTTGTGATTCGTTGTCGATAGGCGCTTCTGTCGAAAATATGATACTGACCGCCACATCATATGGATTAGGTACCTTATGGATTGCAAATACTTGTTTTGCCTATAATGATCTAATCGATTTTATCGGAACTGAACATCAGCTGACCGGAATTGTTGCAGTTGGATTTGCGAATGAAAAACCAGCTAAAAGACCACGGAAGCCATTTAAAGATATCATTGAATACAGATAAATAGTTGTTTATCAAGCTGTTTAATTTTGAAAATTTCTTTGAAAAACTATTGACTCCTACGTAACGTAATAGTTTAGAGTATGCTTATCGAGAGGAGGAAATGACAATGATGACGGTGAATGAAGTAAGTAAATTAACAGGAGTGAGTATACGCACTCTGCAGTATTACGACACCATTGGACTCTTAAAACCTATTGAATATACAGAGTCAGGTTATAGGTTGTATGACGATACATCCTTGGAAAGGCTGCAACAAATTTTACTGTTTAAAGAATTGGAATTTCCGCTTAAGGAGATTAAAAAGATAATTGATGCCCCTAACTTTGACAGGAACAAAGCATTAGAGCAGCAGATTGAATTGCTTACGATGAAAAAGGAGCATCTTGAAAATCTTATTAGTTTCGCTCGAGGAATAAAAGGAATAGGAGTGAAATATATGGATTTTAAAGTATTTGATACAAGAAAGATTGATGAGTATTCTAAACGAGCAAAAGAACAATGGGGACAAACCTCTGAGTACAAGGAGTTTGAAGAGAAAACAAAGAACTGGACGAAAGATGATGAAGCTACTGTTGCAAATGAGTTTATGCAATTATTTGTTGAATTCGGACAAATGAAAGAAATGGACCCAGAAGATGAACAGGTGCAGTTGCAGGTAAGGAAACTTCAGGATTACATTACAGATCATTTTTATACATGTTCTGATAAGATTTTATGCGGTCTTGGAAGAATGTATGCTGGTGGGGGAGAACTTACGGAAAATATTGATGATGTCGGAGGAGCTGGCACAGCAGAGTTTGCAGGTAAGGCCATTGATATATTTTATATGAACAGAAGTTAAATTCCAGTTTGTTGTATTCGCCCATAATACGGGGCTGACAGGTATACCTGCTATTCTTCCGATGACCCGCGCGTAAAATCCATCGAAGAACAAGTCACGGAAGCAGGCACTTCTGGTTCAGATTTAGTTTCATCTGCTGCACCGTAGAGAAAAGCTCGGCAAAAGCGCTGAGCTTCTTTTTTGCAAACTGGGAAACAAACTTGAAAATAGCGCTAACCCTCAATCGTCGGAATGTGTTTTGACTGCTTCATTTTCGCCGATTTTCTTTTGATCCCACAATCCGTATTGTTCGCTGTTTTTCAGAGCCGAAAGCATATGATCCTTCAAATTCGGATATGTTTTGCACATGGACGCAATTAACTGCTTGATCTCCTGTCGTCTGGAGTGACCGTCCATGGGGCAGGGATTATGAACAACGGGCAGATTTAACCGTCTGGCCACATGGATGACGTGCTTTTCGGGCACATACACCATGGGACGGATAACCGTCACATCCGCGCCGGGCAAAAACATGTTCGGGTGAAAGGTGTGAAGCCTTCCTTCAAAAAACAACGACATCATCAGGGTTTCAATCGCATCTTCCCGATGATGGCCGAGCGCGACCTTGTTGCAGCCCAGTCGTTTGGCCACGTCATTCAGCGCCCCGCGCCGCATTTTTGCGCAGAGTGAACAGGGATTATTCTCCTTGCGAAGATCAAAAACCACCTTCGCGATATCCGTCTGAATCACATCAAACGGAATATTCAATTCCTCGCACCGGCGCATAACGGGCGAAGCGTCGAAGGCTTCAAATCCCATATCGAGCATAATCCCGCGCAGTTCAAAATTCTTGTGTTCAAATTTGCGGTACAGCGAAAGGGCATAGAGCAGAAGCAGGCTGTCCTTTCCGCCGGAAACGCCGACCGCCACGCGATCTCCCGGCGCAATCATTTCAAAATCCTCGTCCGCTCTGCGAATGTCGCCCAGCACGGTTTTCATCTCGTCGTCGCCTCCTTGTCACAAAGAGTATATCAGCCGACCGCGAAAACGTCAATATTCTGTGCGGATCGGCACACCCGCCAAGCGAATGTTAAATTCTCGAAGAAGCGATTGACGAAAACCGCGCTTGCTGATACAATAGCAAAGAAAATATTCCGCAGGACTCTGCCGCCGAAGGAACAACGCACCGTTTTGATGTACAGACAATCTTTATCCGGCAGAATCCCCCGATCAATCCGAAATTTGAGGTGGAGGAAAGCATGAAAACGATTTTTGACATTCTGCGCGGCGTGGTTATCGGTCTGGCCAACATCATCCCCGGCGTAAGCGGCGGCACGATGATGGTTTCCATGGGCATTTACGACACGATCATCGGCTGCATCAATTCGCTGTTCAAGGACTTCAAACGCTGCGTCAAAATGCTTTGGCCGTATGCGCTGGGCATGGTGCTCGGCATTTTGGGTCTGGCCAAGCTGATCACGTTCCTGCTCGGCTCGTATCCGCTGCCGACGAACATGGCGTTTATCGGTCTGATTCTCGGCGGCCTGCCGATGATTCTCAAGAAGATGAAGGGCGAAAAGAAAGGCGCGCCAGGCGCAATCGCCTTCGTTCTGGCCTTCGCGCTGGTTGTCGGTCTGAAAATCGTCGGCGGAGGTAACAGCGCGGACGCTTCCATCACCTTGGGGCTTGGCCAAATGATCATTCTGTTTGTGATAGGCGTCATCGCCGCGGCGACCATGGTGATTCCCGGTGTCAGCGGCTCCATGATGCTGATGCTGCTGGGCTATTACAATCCAGTCGTCGGCTCCGTCAGCGGGCTGGTCGATGCGCTGCTTTCCGGCAATATGAGCGCTGTCCTTCGCTGCTGCGGTGTGCTGATTCCGTTCGGCATCGGCGTTGTCGTCGGCATCTTCGCCGTGGCAAAGCTGATTGAAATCCTGCTGCGCCGTTTTCCCGGCCCGACCTATTGCGCCATCATGGGGCTTGTGACGGCCTCGCCGGTCGCTATTTTGATGGGGCTAAGCTATACAGGGCTGACCGCTGCGGCTGTGATCTTCTCCGTCGTCATGCTGGCGCTGGGCAGCGTGGTCGCTTATAAGCTCGGCGGCGAATAATTAATTGACAAAACAGGGTTTACCTGCTATAATCACATTGTTTTTTGAATTACATACAACCTTATTGAGAGCGGCGGAGGGAATAGGCCCAATGAAGCCCGGCAACCGGTTGAATTCGGTGCTAAATCCTACGGCTCTGGCCGGCAGATGAGGTATGGTTGAAATAAAACCGCCTGATTTGCGCAATCGGGCGGATTTTTCATGCCGCAAAGCAGCTCTCATCAAGCGAGAGGAGAAGACAAATGAAGCAACTGTTTACATCCGAATCCGTTACGGAAGGACATCCCGACAAAATCTGCGACCAGATCAGCGACGCGGTGCTCGACGCGATTCTGGCGCAGGATCCGTATGCCCGCGTGGCCTGCGAAACCTGCACGACAACCGGCATTGTGATGGTGATGGGCGAGGTGACCACCACCGCCGACTATCGAGTGGACGATATCGTTCGTGAAGTGGTCTGCGACATCGGCTATGACCGCGCCAAATACGGCTTTGACGGCCACACCTGCGCCGTGCTGACGGCGATGCATGGTCAGAGCCCGGATATCGCCATGGGCGTTGACGACGCGCTGGAAGGGCGCGGTGTGGGCGATATGGACATCGGCGCCGGCGATCAGGGCATGATGTTCGGCTTCGCCTGCGATGAAACGCCCGAGATGATGCCCATGCCCATCGCGCTGGCGCACCGCATCACGCGCCGCCTTTCTCAGGCGCGCAGGAGCGAGGAGCTGCCTTGGCTGCGCCCGGACGGAAAGAGTCAGGTGACGATCGAGTACGACGGGGACAAGCCCGTTCGCGTCGATACGGTCGTCGTTTCCACCCAGCATGCGCCCGAAATCAGCCATGAGGCGCTTTCCGCTGCCATCATTGATAAGGTGATCTGCAAATCCATTCCGGCCGAGCTGATGGACGAGAATACCCGATTCCTGATCAATCCGACCGGCCGCTTCACCATCGGCGGCCCGATGGGCGATTCCGGCCTGACCGGCCGCAAGATCATCGTCGATACCTACGGCGGATATGCCCGCCATGGCGGCGGCGCGTTCAGCGGCAAGGACCCGACAAAGGTCGATCGCAGCGCCGCGTATGCCGCGCGCTACATCGCGAAGAACATCGTTGCGGCGGGATTGGCCAAGCGCTGTGAAATCGAGCTGGCTTACGCGATCGGCGTGGCCAATCCGGTTTCTCTGCTGGTCGATACGCAGGGCACCGGCGTCATTTCCGACGACGCGCTGGCGAAAATCGTCAGAGAGCAGTTTGATCTTCGTCCGGCTGGCATCATCGACATGCTGAATCTGCGCCGCCCGATTTATCGTCAGACGGCCGCGTTCGGCCATTTCGGCAGAACGGACGTCGATCTGCCGTGGGAACGTGTGGATCGTGCCGAGGCGCTGCGCGCGGCGGCCGGCATTTAATATTCCCTTACGCAAAAGGGCATTGCTGCGGATGGTTCGCATCGGCAGCAACGCCCTTTTTTTTCCGAAAATTTATTCGCGCAGAAGCTCAATTTTCTTGATTTCCGCTTCGCTCGGGGTGATATACAGCGTTCTCTGGTGGGTGTAGGTGACAAAACCGGCGGGGGTTCCGCCCGGTTTTTTGATATACCGGCGCAGCGTCGCGTCAATCGGCACCTGTGCGCTGCGAACGCCTTTTGAATAATACGCCGCGAGCATGGCCGCCTGCATCAGCGTAGACTCCGGCACGTCGCCCTCCGTGTGAATCAGCACATGCGAACCCGGCATCTTCTGCGCGTGCAGCCATGTTTCGTTGCCGCGCGCGCCCATCGTCAGGCGCTCGTTTTGCAGCGCGTTTTTGCCCACTTCCATTTCAATGCCGTCGCAGGAACGGAATTTCATCGGCTGGGACGGCGCTTCCTTTCTCGGCTTTACGTGGGAAGACGGCTGGCGCACATGGCCGGAGGCGACGAGCATCTCCCGCAGTTCCGACAGCCCGCGCGCATCCGTACATTTGCGCAGATCGTCTTCCATCTGCTCCAGATATTCGAGTTCCTGCTCGGCTTTTTCCTTTTGTTCTGCCGCAAGCGTCCTCGCGCCGCGCGCCTTTTGATACAGCTTGAAATATCGCTGGGCGTTTTGCGCAGGGGAGAGCGAGACGTCCATCGGGATAGAGACCGGCTCGCAGTTCTCGCTGTAATAATTCTCCACGACAGCGACCGGTTCGCCCTTCTGAAGCCGATACAGATTGGCCTGAAGCAGCTCGCCGTTTTGCCGATATTCTTCCATGCGCGCCGCACCTTCCAGCGCTTCATTCTGAATGGCGATCTTTTTTTCACATCGCTCAATATGGTTTTTAAGGGCATGCGCAAGGCTGGCGCTCCGCTGATTCAGCCGATCCCGTCGATCCCGCTCATAGAAATACGCATCCAGCGCGGCGCTCGGATCAGCGTACTGCGCCGTTTGCGCCGTCGGCAGATGCACCTGCGGGAAGGGAAATACGTCCGTCGGCGTACCCGCATCGTCCAGCGTCACCACGCAGGGCGAGAGCGAGGGCATCTCCCGCAGATAGCCGTGCAGCGCGTCCGCGGCCGCCTGAACGTCGATTTCGCTGACCAGCGACGATCCGTTCATGCCGATTCGGGCAGCCGCCTCACGGGCGGCCTGCGGCGAAAAACCGGCGACGCATGCGCCGATGGCCTTTTCCAGCTTGCCGCCCTCCTGCGCAAGCCGCAATGCGATTTCCTCCGCTGTCGCCGTTTCGGGGTTCAGCTTTCCCTGTGCGGGCGGATAGGCGTAGGTCAGACCCGGCAGAACCTGACGTACCCGAGAAATATCCTGCCCGACGTGCCGCACCGCATCGACAATGCGCCCATCCGCTGCGCGCAGAATGATGTTGGAATGCCTGCCCATGATCTCTACAACCATCGTCCGCGTCACGGGATCACCCAGCTCGCTCAGATTGCTGATGTCGATTTCCAAGATACGGTCGCCCGCAATGCGGCGCACCGCCAGCACACGGCCGCCGCAGAGGTATTTCCGAAGCAGCATGCAGAACATCGGCGGCTCCATCGGCCCTGTTTTCGCGTGCTCGCTCAGGTGCACGCGCGCCGCGCTGGCCGCCGCGCTGAGCACAAGGCGATGGTTGACCCCCTGCGCGCGAATCACCAAATGAATTTCGTCTTTCTCCGGCTGAATCACGCGATCCACGCGGCCATCCCGAAGCACCGTATCTAATTGCCGGGCAACAAAGCCCAGCATAACGCCGTCCATTGGCATAAAAGAGATTCCTCCTTTGGCGAGGGATATGTCTTTGGCATGACCGGCCAAGCCGATACATAGGATGCACCGTGAGAAAGGGCGGCGCGCCTAGGCTCGTTCGCATACCGCAATGGTCACGCTCGCCGCCCGTGCGCAGCCCAGCCACGCCCGACGAGCCTGCCCAATCGGTATTATACCATCTTTTGCCCGCAAAGCAAAGAGGGGAAGGGCAGGCATGTGCGCGCAGAACGAGTCATAAACTGGGGCGGAAATCAACCGGCAAGGAGTGATGGCTTGTGAAATGGCCGAAAATCAGGATTCGGCGCGAAACAATCGAGCGCACGCTGATCGTATGCTCGGCGGCGCTGGTGCTGCTGCTTTCGCTCAAACGCGGCGGCACAAACGGCGAACCATACGAAGAACCGCTGGAGGATATTCCGCAGGGAGAAATCAGCGTTTCAAGCGCACAGACGGCGGATACCCGAGAAACCGTTGTCTATTACGAGGACGGAGACGGCTATCTGGTGCCCGTGCAGCGCAGCATCATGCGTCAGGACGGCATCGCGAAGGCCACGCTGGAGCTGATGGTGCAAAACCCGAGAAACGACATGGACGCCGCGCGGCTGGGGCTTGTCCCCGTTGTGCCGGAAGGGACAACGTTTGACCTCGATATTTCCGGCGGACACGCCCGCGTAGACATGAGCGCGCAGGTTCTGAACGCGCAGGATAAGCAGCAGGAAGAAAATATGCGCACCGCCATCGTCTGGGCGCTCACGGAGTTTGACACCGTAAAGGACGTTCATTTCCTCGTCGATGGTCAAAACCGCGGAACGCTCACGCACGGAACGAACATCGGCGGCTCTTATACGCGCGTCGGCCTGAACCGAGAAGCAGTTAGTCAGGAAACGTTTGCGGACAGCGACGAAATTCAGGTCTTCTTCCCGACGCAGAACGGGCGACTGCTCGTGCCCGTTTCCAGAACGATATACGGTTCCGATGACGTGGCTACTGCTGTTTTTGAATTTCTGCGTGGGCCCAAGGCGGACAGTGGGCTTGAAACGCCGCTTGCGCAGAGCGTTCAGCTTTTAGGCATCGACGTCAGTGACGGCACGGTCACCATCAATTTCAGCGGCGATTTCACCAAGATTGCCGAACAGAGCGACGGCGGTATACAAGCCATGCGCGCCCTGATGATGACATGCACACGATATCCCGGCATTAAAAAGGTCAAAATTCTGGTGGATGGAAACCCCTATCAGTTGCCCGTCACAGACGTGCCGACGTTCGCCAATATCGCAAGCGAGGTTGAAAGCAGCTATCCCGAAGTGATGATGATTGAATAGGCGCAGAGCCGGGCGCATCGGGCGTTTCGGCTCTTTTCTTTGCCGCTCGATTATGCTATACTGTTTGACATACAGGATATTCCATGAGGAGAGAGCATGCCATGACTCGTTCAAAAATGCGGCTGATTGTCGCCAGCAACAACTCAAATAAACTGCGCGAGTTCCACGAAATTCTGGGAGAGCGGTTTGACATCGTTTCCATGCACGAAGCGGGCATTGACGCAGACATCGAGGAAAACGGAACAACCTTCGAGGAAAACGCGCTCATCAAGGCCAATTATGTGATGAACGCCTGTCACTGCGCCGCCATCGCCGACGACAGCGGGCTTGAGGTTGACGCGCTGGGCGGCGCTCCCGGCGTATACAGCGCGCGATACTGCGGCCGACACGGCGACGACGACGCGAATAACGCACTGCTGCTTCGCAATCTGGAAGGCATTCCTGCGCCGAGAAAAGCGCGATATGTCGCCGCGATTGCGCTGGTTCGCCCCGGCCACGCGCCCATCGTATGCCGCGGCACATGTGAGGGCGAAATTCTGACGGAGGGCAGAGGAAACGGCGGTTTCGGCTATGACCCCTTGTTTTTGTGCGAAACGGGGAAGACCTTTGCGGAGATTTCGCCGGAAGTCAAAAACGCAATCAGCCACAGAAAACGCGGAATCGAAGCCGTATTGCATGCGTTGGAGGCGGAACAATGACCCGCATCGGCGTATTTTCCGACAGCCACGGGGATCGCGACGCGCTGGAAAGGCTGCTTGAAGAAATGGGGCACGTTGACGCCGCCTGTTTTCTGGGCGACATTTCATCCGACGCGATGTTTTTGAGGGAAAAGCTGGAAGAAATGCCGCATCAGCCTGTTTTGTATGCCGTAAGGGGCAATAACGATTTAGCCTCCATGCTGCCGGATCAGCTTTTGATCGAATTGGGCGGCCACAAAATCTGGATGGAGCACGGACATCTGGTTCCAAACCTGATGACGCTCGCGTTTCGCGCAAAGGATCATGGCGCCGATATTGCGCTTTTCGGCCATACGCATGAGCCGCTGTGCGAATATGCCTACGGCGTGATGCTGCTCAACCCCGGATCGGCGGGGAATCGGTGCAGGGGAGGCGCGGCGCGTGCCAGCCTGCTGCTGCTGGATAAAGACAAAATCCGCGTTGAAGACATCCTTTAAGAATCCCGTCTATCTTCTGTGCAAATGCCCGTTTTTCCTTTTCAGGAAAGGACCATTTGGCGCTGCTTTCAACCCGGATTTGGCGCGGCAGGGGAACGTTTGAACACGCTGCGCTCAATCCAGCGATTCATAAGTTTCACAAAAATTCAAAAAATGTCAAAAAACCTATTGACAAAAGCGATTCGAATCTGTATAATTAGTTCTCGTCAGCGGGAACGCCGCAGCGTCAGAGGACAGCGAAGCCTGCGCCTGTAGCTCAGTCGGATAGAGCAACGGCCTTCTAAGCCGTGGGCCGTGGGTTCGAATCCCTCCAGGCGCGCCATCGTGGTGGGTATAGCTCAGTTGGTTAGAGTGCCAGGTTGTGGCCCTGGAGGTCGTGGGTTCGAGCCCCACTACTCACCCCACTTTTTTCTGCTGTTCATGCAGGGACGTTGGGGTGTCGCCAAGCGGCAAGGCACGGGACTTTGACTCCCGCATTCGCAAGGTTCGAATCCTGCCACCCCAGCCATTTGATCCATTAGCTCAGCTGGTAGAGCACCTGACTTTTAATCAGGGTGCCTGGGGTTCGAATCCCCAATGGGTCACCATTTTGGGGTGTGCGGGTGTGGCGGAATGGCAGACGCGGCAGATTTAGGATCTGTTGCCCAAGGCGTATGAGTTCGAGTCTCTTCACCCGCACCATTATGCGGTAGTAGCTCAGTGGTAGAGTGCCACCTTGCCAAGGTGGATGTCGCGAGT
>ERZ827150.5434-NODE-5434-length-10256-cov-2.991667_pt1 | contig 10256 bp, 10 predicted proteins | sample MGYA00519779_ERZ827150 | MGnify/ENA primary metagenome ERZ827150 (study PRJEB31778, sample SAMEA3449267) | human gut metagenome | biome: human gut; feature: human-associated habitat; material: faeces | place: United Kingdom | collected 2010/2012 ...
GCAACACGGTCGACACGCGGCGATTGAGCGAAGAGACTCCATGGGGCGAGTTCAATTTCTGCGCTGGCAAATCGGCCGGCATGAGTGCTGTCCTTTGTGTGAATGAGCTCTCCCGCAGGTATGCGGAGAATAAGTTTCGGCAAACGCTTCAATTCCACATCGCCAGAAAGTTCCGCTCGCAGCCCAAGATGTGACTCGAGCATGGCTGCGGCCCGTGCTGTAACGCGTTCAGGAGTGGCGTAGAGCGTGAGGGCGCCGACGAGGGAAAGAGCGAGAAGGGAAAGAAAAAGCAGAATGACGATTGTGGTGCGGAGAGTTCGCATGAAGCGGCCTGTGATAGAGAGTCATCAGCGATGTAGTCTGCCACACAACAAAAGAAGCAGGAGCTGAGATGGCAAATCTCGTGCATCCTGCTTCTAGTCGTCGAAGGACTGTTGGAGTCTCTCGATGAAATTAACCTTGCTGACGAATCAGCCAATCGAAGGCGCCGAGCGCAGCAGTTGCTCCGCCGCCCAGGGCGATAACGACCTGCTTGTAAGGTGAGGTTGTACAGTCGCCGCCGGCAAAGATGCCTTCGGCAGATGTGGCGCCGTGGTCGTTGATGATGATTTCATTCCAATCGTTTAACGCGACCGTTCCCTTGAGCCAGTCAGTATTGGGCACGAGGCCAATCTGGATGAAGCAACCCGAAGCGGGGAGGATTTTGAATTCACCCGTAGCTTTGTCTTTATAGCGAACGCCGGTGAGGAGCTGACCATTGCCTTCCAGGGACTCCACAGTCATGTTGTAGATGACCTTGGCGTTGGTCGTTGCAAGGAGTTTCTTAACGAGTACTTCGTCTGCAGTAAGCTGACCGCCGCGCTGCAGCAATGTGACTGTGCGGCAGATTGCAGCCAAGTCGATGGCGGCTTCAACACCGGAGTTGCCTCCGCCTACAACCACCACATCCTTACCCTTAAAAAGCGGGCCATCGCAGTGAGGGCAGTATGCGACGCCTTTGCCCTGATATTCCTTTTCTCCAGGAACACCGAGCTGGCGCCAACGAGCGCCGGTTGCGGCAATCATGGCCTTGGTCTGAAGATGCCCGCCTGAGGCAAGCTCGATTTGCCAGAAACCGTCCTGACGTTCCACCTTGACGGCGCGTTCGAGCGCCATCACGTCAACGCCGTAGTGATTGACGTGCTCCATGAAACGACCGCCGAGCGCCACGCCGTCAGTCGACAGGATTGACGTGAAGTTCTCAATAGAGCTTGTTTCGTTGACTTGTCCGCCAGGACGCTCGCAGAGGAGTCCCGTACGCAGCCCTTTGCGGGCGGCATAAATGGCCGCTGTGGCACCGGCGGGGCCAGCACCCACGACGAGGACGTCGAACGGTGCTTTAGCAGAGAGCTTGGCAGCCTGTTCCTTGACAAAACCCTCATCAAGCTTGGCAACAATTTCTCCGAGCTCATGACGGCCTGCCATGAACTCCTTGCCGTTCAGAAAAACTGTCGGCACGGCCATGATGCGGCGTTCTTTCACCTCATCCTGAAAGAGCGCACCGTCGACTGTCGTTACTCGTACGTTGGGATTGAGCACGGCCATGAGGTTGAGAGCTTGTACTACATCCGGGCAGTTATGGCATGACAGGGACATGTAGACCACGAAGTCGTAGTCGCCCTGCAGTCCGCGCACGCGGTTAAGCAGATCGGGAGCTGACTTGCTCGGATAGCCGCTTGCTTGCAGCAACGCAAGAATCAGGGACGAGAATTCGTGTCCCATTGGTAGTGCAGCAAAACGGATGCCCATGTTTTCGCCAGTGCGCGAGATAGTAAAGCTCGGGCGGCGAACCTGAAGATCCGCCGGAGCATCGGCGACAGTGATCAACTTAGAGACGGAAGCGAGATCCGAGAGCAGTGAACGAATTTGTTCGGAGGCTTCGGAAGCGTCACCCGCAAAGGTCAGCGTGATGGGGTTAACGAGTCGATCAAGATAGGACTTAACCTGTTGAAGAGCGGAAGCGTCAAGCATAGTAGAGAGTCAAGGTTAGCTGATGGCGGCCGCTACGTCTCTCTGGTCAGCGAAGCGAGGACCGCGAGTTGTTCTGAAGTGAAGCGTATGAAAAAAAGGCCGCCTGGTTTAAAGGCGGCCTTCTTATGTTCTTTCGTCGGCCTTATGCTCTCAGTCGTTTGTTTCTGAGATTGGAGCCGCAGGAAAGATTAGATCTTGCCCACGAGATCGAAGGACGGAACCAGCGTTTCCTTGCCCGGACGCCACTTGGCGGGGCAGACCTGATCGGGATGAGCGTCAACGTACTGAGCCGCTTCAACCTTGCGAAGAAGCTCAGAGGCATCGCGGCCGATGCCGCTGTCATGATGTTCCATGACGACGATCTTGCCGGCGGGGTTGATCACAAACGTGCCACGTTCCGCAAGACCTTCCTCCTCAATCAAAACATCGAAGTTGCGGGAGATCTGGCCAGTCTTGTCGCCAAGCATCGGGAATTGCACCTTGCCAACGGCGGCGGAAGATTCATGCCAAGCCTTGTGCGTAAAGTGAGTGTCCGTCGAAACGGCGTAGATCTCAACGCCCAGTTTCTTGAATTCAGCATAGTGGTCGGCGAGGTCTTCGAGCTCAGTCGGGCACACGAAGGTGAAGTCGGCCGGGTAGAAGAAGACGACGGACCAATGGCCCTTCAGATCCGCATCCGTAACCTTCTTGAAGGCGCCTTCGTGGTAAGCCCCGGTTTCGAACGGCAGGATTTCAGTAGTAAGCAGAGACATTGGATTCTCCTTGTCAGTTGACTGGTTTGGACGGCGGCATGGCGTGTCGTCCGAATGAAATAAATTCAATGGCGCTACTTTAGCGATTATTTATCGAGCTGTCAAATCTAAAAAGTAAAAACTATTAACAAGAGAATGATTCGCAGCTTCGTTAATTTTTAAAGCGATCAAACTGTTTGCGGATATTGGGTGCAAGCCGTTCAAGTGCGTCAAGCGTCGTGAAGACAGATGCGCGGCCGCGTTGTGAGAGCTCACGAAACCGTGTAAGGAGTTCGTTCTCCTCTTCGATCACAAGGTGTCTTTCACCGGTGATGATAAAGAGCACATCGAAACCGCAGGCTGCAAGACGCGGCATGCGCCATATGCCTGGATCGGCAGTGCCGGATTCAAAGGCGTCGTAAGCTTCGAGCGGTACGCCGAGGAGCTGAGCAATCTGGCGAGGAGCATAGCCGAGACGTTCTCGCTCGCCTTTGAGCCGCTCGCCGGCATCCTTGCGCCGTTTGGTGGAGGTCGTAGCCATGCGTAGCAATGAAGTGGTTGGGAACGATGTGCAGTATAAGGTCGTCGGAAAGACGAAAAAAGGCCGCCAACGCCCAAGAAGCAGAGCGGTCTGGCGGCCTGTGCCGAGCGGCGTTGAAATAGCGCGTTAGACGTTAAAGAGGAAGTTCATTACGTCGCCATCCTGAACGATGTAGTCCTTGCCTTCGGCTCGCATCTTGCCAGCTTCCTGAGCACCTTTTTCTCCGCGGTGCGCGATAAAGTCATCATAGGCGATCGTTTGGGCACGAATAAAGCCGCGCTCAAAATCAGTATGGATTACACCCGCAGCCTGCGGAGCGGTGTCGCCTTTGTGAATGGTCCAAGCACGAACTTCTTTGACGCCGGCAGTGAAATAGGTCTGCAGCCCCAGCAGATCATAGGCGGCGCGGATGACACGGTTGAGGCCAGGTTCAGACATGCCCATGTCTTCAAGGAACATTTCCTTGTCGGCGTCGTCAAGGTCGGCAATATCCGCCTCTGTCTTGGCACAAACGGCTACGACCGGCGCATGTTCCTTCGCTGCAAACTCACGAACGGCGTCAAGAAGAGGGTTGTTCGTGAAGCCATGATCTTCAACGTTGGCCACATACATGGTGGGCTTCATGGTCAGAAGGAATAGCTGGCGGATGACTTTTTGTTCGTCTTCGTTGAGCTTCACCGAACGTGCGGGCATGCCTTCATTGAGAACGGGCAGAAGCTTTTCGAGCACAAGAACCAGCTTCATTGCCTCCTTGTCACCGCCGGAGCGAGCCTGCTTGGCATAGCGGTTCAAAGCTTTTTCCACGGTTGCCAGATCGGCAAGCGCAAGTTCGGTATTGATCACAGCGATGTCGTTGAGCGGATTTACTTCTCCGGCAACATGCACGACATTGTCGTCGTTGAAACACCGAACGATATGTGCGATGGCGTCACACTCGCGAATGTTGGCAAGGAACTGGTTGCCAAGGCCTTCACCCTTGCTCGCTCCAGCAACGAGACCGGCGATATCGACGAATTCGACAGCGGCGGGCACGATGCGTTCGGGCTTAACAATCTCCGAGAGCTTCTGCAGGCGGGGATCAGGCACTTCAACAATGCCTACATTGGGTTCAATGGTGCAGAAAGGATAGTTCTCAGCGGCGATACCCGCTTTTGTGAGCGCGTTGAAGATCGTGGATTTGCCGACATTGGGGAGGCCGACGATGCCGCATTTCAAGCCCATGATGAATCTCTTGATGGAATGGGGTGGAAGATGCGCTCAAAAAACCGCAATGCGCGGGAGCGCGCCAGAAAACCGGCCGCAAGCGGCGGTCGGTGCGGAATAGGAACCCGCTATTTTAGCAAGGCTTATCGAGTGACAAGCGCAGATAAGTGATATTGGACAATTGCTTGTGTTTAGACGGATACCGCAGCATTTATGGATCGGATGCGGTCAATGAGCACTTCTACAGTTTCTTCGCTGAAAAGTTCAATGCCAACATCGGCAAGCGCCTGCGCAGCGATACCGCGTCCGGGAACGAGTCGACCGGAGAAGGTGCCGTCATAAATACAGTCAGGACTACAGGATGGGCTTCTTGCTTTCAAAAGCGCAAATTGTGCGCCCAGCGTTTGAGCGGCAATCACCGCAAGCTTCGCTCCGCGCACATATGGATCAGAAGCGTCGTCTCCGTGGCAAGAGCAAATCTTTGAGCGGCCCGATAGAACATCGCTTGCAGTACTGCCCGGGCAAATCTCACAAGGTTGGCGCGGAACAGGAAGACCGCCGTCGACCTCAGGACAAATGGGCACCCAGCGAACATGTTGAGCGGTGACTTGGTATTGAGCGAGGTGCTCAAGAATAGAAGGCTTCAGGCGCCCGTCGTAACGGCAGCGCTCCCCGAGGAGACAGCGGCTGATGAGAACGACGGGCGCAACCATCGCGTCAGGCCTCAATGGTTTGGCGTCCAGGCTTCTGTGGAGGCGCAGGTTTCTTGGGCGTTCCAAAAGCTGCAATGGCGCGGTGTGCTTTTTCCATCTCCCCTTCGGCCCAGAGCGGTGCTGTCTCGAGGGCGGCTAAGGCGCAGGTACGAATGGCTTCTTCGTGCTCGGATGAAGGGGCAGAAAGGACAAAGTCGAAGACTTGCTGAGCCAGGCCGAGCGTTCGCGGATGACCGATACCGAGACGCAGGCGCCAGAAGTCAGGCGTGCCAAGCTGCTGAGTAATGGACTTCAAGCCGTTGTGACCAGCATTGCCGCCGCCCTTTTTGATGCGCATGCAGCCAGGCAGAAGGTCCATTTCGTCGTGGGCGACAAGGACTTCAGCAGGTGTGATCTTGAAGTAGTTGGCCATGACCGAGACGGCTTCACCTGAGGCGTTCATGAAGGTGAGAGGCTTGAGGAGCCAGACTTCATGGCCGGCAATGCGGCAGCGTGCTGTCTCTCCCTGAAACTTCCGTTCTTCGTGGAAATGCGCACCGAGTTTGCCGGCGAGCATGTCAACAAAACGAAAGCCCGCATTGTGCCGGGTACGAACATAGTCCGGACCCGGGTTGCCGAGCCCGACGATGAGACGGATGGGCAGATTCTGTTGAGCCATTTGCTTACTTTAAGAAATATCAGCGGCGCGGTCCGCGACGGCGGTTGTCATCGTCAAAGCGTGAATAACGCTCAGAACGGTCGTCACGATCAAAGCGCTTACGTTCGGGACGATCATAGCGATCGTTTCGTCCTTCGCGCTCAAAACGATCGGAGCGGCCACGATCACTGCGTTCTTCTCGCGGCGCACCTTGGTCGAGCTTCACCGTGATGGGGCGTCCTTTGAAGCGAACCCCCTGAAGGGCGTCGATGACCTGCTGCGCGACTGCGCTGTCGACTTCTGCGAGCGTAAAGCGGTCGGAAATATCAATTGCTCCGATTTGCCGCGAGCTTACATTGGCCTCATTGGCAATGGCACCGACGATATCGCCCGGACGCACGCCGCTCATGCGGCCTGCTCCGATAAAGAGGCGCGTCATGCCCTCTTCGGGCTCTCCGCGTTCGCGGCGCGGACGTTCCGGACGTTCGCTGCGTTCGCGTCGATCGCGCCGGTCACCGAAAGCGGGGATCTCCATGTCGTCGTCATTTGTTCCTTCGCTTTCCAGCGCGAGGCGAACGGCGGCAGCGGCCACTTCAATCGGGTCGTGTTCTTCGCAGAGTGCCTCAACGATTACGTTGTAGCGTTCAAGTCCTCCTTGAGCGAGGATCTCTGCGATTGCTCCGCGGGTAACTTCAAGGCGCTTGGCTTGAACATCGGTAGCCGACGGGACCGTACGGATTTCAATTTTTGAGCGTGTAGCGCGCTCGAGGGCTCGAATGTGGCGGTGTTCGCGCGGTTCAAGAATGGTGATTGCCGTACCAGTGCGGCCTGCACGGCCCGTTCGGCCGATGCGATGCACGTAGGTTTCATAGGACGCCGGGATGCCGAAATTGATGACGTGCGTCAGGTTTTCCAAATCGATGCCGCGAGCGGCAACATCGGTGGCGACAATCGCATCAATCTTGCCGGATCTGGCATTACGCATAACGCGGTCACGAGTTGGCTGATCAAGGCCGCCGTGCAACGCCTCGACGCTGCTTCAGTAAGCTCATCGACTTCGTTGCGGGTGCGGGCGAAGATGATGGCAAGTTCGGGATCCTCAAGATCGAGAATGCGGCCAAGCGCTGCCGTGCGGTAATTGCGTCCCACGATATAAGCGATCTGAGGAACACGGGGGGCTTCGCCTTCGGGTGTTTCTTCCTTGGCAATAGCGATTCGCACGGGGTTCTTCAGATGTTCGTCGGCGATCTTCGCAATTCTCGGCGGAAGCGTGGCGGAGAAGAGTGCTGTCTGTACGCCCTCGGGGAGTGCCTCGAAGATGGCATCCAGTTCGTCGGCAAAGCCGAGGTCAAGCATCTCGTCAGCTTCGTCGAGAACCACGGCCTTTACGGCATCAAGCTTGAGCGTGCCGCGATTAATGTGATCAAGGGCTCGACCTGGCGTGGCAACAACGACATGCGTGCCGCGCTTAAGGGAGCGGATCTGGCGGCCATATTCCTGTCCGCCGTAGATCGGCGTCACGATGATGCCGGCATCTCGGCCGTAGCTGTGAAAAGATTCACTCACCTGCAGGCATAGTTCACGCGTCGGAGTGAGGACGAGAATCACCGGGTCGGAAGGCTCTTTGCCAAGTGCCCAGCGTTCAATAAGAGGAAGTGCGAAGGCAGCAGTTTTACCTGTGCCAGTGGCGGCCTGACCGAGAACGTCTGAGCCCGCAAGAATGGCTGGAATGGCAGCCTCTTGAATAGGGGTAGGTTCTTCAAAGCCAAGGGCAGTAAGGGAGGAGACGAGTTGGGGCGAAAGGCCCAGTTCGGCAAAATCAGCCATGTTTGAGTAATGTCCAATGGTCGCTGGCGGCCTCGCACATCAGAACTCAGAAACGAAGGCGGATGAGGCGTTCAGCAAATGTTGAGTAAAAGCCTGGTATTGAAATCAGGCATGCTGCAGAGTGCATTCGCTCTGCAATAGGTGGCAATGACCACAGAAAATCGGGCATTCGCAAGAAAATGCCACGACGGAGGCTTTGGAAGTCAAAAGTCTTCTGAAGATAAGCAAAAAGCCCGCATCGGCTTGGGTTAGAAGCCTCGCGGGCTTGCGCCGTATCTGCTGGAGCCATGAAAGCTCCAGCAGCGGGCAAAAGTATCCTGACGGATTACTTGGCCGGGGCGGCAGCCGGGGCTGCGGCACCTTCGGCCGGAGCAGCGGCTGCGGCATCGCCTTCAGCAGCCGCAGGAGCAATGATTTCTTCTTCGACCGGCTGAATAACGGAAGCGATGACCGAGTCCGTAACCATCTTGACACCTTCCGGAACAACGAGGTCGGTGGCGTGCAAGGTCGTGCCGGTTTCCATCTTGGAGAGGTCAACGGCAATGAATTCAGGCAGATCGCGCGGCAAGCAGGCCACTTCGACGTAGGCGGTAGCACGCGAGATGATGCACTTGTCGATCTTAACGGCCGGGCTGAGTTCTTCGCCCGAGAAGTGCAGCGGCACACGCATCGTCACGACTTCATCCGGCGCAATGCGCTGGAAGTCGATGTGCATGACCTGCTGCTTATACGGGTGCATCTGGAAGTCACGCAGAACAACGAGTTCTTCCTTGCCGTCGAGTTCCATCGTCAGAATGGAAGCGTGGAACTTTTCCTTGCGCAGCGCAAAGAAGATCGGGTTGTGTTCAAGCTCGATCGGGGTGGCGGGGTTCTTGCCGCCGTAAATGATGCCCGGGAGCTTGTCCGCGCGGCGCAGACGGCGGCTCGCACCCGTACCTTGCGTTGTGCGCGTGGTGGCGATGACTTTCATGAGATGACTCCTAATAGAGTGTTTTTAAAGAAAAATAGAAATGACAACTCCACAATCGCGACCAACTGTGGAGCTGACGGGATCAGCATTCCGAGAAGAGTGAACTCACGGAAGCTTCGCGCGCGATGCGCGAAAGGGTTTCACCGATGATGGCCGCACAGGAAACCTGGCGAATCTTCGAGCAAGCTTGGGCGGCCGGGCTGAGCGGAATCGTATCCGTCACAACGAGCTCATCCAAAGCGGAGTTAGAAATACGTTCGATCGCTGCGCCCGAGAGCACCGGGTGCGTGATGTAGGCAACGACGGCAAGAGCGCCGCGTTCTTTGAGGGCGCCTGCAGCATTGCAGAGCGTGCCAGCCGTGTCGACAATATCGTCCGTGATGATGCAGGTGCGGCCGGCAACATCGCCGATGATGTTCATGATTTCAGCAACATTGGCGCGCGGACGACGCTTGTCGATGATGGCAAGATCGGACTCGATGGCTTTGGCCATGGCGCGAGCGCGGACAACGCCGCCCACATCAGGCGAAACTACGATCGGATTCTCAAAGTGACGAGAGGCGAGATCCGAGAGAAGCACCGGCGTGGCATAGATGTTGTCGACGGGGATGTCGAAGAAGCCTTGAATCTGATCGGCGTGGAGGTCCATTGTGAGGACGTGGTCAACACCGGCGGATTGGAGCATGTTGGCAACCAACTTTGCCGAAATGGCCACGCGGGCTGAGCGAGGACGACGATCCTGACGCGCATATCCGTAGTACGGAATGGCGGCGGTGATACGGCGAGCCGAAGCGCGCTTGAGTGCATCAACCATGATGAGAAGTTCCATCAGGTTGTCATTCGTCGGAGCACAGGTGCTCTGCAGAACGAAAACATCCTTGCCACGAACCGTATCGAGTAGCTGAACGCTAACTTCACCGTCGCTGAAGCGGGAAACTGCTGCGCGGCCAAGGGGAATGTGGAGGTATTCGGTAACGGCTTGGGCAAGCTTGGGATTGGCATTGCCTGCAAAGACCATCATGCTTTCCGGCACCATCGGGACCATGATTTCTGCTCTCTTGCAAAGGGCTCCAAGGCTCTTTGAACGGTTGGGGTTGAGACCGACGGCAAGGCCGTCAGGTGCTTCATCTGGCCGCTATCGCGGCCGACTTGGGGGTTGGCAGGGGTGGAAGGAATCGAACCTTCGGTAGCCGGAATCAAAATCCGGTGCCTTACCGCTTGGCTACACCCCTAAATTTTCTTCTTCGGCGTCTTCGCTCCACGGCTTCAGCGGATGTTCCGGAAGACTGCTGACGCAGAATCCGCGCCAACCCGAAGGCAGACGGGATAGCTCCGGAGCAGACGCATCAGCGTCGCCGTTAAGGATGGGAGCAAATACAGCACTACCAGAACCTGTCATACGAGGCTCACCAAACTCGGGCCCTAGGGCTGCAAGCTTGTCGAGCGCCTCGAGAACAGCCGGCTCAAACTGTGCAGCGGTCGTTTGAAGATCGTTGCGGCCGGGAAGAGCTGGCCAATGGTTCCGGAGGAGGTCGGAAAAGACGTGTATTGTCTGAGATTCGCTATCTCTTGTCAAGGCAGGAGCGTTGAATATGTCGGCTGTGGAAACACTTCGTCCTGGCCA
>ERZ827150.5443-NODE-5443-length-10242-cov-2.991951_pt1 | contig 10242 bp, 19 predicted proteins | sample MGYA00519779_ERZ827150 | MGnify/ENA primary metagenome ERZ827150 (study PRJEB31778, sample SAMEA3449267) | human gut metagenome | biome: human gut; feature: human-associated habitat; material: faeces | place: United Kingdom | collected 2010/2012 ...
ACCTCCATCAGTCACCCCAGCAAACGGCATTGGCTTCTTCGGGCCGCTGCCATTCAGGTTCTTCTTCAATGCCCCGGTCATCAGGCGGCTCCGTTACTCCGCCGAACCGGTCAAGCCAGCCGGAGCAATCATACATCGGATTCATCGCCGTTCTCCTTCAGGTAGCAGTGGTCAACGACCCAGCCGCCCTTGTTGCCGAAGTCCTTCATGTACCAGTCGAGGCGAACCATCTGGTCGGTGCCATCCAAGCAGGAACCGAACAGGCTGGTGGAGCAGCAGCTCGACCGGAAAGCCTTGTTGTCGCTGCTGACCTCATAGGTGCGGCTGCGCAGCGGGTAATGGTGGTCAGGCCAGTTGCTGTCAGCAAATACGATGCAGGCGCTCACCGGCTTTGCAAGCTGGGTCTTGTTGCGCTCAACGAACAGGTCCCGCAGTTCGGGATAGGTCATGTTCTGGTTATCCATAGCTGATACCTCCATCAGAGAACAAAGCAGATAACGAGCAGGGTGACGGCAAAGGCTGCTGCGCCGATGGCAACGGCGTTCAGCACGTTGTTGAGGCGCTCCCGGTCGGCATCCTTCTGGCGGCGGGCTGCGCGGCTCCGCTGCTGTGCGGGGCTGTTCAGCATCCGCAGGAAGCAGTTCGGGTCGTTCTCCCACTCACGAGCAACGGTCATGTTCTTGTTTTCCATAGCTAAATCCTCCAAAATATCATGTATCTGCGGGTGGCTCCCGCGACGCCCAGCAGGGCGTTTCGGCCGGTGCCAGCGGCCATCATCAGGCGGGGACTTTTCCGTCCGTCAGTTCAGTTTGAATAGGAAAGCGGGCATCTTCTCGTGCTCTTTGGAGAGCGGGAGGCGATCACCGTTGACCTCAATCATACCAGCAAGGGTGCAGCCATTCTGCTGGAAGAACCATACGCTTTCAATAGCGCCGCTCCAGCCGGAGGAGAAGGTGAACTCAGAAACGCCATTCTTGCGAAGGCACTCAATCAAAGAATCGGAAGCTGCGTTGGTGTTCAGGTTGATGACGATGTTGCCATTATCCAACGAACGTTCGCAGGAATGCCAGATGTAGCAGGCATCTTTTCCCTGCTCGTCAATCCATGCGGTCACATCCTCGCACTCCTTGCGGATGCTGTTCTTTTCTTCCTCAGTGGTAGCTGCTTCAATACGGGTAGCGAGAGTTTTGACGGCCTTGTAGGTTTCAACAAATGCGTTTTTCATATCCAGCGTCTCCTTTTATCTTACCGTTTTGGTATGTTTTTCTGTATCTTCATTCTAACTTACCCACCACTGGTGTCAAACGAAAAATGAAGATTTATCGAAAAAATTTACGGAGTACATCTGGGAGTTTACCGGCGTTCAGTAGACCATGCCTTCCGGGTCAATGATGGCGCATTCCTTACCGTGAACGTAGTAGGCGTTGCCGCCCTCATCCACCCAGACCCGGCAATAGCCAGACAGCCCAATTTCCGGGCCGCTGGCTATGCCGTCCCACTCTGGCTTGCGGGTCAGCTCGCCAACTACCGCAAAGCCGATGGCCGCTGCGTACCGGCGGACGATGCTCTCAGTAGCAGGCATGAGCGGTGTTCCTGATGGCGTGGACCATCAGCGTAATGGCCTCGGCCAGCGGGGTGTTCAGGTACGGCAGCTCCTTGTCTTCCACGATCTCGGAGTTCATTGTCTCGCCATGCTCGTTCTTTGCCGTAATCCAGCAGCCATCGCCGGTGTTCTCCAGCACGATGCTGAAGTACGGCTCCTTCTGGCCGCAATACTCCAGATACTCCCAGAAGATACGGGCCTTTTCCTTGCCCACGGACTTGACCGACCAGCGCCAGTTTTCGTCGTTCTGGTTGGCCTCGGAAACCAACTGGCTAATCAGTTCCTTGTGTTCACGCAGATCATACATATCTTTCAACCTCTTGACTTTCTCCTGCCCTCCTGATAAGATGGAAACGAGATGGGGCAGGTCCCATCCCGTTCCGTCTGGCTAGGTTCCCGCAGTGTCGCAAACTGTGTGGGGGAACCTAGCCTTTACTGTTTCTTAGGCTCGCCGGTTGCAGGGGCGAGGACTCCGGCAATGCACTTAATGCACTGCGTCGCTTCCTCGTCCGTGTGGCCGTGAGCTTTCAGCCAGTCGATCAAGCGGCTGGCTTCCAAAGCGGTCATGCTGCACTCGCCTTTCATTTTGTTACACCTCCTGCTCGTGCTTCCAACTTACCAGCCGGATGCTGGTAATTGTAGATAACTTACCTTTTTGGTAATTTATCTTAGTATCATTATAACTTACCCAACTGGTAAGTCAATCTGTTTTTTAATTTTTTTCAAAATATTTTTTATATCCACTGGCTATTTGATGCCAAGCCGCTGGTAGCCTCTGGAAAACCTCTGAATTTGCATTTTGGTTACGGGTAAAAGTGTATTGGGAAACGTCTGGAACCCTCTGGGAAGGATTTGTCAAAAGTGCATAACAAAATTTGGCTATTTTGAGAATTGATTTTTCTGGCGACGTTGTTCCATCGGAATTTCCGTGCAAACAAAAAAATCCCCCTGCACCAGCCTTTTTACGGGTCATGGTACAGGGGGATTATCATTTTACGCTGACTTTGCGCTGACTCAGCCCAGATTCAGCGTATTCTGGGCGGCGACGTGGTTGGCGTCGATCTGGGCCTCAATACGATTTTCGAGGTACTGGGTGGTATCGCCGAAGTTGCTCTTGATGTAGTCCTGCGCGTCGCTGCTCATGCTTTTCAGGGCGGCAGACACGGCCCGCATCAGGGCTTCCTTCTGTTCCGCCTCATTGAACGTCCCGGCGGCTTTGAGGTCGTTGACGTAGGTCTGGTTCATCGCGGCCACGGCATTGGCAACGGCATCGCCGATTTCCCGGACGAGCCGCTGCACCTTGATGTTCTGAGTCTGGGCGTTGATTGCATCAACGGCAACTGCAATGCCTTTCTGGATGCAGGCGGTCACGATGGGGACGCAGATCAGCAGGGCGATGTACAGCAGGCTTCTCGTAAACTCATTCATACTCGGTTACTCCTTTCATTCAGTGAACCTGATTCTTCAGGCTGTTCATCCGCTTGTCGCCTTCGATGGCGGCGGCGGTAAAGCTGTTGTTCTTCCACCACGCAGCGACGCTGGTGGCAATGGTCAGGCCGGTGGTCACGAACTGTTCAACCTCCGAACTTTCGATGGGCAGCAGGGGCTTCCCGGCGGCGCTCGAAACCTGATTTGCCAGAGCGAACGCCAGAGCGGCCGTGCGGGCCAGCGTAGCGATGGACACTTTGCTATTCGTCATAGAGCTTATCTCCTCTCACAGGTACTTATCAGCGCCAGACAGCGCCTTCCACGATGCAGGGCCGCAGATTCCGTCCACGGTCAGGCCATGCGCCTCCTGCGCCCTCATCAGGGCATTTTCCGTCCCCTCTCCGAACAGGCCATCAGCCTTCAGCTTCAGGAGCTTCTGGAGCATGATCGTCGCACTGCGGTTCGCGTCCCCAGTGCAGCCCCGGCGGATGGTGGGCAGCACGAACTTGTTGTAGGTCGTGCTGGGGTACTTTCCCGGCGTGGTGCAGAGCCACGTTGCTTTCGTGCTACGGGTGTCGGCGTGGACAAAGGCCCCACGGCTGTGCCAGTAGATACCGATGCCGCCGAACCCCACGGCCTGAGCAAGGATGCCCAGTGCCACAGGGTTGACACTCCGATTCTCCGTCCTCCAGTCCGCCGCCATGCCATAGCGGTGCTTGGAGTTCTGGCTTCCGCCCACAGCCGCATTGTGCGTGATGCAGCGGTAGCCAGACGTGATCTTCAGCGGGCGGTTCACCTTGTCCCGGATGAGCTGGAGCTTTTCGGCCAGCTCCGTGTCAACCGACTGCTGTCCGCAGCCGCAGGGACACTCGAACTCGGACTTGGTAAAGTTCTTGGTGAGCGCGGTCTTATCCCCGCGCAGGAACGTGATGATTGCCATAGGTCATCCTCCTTTCACAGAAAATCGTGTTTTTCTAACCGTTCGTCATAAACACGGCTGATGTTGGCTACCGCATGGGCGCATTTATTGTTCTTGTAGCCCTCATGCGTCCGGCAGTACGTTTCGTACTCGTCGATGATGGAAAGAATCTCATCGAAATGCTCTTCCGTGTGCTTTCGATCATCGACCAATTCATCGTTGAACCGCAAAATCTGTGTGCGGAGCAGATTGGCATTGCGCTCATCGTCGGTGGCGATATGGTCATCCAGCCGTTTCTTGGTCTGCTTGACCTCTGTCAGAACATCCGCATTAAGCGCGTTTCCAATCAATTTCGCCAGCCCGCTCCACGGATTGATAGGGATTTTCGATACCTCCAACAATGACAGCAGCACGAACATCACGCCTCCACTGCCAAAGAGGATTTCTTTCAGGTTCACAACGGCCCTCTCTCCTTTCGATGACTTACAAAAAATGAGGGGAGCCGGTTCTCCCGACTCCCCCGCGCGATCACTCGACCTCGACTTCGAGGTCCTTCAGGATTTCCTCAACCTGCTTCCGAATCAGAGCCGGAACCTGATCGAGGGTCTTCTTGCCCTTCACAATGAGGGTTGCATAGATGACTGCCATGATGCCTTTCTCCTTTCTCAGTAATATTTTTAAGGCAAATTCCCGCAGGCGGCTCATGCGTTGCCGTCCGCCGCGAGAATGGCCTTGACTTCTTCCCGCAGGTGCTCAGGCACCTGCTCGATGGTTTTCCGCCCCCGGCGAATGAGGTTTGCATAGACTTCTGCCATGATTATGCCTCCTTATCTGCGGCGGATGTGACCGCGATGAGCTGTTCGTACACGTCGCACAGCGCCATCTGGGTATTATCGAGGTTGGTTTCCAGAGAAGAAACCTTGTTTTTCAGGGCTTCATTCTCCTCCTGCAATTCCGCCATCGTTTTCTTCTTCTGCAATTTAGCTACAGAATCGACTCTTACTCTGTTCAAACCCATTACTGGAAACCTCCCTGAATCGAAGCGATATAGCCGCTCTCGCCGCTTGCACCGCGCTCTGCGGTGACACGGAAATTGAATGCGAAGCCGTTGGCCGCAGTCTGGTTCGTGAACAAATGGTTCCGGCCATTCCGGGCCTCGGTGGTGGCGTCCTCCCATACCGGCGAACTATCCTTGCCGTTGTTCGTGACCTCCACCTTGAACACAGCGTCAGCTGGAATCAGACCGCCTACGGTGATGGCGCAGAGCGTGATCTGGGCATCCGCCTCCATCGGCTTCGCCAGCGTGATGCTGGCGGCGGTGACGGCCTTCGTAAAGGTGAACGTCTTGGTGACGGTGGCCTTGCCATCGGTCACGGTAACGGTCATGGTGTGACTGCCGTTCGTAATTTTCTGGAAATATTCACCGGTGACGGCGAAGCTGTTGGTGGTCTTGCGGGTCGCGGTGTAGGTTCGCTTGGTCGTGCCGTCCAGCTTTTCGGTGACGGTCAGGGTGTCCCCTGCGTCCTTATCATCCACGGAGTACGAGATGGTGAAGCCGCTGGACTTGGTGCCGAGGTTGGCTGCGCTGGAGGTCGTGATGGTCGGCGCGGTGTTGTTATCGACCGTGCGCTTGGTGGACGTGGTGTAGCCGGACTGAGCGTTATAGCTGTCATACGCCTTGACACGGTACATCACGGTGGACCAGCCCTTGGTGATGGTGTCGGTGTAGGTCAGCGCATTGCCCTTGTACACCTGCGTGTAGGAGGAGCCACCATCGGTGCTGCGCTCCAGAATGTAGCCGCTCAGGTTGCCATCGCTGTCACTGGCCGCAGTCCACGAGATCACCAGTGTGCTGCCGCCCTTGACATCATTCGGCACCGCGATGGACGGCGGCGCAGACGGGGCGTTGTTGTTGACCACCGTTACCTGCGAACTGGTGCGCCAGCCAGACTCCAGACCCTCGGTGTCGTATGCCTTGACGCGGTACATCACGGACGTGGTGCCGAAGGCGACGTTGTTCGTGGTGCTGGTGGCCGTACCCTGATAAATCTGACTCCACGAACTGCCGCCGTTGGTCGAACGCTCTACCTTGTAGCCGGCGAGATTGCTCTCAGCATCAGAGCTTTTTGCCCACGAGATCGAGATGTTCGTGCCGCCCATGATGGACGAAGGAACGGAAATGCTCCCCGGAGTCGAGGGTGCTGTGTTAGTCGAGACCGTGCCATCGTCAGACACCAAGAGAGTAGAGGGCAAAATCAAAGCGGGGCGGATGCCGCACGAGCTGGAGCAGAGGTAGTAGCTCCAGTCGCCATTGGAGCCGACGCACAGGGCGCCGCTGAAGCTGAAGCAGCTCGGAGAGCGGAGCCACCAGACGGTGGCCGAGCCGTTGAGATATGCGACACGCTTAGAATCCGAGCTATTGTCCGCGCAGCCCTTGAAATAGGCCAGCTCCGCGCCTTCACCGCTCGGCATATAGGAGAAGCTGAAACTCGTTTCGGTCGCACTGAGCAGGAAAATCTTCGCAGACAGGCCGTTCGAGCCGCTGGTGACGGTCGTGGACGTGCCGCTGCCTTTGCGGTACGGGAGCTTTACCTGCTTGATGGCGTTCTTGATGTTCGACTCGAACAGGTTCAGGAACGTGCTGTTCAGGTAGGAGTGGATGGTGCTGTTGGCGTAGTCGTTAGTGTTCGAGCTATGCCACTGGCGGTTTTCGTAGATGTCCTTCATCAGCAGCCAAGTACCGTTGCAGCTATCGTCATAGACGCTGGACGGCTTGCCCTGATGGACGACGATGAAATCTTTGGCAGAACCATTTACTTTCAGCTTGATGGTGCTGCCGATTGCTTTGGAACTCAAGGTCACATAAGCCATAAAAAAGACCCTCCTGTTGTGTATTACATCCACGGCGGAATGCTGTCGGGACGCGGTTCGGGCTGGAACAGGTCTTTGCGGGGCGTAATGTCACCTCTTTTCTGGCGGATGTTCTGTTCCTGCTTTACCCGGCGCAAGGCGCGGACGCTCCTCGTGGAGTTGATTTTCCTCCGAGGCTTTACGTCCACGCCGATGATTACCGAGACCTTCTTGGCGTATTTCAGCCGTAATGCGTAGGTGTCACCGTAGGATGCAAAGGCATCCCACGCTACGAAGCTGGTGATAATAGCTTCTCTGGTCACTTCCCCTGCCGGGTAGGCTTTTCCCCAGTATTTGACGCGGGTCTGGATGCGCTGAATCTCCGAGCGGCGGAGCTTCTGGACGCAGGCTCCGCTTTCCGTCAGGTAGCTATGGAAGCCCAGAAAATCCAGCCCGTTTTTCAAGGGGAAAATTGCTGTCTTAGAATTGAGTTCGAGGTGGAGGTCGCTCATCCAACGCTCAATGTCCTTCAAAAGAAGCTGAAGTTCCCGCTTTGTCCGGGCGATGACGTAGAAATCGTCCATGTATCGTCCGTAATAGTGGCATCCCCGGTCTTCCTTGATGTAATGGTCGAACTCGTCAAGGAACATCAGGGCAAGCAGTTGGCTGGTCTGATACCCAAGGGGCAGGCCGTCGGTCTTGTCAATGTAGATGCACATAAGGTCATAGAACGCCATATCTACGCCGCGCTTCTGCATCAAGGCCCGCAGTTTTGCTTTCAGGATGTCATGGTCGATGGAGGCGAAGAAATGGTGAACATCGCACTTCAGCACCCATCCGTCTGCGCTGCCGTTCTTGCGGTAGTAATCGACCATGTGGCCCTTCAGGCGCACGATGGCATCCAGTGTCCCCTTTCCGCGCTGCGAAGCGTGGTTGTCGCGGATGAAGCTGGTGCAGATCGTGTCGTACAAAACATTGTCCGTTAGTGCATGGAGGACTACCTTGTCCACAAAAGCGGGAGCCTGCACAAGCCGTTTCTTCGGCTCATAAACATAAAAGACCTCGAAGCCGCTGGGCTTGTAGGTCTTTTGGTTCAGAACGTATGATAGCTTATCGGTGCAGATCAGAGCGTTGGCCTCATATTGAGCCGTTCCCGGCTTGCTCCTCTTACCCTTTCGTGCTTCCAGATATGCCTCATAGAGGGTCTGGAACTCGCACATTTCCTGATATGTCATGTGTCTTCACACTTATTTTCTTCCCCCGGCTGAGGTGGTAGAGGAAGCTCCCAGCCGGGCGTTCGTCTAATACCGGTCCGCTTCCTCGCGGCAGCAGGCTGCGCCCGCAGAGGACGGCCCGCCTCGGTATGATGTGTTTATCGTCCGCCATAAAGGCTTCCGACAGGATGCGACTCCCTTTGATGATGGGTGCACTGTTTTCGCCCGTTGCCGGGTTACTCATCTCGCTTTTCCATCAGAGCGGGGCGGATGCCGTACGAGTTGGAGCAGTTGTTGTTGTTCCAGTCGCCATTGGAGTTGACGTACAGGGCGTTGTTGAAGTTGTTGCAGTTCGGAGAGCGGAGCCACCAGACGGTGGCCGATTCGAGTCGCACCCTATATCAAGCGGAGAACCCGCAGGATACCTTGATTTTTCCTGTTCTTTCAGGAGTTCGCGGACGATAGCCTTTACCATCGCCGCCTGCTGCTTGAGTTCTGCCTGACGGGCCTGCTCCCGGAGCTTTTCAGCGCGGGCGGTGTCCTTCTGCTTCCACGACAGAACCATATTCTTTACGTCCTGAACCTTCCGGGTCCAGACGGCACTTTTGCTTATGGAAATAACTCCGTCGTTCAGAACGAGCTGGATATTCTCATTCAGCCAAGAGCATTCGTCGAGGACTACGCCAAGCAGCCGCAGACGTTCCTCGTACTCAGTCTGGAACATCTTTCCGTTGGCCGCGTGAATGTCCCGAACGATGCTCTTGGCAATCAGACGCATATCTTCGCCGTAGCAGCGGTAGAGCGCCTTTGTGAAGCCCTCCCGGTGCGTTCGGTCGAGATATGCGATGGACTCAGAGCAGACCTTCTGGACGTCCCGGATGTCGTCAAGCGCGGCTATCTTCTGGAAAATCTGCCGAACGTCTTTGCGTGAAATATCCTCGGCCACCGTTTTCGTCGCTTGGTTCGTGTATTTCAGCAGCTCCCGTGCCTTGTTTCCGAGGAGATATTCTTTGTCAGCCACGGTCACACCTTCTTTCGAGGCAGGGGCCATTCCTCGCAGCCTCCAAATCGCTGGAAAGCCCATAGAAAGAGCAGCGGTCGCCCAAAACAGTCAGGCGACCGCTGTTCCCGCTGTGAGTGATGCCGCAGAGCATCAGGTGCGTACTTCGCACATATTTGCAGGGAGGTTCAAGGCTGACGAACAAATTCCCGATGATGCAGGACAGCTCACCGGGCGGACATGAAAATTCAATGTGCTCCATCAGAACTCGATCCTCTTTGCCGTGGTGTTCCAGACGCCCTCTACCACCGTGCCGTCCAGCGTCTCAAATGTGACCGTGAACGGATTGCCGGTGACGGAAGTATTGAACATCAGCTCCAACAGAGCCAGCCGGGCGGACACGTCGGAGATGCTGTTCTGGATGGAGTGGTGGGCCTCCTCATCGTCGTTGTGGGCATCTACGAGCTTCTGCGCTTCCTTCAGGAATGCCGGGAGCATCGTGACCGAGCAATACTGTTCCACATCTTCCGCCGTCATCCACGCCTCGCATTTGTAGTCTACGGTGACTCCCAGCCCCTCGCCGATGACGATGCACACCGGGAAGCGGCGGACATCTACGCCGGTGTTGGATGCAGCGCTGACGTACTGTGGGTAGTCACCCAGCGTGCCGTAGTAGATGAGGACTTCGCCCTTGTCCGGGTCAAAGGCGAACACGCCGAACTCTCGGAGCCAAAATCCGTGGTCAAGACCGCCGTTCAGGTCGGAGCGGTACTCCACGATCATGCGGACGCTGGCCCCATCATAGACCGGGGCGGTCGATGTGCCAGCGGCCACCGGCTCGACCAGCGCGGTCATCGCGGCCGGCTTCACATCATCCGGGATAGTGCCGCTGCCCACCATAATCTTGGAAATCGGGAGCTGCTGCCCGGCAACCAGCTTGGCAATCAGCTCTCGGCCGCTGTCAGTAACAACAAAGCCATAGTAGCTCATAACTCATCCTCCTCAAGTTCAGGCAGTTTTGTCTGCGTGATGTTCTGTGCAGCCGGGACCGGCAGCACAGTGTCGATGAATGCTTCGCCGGTTTCAATCTCCGGCAGGGTCGTTGTCGTATAGCCCCGGCCAAGAATGCCCTCGACCGGCACATCTGCGACCATTTCAGGGGCCTCGGTGTTCGCCACCACCAGAATTGCCACACCCGCCGCCTTGATGAACGGAGCGTTCATCAAGG
>ERZ827150.5457-NODE-5457-length-10215-cov-15.648819_pt1 | contig 10215 bp, 7 predicted proteins | sample MGYA00519779_ERZ827150 | MGnify/ENA primary metagenome ERZ827150 (study PRJEB31778, sample SAMEA3449267) | human gut metagenome | biome: human gut; feature: human-associated habitat; material: faeces | place: United Kingdom | collected 2010/2012 ...
CGGTCGTAAATGGTACCCCGGGTGGCGGTGACTACGGTGCTGCGGGTCTGCTGGTCCAGGGCCTTGGCCTCCAGCTCGTCGTGGCGCAGAATTTGCAGGGAGAAGAGCTTGAAAAAGAGCGCAATGAACACGCCCACGCCCAGAAAAACCATGAGGATCAGGGTGCGGTTTTGGATGGTGCGGTTGGCCCGACGGACCTTTTCACTTTTGCGGTTCATTTCGCCGTTGGTGGGGGTCATTTTTTGCTCCTTTTCTCGCATTATGGCTGGGTTGGCAGGGGTAGTACGGATTGCTGTGGGCGGTGTACGCCCCGGCAATGATAGGGAGTTTGCAGGAGTGCTTACGGGCGGGGTAGAACCCCGCCCCTACGGAAGGTTACAAGAAGCACCTATGGGGCGGGTTTAGCGTTGTGGCTATGAGACCAAAGCAAGGAGCAAGAAGTCTCCTTCTTACTCCCTTACTCCTCGCTTCACTATATGGGAGGACTCAGCGGAAATATTCCACCACAGAAGAGACTGCGGCGGCTATGGAGTCCACGATGTTTTCAAGGGCTGTGCCCGCATCGCCGCGATACACCACGGCGCTGTCGCTGGAGGGCAGCTCCAGGTACTCCACCTGGCCGCTGGTGGGCTTCTTCATGCCCGCCTCCTCGGCCACCCGCTTGACGGTGGCCAGGTCAAAGGTCTTTTCATACTGGGTCAGCAGGGCCACCTGGCGCTCCTCCAGCTGGTTGATCTCCGACTTCATCTCGGAAATATCCGTGTTTACCTGGGTCAGACGCACATAGCCCATGAGCAGCAGCACCACCAATCCCGTCAGCAGCACCGCGCAGGCCAAAACCAAGGGAGAGGGCTTGGCCACGGGCCGGGCCACAGGCTGGCGCTTGGGCCGGGGGGTCGGCTCCCGGTGCGGCTGCTCCATGCGGCCGGCATCGTCTAATGCACGCTCCCGGGCCAGGGCGTCCAGATCATAGGCCAGGGAGCCGTCTGTATATCCGTATCTGCGGCGATCATATTTCTGTGCCATGATTCCCTCTTCCTTTCTTTCTTGGATTTATCTTCTTCTAAAAAGCCTCGCAGAGTTCGCGTCCGCAGACGCGAAAACTCCAATCATTTTTCACCGCGACATGTGCGTGGGGAAAAATACCTCTCAGACTGCAAGTGTGGAATTTTTGCACCCGGCGCAAAAATTATGCGCGCAGCAGACTGCAATCCTTTTGTCGGAAAATTCCAAAGGAATTTTCGACAGGGATTTTTATTTGTGATCGACGGAATACATATGCTCAATGAGGCACAGCAGCTTGTCGGAGTAGCCCATCTCGTTGTCGTACCAGCTTACCACCTTCACAAAGGTGTCTGTCAGGGCAATACCGGCCTTGGCGTCAAACACAGAGGTGTGGGGGTCGCCCAGGAAGTCGGAGGACACCACCGACTCATCGGTGTAGCCCAGCACGCCCTTCAGCTCGCCCTCGGAGGCCTCCTTCATGGCGGCGCAGATCTCGTCGTAGGTGGCGGCCTTCTTCAGGTTCACCGTCAGATCCACAACCGACACATCCAGGGTAGGCACCCGCATGCTCATGCCTGTGAGCTTTCCCGCCAGCTCCGGGATCACCTTGCCCACGGCCTTGGCCGCGCCGGTGGAGGAGGGAATGATGTTGCCGCTGGCCGCCCGGCCGCCCCGCCAGTCCTTCAGGGACACGCCATCCACGGTTTTCTGGGTGGCGGTGATGGAGTGTACAGTGGTCATCAGGCCGTCGGCGATGCCAAAGCTGTCGTTAAGCACCTTGGCGATGGGTGCCAGGCAGTTGGTGGTGCAGCTGGCGTTGGACACGAACTGCATGTCGCTGGTATAGGTGTCATCGTTGACGCCGCAGACGAACATGGGGGTGTCGTCCTTGGAGGGGGCGGACATGACCACGTGCTTGGCACCCGCGGCGATGTGGCCGGCGGCCTTCTCCTTGGTCAGGAACAGACCGGTGGACTCGATAACGTACTCGGCGCCGACCTTGGCCCAGGGCAGGTTGGCGGGGTCACGCTCAGCAAACACGGGGATGGCCTTGCCGTTGACAACGATGTTGTTGCCCTCGGAGGAAACTTCACCCTTGAACTTGCCATGCATGGTGTCAAACTTCAGCATATAGGCCAGGTAATCGGCGGGGCACAGGTCGTTAACGCCCACGATCTCGATGTTGGGGTGATCCATGCAGCAGCGCATGACCATACGGCCGATACGGCCAAAACCATTGATACCGACTTTAATGCTCATAAAACATCTTCCTCTCTGATGGAATATCCTAAATGTATGGTATGTTTAGAATTATATGCAGTTGTTCCGCAAAATGCAAGCCTTTTTTGAAACTTTTTTTCGTTTCGCGGAAATTTGATAAAAATCTTGTATTTTTGCACCGCATTTGATATGATGTGAACAAGCTGACAGAAGTTGGCACGGTTGATGGCGCCGGGAAACTGGTATGCTGACAACAGAAGGAGGCTGGTCTCATGGAACAGGCACAGCAGGAAAAGGTATACATGGAGCGGCTGCCGCTGGTGGCGATGCAGATACGGTCCGCACTGGGCAATATCTACTACGGGATGCAGAAGCTGGCCCCCGCCGATGAACGGGACGAGGATCCGATACTGGACGCGAACGCCGCCATGCTCTACCATGGCTATTTCCGGTTGCTGCGGCTGGCAAAGAACCTGGAGTCCGCCTCTATGCTGAACCGCAAGGAGCTGCTGCCCACCGAAAACACGGACCTGAAGGTGTGGCTGGACGAGATCATCCGGGAGGCGGAGGTCCCCTTCGAGCTGAAGGGCGTGCAGCTGGAGATGGTGTGCGAGGAACGCTACGCCATCACCGCCGTCAATGAGCCGTGGCTGAGCCAGGCCCTGTGGCAGCTGCTGTCCAACGCGCTGAAGGCCTGCTCCGCCGGTGGAAAGGTGACGGTGACGCTGGCCGTGCAGAAGCCCCATGTGCTCATCAAGGTGAAGGATACCGGCTGCGGCATTCCTGCCGACCGGCAGGAAATGCTGTTTCGCTGGCATATGCGGCCCATGACCCTGGACTATGTCGCCGGCGGTGTGGGGCTGGGACTGCCCCTGGCACATCAGATCGCACGGCTGCACGGCGGCCAGCTGCTGCTGAACAGCCGGGAGGACCAGGGCACCACTGCCACCATCGCGCTGCCGATGGTACGGGCTTTGGGGACGCTGGGCGAGAACATCGAGGACTACACCGGCGGCTTCCAGCGGGTACTGCTGGAGCTGGCGGACGCGCTGCCCGACGAGGCATTCCTGGCAAAGCATCTGGACGAATAAGAACACGCTGTCGGGCGGAGGGCCGCCGCGGCACGGCAGGGACGCGCCCCTGCCTGCTATGGCGCTCTTCGCCCGATAGCTTTCCACATTTTCCCGAAAGTATGCGCCGCCGCTGAATGGCGGCGCATACGCCCCATGCGGGCGCGGGAGACATAGACTACGGAGAACGATCGTATGCGCAAGAAAAAGGTTCTGGTGGCCATGTCCGGCGGCGTGGACAGCTCCGCTGCGGCGGCACTGCTGGTGCAGCAGGGCTACGACTGCGACGGTGCCATGCTGAAGCTGGCTCCTAACGAGGACAGCCGCTGCTGCTCCGCCGATGACGCTGAGGACGCACGGCAGGCGGCCACACGGCTGGGGATGCGGTTCTATGTATTCAACGAGACAGACCGCTTCCGTCGGTGCGTGATGGACAGGTTCACGGCGGAATACGCCGCCGGGCGGACGCCCAATCCGTGCATCGACTGCAACCGGGAGCTGAAATTCGGCGCCCTGCTGGACCGGGCACTGACGCTTGGCTACGACTATATCGCCACGGGACACTACGCCCGGGTGGCCTATGACGCGGAAAGCGGCAGATACCGCCTGCTGCGGGGTGTGGAACGGCGGAAGGACCAGAGCTACGTGCTGTATCAGCTGACGCAGCACCAGCTGGCCCATCTGCTGCTGCCGGTGGGAGACTATGACAAGCCGGCTATCCGTGACAAGGCGCGGGAGGCAGGGTTGGACAACGCCGACAAGGGCGACAGCCAAGACATCTGCTTCGTGCCGGACGGAGACTATGTGACCTTTCTGCAGCGGCAGGGGCTGACACTGACGCCGGGAGACTTCCTGGACGAAGCGGGCCGCGTGCTGGGACGGCACCGGGGCCTGCCCTGCTATACCATCGGCCAGGGAAAGGGCCTTGGCGTGGCGGTGGGGCGGCACGTATATGTGCTGGAAAAGGACCGGGACCGCAACGCTATCGTGCTGGGAGACGACGCGGCGCTGTATGCCTCCTCCCTGCTGGCGTCCCATGTAAACTGGATCAGCGGCCAGATACCGGCGGCGCCGGTGCGGTGCGCCGCCAAGACGCGATACAGCCAGGTGGAGACCCCCTGCACCGCTTATTCCCTGCCGGACGGCGGACTGCGGGTGGTGTTCGATCAGCCCCAGCGGGCCATCACTGCCGGGCAGGCGGTGGTGCTGTATGACGGCGATGAGGTGCTGGGCGGCGGCACCATTGAAAAAAGTGAATAAAAAACTCTCCGGCGCATGGCGCCGGAGAGTTTTTTATTCACTTGAACTTATCAGAAATGCGTCTCCACAAACTTGTTGAACTTGGCCACATCCATCTCGTCCTTATAGGTGTTCTTGAAGCGCTTGACCGTTTCACTGTTGTACTGGACGATGGCGCGGTACTTCAGCAGGCCCACCACCAGGCCCACGCCGCCGCAGATATAGCCCCAAGGGGAGGCCTTGGCACAGGTAAACGCCAGCACCGCCAGCATGATCAGCGAGATCACCACACCGGCGATCTGCTTCTTGGGGTGGATGCGGTCCACGTCCTCCTGCTTGACGACGCCCTCCTGGACCATGGCCTTAGCAAACTGCTTCTGTACGCCAAACAGGCTGGCCGCCTGCAGCATCATGGGCGCCACCACAAAAAAGGCAAAAAACGTGTCCACGACGCCGATGATCAAAATCCCTAAATCTCCCATTGTCTTACGCTTCCTCCTGTTGATGTTTGAATAGGAGCCGCATATCGCTCCGTGATGTGGCGTACAGCATATGGCTGTAGCACAGCGAGAATTCCACGATATCGCCCACTTGCAGACGGCGGGGGCAGTCCTCCACGTCCACGATGCAGTGGTCGGAGGATCCGCCGATGACTGTCAGCCCCGGTTCGCGGGGGAGCAGGCTCTCCAGGTCGCCCACATCGGCCCGGCCCAGGGCCAGGAGGGCGCGGCGGCGGACACCACGGTCCACATAGGTAGGCTTGCGGCCGAAGGCATCGATGGCCAGCTCGCCGATGGGATAGGTGGGCTTGTCCTTGACCTCCACCACCTCAGCCCGAAGGGTAAAGGTGTCCATGCGGAGGTAATCCATGTCGCGGATGCCCCAGTCCACCTGCAGGTCCTTGCCCAGCAGGATGCCCTCGCCGATCCGGAGGTGGTTGATACCGGCGGGCATGGTGCCCCAATGGACCAGCGTAAAGGAGCTGGTAGCGCCGCCGGAGACGACCTCCAGCGATCGGCCGATACGCGCCTCCACCCGATGAGCCAAAGCGACCAGCTCGTTCATCTTGTCCGGGGTGGGCTTAGTGGAGCCATAGCAGGACAGATTAACACCGATACCGGCCAAGTGTACATGGGGCAGGTCCTGCTCCACCCGCTGGCAGACGTCCACCAGCTCATCCTTGTCCCAGAAGCCCTCACGCAGGTCGCCCAAGTCGGCCATCACGATGACGCGGTGGGTCCTGTTCTGGCGGAGACACTCCTCCTCCAGCGCCATCAGGGTGGCCCACTCGCTCTGCAGGGATGTATCGCACAAAGCGACCACGTCCGGCAGCTCCGACAGGCCGGGGATGCGGATCAGGAGCCAGGGGCCGGGCACACCGGCGGCACGGCATTTGGCCACCTGCTCCAGGCGGCTGGTGCCCAACTCTGCGGCACCGGCAGCATGTAGCGTCCGGGCGATCTCCGGCAGGCCATCCGCACCCTTGATAACGCCGCAGACACAGATACCCGCGGCATTGCAGCGGGAGATCACCGCCCGGGCATTGCTTTGCAGCAGAGAAAGATCGATCTCTAATTGGGGATATTGCCGCACAGCGACACCTCCTATGTACTCAATAGGGACATTGTATCACATTCGTTGCGGTTTGTCACATCTTTTCGCAAAATTCCCGCGGCGGACAGCTTTTGCTGTCCCGCCGCCGATGCGAGGTGCCCTCCCCTGCCCTGCACGCAAAAAAGAGACCGCCGAAGCGGTCTCTTTTTTTGCTGGAGTATGTACTTACTTGGCAAGAGCCTTGTTGGCTTCGGCCATTTCGGCGAAGATGCCGGCGTGCTTCTTGGCAACGATGGCGCGGATGACCAACAGCGTACCGACCATCAGGGCCACAGCGATCAGCAGGTTGACAAACACGTTCTGGATCAGGCCGGCCAGGATGAAGCTGACGAAGGACACTGCGGCCACGGTCAGCGCATAGGGCAGCTGGGTAAACACGTGGTTCAGGTGGTAGCAGTGGGCACCGGCGGAAGCCATGATGGTGGTGTCGGAGATGGGGGAGCAGTGGTCGCCCATAACGCCGCCGGAGCAGGCAGCCGCCAGACCGATGGTGCACAGTATGGGCTCCACGTCGTAGTTGAACACGGAGACAACGATGGGAGCCATGATGCCGATGGTACCCCAGGAAGTACCGGTAGCGAAGCCGATAGCCGCGCCGATGATGAAGATGATGGCGGGCAGGAACATACGCAGGTCGCCAACGTTGGCCATGGCGTTGCTGACGAAGTCAGCGGAGTACATGGCATTGCGGGTGAAGGAGCACAGGGTCCAGGCGAAGGTCAGGATCAGGATGGGGGCGATCATCTGGATGAAGCCCTGGGGCACGGACTCAAAGGACTTCTCGAAGCCGATGGCGCCGCGCAGCCAGAAGTAGAGGAACGTGAACACGCAGCCGATCAGACCGCCGATGGCCAGCGCCGCACCGGCCGAGGCAGCGGAGAAGGCCTCCATGAAGGTCATGCCGCCATCGAAGTAACCGCCGGAGTAGACCAGGGAGATGATGCAGACAGCGATCAGAACGATCACGGGCACCAGCAGGTCCAGCACGGAGGACTTGCCCTTGCTGGGAGCCTCATAGTCGTCGGCACCGGCGAAGGGACGCTCGGGGGTGGTGAACAGGTCGTCCTTGACCTGGGCGTTGTACTCATGGGTCAGCATGGAACCGTAGTCGATGTTCAGCACGGAGATGACCACGATCATCAGCAGAGTCAGCAGGCAGTAGTAGTTCCAGGGGATCTGCTTCAGGAACAGCTCAATGCCGTTGATGCTGGGTGACTGCACATAGCCGGAAACGGCGGCGGCCCAGGAGGACACCGGGGCGATCATGCAGACGGGAGCCGCGGTGGCGTCGATCAGGTACGCCAGCTTGGCACGGGAGATCTTGTGGGACTCGGTGACGGGACGCATAACGGCGCCCACGGTCAGGCAGTTAAAATAGTCGTCCACGAAGATCAGCACGCCCAGCAGCATGGTCAGCAGCTGCGCACCGCAGCGGGTGTGAACGGTCTTCTTGGCCCAGCGGCCGAAGGCCTCGGAGCCGCCGCCCTTGTTCATCAGGTCCACCATGATGCCCAGGGTGACCAGGAACACGATAATACCCATGTTGCCGCCGTCAGCCAGCACGGAGATGATACCGTAATCGGCACCCACCAGGGTCACGATGGTGTCCCAGGGAGCGAACTGGGTGTACAGCAGTGCGCCGACCAGGCAGCCCAGGAACAGAGAGGAATACACTTCCTTGCTGATCAGGGCCAGCACGATGGCCACGATGGGGGGCAGCAGGGACCAGAAGGTGCCGGCAAACGGAGTCTCGGAGTAGACCTGCTCCTCATAGGTGGTGTACTCCACGCCGTTGACGTCCTTGGACTTCTCTTCGGACTTGACGTACTCGGTACCGTCGGCGCCGACGATGGTGTTGCCATCCTCAGACAGCTCGAAGTAGGTGCCGGCCTCGGGGCTCACATAGTAGGAGCCGTCCAGCGCATACTTAGAGCCCTCGCTGTCGTCCACGGTCCGCTGGATGCCATCCAGGAACACGCCGTCGCCGGTGGTGTAGAACGCGCCGTCGCCGACGAAGACGGGGTTTTCCTTGCCCTTAAACTGGATCCCCAGGATGACCAGCAGGACAATGAAAACACCCAGCGCTACGAAATACGCTATTTTGGTGCTTTTCTTTTCCATGTGTGTGATTTACCTCCTCACAAATTGGTGGTGAATACCATCAGCCGGCGAAACAGCGTATCTGCCCCGCCAACCTCCTGTATCATACCGTCACGCCAAGATATTGTCAAGTTCTTAACGTCATATTCCATTATTTTAACAAATTGTGAACTCCGTTTTCGTCGTTTTTACAAGAGAAACCGGGCGGCAAACACAGCATCGTGTGCTTTTTACGGCAGGCGGCACAAGTCTTTCCGGGTCCGCGGACGCAAAAAGAGACGCCGGTGCGGCGGCACCGGCGTCCCCTCTGTTAAGTAAGAGTTTGTTTATTAACAATTCGTCAAGAGACTTTACAGGAAGAATTCCTTTATCTGACCGTACAGGATGAGGACCATGATCAGCGGCGTGATGAACTTGACGCAGACCTTGAAGAAGCCGTAGCTGCCCATGACATGACCGGACTGCTCCGTCTCTTCCTTGACGAACTCGGGGCCGATCTCCCAGCCGATCATCAGAGACATCAGCAGCGCGCCCAGCGGCATCATAACGCCCTCGGACAGCGCATCCCAGAAGTCCAGCCAGTCGGCAGCCCAGGTCTTGGGATTTGCAATGTTCAGCAATTCCGCAGGCGAGAAGCTGCTGGCACCCAGACGGTCAGCGCAGACCAGGATGCAGCCCAGGCCCACACAGGCGGCGGCGATGAGGGTATAGCTCTTGCGCTTGTCGCCCTTGCCCTCGTCGCGGGCCTTATCCACAAAGTGAGCCACGATGACCTCCAGCAGGGAGATAGAGGAGGAGATGGCGGCAAAGACCACCAGCAGATAGAACAGGATGCCGAAGATGGGGCCGAGGCCGCCCATGCGGCTAAACACGTTCTGCATGGTGACGAACAGCAGGGACGGGCCACCCACTGCGCCGGAGGGATCCAGAGCGAAGCGACCGGGCAGCACGCACAGGCCGGCCATCAGAGCCACCATCGTATCCATGACCACGATCAGCAGCGCGTTCTTCTGGATGTTCTCCTTCTTCTGCAGATAGGAGCCGTAGGTGATCATGGCGCCCATACCCAGGGACAGGGAGAAGAACATCTGGCCGCCGGCGGTAGCCAGCACGGTCAGGACGTCGGGTGTCTCCTGCTTGAAGGTCACGATGCGCTGCATGACGCCGTTGATCTCCACCGCGGACATTTTCACGCCATCGATGACGGCGGAGGCGGGAACATAGTATCCATTTTCAGTAGCCCAGCCGGGGGCAAACATGTACTTCAGGCCATCCAGGGCGCTGCCGTGGATCACGTGCTCCACCAGGGAACCGTCCGCCTGGAGCACCTGCACGGTGGCGTCCACACCGTCCAGCGTGCAGGCGCGGATGATGCAGATCAGCAGGGCCACGAACAGGGCAGGCATACCCACGGAGCAGACCTTCTCGATGCCGCCGCCGACGCCGCCGAGAACGATAAGCATAGTCAGCACCACGAAAATCAAGCCATAGATAATGGCCTCGGTGGTGCTGGACATGAAAGCGCCGAACACCGCGTCGCCCAGAGAGGCGCTGGCCGCGTCCGCCGACGCAGCGGCGATGGCACTGGCGCCAAAGCCCGCGCCGAACAGGTCGCCTACATTGAGCACCACATACTTAATGCAGTAGCCGCCCAGAGCGCAGTAGAAGAACAGGATGAAGAACGCGGACAGGATGCCCATCCAGCCCATCCAGCTGAACTTCTTGCTAAGGGCCTTATATGCTGCCACAGCGCCCTTGCCTGTCTTACGACCAATGGCCAGCTCGCCCACCATGACGATGAAGCCGCAGCAAACAGCCAAAATGAGGTAAATGATGAGGAACGTGAAGCCGCCGCAGGCGCCCATCTTATTGGGGAAGCCCCAGATGTTGCCCAGGCCGACTGCCGAGCCGACCGCGGCCATCAGGAAACCAAAATTGGTTCCAAAGCCTTTTCTTTCTTCCATTG
>ERZ827150.5462-NODE-5462-length-10207-cov-3.633077_pt1 | contig 10207 bp, 6 predicted proteins | sample MGYA00519779_ERZ827150 | MGnify/ENA primary metagenome ERZ827150 (study PRJEB31778, sample SAMEA3449267) | human gut metagenome | biome: human gut; feature: human-associated habitat; material: faeces | place: United Kingdom | collected 2010/2012 ...
ATGCCGATTGGCTTCTCGATCTCAATTACGTAAACTTCCTGCGCGATATCGGCGTATATTTTTCCGTAAACAAAATGCTTACGGCGGAGTGCTTTAAGCAGAGAATGGAAAAAGGACTCACGTTCTTTGAATTCAACTATATGCTTATGCAGGGGTACGACTTTTTGCATTTAAACCGCGAATACGGCTGCTCGCTCGAAGTGGGCGGCGACGACCAGTGGTCGAACATGCTCGCGGGCGTGGACCTTATCCGCAGAAAGGAACAAAAGGACGCTTATTGCCTTACTTGCACTCTCCTTTTGAACAGCGAAGGCAAAAAGATGGGCAAAACTCAGAAAGGCGCGCTCTGGCTCGACGAAAACAAATGCTCCGTTTACGACTTCTATCAATATTTCAGAAACGTGGAAGACTGCAAAGTTGCGGAATGTATGCGGCTTCTGACGTTTATGGATATGGATGAAATCTCCGAACTCACGAAATACAACGACGAAAGAATGAACGCCGCGAAAGAAAGACTTGCGTTTGAAGTTACGAAACTCGTTCACGGCGAAGAAAAAGCCGAACAGGCGAGAAAACAGGCGAAAGCGGCTTTCGGCGGAAACGTCGAAGATATGCCCTCTTACAACGCGGGCGGCGCGGATAATATTCTCGACATAATGGTCGGCGCGGGCGTTGCCAAATCCAAAGGCGAAGCGAGAAGGCTCATAGAAGGCGGCGGCGTTTCGATCGACGAAACGAAACTCTCCGTCAACGATCTTACGATTGCTCCGGAAGTTAAAGCGAAAGGCAGTTTCGTTCTTCACAAGGGCAAGAAAGTTCATATCAACGTAATCCTTTAATATAATGTGATAATATAACGAGCCGTGGCGGCGTTTAAAAAACGCAACCGCGGCTCTTTTTTAAATCCGCCGCAGGCGATTGTCCTTAAAAACAATCGCCTGCGGCGGACCTTTATACACCCGCAAAAAAGCGAATGAAAATACAAATTAAATTTTTCCCGAAAAAGGTGGCATAAACGCTTGACGAAGTTTTCCGCCGCCCAGAAAATCGATTTCTCCGACAAACACGAAGATTTTTGCTCCGCGAGTTTTCCACGCGAACATACGTTTTTGTGGATAAATGTGGATAACTTTTATCAAAAACCCCGGGTTATCCACATTTCAGAAAAAGTTATCAACACGTTTCCGGGTTTTCGTGAGTTTTTTTACCGTTTTTGTCTATGTGAAAATTTGTAATAAATTTCGCATTTTGCGTTGCATTTTTCACCGTGATTTTCACCGATGCCGGACAAGGATAAAATTCGCCGTTTCGGTAAGGTTCGTTTTAATCTTGCTCGGCATAGAATCCGGCAATCAGCCTTCTTTTCAACTTTCGAAAAACACCGCCACCGTACTCGCTCCGCAATGAGCGCCCATCGTCGGGCCGATTTCGGATATGACGCATTTGCCTTTGAGCGACGGAAAAACTTTCTCGATTTCGGTTACGACCGATTTCGCGTCGTCTTCGCAAGCCGCATGGCAAACGTAACAAGGTCCGTCGTAATTCGTTCCGTTCGCGGCGTTATCCTTCATTTCCGCAATCAATTCGCTTATCGCTCTTTTCTTGCCGATGAGTTTCTTTTTTACGAACAGTTTTCCGTCCTCCGTAACGCCGAGAAGCGGAACTATTTTCAAAAGAGAACCTATGAAACCCGCCGCGGGAGAAAGCCTGCCGCCACGGATGAACGCGGAAAGATCGGGCGTGAAATAAAACGCTTTAACCTTTTTTCTGTCCTCTTCGAGCAAAGCGGCGATTTCCGCCGCGCTTCGCCCCTCGTCGCGATAATCCGCCGCGCTTAAAACAAGCATTCCGTAGCCCATAGAGCCGCAAAGCGAATCTATTACGTAAACTTTCCTTTCCGGGTATTTTGCTTCGAGTTCCTTTTTTGCCGACAAACAGGATTCGTAAGTTCCCGAAAGCCCTGACGAGAGCGTTACGTGCAGAACGTCCTTGCCGTCTTTTAAAAACGACTCGAAAAATTCAACGTAACGCCCCGACGAAATCTGACTTGTTTTTACTTTAGCCCCGCCCGAAGTGAGTTTATAAAACTCTTCGTTGGATATGCTTTTGCCGAAATCGTCGGTATAATCGGTTTCTCCGATGCGAAAGCAGAACGGCAAAACCGCTATATTCCTTTTTTTCGCGGTTTCTTCGCTCAAATCCGCAGTAGAACCGCAACTTACAATAAAATCATTCATTTTTATTCTTTTCTTCCGTGTTGTTTATTGCGCTGTTCACGCTATTCTCGGTTTGCCGAGGAAGAACACCGCGACTGTGCCGGCTCCCGTGTGGCAACCTATCGTCGCGCCTATGTCGAAAATTTTGCATTTGCCCTTAAGGTTGGGGAAAGCCTTTTCGATTTCGGAAACGGTATACTCGGCGTCCTCAAGACTTTCCGAATTGCAGAGATAGCAAGGTCCGTCGTAATCCTCTCCGTCGTCCGCATTTTTAAGCATTTCGGTTATCAACTCGATCACCGCTCTTCTCTTGCCGATGAGTTTCTTTTTTATCAGCAACTTTCCTTCCGGGCTGACGTAAAGAAGGGGACAGATTCTGAGCAGACTGCCGATTATCCCCGCCGCTTGCGAAACTCTGCCGCCGCGGACGTAAGCGGATAAATCCATAGAATAAAACAAGTGATGAATACGCAATTTCGTTTTCTCGATATAATCGGCGAGTTCCGCCGCGCTGTGACCTTCGTCGCGATAGTCTGCGGCAAGATCGATCAACATTCCGTATCCCGAGGACGCGCAAAGCGAATCGATGACGTAAACTTTTCTGCCGGGGAATTTTTCCTCGAGCGTTTTTTTGGCGATAAGGCACGAGCCGTAAGAACCGGATATTCCGGACGAGAGCGTAACGTGAACCACGTCCAGCCCCTTTTCGAGAACGGGCGCGAACTTTTCTTCGTATTCGGCGGCTGTCGTCTGGCTCGTTTTCGCGGGCGTTCCCTTAGCCATTTCGGCGTAAAGATCTTTATAAGCGATGCTTTTCCCGAAGTCGTCGTCGTAATCTTTTTCGCCGAGTCTGAAATGGAAGGGCAGCACGTCGACGTTTCTTTCTTTAAGATGCTGTTCGTTAAGATCCACGGTCGAACCGCAACCAAGTACGTAATTACTCATAAGTATCTCCTTATATTACATTTATCCTTTTTTCTGTTATCGTTTCGTCTTTTCGTCCGCTTCGGTTTCCTTCCGCAAGCGAACGTTTACGTTTCAAGTTTACCACTTGTCGGGCGGTTTTGTTGTCTATTGTTGCTCGTTTTTAATATACGATGCGTTTACGGGCGGTAGAAATACGGTTTTCGTTCTCTACCGACGGTAGAATCGTACGATTTTACGCGATTTTATGGCTTTTATTCGCATTTTACGCAACCGCGGCAATTAAATTTCGCGCGCAGGATTTTATTTCGCGGAGTTGTTGCAGTTTTTGAAATAAAATGCTATCATATAAATATGTTATCGGAAATGCAGGCGAAAGCCGTGAACGAATTCAATAAAAACGTTCTTCTGCTCGCAAGAGCGGGGACGGGCAAAACGTATACCGTGGCGCAGAAAATCGTGAAAGCCGAGCAACTCGGCATCGAGGCGGACAAAATACTCTGCCTTACGTTTACGGTTAAAGCCGCCGAGGAACTCCGCAACGACATTCTGCTTTACTGCGGAAATTTCCGCCCGGAAGTGTTCACAATTCACGGATTCTGTTACAGACTTATGCGCGAATACGGACGGAAAACGGGCAGATTTTCGGATAAACAGATTGCGGACGAAATCGACGACGGCGAAATGATAAAATCCGTGCTTAACGAATACGTCGCTTCGGGAGAATATAAAACGGCCGACGGAATTGTACCCGTCCCGACCAAAAATCTCGTCAAAGCCGTTTCGATGATCAAGCACCGCCGCGCCGAAGCGGGTTGCAGGTATTTTTCGCCCGGCGGTTACGGCGCGGCGATAGATTCTCTGCTCTCTTCGAGCGACGAATTCCGCTCGTGTTTCACGGTTAAAAACAAAGCGGTGAGATATACCGACGAAAACCTGATTTCGCTTTTAAAACGCAAAGGCTCGGAAATAATGGAAAAATACAAATTCGCGCTCGACGCTTCCGCGCTGTGCGACTTCGACGATTTAATCTTTTCCGCCAAGGAGATTATTTCAGACATCAACTATCAAAAACCAGCCTATAAGTTGATTATCGTGGACGAAATGCAGGATACAAGCCTTTTTGAGTACGAGATAATGAAGTACTTTTTCGACGGCGCGAACGTTATGCTTTGCGGCGATCAGTTTCAGACCATTTACGGCTGGCGAGGCTCGAAACCTTTTGAAATAATCGAAAACTTCAAAAAGGAATACGGCGCGATAACCGTCAATCTCGAAAAAAACAGACGTTCTTCGCCGATACTCGCCTACGCTTCCGCATATTATCTCAACGCGGCGTTCAACGCCGGGCAAACGCTCGAAGAACCGGAAAGCCCTTCCGCCTCCACGGAAGAAACGGCCGAAAGCAACAAGGAAGACGAAAAGATAAAAATAATCGCCTGCGACGGCGCGGAGGGCGAAGCGAAAGCCGTTTTCGACGAAGTTAAGGCTTTTCGCGGAGAAGCGAAGGACGTTTGCGTTATGGCGCGCTCCAACAGATATATCGCCGACCTTTACCGCCGCCTGCAAAAAATCAACGCAAGTCTCCCCGCCGACCAAAGGATAGATTTTTTCACCGCGGACACTCATTTTCAGTTCTATAAAAAACCGCTCATCAAGGATTATCTTGCGTTTTTAAGGCTGATAATCAACCCCGACGACGAAACGTCGTTTTTGCGGCTCGCGGGGAAATGCGTGGACGGCGTGACGGGAGAAATGATCGCCGCGATCAACGATTACTCTTCTCTCGGCTTGTCCGTGGGGCAGTTTTTGTCCGAACAAGTTTACCTTTCCGGCGATTATTACAAACCGCTGACGGACGCTTACGCGAAAGGAAACGTCGTGGTTTACGACCTCGAAACGACGGGGCTCGATCTCGACGACGACCGCGCGATACAGATTTCTGCGGTTAAAACGGGCAAAAACGGAACGATAAAGACGTTTAACCGCTTTATTATCCCGTCCGTACCCATAAAAAAAGCCGCCGAAGCCGTTCACGGCTACAACGAAGAATATATCCGATCTCACGGCGGCGCGCCCGCGGCGGAAGTTCTCGCAGACTTCTGCGAATTCGCGAAAGGATGCGTACTCGCGGGGCATAACAGCGCGTCGTTCGACGACATCATTCTCGAAAGAGAACTCAAAACCGAAAACATACCCCACGACTTCGGCTATCGTTACGATACGCTTAAAATCGCCGCGCTTTTAAAACCCGGAACGGGCGATTACAAACTCGCCACGCTCTGCGATGCGTTCGGGATTGTCAACGAACGCGCTCACGACGCATTTTCGGACGTCACGGCAACCGAAAAAGTTCTCGGCGTTTTTATAAAAAACTATATTCGCCCCACGAGCGCGGCGCGGACGAACGTGACCGAAAGATTCTCTGCGGTGTTCGGAGATTTTTACGAACTCACGCGTTCGCTGAGGCAAATGCTTATCGATAACGACTTGCTTACGCTCGTTAAAACCTGCGCCGGAAAACTCGGCGTTACGAAAGAAAAGAACGACCTCACTGACAAAGAATCGACCAACGATTTTTATCGGACCTTGAAGAGTTACATCGACAAAAGCGAGCCTATAAGTTCGTTAAAGGCGTTTTTGCAGGACGTATCGCTATCGGGCAGCCAGATGGACGTGCTTGTTAAAAAGTTCAACAAAGTCCCTCTCGTAACAGTTCATCAGTCGAAAGGATGCGAGTTTAAAAAGGTAATCGTCGCGGGAGCGGGCGAAGGCGAGTTTCCTTCTTTCGGCGCGGTGGCAAGCGGCAACGAAGAGGAAGAAAAGAGAGTTTTTTACGTCGCGCTGACGAGGGCGAAAGAAAAACTGACGATAACTTACCCCAGATACAAAACTTTTTACGACGTAAATTACCGCCGCGCGCCGTCGCCTTATCTCGACTTCCTGCCGGATAAATACGTGACGAAAATAACTCAATAACGCGACGTATATATCAATATATAATAGAAATTCTGTTCGCGAAACGAGGCGGAACTTCACGCAAAACAACTGCCGGCGACAACGAAAAAAAAATTAAAAAATTATTCCGTTCAACGCTTGACAAATGAAAAAAATAGTAGTATGCTAAAACACGTTTTTTGAATATTGCTTTTCGGGGCGTTTTTTTAGGAACTTTCGCAGTTTCTAAAAAAAAACGCCCTTTTTTATTTTCAAAGACTCCGAAAGGTATATATACACCCGTTTTTTCGACAAAACGGACAATAAAAATCCTGAATCGCGAAGGGCGAATATATTGCGCGACAGGACGGAGATAAGTTATGACCAAATACATATTCGTTACGGGCGGCGTCGTTTCGGGGCTCGGCAAAGGAATCGTCGCGGCTTCGCTCGGCAGACTTTTAAAACTCAGAGGTTACAAAGTCGCGGCTCAGAAACTCGACCCATATATGAACGTTGACCCGGGAACGATGAACCCCATTCAGCACGGCGAAGTTTACGTGACAGAGGACGGCGCGGAAACCGATCTCGACCTCGGGCATTACGAAAGATTCATCGACGAGGACCTCAACAAATACTCCAACCTCACTTCGGGCAAGGTGTTTTCCAAAGTTCTCGAAAAGGAAAGGCGAGGCGAATATCTCGGTCAGACCGTTCAGATAATTCCGCACGTAACCAACGAAACGAAAAAATTCATCAGAAAGAACGCCGAAGTTACCAAAGCCGACGTGGTTATCACCGAAATCGGCGGAACGATAGGCGACATCGAGAGCGCGCACTTTCTCGAAGCAATCCGACAGTACGCCTCGGACGTAGGCAGAGAAAACTGCCTGTTCATTCACGTCTGCCTCGTTCCTTACGTTTCCGGCTCGGACGAATATAAAACAAAGCCAACTCAGCACAGCGTTAAAGAACTTCAGTCGCTCGGTATTCACCCAGACGTTATCGTCACCCGTTCCGATTCCGACATAGGCGACGACCTGAGAAAGAAAATCGCGCTTTTCTGCAACGTTAAACCCGATTGCGTAATCTCGGACGTAACGCTCGACTGCCTTTATCAGACGCCTATAATGCTTCACAACAACGGACTCGACAAGGTCGTTTGCAGAGAACTTAAACTCAGAAGCAAACTCAACCTCACTCCGTGGAAAGAACTTATCCGCCGCATAAACGGCAGAAAAAAACACGTAACGGTAGCGCTCGTCGGGAAGTACGTCAAACTTCACGATTCCTATCTTTCCGTCGTGGAAGCGCTTTATTCCGCGGGCTACGAAAACGGCTGCTATGTAGACATAAAATGGGTCGACAGCGAAGAAGTCACTCCCGATACCGCCGCGGAAATCTATAAAGGCGTGGACGGAATCATCGTTCCGGGCGGCTTCGGCTCGAGAGGCGTCGAAGGGATGATCGAAACCTGCAGATACGCAAGAGAACACGATCTGCCTTACTTCGGCATATGTCTCGGCATGCAGATAATGGTTATGGAATACGCCCGCCACGTCTGCAATCTCGCCGGCGCGACTTCGGGCGAATTCGACGAAAACGCGAAATATAAAGTAATAGACCTTATGCCCGACCAGCAAGGAAATATTCCCAAGGGCGGAACGATGAGGCTCGGCGCATACCCCTGCTCCGTTAAACAAGGCACGCAGATGCGCGAATGTTACGGAGCGGACGAGATTTCCGAACGCCACCGCCACAGATACGAATTCAACAACAATTACCGCAAAGTTCTCGAGGACAACGGACTTGTTCTTTCCGGAATTTCGCCGGACGGCAGAATCGTGGAAACGGTGGAGATAGAGGGCGACAGATTCTTCGTCGGCGCGCAGTTTCACCCCGAATTCAAATCCAGACCAAACAGATCCCATCCGCTGTTCCGCGGATTCATAGCGAGTTGCCTTAAAACCCGCAACAAATAAAAATAACGGAGGTTACATATGAAAAACACAACTATCGAAAAGATTTTTGCCGAGAACGTTTTCACGGACGCGGAAATGGAGAAAAGGATTTCCAAAGAAGCATACGAAAGTTACAGAAAAACCGTTGACGAAAACGTGCCTTTGATCCGCGCGGCGGCAGACGAAATCGCGAAAGCGATGATGGCGTGGGCAATGGAAAAAGGCGCGACGCACTACACGCACTGGTTCCAGCCGATGACGGGCGTAACCGCCGAAAAGCACGAGGCGTTTATCGAACCGGACGGAAAAGGCGGCGTCGTGACGAAATTTTCGGGCAAAATGCTCGTTAAGGGCGAACCGGATGCGTCGAGTTTTCCCAGCGGCGGACTTCGTTCCACGTTTGAAGCGAGAGGGTACACGGCATGGGATCCGTCGGCGAAAGCGTTCGTAAGAGACGGCTCGCTTTATATCCCCACCGTTTTCTGCTCCTACGGCGGCGAATCGCTCGACAAAAAAACCCCGCTTTTAAAAAGTATCGAAGCGCTCAACAAACAAGTTCTGCGCGTTATGAGAATTTTCGGGGATAACGAAACCAAAAGGATTATATCCACCGTCGGCGCGGAACAGGAATACTTCCTCGTCGATAAGGAAGTTTACGAACACAGACTCGACCTCGCGACCTGCGGCAGAACGCTTTTCGGAGCGCGTCCGCCAAAAGGACAGGAACTCGAAGATCATTACTTCGGGAAAATCAAACAGAGAGTCTGGGATTATATGAGCGATCTCGACGAGGAACTCTGGAAACTCGGCGTTTACGCAAAGACGAAGCATAACGAAGTCGCTCCCGCTCAGCACGAACTCGCCTGCGTTTATACGCCCTCGAACGATGCCGTGGACCACAACCAGATCGTAATGTCCGTTATGAAATCCGTCGCGAACCGCCACGGAATGGTTTGCCTGCTCCACGAAAAGCCCTTCGACGGAATTAACGGAAGCGGCAAACACAATAACTGGTCGATGGCGACCGACCGCGGCGAAAACCTGCTCGACCCGACCGACCACCCCGAAAACAACACCAGATTTTTACTCTTCCTTTCGGCTGTCATAACCGCCGTGGACAAATATCAGGATCTGCTCCGCATTTCCGTAGCCTCGGCAGGCAACGACCACAGACTCGGCGCAAACGAAGCGCCCCCGGCTATCGTTTCAATGTTCATCGGCGAGGAACTCGGGAATATTCTCAATTCCATTGAAAACGGCGCTAAGTACAACGAAATCAAAGCCGAAGTGCTTAAAATCACGAGCGGACTTATCCCCAAATTCGATAAGGACAAGACCGACAGAAACAGAACTTCGCCTTTCGCTTTCACCGGTAATAAGTTTGAATTTCGTATGGTCGGCTCGGATATGTCTGTTTCAGCGGCGAACGTCGTTATCAACACCATCGTTGCCGACGCCCTGAAAGATTATGCCGACGTCCTGGAAAAATCGACCGACCTGAACGCGAGCGTTCTGGAACTCGTGAAGAAAAGTTATACGGAGCATAAACGCATTGTTTTTAACGGCAACAACTACTCCGACGAATGGGTTAAAGAAGCCGAAAAACGCGGACTGCTTAACCTTAAAACGACTGTCGACGCGTTGCCATATTATCTTGAAAAGAAGAACATCGACCTGTTCGTCCGCCACGGCGTTTTAACCGAAACGGAAATCAGATCGAGATACGAGATTCAACTCGACAGTTACGCAAAGTTGATAGACGTGGAAGCGAAGACCATGGCGAGAATGGCAAGAAGAGAAATTCTCCCCGCATCGATAGGTTATTCCGACGAACTCGCGAACGGACTTTCCGCAAAGGCGGCAATCGGTATAGATATAGCGAAAACCGCCGATAAACGACTTATAGACAAACTTATCGCTCTCAATGATAAACTTCTTAAAGCGACCGGGAAACTCGAAAAGGATATAAAAACATCATCTTCGATGAAAGACGCTTTAACGCTCGCGCGTTATCACAGGGACGCGATGATTCCCGACATGGACAAACTGAGAGCGATTGCCGACGAACTCGAAACGCTCGTAGACAAGACATACTGGCCTTTCCCGACTTACGGCGACATTTTGTTCAGCGTTTAAGAATAAATCCGAAAGCGAGCCGCGCTTATCCGA
>ERZ827150.5463-NODE-5463-length-10204-cov-3.017637_pt1 | contig 10204 bp, 10 predicted proteins | sample MGYA00519779_ERZ827150 | MGnify/ENA primary metagenome ERZ827150 (study PRJEB31778, sample SAMEA3449267) | human gut metagenome | biome: human gut; feature: human-associated habitat; material: faeces | place: United Kingdom | collected 2010/2012 ...
GCAGCCACCAGCCAGCGCCCGAAGGGGATCTCCGTGGCGAGCCACTGCCGTTCCAGGGCCCCGCCTGCCAGCGTGATGCCCAGCAGGATGGAGGCCGTGGTGGCCAGCTTGAACAGGGCGTTGACCCGGGGCACGTCCTCGCGGGCGAACAGTTCCGGCAGGGAGCCGTTGAGGGCCGGGCTGAACAGGGTGGCGCTGGCCCCCATGCAGAAGAGCATGGCCAGCATGCCGCTCCAGTGCAGCTGGAGCAGCCCCCAGCCCCCGGCCAGCATGGCGCACACTTCAAGGGCCTTGGCCGCCAGTACCAGACGGCACTTGGGATAGCGGTCGGCCAGCCAGCCCGCCCAGGCGGAGAACAGGACGAAGGGCAGCGAAAAAAGCACGGTGCCCCAGGCCTGCACGGCCGTATGGCCCATGCTCACGGCCAGCAGCAGGATGGCCTGCCTGAAGAAATTGTCGTTGAAGGTGCCGAGGGTATAGCTCACCCCCAGCGAGACGGTCTGTCGCAAAAATCGCCTGCTCATGCGCACTCCTTGCAGCATCCGTGCATGGCGGCGATCCCAGCCAAAACCCCTGCCCAGCCGGGCAGGCTCAGGAACGGTCGCCCTGCTCCGTGGCCAGCTCGGCCAGCGCGTAATCCCGCACCCGGTCGAGCATCTCCACGGCAAAGGGCAGGTCGCGCCGGTAAAGCACTTCCCGGCCCTGCCGCCGGGGGATCAGCAGCCCGGCCCGTACGAGGACGTTCACATGATGGCTCACGGCCGTACGGCTCAGGCCCACGGTCGCCACAAGGCCGCTGAGGCTGATGCTCTCCCCGGGCTCGAAGAGCAGAAGGATCTTCTGCCGGGTGGCGTCCCCCATGGCGGAAAAGACCCGCGCCACGCGTTCCCAGTCGTCCGGCAGGGCGGTGATATACGAGGAATTCATGCCCTTGGTGTAGACGCTGGGAAAGTATGCTGTCAACATCAAACTAAAAAAGTAGTTTTATCGTGTCAACTAAAAAACTAGTTTTATAGTTTTAATGCCCGCCCTCCCCGCCTGCAGGCTCCAGGGGCACACGCCCTGCCAGCCGGAACGAGGAACGTTTCCCCTATAAAGAGCACAAAAAAGCAGGGCCGCACAGCACCGGTGCAGCCCTGCCGATATCGATAATTTCAAGATAGATGTCCGTGTGTTACGACCAAAGATCCCGTCACATGCCCCGCAACGGCGATGCCGGCCTGACCGCAACGCGGGGACGGACTGTACCTCCATGCCGTAAAGGCCCATCCTCCCGCACGGGACGGATGCCCACGCCACGGCTCCCCCATCCTCTTGCCCGCCGCAGGCTCACGGGGCTCAGGCCGGGGAAGCCGAAGCCAGCCGCGTCATGGGCAAGCGCTCCGGCAACTCCTGCGGCAGGGACAGGCGCAGGGCCCTCCCCCCGACCAGAGCCACGGCCAGCACAGCGCAGACGCGCAGCTCGGCCCGTCCCGGCTCCTCCGGCAGGGCCCCCAGGCACAGGAAAAAGGCCAGCCCCTCGGCCGGGCAGCTCCCCAGCAGGGCGTGCTCGGCCGCTGTCAGCCGCAGGGGGCCGATGCAGCCCAAAGCGCAGGCCTCGCCCAGCAGCAGGCCCTCTTCCGGCTGTCCGGCCGGATGCAGCACGCCCACAGGGCTCCCCGGCTCCCGGCGCCAGAAATGGAAGTCCGCCGCAGCGGGGAAATCTTCCAGCCCGGCCGGAAAATGCCACTGCGCCGGGACAGCCTCCCCTGCCGGGGACAGGGGGCTGAACAGCAGCGCGGCGTCTTCCGCCTCCGTCATCCCGCCCTGCCGGATCACGCGCCCTGCCCTGCCAGCTTTTGGACCATCTCCTGCCCCATGACAAAGGCCTGACGGCAGTCCTGCGGGAACTGCTCCTCGCGCCGACGCCGCTTGTCCGCCTCGGAAAAACGGTCGGCCACATATCTGGCATAGTCGTCGAACTGCCAGGTGTCGGTCACATACTGGACGGAGGGCGTGCTGAAGATGCGCCCCAGATAGCCATCCATGACGGCCAGGGTCTCGGGATAGCCGTGCTGCCGCATGGTCTCCGCATCCACGTTCATGGTGTAGATGCAGGCCATCGCCAGACGGCGGGGCGCGATGGTGCTGCGCCGGCGGTCATAGACCAGATAGGGGAAGCACAGACGTTCCTGGAACGAACGCATGGCGCCCGTCACGTTACCGAAATAGACGGGACTGCCCAGGGCCAGCCCATCGGCCTTTTCCAGCGCGGCCAGCACGGGCGAAAGGTCGTCCTTCAGGGCGCAGTGCCCGTACGAGGCCCCGCCCCGGAGCTTGCAGGCGAAACAGCTGCGACAGCCGGAGGCCTGAAGATCATAAAGATGGATCAGCTCCGTGTCCGCCCCGGCGCTGCGGGCCCCTTCCAGAAAGTGTTCCAGCACCGTGGCCGTATTGCCCTTTTTGCGCGGGCTGCCGTTGACGGCGAATATCTTCATGGCATCGTGCCTCCGGTTCAGGCGGCCTTGGCGCCGCTGCTGTTGCGGGCCAGGGTACAGCCCACGGCCAGCAGGCTCAGGATACCGAACAGCACCATATCCACCTGCGTGCAGTGCAGGAAGGCGTCGATATTGTCCTTGCCCACCGGCTCATGGCCCAGAAAAATACTCAGGGTCAGGGTGATGATGGTCAGGTTGCCCAGCATGCCGGCCGTACGCACCGTGCCCACCAGCCCGGAAGCCTGCCCCACCCGCTGCGGCCCGGCCGCTTCGAGGATGATGGTGGTGTTGGGCAGGGCAAAGATGCTGGCCCCGGCACCAATGAAGCACTGGGCCCCCACGATGATCCAGAGCGAGGAATCCATGTCGAGGAAAGCGGCACTCAGCAGGCCCAGCCCGCAGAGCACCGTCCCGGCGGTACTGATGAGGCCCTGGTCATAACGGTCGCAAAGACGGGCGGCCAGCGGACTGGCCAGGGACTGCACGGCGGCCTGCAGGGCCAGCATCAGACCGGCCTCCTGCACGCTGAAGCCCCGCCCCACCTGCAGGTAGAGGCTGAAGAAAAAGACCATGCCGAAAAAGGAGCAGTAGTTGACGAAGGCCGCCACCAGCGACAGGCTGAGGACCCTGTTCCTGCGCAGCAGGCGCACGTCCACCATGGGGAAGGGACTGCGCAGCTCCCGCCAGACGAAACAGGCCAGCAGCACGAGACAGAGCAAAAAGAGCCCGCCGCCCAGCAGATGATCGTCCGCGATACAGGACGCGCCAAAGGTCAGGGCCGCCATGGCCCCGCCATAGAGCAGACAGCCCGGCACGTCGAAGGGCTCCTTGCCGGCGGTGCGCCACTCCAGGGGGACCCGGAAGATCATGATGCACATGGCGGCCAGCGCGGCCAGGCCCGTGCCCCAGAACAGCCAGCGCCAGCCCAGCCAGCCGGCCACCAGACCGCCCACCGGCGGCCCGCAGGCGATGCCCGCATAAACGGCCACGCCGCTGAGGCCAAGATAGCTGGCCCGCATCTCCTTGGGCGCGGCGGACGCCAGCAGGGCCAGGCTGGACGAACTCAGCATGGCGGCCCCCATGCCCTGGAACAGGCGCAGGCCGATGAAGACGTCGATATGAGGGATGTAACCCAGCACCAGAGCCAGCACACTGAACAGGCTCAGGCCAAAAAGGAAGACCCGGCGCCGTCCGTAGATATCCCCCAGGGTGCCTCCGGCCAGCTGGAACACGACCAGCCCCAGCGTATAGACGGCCCCCAGCAGACTGAGTTCACGGGCACTGGCCCCCAGGCTTTCCCCCAGGGGCGGCAGGACGGCGTTGACCCCGGCCACCATGAACGGCATGAAAAACTGCGCCGCGCAGACGGCCAGCAACAACCAGCGATGTTCTTTTGCGATGCTCATGGATAACCCTAAAACCGGAGGCCGGGGGTGGTCAACCGGATGTGAAATCGTGAAAAAAAAAAACAGTTACGGTGAGAAATGATCGCCTCCGTGCAGGGCACAAGACGGCGGCCCGGGGCCGGGCCATGCCTGCAGCAGCGACGCAGGCGGTGCCAGTCCGGAGCTCGGCCCCCCTGCGGAGGCGTATCGGGATGCGACGAAAAAACGGGAAGGACACCTGGCCCTTCCCGTTTTTTCAGGGAGCCGCGCGGTCCCGGCAGCTCCCGTCATCATTCATGTTCTCCCCCACCGGGGAAGCGGCCTACAGGCCCGCTTCTTCCACCAGGCGCAGGCACATCTCGGATTTGTTGAGGCTGTACAGATGGATGCCGGGCGCGCCGCAATCCAGCAGCTGCCGGATCTGGCGGGCGGCAAAACGCAGGCCCGCTTCGCGCACGGCCTCCACACCGCCTTCGTTGTGGGCCGCTTCCAGTTCCAGATAGAGCTTGCCCGGGATGTTGGCCCCGCACAGCGAGAGCACGCGGCGCAGAGAATCGAAGCTCTGGATGGGCAGGATGCCCGGGATGACCGGCGTCTCCAGTCCGGCGGCGCGCAGCGAGCTGACCAGGGACTCATACTCGCGCACATCGAAGAAAAGCTGGGTGATGACGAAATCCGCTCCGGCGCGCAGCTTGTCGGCCAGATAGGCCCGGTCCGACGCGAAGGTGGCCGCATCGGGATGGGGCGCGGGATAGCCCGCCACACCGATGCCCAGGTCGGGATGCTCCGAGCGCAGGAAACGCACGAGGTCACGGGCGTTGTGGAAATGGCCCGCGTTCCAGTCCCAGTCGCTCACGCCGCGCGGCGCATCCCCGCGCAGGGCCAGCACGTTGTGGACCCCGGCAGCACGCAGATGGCTCACAAAATCGCTGATGGCCTGCGGCTCGGCGCCCACACAGGTCAGGTGCGCCATGACGGTGAAGCCCCGCCGGGCCAGCTCCGCCGTGACGTTCAGTGTGTTCTGCTGTTTGCCGCCCCCCGCACCGTAGGTGACGGAGAGGAAAAGGGGATCGATCGAGCGCAGGCGCTCCACGGTCTCGTAGAACTCCGGCAGATGACTTTCCGCGGCAGGGGGAAAAAATTCCAAAGAAACAAAAGGCTTGGTTGTCTGGCGGAGAGCCTGGGCGATCTGCATGACAAAACTCCTGGGAACTGTGAATCAGAAAAAACGGTTTCGATGCCCCAACTATATCAATATAACTTGATAAGTCAATATAGTTTGTCCGCCCCTTCCCGCCAGAGCCTGATGCTTGCCAAAAAAACAAGGGCGCTCTATGTCAGCAGGTATGGACGCTTCGGTCGCACCCGCTTTTTGTCATCCCGCCTTCCCTGCCGGTCTGCTCCGCCGCAGGCAGCACGGCCTTCTTGCCTGCTGTCTTCGCTCGCTCTACCTGCTGCTCTGCCTGCTGGTCTTCTGCCCTGCCGAAGCCGGAGCGGAAGGGGACCTTCCGCCTGCCCCCCCTGCGCCTTCCCTGAGTCTGGAACTGGAACAGCTCGACCTTTCCGGCCTGCCCGGCTTGCCCCCGCTGCCCGCCGAGGATGAAGTCCTGCCTGCGGCAGCCACCCAGGCCCTGCCGCTCCCGGACGAGGCCCCGGCAGCGGACGCCGGTACCGAGGCCGATGCGGCCCTGCCGGAAGCCCCCCGCTGGAACGCCCTGGAAGAGGGGCTCGAATATGCGGAGTTCTCCCTGCAATCCGAAGCCGGGCAGCAGGCCTCTTTGACCGTCCTGCGTATCGACCCGGAATTGTTCGACTTCCGCCTCTATGCCAGCGCGGCCCACAAGCATCCGGCCCTGACCCTTGGCCAGTGGGCCGACAGCCATGATCTGGTGGCCGCCATCAATGCCAGCATGTATCTTCCCGACGGCGTCACCAGCACGGGCTACATGCGCCAGGACGACTACATCAACAACAAGCGCCTGGTCCGCCGCTTCGGCGCTTTCTTCGTGGCCGGTCCCCGCCAGGAGGGCCTGCCCCGCGCCGACATCCTGACCCGCGAGGATCCCCAGTGGCAGGAACTGCTGGAGCAATACCGCCTGGTCATCCAGAACTACCGCATGATCAATGACGAGCGCCTCATCCTCTGGTCTCCCGGCGGCCCCCTGTACGCCATCTCGGCAGTGGCCGAGGACGGGGCGGGCAAGATCCTCTTCCTGCACTGCCGCGAACCGCTGGAAGCCTACAGCTTTGCCCACGCCCTGCTCCACCTGCCGCTGGATGTCCGTACCGTCATGTATGTGGAGGGCGGCATGCAGGCCGGGCTGGTGATCCGCTCCCCCGGGCTGCATCAGGAGCTGCGCGGACGGCACCTGGCCGATTTTTGGGTCACGGGCAATGTGCGGGCCCAGCTGCCCAATGTGCTGGGCATCCGTCGCCGGCATGCCCCGGCCCTGCCGGACTGTCCCACCATGCTCCAGCAGACGGCCGTCCCCGCCGCTGCCGCCGAATGATGGCGGAACACGCCAGATATACAGACTTTTTTCTCTGCATCCTTCGCGCCAGGGCGGGAACGAGTTTTGTGAAAAACTTCTTTATTAAGAAAAATTACTATTATAGCCGAAAAACCTCTTTACAGCGGGGCCGTCTTGGTTCAAAGTAGCGTCGTCGGAAGGAGTTCCGGCAACATGCAAACACCGATCCCAACTGTCCGGCTGCGGACAAAGGTAGACAAATATCATGCCGAATCAGCTTGAAGTTTATAAGTGCACCCATTGCGGCAATATCGTTGAAGTCATCCACGGCGGCGGCGCCAGCCTGGTCTGCTGTGGCGAGAACATGAAGCTCATGAAGGAAGGCTCCACCGACGGCGCCATGGAAAAGCACGTGCCCGTGATCGAAAAGATCGAAGGCGGTTACAAAGTGACCGTGGGCAGCGTGGCCCATCCCATGGACGAGAACCACTACATCGAGTGGATCGAACTGCTGGCCGACAACCAGAGCCTGACCTGTTTCCTGAAGCCGGGCGACAAGCCTGAAGCGGTGTTCAAGACCGACGCCGAAAAGGTCACTGCCCGCGAATACTGCAACCTTCACGGCCACTGGAAGGCCGAAAACTAGGCTCATAAGGAGAGACACCATGAAATACGTTTGCAGCGTGTGCGGTTACGAATACGATCCCGCCGAAAACGACAACGTGCCCTTCGACCAGCTGCCTGATGACTGGACCTGCCCCGTCTGTGGCGTGAGCAAGGATCAGTTCGAACAGGCCTAAGCCCTGTTTCTTCCGCTCTTTCCGCCTGCCCTGCCGCCCTGCGGCAGGGCAGGCTCGTTTATGCCCTTTGCGGCATCCTGACCGTGAACAATATCCCCTAATGGAGAATTTTCATGCAGCCCGTTGAAATTAAAAAAGATATTTTCTGGGTCGGTTGCGTGGACTACGATCACCGTGACTTCCACGGCTATTCCCGCTCCCCCGAAGGTTCCACCTACAATGCCTACCTGATCCGCGACGAAAAGAACGTCCTGATGGATACCGTGTATCCCGGCTGGGCCGGCAACATGCTGTGCCGCATCGCCAAGATCATGGATCCTGAAAAGATCGACTACATCGTCTGCAACCACATGGAACCCGACCACGCCGGCAGCCTGGCCGAAGTGGTGGCCCGCGTGAAGCCCGAAAAGATCTTCGTCTCCACCCTGGGCTACAAGTCCATGCAGGGCTACTTCGACTGCAAGGACTGGCCCATCGAAGTGGTCAAGAGCGGCGACAAGCTGAACATCGGCAAGCGCAACATCATCTTCCAGGAGACCCGCATGCTGCACTGGCCCGACAGCATGGTCTCCTACATCCCCGAAGACAAGCTGCTCATCAGCAACGACGCCTTCGGCCAGAACATCGCCACCAGCTACCGCTATACCGATGAGCACGACCAGGGCGACTTCGTGCGCGCCATCAAGGAATACTACTACAACATCGTGCTGCCCTACTCTCCCCAGGTGCTGAAGACCCTGCCCATCGTGGAGAGCCTGGACATCGACATGATCGCCCCTGACCACGGCCTGATCCACCGCGGCGAAAAGTCCGTGAAGTTCATCGTGGACATGTACCGCCAGATGGCCGAACAGAAGCCCCAGCAGCGCGCCATGGTGATCTACGACACCATGTGGCATTCCACCGAAAAGATGGCCTATGCCGTGTGCAGCGGTCTGGAAGAAGTGGGCGTGCCCACCCGCCTGATGTCCGTGAAGAGCAACCATCACAGCGAGATCATGACCGAACTGGCCAACTGCGGCGCCGTGATCGCGGGCTCCCCCACCCACAACAACACCATCATGCCCCTGATGGCCTCCACCCTGACCTACATGAAGGGCCTGCGTCCCCAGAACCGCGTGGGCGGCGCTTTCGGTTCCTTCGGCTGGTCCGGTGAATCCGCCAAGGTCCTGCATGAGATGCTGGCTTCCATGGGCATGGACATGCCCGCCGATTTCGTGAAGTGCAACTGGACCCCGCGCCACGAAGCCCTGCGCGCCTGCGTGGAACTGGGCAAGACCGTGGGCGAGGCCCTGAAGAAGAAGTGCCAGGGCGAATAAGCCCGCATCCTTCCGAATGCCCTACGGCGTCCCCAAACGGGGGCGCCGTTTTTTTATGCCCCGCACAAGGCACAAAAGGCACGGCCGCCATCCTCGAGCAGGCATCGCCCGGCAGCGTGACGGGCCTGGCCTGCGTCCCGTCACGGGCAGAGGCTTCCATCCCTGATGAGCGAGGCTGTTCTCCAGCTTCATCAAAAATCACCGTAAAGACGGCAATGGGGATCGTATCAGCATTGCGCCCGTCCTCGGCCCGGCAAAAAAGCAGACAAGGCTCCTGCCCGTATCCAGGCATCTTTCCGGACGCATGCGCCCGGCCCCGTCCTGCATGGCCGGTATATCCTTGCGCCACGCCCGCGCGGCTCAACAGCTTGCAGCCCCAAAGCAAAAAGGCCGGAGCCTCAAGGGCCCCGGCCTCCGGTTGTCCGTTATCAAAAAATGCTAGCGTCCGCTTTCGCGTTCTTCCTGGCAGGCACGGCACAGGCCGACACCGGGCAGGGCCTCCAGACGCTTCTGGGGGATGGGCTCGCCGCATTCGCGGCAGCAGGCCACGCCGTCGATCCAGTCGGGACCGCCCTGGTCCATGGCAGCGCGGGCGCGGGAGAGGGCAGCTTCACGGTCCAGACGTTCAAGTTCAGTGGCCTGGTCAAAAACATCCATGCATCTGTCTCCTTAAAGCAAGCGGCAATCCCGCATGAGCCGGGATTGCCGTAGTGGATTGGTGCGGGCCTGTGTAGCACAGGCGCCCCATCCTGTAAAGAGTCCGCCCGCAGCCACCAGGAAAAAATCAGGGCCGGCAGGCTCCTGAGGCGACCGTGATGGGCCGTCCCTAAAAAAACGGTAAAAAAAGCTCCCGCACCGGAGCGGCACGGGAGCCTGGATATGTACCGGGAAACGCCGCCTTACTTCGCCGTGCGCAGGATGTCTTCCAGCGTATCGATGAAGGCGTCGAGGTCGGCCTTGTCGATGGTCAGAGCAGGCAGCAGGCGCAGGGTCACGCCGTGGCTCAGGTTGCAGATGAAGCCGCGGGCGATGAGTTCCCGCCACACGGCGGCGGCATCCACAGCCAGCTCGATGCCGATCATCAGGCCCAGGCCGCGCACTTCGCGCACGGTACCGGGCAGCTTGTCCTGGATGGCGCGGACGCGGTCCATCACATGCTTGCCCAGCTCGGCGGCACGGTCGGCCAGCTTGTCGCGGAGCATGATCTCCACGCACTTGGCCGCCACACCGGAGGCCAGCGCGCCGCCGCCAAAGGTGGTGGCATGGCTGCCGGCCTCGAAGCCCCTGGCCATCTCGTCGGTGGCCAGCATGGCGCCCATGGGCAGACCGTTGGCCAGGGACTTGGCCATGCTGATGGCGTCCGGGGTCAGGCCGTGCTGCTGGAAGGCCCAGAAGGTACCGGTGCGGCACAGACCGGCCTGCACTTCGTCACAGATGAAGAGGATGTCGTGCTTGCGGCACAAGGCTTCCACACCGCGCAGGTAATCGCCCGGCAGGGGCACGATGCCGCCTTCGCCCTGCACCACTTCCACCAGCACCGCCGCCGTGGCGGGCGTGATGGCGGCTTCCAGCGCGGCCAGGTCATTGGCGGGCACCTGCTTGAAGCCTTCGGGCAGCGGCGTGAAACCGTCGCTCAGGCTCTCGCGGCCCGTGGCGGCAAGCGCGCCGAACGTGCGGCCGTGGAAGCAGCCGCCCAGGGTGATGATCTCGTAGGCGTCGCGCTGCTTGACCTTGCGCATGTAGCGGCGGGCC
>ERZ827150.5465-NODE-5465-length-10199-cov-8.938979_pt1 | contig 10199 bp, 8 predicted proteins | sample MGYA00519779_ERZ827150 | MGnify/ENA primary metagenome ERZ827150 (study PRJEB31778, sample SAMEA3449267) | human gut metagenome | biome: human gut; feature: human-associated habitat; material: faeces | place: United Kingdom | collected 2010/2012 ...
GCGACTACGAGGCCACGGTGTTCTCCCCGTACAGCCACAACCGGCAGTTCGGCGAGGCCTTCGTCCGGGGGCAGGACTACCACCAGCTGGCGGAGGGCTACTACACCGTCAAGGCGCTGATGCTGCTGGGAAAGAAGTACGGCGTGGAGCTGCCCATCTGCAAGGCCGTCCACGACATCCTCTACGAGCACGCCGTCCCCAAGGACATGCTGGCCAGTCTGCTGCGCCGGGGTCTGACGGAGGAATTCTACGACTGAGGTACAAAACCAAATGAATAAAAAAGTCTCTGTCTGGTCACAATGCAGGCAGAGACTTTTTTATTCCGGCGAGCCGCGGGCCGGAAACTGCGGCGGTGGGTGTATCCCACCTGAAAGGCGCGTATGAGCAGACTCGACAAATCAAAGATCCGTGCCATGTTCGGCGGCAAGGGCTTCTACATAGCCCTTGCGGTGTGCCTGCTGGCTGCCGGCACCATCGGCTATATCACCCTATTTTCCTCCGCCTCCCCCGTCAGGGAGCCCGACCCCGTCATCGAGATCAAGCCCGCCCCCGTGACACCCGTCCCCGCCCCGCCCACCAAGCCGGTGATCCAGCCTGAGCCGGTGGAGGTGCCGGTGCAGGAGCCGGTGGTCATCGAGGAGCCGGTGGAGCTGCTGCCGGAGGTAGTCTCCCCGCTGGACGGTACCACCGTCACGGTGTTCAGCATGACGGAGCTGCTGTATGACCAGACCATGGCGGACTGGCGCACCCACAACGGCATCGACGTACAGGCCGAGGAGGGCGCGGCGGTCAAAACGGCGGCGGACGGCACCGTGGTCTCCGTCACCGACGACGAGCTGATGGGAACCACCGTGGTCATTGAGCACAGCGGCGGCTACACCACCCATTACAGCAGCCTGCAAGCCGACGTACCGGTGGCGGAGGGGCAGTCCGTTCACGCCGGGGACGTCATCGGCTGTGTCGGCTCCACCAGCGCGGCGGAGAGCGAGATGGGCCCACACCTCCACTTTTCCGTCAGTCAGAACGGCAGTGCCATCGACCCCCACGCCTATATCGACGAGTGAAAAAAGGAAGAGGTCTGCGGTGCAGACCTCTTTCTTTTTCACGTTTCAGGATTCCAGCGTCCGCGCGCCGCGGATGCGGCGGTTGAGGATACGGAACACGGAGGATACCAGCAGAATACCCACCGCCAGCGCCCCGGCCACGCCGATGGTCTCCAGTCCCTTGGCAACGGCGTCCATCATGTTGCCCTCCAGCCCCAGACTCATGGTGTAGTACACACCGGCGCCGGGCAGCAGCGGCAGGATGGTGATGACCAGATAGGGCATGGAGGGACACTTGCGGATCCGCGCCATCACCTCGGCATACAGCGCCGCAAACAGGGCGGCGAACAGGTTGGCGGCGTATATGTCGCAGCCCAGCGCCCCCCACAGCAGGTAGAGCATCCATGTGGCCACGCCGCCGATGATGCACAGCACGCAGCCCCGTCCGTGGACGTTGAACAGGATGCAGAAGCCGCAGCAGCCCACGAACACCGCGATAGCCTGCGCCAGCGGGTGCCAGCTCACTGTGGTGGAGCCGGTCAGACCGTAGACGCCGGTGGTCAGATGCCACGCGGCGGCGGTACCCAGCGCGATGGCCAGCGCGGTGAGGATCACCTGCACCACCCGGATGATGCCGGAGTTGGTGTCGCCGTAGATGATATCCCGCATGGAGTTGGTGATGGGCAGGCCGGGGACAAGGATCATCAGCGCGCCGATGATGGCGGCGTCAGGGCTGTTCATCAGTCCCAGACCCGCCGCGATATAGGCCGGCAGCGCCATACAGCAGGCCGCCAGCAGGGTGCTGAAGAAGGGGTTGGCCTCCTGCTTGTCCATAAAGCGGGTGACAAGCCCGATGATCAGGCCCATCGCCCCCGCCCACAGGCAGTCCAGCAGTGTGCCGCCGAACACCAGACAGAAGCCCAGACCCACCAGCACGCTGCCCAGATAGAACACGCCGGTGCTGTAAGAGCGGCACGCCTTTATGGTCTCCTCCAGCCACGCCATGGCCTCGTCCACGTCGGGACGCTCCGCGCAGATGCGGCGGCTCAGGGCGTTGAGCTTTTCCAGCGCCTCCAGATCGTTGCCGTGGAAGCCGATACGCTTCATGATCATCAGCGGCTTGCCGTTGGCGGCCTCCAGGCTGACGGACACGCAGTTGGGGATGGCGAACACCTCGCACTCCACGCCGTAGGCCCGCAGGATGCGGTGGATGGTGTCCTCCACCCGGAAGGTCTCCGCGCCGGACATGGCCAGATGGTACCCCATGGTAGCCGCCAGATCGGTCAGCAGATAATAGTCCATACAAACAGATCTCCTGTATCAGTTTGCCGGATGCGGCCTTCGCTGCATCCGGCAAACTGACAGTATAGGCGCTTCGCAGGCAAATGTCAACCGTCCATTTGGGTCACAGTCCCCAAAAACAGCGGCAGGTTGGCGTGGGTGTCCACGATCATGTACACGAAGGGGCGATCCAGCACCACGCGATGCACCTCCGGCGGCTCAGCGGAGGCGGCTTCAGTCACCACCGCCGTGACGGCGGCGGCCTTGGTGCCGTTCTCGTCCAGCTCCAGATAGGTCTTGTGCAGCACGGCGCTGACATACAGCTGGTCATTGGGCGCGCCGCCCATGGCCCGCAGATCCGCCGCCGCGCTGTCAAAGGCGTCGGTGACGCCCATGGCCTTCAGCGCGTCGTTCAGTTCCAGCGAGGAGGACGCCTTGAACCGGGGGATGGCGGCCTCCACCGTGCCGTGCTGGGGATCATTCAGCAGGGCGTGGAGCTTGCCGCCGGTGAGCCCGGCCACATAGTCCGCTATGGAGACGCCCTCATTGGGCAGCAGCCCCACAAAGGCGTAGCGGCCGCCGTCGTAATACTTCATAAAGCCGGTGGTGTTGTCGTCGGACAGATAGAGGCTCTCCTGCGACCACAGCAGATCCGCCGTCTGGCGGGTGCCGTCGGCGGCGGTGAACACCACGCCCTTCTGGATGTCGTCCTTCTCGTAGGGCTTCTTCCACTTGGCGTCAAAGCACACGGCGTTCACCAGATAGAGCATGGTGCGCTCGCTGGGTGCCTGCTCCAGCAGCTTGTCGATCATGCCGTCGGTCTGGTTGCTGACCCAGTGGTTCAGGTCGTTTTTCATGGCCTCGTCAAAGGCGGAGCGGTACACCTCCGCGTCATAGTAGCTGACGCAGTTGTCCAGAAAGCTGTCCTCCACCCGGAAGATGTCCCGCACCCACAGGGAGTTGGCCAGCGACAGCTTGCACTTCTTGGTGTTCTCCGGCAGGCTCATGCGGTAGGTATAGAGGTAGTCGTTGAGGGTATCCCGATCCATGCCCATGGCCTTCTCCAGTTGGGACAGCGTGGTGCCGGCCGCGCCGTTGGCGGTCATGCCCAGCGCGTACAGCAGGGATACCGGGGAGAGCAGCACGCCCTCCTCCTTCGTTGTCTGCCGCAGCAGGGCGGCGGCAAAGTCCATGACAGCCGTGCTGTCGTCGGTCAGGTCGATGTGCGTATTGATGGTGCGGGCGGTCACGCCCTCCGTCAGGCTCTGTGCCGTCAGCTTACTGCCGCAGCCAAACAGCGGCAGCGCCATGCACGCAGCCAGCACCAGTGCCGCGATGCGTTTTCCCATGGGATCAGCTCCTTTCTGCTTGTTCTACTCCTTAGACGCAGGCGAGGGGCAAAAGGTTTCCCTCTCTGTGAAAAAAAGCGGGTACACGCGGGCGGAAGCCCCTCCGTCCGTATGTACCCACCTCGCCTTACTGCGTCAGACGCTCCAGCGCGCAGTGGGCAGCGGCCTGCTCGGCCTCCTTTTTGCTGCGCCCCTCGCCGGTACCGGCCACCTGTCCGTTGAGCAGGACGCGGAAGGCGAACACCCGCGCATGGTCCGGGCCGGAGGCCCCCACCATCTCGTAGCGCAGGGTCTGATCCGGCTTACGCTGCACCAGCTCCTGCAGCTCCGTCTTATAGTCCCGGCGGCGCTCCTCCACCTGCTCCTCCTGCTCCTTGTCCAGCAGCACGCGGTGGATCAGGTCGCGGGCGGCGTCCATGCCGCCATCCAGATAGACGGCGGCAAACACCGACTCCGTGGCGTCCGCCAGAATGGACGGACGGCGGCGGCCGCCGCCCAGCTCCTCGCCCCGGCCCAGCCGCAGGTACTCGCCAAGGCCCAGATACTGGGCCACCTCGTGCAGACTCTCCTCGCACACCAGCGCGGCGCGGATGCGGGTCAGGTCGCCCTCCGGCATATCGGGATGCTTGGTGTACAGGTACTCCGCCGTCACGAAGCCCAGCACCGCGTCGCCCAGAAACTCCAGACGCTCGTTGCTGCTGATGCCCGTGCCCCGATGCTCGTTGGCGTAGGAGCTGTGGTACAGCGCGTTTTCCAGCAGCTCCGGGCGGTGAAAGACGTAGCCCAGCTTCGTCTCCAAGGTATGCATATATGCTCCCCCTTCCTAAAAAGACGACCCCGCGCAGGCGGGGCCGTGTCTCGTTTCCTCTATGTCAGATCAACCGAGCTTACCGTTGAGGTAGCGGACGCAGTCGCCAACGGTCTTCAGCGCCGTCAGATCCTCCTCATCGATCTCGCCGATGTCGAACTCCTCCTCCATGGCCATGACCAATTCGACCAGATCCACGGAATCGGCACCCAGATCGTCCACGAAAGAACTCTCCATGCTGATCTCATCGGTGTCGATGGCAAACTGCTCGGCGATGAGGTCCTGCATCGTCTTGAAGATCTCCTCCATTGTCACAGGGTATTCCTCCTTCTTTTTTTCTTCGAATAGAATACGGCAATCCCACCGTAGTGTCAATACCTTTTTACCTTTTTTATTCGGTCACCATCTGCATCTTGCCTATGTTGGCGGTGATGGCCTCCACAATGCCGCTGTCCGCCACCTGCATGGCCTGCCCGACGGCGTTCTCGATGGCCTCGGCGTTGGAGGCGCCGTGGGCCTTGATGACCGGCTTGGAGATGCCGATAAAGGCGGTGCCTCCCACCTTGTTGGGGTCCAGCCGCGCCTTGAAAGCGTTGAGCCCGGGCATCACCAGCAGCGCCGCCAGCTTCGTCAGCAGGGTCTTCTTGAACATCCCCTTCAGCGCAGAGCCGGCAAAGGAGCCCACACCCTCAATGCTCTTGAGCATGATGTTGCCGGAGAAGCCGTCGGCCACGATGACGTCGCAGCCGCCCTTGATGGCCTCCTTGGCCTCGATGTTGCCGATGAAGTGCAGGTCGCCCCGCGCATCGGCCTGCCGCAGCAGCGCCAGCGTCTGCTTCTGGAGGTCGGTACCCTTGCTGTCCTCCGTGCCGATGTTCAGAAGGCCCACCCGGGGCTTTGCCACGCCCAGCACCCGCTGGGCATAGAAATTGCCCAGATAGGCGAACTGCACCAGATACTCCGGCGTACACTCGGCGTTGGCGCCGCAGTCGATAAGCACGGCGCTGCCGGTGGTGGTGGGGATCACCGGCGCCATGGCGGCCCGGCGGATACCGTGGATGCGCTTGGTGATGAGGGTCGCGCCGGTGAGCAGCGCGCCGGTGGAGCCGGCGGACACCATGGCGTCGCCGCCGCCGTTTTTCAGCAGCGTCAGCCCCACGCCCATGGAGGTATCCTTCTTCCGGCGGAACACGGTGGCCGGGTCGTCGCACATCTCCACCGTCTCCGCGGTGGGGATGATGGCCGCGCCGTCCGGCAGCTCCGTCAGGCCGCAGGCGCGGACGGCGTCCAGAATGGCGGCCTCGTCGCCGGTGAACACGATGTCCACGCCGAAGCGCTTCTGCGCCTGCAGCGCGCCCTTGACGATCTCCAGCGGGGCGTTGTCGCCGCCCATGGCGTCTACGATGATCTTCATGTCCACAGTACCTCCTGCTTGATGCCCTCCAGGATCTCCAGCGACCGCTGGCTCAGCTCCGCGTTTTTGTTGCGCTTACCCTTGACGCGGTGATCCAGCGGCGGGATGATGCCGAAATTGATGTTCATGGGCTGGAAATCGCCCACCGAGCCGTTGCTGACATACAGACCCAGCGCGCCGATGGCCGTCTCCGCCGGGAAGTCGATGGGCGTCTGCCCGTTGAGGCGGCGCGCCAGCTCCACGCCCGCCAGAAAGCCGCTGGCGCAGGATTCCACATACCCCTCCACGCCGGTCATCTGCCCGGCAAAGGCGATGCGCGGCTCGGTCTTCAGCCGGTAGTAGCGGTCCAGCAGACGGGGGGAATCCAGATAGGTGTTGCGGTGCATCACGCCGTACCGCAGGAACTGGGCGTTCCGCAGCGCCGGGATCATGGTGAACACGCGCCGCTGTTCCGGCCACTTCAGGTGGGTCTGGAAGCCCACCAGATTGTAGATGCTGCCGTCGGCGTTGTCCCGGCGGAGCTGCACCACGGCGTAGGGCTCTTTCCCGGTCTTGGGGTCGATGAGCCCCCGGGGCTTCAGCGGCCCGAACCGCAGGGTATCCTCGCCCCGCCGCGCCATGACCTCCACGGGCATACAGCCCTCGAACACGCTTTTATCCTCAAAGCCGTGTACCTCCGCCTCCTCGGCGGCGATCAGCGCCTGCCAGAAGGCCTGATACTCCTCCTTGGTCATGGGGCAGTTGATGTAGTCCGGCGTTCCCTTGTCGTAGCGGCTGGCGAAATACGCGCTGTCCATGTCCACGCTGTCGCAGGCCACCAGCGGCGCGGCGGCGTCGAAGAAGTTCAGGGTGGTGCCGCCGCCCAGCTTTTCAGCGATGGCGTCCGCCAGCGGGTCGGAGGTCAGGGGGCCGGAGGCGATGACCACGTCCCCCTCCGGGATGGACGTGACCTCGCCGGGGATCATGGTGATATTGGGGTGGCTGAAAATGGTCTCCGTGACCATGCGGGCAAAGCCGTCACGATCCACGGCCAGCGCGCCGCCGGCGGGTACCGCCGTGGCGTCCGCGCAGCGCATAATGAGGCTGTTCAGCCGCCGAAGCTCCTCCTTCAGCAGGCCCACGGCATTTTCCAGCCCCGCGCCCCGCAGGGAGTTGGAGCAGCAAAGCTCCGCAAAATAATCGGTCACATGGGCGGGGGTCTTTTTCTCCGGCTTCATCTCCCGCAGCGTCACAGCCACGCCCCGCTGGGCCAGCTGCCACGCGCACTCGGAGCCGGCCAGTCCCGCGCCGATGACGGTCACATGGTTCATGTCTTACTCCGCTTTCTCCGCGGCCTTTTTTGTGGTCTTTTTGGCAGCGGTGGTCTTGGTGGTGGTCTTTTTCGCCGCCGTCTTGGTGGTCTTCTTGGCGGCAGGCTCTTTCTCCGCGGTCTTGGCGGTCTTCTTCGTGGCGGCAGTCTTGGTGGTCTTCGCGGTAGTGGTCTTCTTGGCGGTGGTCTTGGTGGTCTTCTTGGCGGTATCCTCCGCCGCTGCCGCCGTCTCCGCCGTACCCTCCGCATTTTCCGCGCCGTCTGCGGTCTTGCGGCGGCGGTAGCCCCGCTTGTCCTCCGGCAGGAAGTTGCTGCACGCCGGATTGGCGCAGAAGGGCTTGTTGAAGCCCCGTCCCGCCTTCTTGAACATGGTCTGGCCGCACACGGGACAGTCATCCTTCACCGGCACGTCCCACGTCATAAAGTCGCAGGTGGGGAACTTATCGCAGCCATAGTAGGTGTAGCCGTTGCGGCTGGTCTTTTTCAGGATGCGGCCGCCGCACTTGGGGCAGCGTCCCGGCATCTCCACCACCAACGGCTTGGTGAACTTGCACTCCGGATAGCCGGGGCAGGCCAGGAATCGGCCGAATCTACCGGACTTGATGACCATGTTCCGGCCGCACAGATCACACTTCTCCTCCGTCACCTCGTCGGGTACCTTCAGGTACACGCCCTCCATGTCCTTCTCCACCTGCTCCAGATTCTCGTGGAACGGCACATAGAACTGGCGGATCAGATCCTTCCACTGCACATCGCCGGACTCCACATCGTCCAGCTTCTTCTCCATACGGGCGGTGAACTTTACATCCACGATGTTGGGGAAGCGCTGGCACATCAGGTCGTTGACCACCTGACCCAGCGGTGTGATGCGCAGGTACTTGCCCTCCTTAATGACGTACTCGCGGTCCAGAATGGTGGACACGGTGGGGGCATAGGTGGAGGGGCGGCCGATGCCGTTCTCCTCCATGGTGCGGATCAGGGTGGCGTCGGTGTACCGGGCGGGCGGCTGGGTAAAGTGCTGCGCCGGGGCAAAGCTCTCCAGCGTCACGCTCTCACCCTCCGCCAGCTCCGGCAGGGGGGATTCCTTCTCCTCCTTGTCGTCGTCACGGCTCTCCTCGTACACGGCGGTATAGCCCGCGAACTTCAGGTTGCTGGCGGAGCAGCGGAAGCTGTGGTCGCCTGCGCCGATCTCCACGCTGATGCTGTCGTAGACGGCGTTTGCCATCTGGCTTGCCAGAAAACGGCTCCAGATCAGGCGGTACAGCCGGTACTGCTCGCCGGTGAGGTCGCCCTTGACCTGCTCCGGCGTCAGCGCCGGGTCGGAGGGGCGGATGGCCTCGTGGGCGTCCTGCGCCCCGGCCTTCGTCTTGTAGGCGCGGGTGGATGCGGGGTAATAGCGCTCTCCGTAGCGGGAGCAGATCACGGCCTTTGCCTGCGCCTGCGCCTCGGCGGAGATACGCAGCGAGTCGGTACGCATATAGGTGATAAGGCCCACCGTACCCTCGCCGGTGATGTCCACGCCCTCATAGAGCTGCTGGGCGATGGCCATGGTGCGGCGGGGGGTCATATTCAGCTTGCGGGACGCCTCCTGCTGTAAAGTGGAGGTGGTGAACGGCGGCGCGGGAGAGCGCTGCTTGTCCGCCCGCTTCACAGAGCTGACAGTAAAGGGCAGCTCCCGCAGCTCATCCATGATGGCCTGGGTGTCCCCCTCGCTGGACGGCTCGTACTTCTTGCCGCCCTTGCCGTAGTAATGGGCGGTAAACAGCGCCCCGGCGTGGTTTTTCAGGCTGGCGTCCAGCGTCCAGTACTCCTGCGGCACGAAGTCAGCGATCTCCTTCTCCCGCTCCGCCACCAGACGCATGGCTACGGACTGGACACGGCCCGCCGACAGGCCCCGCCGGATCTTCTTCCACAGCAGGGGCGAGAGCTGATAGCCCACGATACGGTCCAGCACGCGCCGGGCCTGCTGGGCGTCCACCAGATTCTGATCGATGTCACGGGGATGCTGGATGCTGTCCGTCACCACCTTCTTGGTGATCTCGTTGAACGTCACGCGCCGGGCCTTCTCGTCCGGCAGCTCCAGCAGGTATTTCAGATGCCAGCTGATGGCCTCTCCCTCGCGATCCGGGTCGGTGGCGAGGTAGACGGTCTGGCTCCCCTTGGCCGCCGTCTTCAAGTCCTTGATGATATCCTCTTTGCCCTTGATGGGCTTATAGTTGGGGGTAAAGTCCCCGTCCACATCCACACCCAGCGTGCTCTTGGGCAGGTCGCGCAGATGGCCCATGCTGGCCTTCACCTGATAATCCGGCCCCAGATACTTGCCGATGGTCTTGGCCTTGGCCGGGGACTCCACGATCACCAGATTTTTTGCTTTTGCCATAGTCTTTCTATTCCTCCCTGAGTTCTACCGTCCGCAGGAAGCTTCCCGCTCCCTGCCGGCAGACATATCCGTCGATCTCCAGCATGGTCAGTGCCGACAGCACACGCCGCACGGGCAGCTCTGTCATCACCGCCGCCTCATCCGCCAGCAGCGGACGATCCGCGGGCAGTGCCCGCAGGACGCGCTTCTGGTCGTCAGTCAGCGCCGCGCCCTCACCTGCCAGATCCAAAACCGGCCTTGCCGGTGTTTTTTCCCCCTCTTGTTTCGCCGGTACCGGCGTATCCCTTGTCTCATCCGCCGCGCCCTTGGGCATCTCCGGCATGGCTGCCCGGATGGGACGCAGCTTCTGCGGGAACTGCCGCTGGTAGGTACCCAGCACGTCCCACGCCTCCATGACCAGTCCCGCGCCGTCCCGGATCAGCTGGTTGCAGCCCCGGCTGGTATCGGCGTTGATGGGACCCGGCACGGCGAACACGTCCCGTCCCTGCTCCAGCGCGGTATTGGCGGTGATGAGTGCGCCGCTTTTCTCCGGCGCCTCCACCACCAGTACGCCCAGACTCAGACCGCTGATGATGCGGTTGCGCACCGGAAAATGGCTGCCCTTCGGCTCCGTCC
>ERZ827150.5466-NODE-5466-length-10199-cov-4.104200_pt1 | contig 10199 bp, 10 predicted proteins | sample MGYA00519779_ERZ827150 | MGnify/ENA primary metagenome ERZ827150 (study PRJEB31778, sample SAMEA3449267) | human gut metagenome | biome: human gut; feature: human-associated habitat; material: faeces | place: United Kingdom | collected 2010/2012 ...
CCGAACGGTCGCGGAAAATGGCGAAAAAGACGCCTTTTCGGTAATTAGTGATAACAAATGGAATCCCTAAGATCAAAAACTGTAATAAATTTAAACGCCCGGTAAATTTGAGGTTTACCGGGCGTTTTTTTAGTCGTAACGTAAACAGGCGAAATCAAATCGATACTTACGAATCGATACTTACGAGTGGATTATTTTCTTTATTGAATCGTAACTGCCGAGAACGTAAAGGGCCTGATCTTTTTCGAGTTTCATATCCGGGGTGAAAGACGAATCTAATTTCTGACCGTTTTTTATCGCGACGATATTCAGTTCGTATTTTTTTCTCACGTCAATTTCCGCAATGCTTTTCCCTATCCAGGTTTCGGGTACCGAAATTTCAAAAATCGAACACGATGAATCGATTTCTATATAATCGAGAATATGGTCGGAACAACAACGAATTGCCGTCCAGGCGGCGAGTTGTTTTTCCGGGAAAACCACTTCGTCCGCGCCGTTTCTGATCAGCAGTTTTGCCTGACCGTCCCTTTCCGCGCGCGAAATTACTTTTCTTGCTCCCATATCTTTAAGAAGGCAGGTTGTTTCGATCGAACTTTGAAAATCGCCGCTGATCGCAACGATACAAACGTCGTAATTGTTAACGCCAAGGGTGGCGAGAAATTCCTCGCTTGTCGAGTCGCCTATCAGTCCGTTTGTGACGAGCGGCATAATTTTGTTCACTCTCGTTTCGTCGCGGTCCACGGCCATAACGTCGTGACCGAGATCGTTAAGTTTTTCGGCGATATGTTTTCCGAATCTGCCGAGTCCTATAAGTAATACCGATTTCTTTTTCATATAAACCTCCGTTTTCAACCTACGGCGATTTGTTCCGCAGGGAGCATTCCTTCATCCGCGTTGCGATTCTTTAGCGCGGCGTAAATAAGCGTTAAGCCGCCGACTCTGCCTGCGTACATCAGCGCGATAAGCAGTATCTTGGAAACTACTGACAACGACGGCGTTATGCCGAGAGTTAATCCGACCGTCGCTATTGCCGAAGCCGTTTCGAACAGGCAGTCCTTAAGAGAAATCCCTTCAACAATACTGATAGACATTCCGACGAACAAAAACAACGTGACGTACATAACGGCGATTGCCGCCGCGTTTTTCACGATATCGTCCGTTATTCTTCGTTTTAAAACAGTGACGTGTTTTTTACGGTGAAATACCGAGTTTGCCGAAGCGAGAAGAATTGCGAACGTCGAAACTTTCATTCCGCCGGCCGTCGAGCCGGACGCCCCGCCGATAAGCATCAGAACGATCATCAGCGCGATTCCCGAGTCCGTGAACTTCGTAAGATCCGATGTGTTGAACCCCGCCGTTCTCGGCGAAACCGATTGAAAAAGCGACAATAATATTCTTTCGCCGAAAGAACAGTCCTGATATTCGAAGAAAAAGAAGTATACGGCAGGCAAAAGAATAAGCGCGGCGGAAGCGATGATTATAAGTTTGCTTTGCGTTCTGTATTTTTTAAACCGCCATTTATGCGTAACAACGTCTTCCCAGGTAAGAAAACCTATACCGCCGATTATTATGAGTAACATTATAACGATATTTACCACCGGGTCGGATTCATAAGAGGTGAGGGAAGAGAATTGACCGGTTTTATTGCCGAAAAGATCGAAACCGGCGTTGCAGAATGCCGAAACGGAATGGAATAATGCCAGCCATACGCCTTTTGCGCCGTAATCTCTGCAAAACGGGAATAAAAGAGCGATTGCGCCGATAAGTTCAATCAAAAGGATACCTTTTAGGGCAAAGCCGGTCAGCCTGACGATTCCTCCGACGTTTGGCGCGGCTATAGCCTCTTTCATTATGTTTCTGCCGAAAAGACCTATTTTTTTGCCGGATAAAATTGCAAAAGCCGCGGCAATCGAAATAACTCCCATTCCGCCCGTTTGTATCAGAAGAATGATTACAACCTGACCGAAAACAGACCAGTGAGTCGCCGTGTCATACGTAACAAGTCCGGTGACGCAAGTAGCCGAGGTTGAGGTGAAAAGGGCGTTGATATATGGCGTCCATTCCCCGTTTGCCGATGCGAACGGTAATGACAGAAGAAAACTCCCGAGAAGAATTATCCCCGCAAAGCCGAGGAGTATCGTTAAAAAAGGTGATATTTTTTTCTTTATTTTATACAGCATTTTATATAAAATCTCATTGTTAAAATTTTTGTTCAGTGATGATGAATAGAATCCTTACGCTAATTTCCATTCAAGAAATTTCAAAATGATTATAGTCTTTTTTCTTGTGTTCGTCAATTATATTTTGTGATAATATCTTCTGTCTGCCGATTATAATCGTCAAAGCAAGAAAAAAGTGATAGTTTATAGAATTCCCGGTCACAGGCGATTGAGGCGTTTTGGCGGGTTATAATGCAATTACCTGCGGCTATGCAGTAAATTCCTTATCGTTGCAAAAATAACTATTGATAAGAAATGCATTGCCTAAGCGTAAATAATTGACTTTAAGGGGCGTTTGTTGTAAAATAACGACGAGGTAACAAAAAATGACTTGGTGGATAATTGTGCTATCTGTATTGGCGGGATATTTGCTCGGCTCGCTGAGTATGTCCGTCATCGTTTCGGAACTTATATATAAAAGCGATGTGAGAAAACACGGCAGCGGAAATGCCGGCGCGACGAATATGGCGAGGGTTTACGGCTGGAAAGGCGGACTTGCCGCGCTCGTCGGCGACATAGCGAAGGCTCTCATTGCGATGATCGGCGCTTATTATATGGGTTATATCGGTGATAAAACCAACGCTTTCGGAGTAGACTATATGTGTATCGCCGGCGCGGCTTGTATGCTCGGGCATGCTTTTCCGCTTTATTTCAAATTTAAAGGCGGAAAATGCGTAACCGTCGGCGCGGCGGTTGCGCTTATGGTCGACTGGAGGGTTTTTCTGATAGTCGTCGCGGCGTTTATAATCGTCGTTGCGATAACGAAAATTGTTTCGGTCAGTTCCATGGCTGCGGCTTTTCTTCTTCCGGTAAGTTACAGTATTCTCGGCGTGCTTAAAGTTTTTGAACTTTGTCTGCCGAAACTTATATTATCTCTTTTCGTCGGTGTTCTTATTATTGTGTTGCATTATAAAAACATAGTAAGATTGTTCAAAGGCGAAGAGAAAAAGTTTTCTTTCAAGAAAAAATCAGACAAAGAATAATTCGTCGATAATCGGCAAAAATGCTTGTTTATCGACTTATAGCGAGGTTTTTATGGTGGTAAGCGTTCTCGGTTGCGGCAGATGGGGTTCGTTCATAAGTTGGTATCTGGCGGGTAGCGGTCACTCCGTAACAGAGTGGGGCAGAGCCGAAGGTAAGGCTTTTAACGAACTTAAAGAAAATGGCAGAAACGAATACGTCGAACTTGACGAACGAATTAATTTAACTTCCGATCTGGAGTATGCCGTAAAGAATTCCGAAGCGATTGTTATTTCGATTAAATCGCAAAGTTTAAGAGAGTTTGCCCGCGAAATCGCGACCTACGGCGCGAAAGATAAAAAAATAATCCTTTGTATGAAAGGGCTTGAAGAAAACACGGGCAAAAGACTTACCGAAATAATGATCGAAGAGGGTTACGATAAGGATAAAATAGCCGTGTGGGTAGGCCCCGGACATATTCAGGAATTCACCCGAGGCAAACCGAATTGTATGGTTATCGACGGATATAACGCCGAACTCGTCCGCGAACTTGCCGACGAATTCAAAAGCAAACTTATCAGATTTTATTATGGCGAGGATATAATCGGCAGCGAGGTTGGCGCGGCGGCGAAAAACGTCATGGGAATTGCCGCCGGGATTCTGGACGGCGGAGGTCTTTGCACGCTCAAAGGTCCGCTTATGGCTCGCGGAGCGAGAGAGGTGTCGAGGTTGATAAAAGCGATGGGCGGCAACGAACTTTCGGCTTACGGGCTTTGCCATCTCGGTGATTATGAAACGACCTTGTTTTCCGAATATTCCAACAACAGGCGTTACGGCGAGGATTTGTATCTCAAAAAACCTTTCGCAAAACTTGCCGAAGGTGTGGCAACCGCAAAAGCGTTGAAAATCCTTGCGGAGAGATATAACGTTGAAATGCCTATCTCTCGTGCTGTTTATAATATCATATATAACGAAAAAGACCCGCTCGACGAGTTGCTTAAACTTTTCGAGCGTAAAACCGTTGAGGAATTTAAACCGACGGTTACGATTTAGCGGGGCGGGCTGAAATCTGCCCGCCAAGGCGTATCGTTTATCTGAAAAATTAAAACAAAAAAAATTAAAAAATTGCCTAAAAAGGTTTTACTTTTTCAAAAAAATAGTATATAATTTTAGAGCATTGAGCGATAACTGGGTGTAGCGCAGTTTGGTAGCGCGCTTGAATGGGGTTCAAGAGGCCGGAAGTTCAAATCTTCTCACTCAGACCAAAGGTTTAATAAAAAACACAGAGCGTTTTGCTCTGTGTTTTTTATTACTCTTTCGCGAAAGCGAAAGAGGGAACTTCCTCCCGGAAGTGACGCGATTGCGGACTTTAAGTTTTAAAAAAATAAAAACGTCCACATGTCCGAACAATCGCTATTCCGTCGCTCCGCTCCTTACAAATCTTCTCACTCAGACCATATTAGGGCGATAAAAAGATATTGCCCGCAAAAAGTCCGATTTTATCGGACTTTTTTCATACTCAAAAGCCGAAATTCGAGCGTCAAAAACCGTAGATATTTTTTGCCGTTTTTTCAAAACTGACAAGATTTGAACTTCCGTAAGCGTAATTTTAGCGGCAAAAGAAAATATCTATCCGAAAATCATTGAAGACACAACGTGGCAAAAAGCGCAAGACATACACGCGGAAAACCAACACGTCACGCTCGCAAGAAAGAAATCTAAGATTTTATCTTTTCGGGGAATCTTTATTGGGGGGATTACCGGCGCGTTTTATTCTTGTCTGGCATAGCAGGTAAAAGGAGTTATGCGATGGATATGAATTTATACGAAAAGATCGCGGCGTGTAAAACAGCCGAAGAATTTTCGTTCCTGAGAAACGAAATCAAAGACGTTTTTCAGCGCGAAGAATACGGCTACTTCCCCGAAAAGCCCATTTCGGTTTCGGGAGAAGTTGTTTCACGCGAAGAAACGATGGCCGGTAAATCGATTTTAGAAAACATAAAACTTACCATTACGCTTGGTAGCGGAGAGTATTCTTTCCCGTTCCGGTATTGTTATCCCGAAAAGAAGAACAACAAAACCGTGGTTCTGCTTAATTTCAGAGATTGTTTTCCCGATAAATATCTTCCCGCCGAAGAAGTAATCGACGACGGCTGGGCTGTAGCCGACGTTTGTTATAACGACGTTACTTCCGATGATAACGATTTTACCAACGGAATCGCCGCGTTGTTCGACAGGTCGCAGGCAAAATCGGCGGGCAAAATCGTTATGTGGGCGTATGCGGCAATGCGTATCGCCGATTATCTTGAAACGAGAGAAGAAACCGATATGAACAATCTTGCCGTTGTCGGACATTCAAGACTTGGTAAAACCGCGCTCGTTACCGCAGCGTTCGACGATCGTTTTAAATTTTGCCACTCCAACTGCTCGGGAACATGCGGCGCGGCGGCGTTCTTTATGAGAACAAAAGAAAGCGAACCCATAAGCGTTATATTGTCGGTTTTTCCGCACTGGTTCTGCGCCGATTTTTCAAAGTATTCGGATAAGGAAAAAGAACTTCCGTTCGAGCAGCACATGTTGATGGCATTAATCGCTCCGAGAGTTATGAGCGTCGGCTCTGCCGTCGAAGATTTATGGGCTAATCCCTCGGCGGAACTGTATTCTGCCGCTAAGGCATCCGAAATATGGACGTTATACGGCGAAAAACCGCTTGAAAATGTAAAAAATCCCGCGCTTGGCGAGATCTACGGCGACAAGGTAACCTATTACGTCCGCAAGGGCAAGCATTTTTTATCGCGCGACGACTGGCAAAGATTTCTTTCGGTGTTCGATAAAAATATTAATTATACAATCAAAAAAGCGCAGGAATAATTATGAAGATTAATTTTTTAGGCGATAGCATAACGGCCGGGGCATGGCTCACCTCGCCGAACGATAAATATACCGTTTTACTTTGCGAAAAACTCGGCGCGACCGAAAATAATTACGGCATAAGCGCAACGAGAATAGCCCGTCAGACAAAGCCTTTTGAAAACGCAAGTTTTGATCAGGATTTTTTGTCGCGTCTGGACGGACTTGACAAAACAGCCGATTTCACTTTTGTTTTCGGCGGAACTAACGATTACGGACACGGCGACGCCCCTTTAGGTAACATCAAGGACGAAACGCCTTACACTTTTTACGGCGCGATGAATATAATGACCGAATATCTTACGGAAAAATTCGGCAAAGAAAATTTTTGTTATATTCTTCCGTTGCCGCGCTTTAACGAGGACGATCCTCGCGGCGATAACGGTTGCAAAGCGGTTGCTGGGAATACGCTCGAAGCGTACAGAGAAGCGATAAAAACGTCGCTTTAAAGTACGACGCGGACGTTCTTGATTTGAAGGGTTTGTTTCCTCGTCCGAAAGCGCAGGCGGCCGACGAACTGACGGCGGACGGTTTGCATCCCAACGCAAAAGGACATAAAATCATTGCGGGCAGGCTATACGAATATCTGACGAAGAAATTGAACTTGAAATCGAACGGATAGTAAAGGAATGTTTACCGACGATGAGTCGATAATGGTTGTAACGATTGTAAACGTACGTCAGGTTCCCGAGTTTCTGAGTTTTTAAAAAAGCGCCCCGATATTTTTGTTTATTATACGGATGTGACGGGAGTAAACGGGAATTTTTGTCAGCGAAAAGACGAAAAGACAAAATGATTTTTTTTGATTTTGATTATAAGTGAGACTGAATTTATGAAATTAACGTTTCGCTGGTATGGCGAAAAAGATTGCATACCTCTTAATTACATAAAGCAAATTCAGGGAATGACGGGCGTTGTCACCGCCGTTTACGACGTTCCCGTGGGTGACGTATGGGAACTTTCAAAACTCGAACGGTTGAAAAGCCTTTGCAATAATGCGGGGCTTGAAATGGAAGTTATCGAATCCATTCCCGTTCACGAGGACATAAAACTCGGCAAGCCCACGCGGGATAAACTCATTGCGAACTATTCGCAGAACATAATCAACTGCGGCAAAGTCGGCGTAAAGTGCGTTTGCTATAACTTTATGCCCGTGTTCGACTGGTTCAGGACGAATTTGTACTACAAACATGCCGACGGCTCAACTTCGCTTTCGTACAGCGAAGCAGATTTCAATAAGTTGGACAAGCATAATTTGCGCTTGCCCGGCTGGGACGAAAGTTATACGCCCGAGCAACTCAACGGACTTTTGAAAGAATACGAAGGCATGACGCACGAGAAATTGTTTGAAAATCTCGTATATTTCCTTAACGGAATTATGCCCGCGTGTAACGAGGCCGGAGTGAATATGGCCATTCACCCCGACGATCCGCCGTGGGATATTTTCGGACTGCCGAGAATCGTGGGCAGGGAAGAAGATTACGACAGATTGTTCGCCGCCGTGCCCGATCCGCATAACGGAATCACGTTCTGCACGGGTTCGCTCGGCGCAGGGCGTTTCAACGATTTGCCGAAAATGGCGGCAAAGTATGCAAAGCGCATATATTTCGCTCATCTTCGTCAGTTGAAGTTCACAAACGACACCGATTTTTACGAAAACGGACATCGGACGGCGGACGGCAACGTGGATATCTATTCGATAGTCCGCGCTCTCGTCGAAAACGGATTTGACGGATATTTGCGCCCCGATCACGGCAGAAACATCTGGGGCGAAAACGCAAAACCCGGTTACGGGCTTTACGACCGTGCGCTCGGCGCGGCGTATCTTGCAGGCGTGTTCGAAGCGGTGCAAAAAGATTTGAAAAAATAAGGAGATTTGAAAATGTACGATTTACCTTTTGAAATAGACTTAAACGGAAAGAGTGTGGCGATAACGGGCGCGGGCGGAATAATCTGCGGCGAGTTCGCAAAGGCTCTTGCCGCTTGCGGCGCGCAGGTTGCACTGCTTGATATCAACTATGACGCAGCCGAAAAAGTCGCTACCGAAATAGGCAAAAACGCGATTGCGATTCGTTGTAACTGTCTGGACAAAGAAAGCATAAAGTCCGCCTATAGCACGATTATCGGCGCATTCGGCAAGGTGGATATCCTGATTAACGGCGCGGGCGGAAACAACCCGAAAGCCACTTGCGACAACGAAACCATGTCGCCCGCAATGCTCGGAACAGAGGGGTTAAAAGACTTTTTCGCGCTCGATGAAAGCGGGCTTAAATTTGTTTTCGACCTTAATATCACCTCGGCGTTTCTGGTAACGCAGGTATTTGCCGAAGGGATGGTGAAAACGGGCGGAAATATCATAAACATTTCAAGTATGAACGCGTTCCGTCCGCTTACCAAAATTCCCGCGTATTCTGCGGCAAAAGCGGGCGTGTCAAACTTTACCGAATGGCTCGCCGTTCACTTTGCACCGTGCAATATCCGTTGCAACGCGATCGCGCCCGGTTTCTTCGTGACAAACCAGAATCGCGCGCTTTTGTATAATGAAGACGGTACGCCGACGGCAAGAACGGGTAAGATCTTAGCGGCGACTCCGATGAAGAAGTTCGGCGAGATAAGTGACCTTATAGGTTGTTTATTGTGGCTTTGCGACGATAAAGCAAGCGGTTTTGTAACGGGAACGGTTATCCCCGTGGACGGCGGTTTCTCGGCATACAGCGGAGTGTAAAAGTTTATTAAAACGATGAAAAAATACGAATTTACGTTCAACGGGTACAACGCGACAGTTCTTATACCTGGTAATTTTAACGGTAAATGGCTTTGGAAAACCGAGTTTTTTTATGCTTTCGATAAAGCGGAGCAAACTCTTTTAAATATGGGCTATGCCCGCGTGTATTATCAGATAAACGATATGTACGGCAGCGATCGTGCGGTGCGGCTTATGCATAAATTCCATTTGCATTTAACCGAAAAATTCGGCTTTACCGCAAGACCTTGTCTTTTCGGTTTTTCAAGAGGCGGGCTTTATGCCTTTAACTACGCGCTTTATTACCCGGAATATGTGGATAAAATCTATCTCGACGCGCCCGTTCTCAACCTTAAATCGTGGCCGCCGAAGGATAGCGCGGAGCATATTCAGTTATTAAACGAGTATCTTTTGGACGAAAACACGTTCCAAATGTACAATTTCAGTCCGATTGATAAATTGTCCGAATTTTCCCGAAGCGGGCACAAAATTCTTTTGGTCGCAGGACTTAAAGATTCAACCGTGCCGTATAACGAAAACGGCAAAATCCTGGCTGACTATTACGCGGCGAACGGCTTACCGATAACGGTCATTACAAAACCCGATTGCGATCATCATCCTCATTCGCTTGAGAATGTCGAACCTATTATAAAATTTATAGAAGAGTGAAAGAAAGATTTGAATGAATGCAAAGTTGGTGCGACGAAACCACGAGCGATGATGTGCCTATAATCGATTATCATTGTCACCTTGACGACAAGGCGATTAAGGAAGATAAAACCTTTTCGGATATAGGCGAACTGTGGCTTTCGGGCGACCATTACAAGTGGCGCGCGGTGCGGCTTTGCTGCGTTTCTGAGGACTATTTCAGAAATATAATAAAAAGCAATTAAACAGAATGATTGACCATCATATGGCAAGAAAAACTTGTCGGATACGGTTAAAGTCGTTGAAGCGTAAAATGTTTCGGCGGCTTTTTTATACCAAAAATCAAAGAAAAGGAGAAGCAATAACGGCATATTACAAATTTTATCGCTCCCCGTAAAAAGCAACAACAAATCAAAACAACAAAACGGGAGGTAACGTTAGTCGCGTGGTTCAAAAAAGGTTAACATAGACATAGTAAATATCCACCCGCATGGCGGGCGGATATTTGCTTAAGTTTATCAACAAAGAAATGAGCCGATAATCGACTTATAGGGTGGGATTTGAGTGGTGATTTATGAAATAAGCGGAGTTGTCTGGCATCCCTAAATTTCAGATTAAACAGAAAGTTATCGGTCCAAAATCAGGACGCCTGCGCAATCGGACATTTGCATAAATGAAATACCCGGAAAATCTTTTCTCAATTCCTCAACGACAAAGTA
>ERZ827150.5471-NODE-5471-length-10182-cov-2.529179_pt1 | contig 10182 bp, 8 predicted proteins | sample MGYA00519779_ERZ827150 | MGnify/ENA primary metagenome ERZ827150 (study PRJEB31778, sample SAMEA3449267) | human gut metagenome | biome: human gut; feature: human-associated habitat; material: faeces | place: United Kingdom | collected 2010/2012 ...
CAATGACGAGAAGGTTCAGTACGAGTCCTCCAACTCGCGCGCGAACCTTGAGGTTCCGCCGGATCTGACGCCGATCCAAAATGACAATCGCTTTGCCGTGCCGTCGCGCAACGGTGTGGTGAGCGCCAATGCCGAAGCTCAGCGTGCTCAGGCTGCGTCAGGTCAAGATCCTTCGGCTGCATCGAGCCGAATTGTGCCGCTGACGGTGTCGGCTAAGGTAATGAAGGACGGTCAGGATCGCTGGCTGCGCGTCAACGCAGCGCCGGAAAAACTCTGGCCGGTCGTGCAGGACTTCTGGCCTTCCGTCGGTCTCGTCGTGCGCGAGCAGAATCCGAAGACGGGCTATATGGAAACGGAATGGGCGGAGAACCGCGCCAAGCTTCCTCAGGACATTATTCGCCGCACGGTCGGCAAGATTATTGACTTTGCATACTCCACGGGTGAGCAGGATCAGTACCGCGTTCGCCTGGAGCGCAACGACGACGATACGACCGATATCTATATCTCGCACCGTTCGATGGTTGAAGTCATGACCGGCCGCGACAATGAGAGCAGCGTCTGGCAGCCTGGTCCTACGGACCCGACGATGGAAGCAGAAATGCTCCAGCGCCTTGCGCTTCGCATTGATGCCGAATTTAATCCCGAGGCCTCCGGTCAAGAGCAGGAAGCTAACGCGCAGCAGATCGCCAAGGATCTGGAAATCAAACCTGTTGCCCCTAAGGCAGCCATTGAAAACGGCAGCGACGGCAAGGCTGCCGCAGTGGTGCTCGACGAAGGGTTTGATCAGGCTTGGCGCCGCCTCGGTCTGGTGATCGACCGCATGGGCTTTGAGCTCGTCGACCGTGACCGCACGGCTGGCTGGTATCTCGTCCGTTATCTGGATCCTGCCTATGAAGCTAAGGTGAAGGAATCCCGCGGCTTCTTTGCCAATGTCTTCGGTTCTGATGAAGCGATTGAAGCGCCCACCTATCGTCTGCACTTGGGTGATGAAGGCGCCAAGACCCGCCTCACGGTTCAGGATGCTGAAGGCGGCGAAGACAAGACCGGCGTTGCGCCGAACATTCTCAGCCTGTTGGCGGAGCAGCTTCGCTGATTCGGTTTCGAGATGAACTTTTTCGTTAAGTGCCTCAATGCCGTCGGTCTCCATACGGAGGCCGAACTGGCTGCGGCACGTCGAAAAGGTGCAATCGAGAGCGGCGCTCAGCCGACAGCGCCGGTGGTTCCGAATTCGCCGGCGGCTCTTGATCATTCGCCCGCCGGCGTGCTTTACCGCCGTACTGCTGAAGATCTTGCAGTGATGCCGGTATCACTGCAGGTACAGGTCAAGGCTCAAACCGTCGTCAAACTCCAAAAGATGGTTGAGCGCTCGCTTCTCACTCAAGAGGAGTTTGAAATTTGGAAGCGCCGCATCATGATGCTTTAACGCATCAGGCGCTTCGGGGAATTGCACTCATGTCGACAGAGTCTATTCAGCCGAATTGCTCGAATAATGCGGCATGGAATGATCCTTCTGCAGGCATGGGGCTGCGCCTCTTGGCATTGCTCGGCAGCGTCGTTCTGACGCTCTTTAATCCGCAGGTGCGGATTGACCGCAGGGGATTCGCAATTGGGCTTGTCGGCTGGCTGCTTGCGGCCGCTGCCGCTTATGCCTTGATGGATCCGATCGCTGACGCGGCATGGATTTCCGACAGTGCGATTTTGGTGATTGCCAAGATCTACGGCTGGGCAGCGGGCTTGTGGAGCATCGGTGTAACCGTGCTTTGTGCAAGAAGAGCGCACGATTTTGGGCTTTCGGGCGCCTGGGCACTGCTGCTCTCTGCAGCCGGGGTCAATATCCTCTTTCTGCTTGCATGCCTCTGCCTGCCGGGGCGCCCAGAGGGCCTGGCATGGCCCAGGGCCGATGATGCGGCCGAACTTTTTCACGGCACGCATCAAACGGTCTGCCGGAACGAATAACCACCCCAATGAAGGCAGGTGCGGCAAAATAGCGCACTGCACTAGATATTTTCTATTTGAGAGACAAACGCAATGGCTGATGCAATCCGCAAGGGCATGCTGGTAACGATCTCCCTCGTGATGGCTGATATGACGGGCCGAACGCTTGAAGAGACCCCGCCCGAAGGCATGGTTTATCTTCATGGCGAAGGCGATATTTTTCCGCGTCTGGAAAAAGCGCTCGAAGGACATTTCGCCGGCGAAGGCTTCACCATTCATCTCGAACCTGAAGAAGCTTTTGGCGAATACGATGCCGATGCGATTCGGTGCATACCCGTGGAGAACTTTGCGCATCCCGAACGTCTGGAAGTGGGAGAGCTCGTGGACGAAGTGCCCGGCGAAGCGCCCGACGGCCGCTCCTGGCGCGTGACGGATATGGCCGACGGCATGGCCGTTCTGGAAGCCAATCATCCGCTCGCCGGCGTCGGACTACAGTTTGCCGTCAAGGTTTTGGATGTTCATGAACCCTCAGAGGCCGAGCTTGAAAGCATGGAGGACGATGGTTCCGCTTCGCTCGTGCCGCCATTCCTGCGGCTTGCCGACAAGATCGTTTCGGAGGACGACGATGACGATACGCCTTATGAGGCTGCCGACGGGGAGTCGGCGGACCCCTACAGCGACGGATCGTCCATGGCTAAGCTCGCTAAGCCGCCTCGCATCGTGCGCTAAAGCGCCTGCAGTTTGCCGCAAGGCGAACGGAGCACCATTGAACAAAAACGAATGGGCGGTTCCGCAGGTCCTTTTGCAGGTCGGAATACGCCCGTCATCAAAGATGCATGGTTAGCCGTGTTCACGACTGCACGCTTGGGCAGCATCAACAGCAAAACCTGCTGAGCGTCATCAGCTTGGGCGCTGCATCTGAAGTCCGGCGCTTGAAATCAGTGAGCGGCTTCCGTTTGTCTGTCACATGACAGGCCTGTGGGGAGGTATGCAATGCTTTGTGTGTCTCCCGCGGTCCAAGCATGGTTATCCTGAGGACCCTATTAGGCGGCTCTGATGTCTCATAATCCTATGGGCATGCGAGCGTTTTCCTGATTTGACAAACGATTATGAAGTCCAGAGGCGTCCGTCAGTACGCTGCTTTGAGGACTTGTCTGTCGAGTTTTTGACTAAAAAACAACAAATACGCCTGCATATCTAAGTATACATTTTAGGTGGTTTTACTAGTACTTATACTGCGAACTATTCTCATTTTTAGTTGCATTTGCAATAAGATTCGCAATGAATACTCGCAAACCACTCTCTTGCATTTCCACAAAGCGCCTCGCACGCAAGCGCTTAGCCATTGCACTGTCTCTGGTGTTTTCCGGCTTGGGAACGCTCGCGCTGTCTCAGACCGCAGCTGCCGCAGATGACTATCAAACGATTGACGGTGTCGGCGTGACGGCTCAGGCGCTGAAGATTGATGTCTCGCTTCAGGATACGCCGCAAAGCGTCAACATCGTCACCCGCGAACATCTCGACAACACGGTTGCTACCAAGATTGACGATTCGCTTCGCTATACGCCAGGCTTTTGGAATTCGTTCGGCCCGGACTTTGATACCAATTGGATCACCATTCGAGGTTTTGATTCGTCTGTGCTCGTTGATGGCAAGCGCCAGTACAAAGACGGCTATTTTGCAACGATTGTTGAACCCTTCGCTTTGGAATCTATTGAAGTTGTTCAGGGACCATCGTCTGCGTTATATGGCAATTCGCAGCCTGGCGGCGTCATCAACATGGTGACAAAGAAACCCACCAAAACACCGCTTCATCAGGTATCCGTTTCTGGCGGCAGCAATGATTATGTTCAGGGCGGCATTGATATCTCTGACAAAATCAACGAAGACGGTTCCCACCGTTACCGCGTAGTTGCGATGGGCAGCCGTTCGGATGGTGTGCTTGATGGTGTGGATGGCTGGCGAGCATACATTGCACCGAGCTACACGATTGACATCAGTCCCAACACGTCTCTCACGCTAACCGCAAGCTATTTGAAGGATCGCCGCGTCAACAATTCGGCCTTTTTCTCGACTTATGGCACACTCATTCCGGTCAACGGGAAATATGTTTCGCGCCATACAAACTACGGCGACCCGGAGCATGACAAGCAGGATACGAGCCAGTTCACGCTGGGCTGGGACTTTTCGCACAAATTCAATGATGCCTGGACGTACAAGAATTCTTTCACGTTCATGCATCAGGATTTCTATATGCGCAATACAGCGGCATACAATGCGTGGGAAGGGAGTGTTCTACTCACGGATAAGCTGCAGCGTTACTCCATTCTTAATGATGGGAAGACGATTAGTTTCAGCTTCGACAACAACCTGACCGGTCAGTTTGAGACGGGTGACTTCGCCAACATTGTTCAGCTAGGCTTTGATTACAACCAAAGCAAAAATGATTTTGTTGGCACACCAAGCAGTGGACAGTCAGTCGGTGGTCTCATTGACATCTTTAATCCCACATATGGTGGTTTGCCAGACGATTCAGGACTGACGCTTTTCAATAATAATCTTTCGCAAAAGCAGCTTGGCATCTACGCTCAGGCACAGACCACTTGGAACGAAACCATCGTTGCCAAGATTGGTGGGCGTTATGATCGCATGAAGATTGAAAACGATACGGAGTACACCAATGCTGTCAGCCCGCATCAGTCGCTCGACAAGGGGAACTTCTCGTGGAATGCGGGGCTGATGTATTTGTCGTCGATCGGTGTGTCGCCCTATGTGAATTATTCTGAATCGTTCTATGCTGCGGCTTCGCTTGCCAATACAAGTGATTGGAAGTTGATTTTGTCGGATCCAATTGAGTCCAAGCAATGGGAAGCGGGTGTGAAATTCACGCCCGAATGGCTTGACGGCTATATCAATCTTGCCTATTTCGATTTGAAGCAGAAAAATGCGCTGTCGCAGACAATGGTAGGCGGTACGCTTGCCACTGCCGTAACGCCGGAGAAGGAAACGCGCGGGGTTGAGATTGAAGCTCACGCAGCACTCACGAAGTCGCTTTCTACGGATCTGACTTATACCTACATGTCAGCAACATACGGCGACCAAAATACACGTGCAGACTACATGCCGCACAACATTGCCACGGCATGGGTGAACTATGACTTTACGAGCCTTGGTGTTACAGGCCTGACGCTTGGGACTGGTGTGCGCTACCGTGGTACATCCATCAATACGGCAACGAAGGATAAGGTAGACGATGTGCTTCTTTGGGATGCCGCGGCTTCTTGGAAAATTGATAACCACTGGAAGTTGAACGGCACGATCTCCAACATCACTGACAAAGTATTTATCAGCGGTGCATACGGCAATATTGCTTACTATGGCGAAGGCCGTCTGATGAAGGCAACCGTGACTTACTCCTGGTAATCATTGTGGTTCGAGCTGCATCTTTTCATACAAAGGATGCAGCATCGTACGTTTCTTGAGCCGTCCGTGACGCACCGAAATTGTTTTGGGTGTTCGGACGGCACTCCCATTTCTAGAGCGTCATCCAGAATGTACGAATTAAACGGTATCCGCATGGTTCGCAATGATCGAGCGATTCTTTCGATCGACCATCTCGAAATTCCGACACATGAGCTCACACTCATTTTGGGTCACAACGGTTCGGGGAAATCGACCTTAGCTTCGATCATTTCCGGATTGGTTAAGCCCGATGCCGGGACGACGAAACTCGAAGGGTGCGACCTCTTTACGCTTTCAGAACGTGAACGCGCTCAGAGAGCAGCTTTTCTGCCGCAAAAACTTCCGGCATCGGAAGGTCTGACATGCCGCGAACTCGTGCGTCTGGGACGCTTCCCTTGGCGCGGGCTTTTTGGCCGATGGCGTGCTGAAGATGAGGCAGCTGTTGACGAGGCACTCGCGGCTACCGGCACGGCGCAGTATGCACAAAGCTACGTTGATGATCTTTCCGGGGGCGAACGGCAGCGCGTTTGGATATCGATGCTTCTCGCGCAAGCTTCACCCGTAATGATTCTCGACGAACCGACTTCCGCGCTGGACGTTCGTCACCAATACGGGACACTGGCGCTTCTGGAGCGCCTTAATCGTGAAACGGGACGCGGCGTTATTGCGATCATTCACGACATCAATCTGGCACTGCGGTTTGCTACACATATCGTGGCTTTGAAGGAGGGGAAGGTTCTCTTTTCTGGCGGAGCAGAACTCCTTCATAGTGAAGAAAATCTTAGGACACTCTTTGAGGCGCCGGTCAAACTCATGCTGCATCCGGATCCGCCGGCAGCCTATACCGGCGGCAAGAAGCAGCTTCCGCTTGATGTGGCCGTGGTGTGCGAATGAACCTTCTTCCTCCATTCTCCATACGCTTAAGCCGCCGAGAGGTGCTGAAGCACTTCGCGGCCGGTTCGCTCGGCGCTGCGTCGCTACCGAACTTTGCTTCGAATGAAAAGTTGGCTGCAGTCTCGGGCATCACCATTCGCGATGACTTGGGCGAGCATGTCTTTCAAACCATCCCGCAGCGTCCTGCCGTGCTTCAATGGGATCTGCTGGAAAACTTGGTTGGTCTTGGCGTCAAACCCGCGGGCGCCTGCGACATCTCCAGCTGGGACACCTGGGTGCGTGAGCCCGCGCTGCCTGCCGGCATTGAGGATCTCGGTACCCGAGCCGAGCCCAATCTTGAACGCATTGCCAAACTTAAACCTGACGTTATTCTCATCGGTCCCACTCAGCTCGATCTGATGCCGGTGCTTGCCACCATTGCGCCGGTGCTGCTCTTTAGCAACTACCGCGCCGATGCGCCTGAAAATGAAGCTGAGACGGCTCTCAAGCAGTTCCGGGAATTAGCAAAACTCTTTCAGCGCGAAGCCGCTGCTGAAGCTGAAATTGCTCGATGGTTTGCGCAAATTGACGCTTATGGCGACGCCATCCGCAAAGCTTTTGGTTTTGCTCCTCAAATTCAAGTTATCCGCTTTTCCAGTCTCACAACGCTTTTTGTTTATACGCCTAACTCTATTGCGGACTGGGTTGTGCGGCGCATGGGAATGGCGCAGCCGCTCACTCGGCCGGCAAGCGCCTATGGCCTCACGCAGGTGAGGATTCGCGACCTCAAAAATTTAACGGATGCCTATGTCATCTACATCCGTCCTTTCGCTCAAGAAGCCAAGGTGATGAATTCCATCCTATGGTGTGCCACACCATTTGCCCGCAAACATCATGTGGCACCTGCGGAACCCTACTGGAGCCATGGGGGAGCGCCCTCGATTCTGACAACTGCAAAACGCATTACCGAAGCACTTTTGACGCTGGCTCCTTCTTATGCCGGCAGAACGGAGCAGGAGGGAACTTCAAAATGAAGAGTTTCTCCATAGGTGCACTCATTGCTGCGGCGGCTGCGCTGGGTCTTTCCATTTTCTGCACTTTTACGTTAGACAATGCGCTTTCCTGGACTGACCGCGTCAATCTCATCTTCGATCCGGCGTCAGCAGAGAGTTTTGACGCGTACTACTTTGCTTTTGGAACGCTTCCGCGATTTGCCGCTGCGGCCATTGGCGGCGCACTGCTCGGTTTGGTGGGGAGCCTCCTGCAGCAGCTCACGCAAAATCCCATGACTTCTCCCTTGACGCTGGGTACGTCATCGGGCGGCTGGCTTGCAGTTGTATTGATTTCCGCCTTCTTTCCCGCGGCGGCCGGCGCATGGCTTTCATTGGGAGCTTTTGCTGGGGCGCTCGCTGCCTTCGGACTCATCCTGCTTATTGCCGGTCCGCGCGGCATGACGGGGGTCGCGCTGATTATCGCCGGCATGGTTGTGAACCTTCTTTTTGGGGCCATTGCGACTGCGGTTGTGCTGCTGCGTGCTCAGTTTGTTGAAAATGTCTTCCTCTGGGGGGCCGGCGACCTCGCGCAAAACGGCTGGGGCGGCATCACTGCGCTTTTGCCGCCGACGGTTCCGGGGGTGATTCTTTTATTGATTTTTGCGCCGCGCGCACTCGCACTCATTTCGCTCGGAGACGAAGGTGCTCGGGCTCGAGGCTTGCCTATCGTGCCCGTCTTCGGTGTGTTGGCGGCATTGGGAATCTGGCTTTCATCGGCCTTTATTGCTGCGGCCGGGGTTATCAATTTCACGGGACTCATTGCACCCAATATCGCGAGAAGAGTTGGGTTCGTCAATCCGCGCACTCAGCTCTGTGCAAGCATGCTGATTGGGGCGGCACTCCTTTGCGCCACCGACGCAGCGGCTCAGGGACTCACCTCGCTTACCGGCAACATCGTGCCCACCGGCGTCGTGTCAGCCATTATCGGAACACCGATCTTCATCTGGATTGCCCGGAAAAGCCTCTCTGCGCTTGCGCGCGGCGGTGCGCAGCCCGGTCAGGCATCCGGCATGGTGCGGTCGTCGCTTAAGAAGCTCTCCATTCCTGGGCTCATCATGCTTGCCGCAGCAATGCTGCTCCTCATCGTCCTCAACTTTACGTTCATTAATCGAGAGGGCATATGGACATTTGCACTGGCAGATAAGTTTGAACTGCTTCTGCGTATTCCTCGGTTTATTACTGCCGCCGCAGCCGGTGCCGGCTTAGCGGCCGCGGGCGTCATTTTGCAGCGTCTGATTCGCAATCCGCTCGCCAGTCCGGACATTCTTGGAGTGTCGTCCGGCGCCGCTTTTGCGATGGTCGTGAGTGCGCTTTATTTTGGCGGCGCCGTGGGATCTCTGGGGTCGCTGACGGCTGCCGGGGGCAGCTTTGTGGTGCTCTTGGTGCTGCTTGGACTCTCAAAATCGTCTCGTTTTTCGCCTGACGTCGTCGTCCTGATGGGTATTGCGATCTCGGCTTTCCTGGATTCCGCCGTCACGCTCGCGCTTTCGCGCGGAACCATGGAAAATTACTTTATTCTCCAGTGGCTTTCAGGCTCAACCTACCGCACTACCCCTCTTGCGGCCGCAATGCTCTTGGGAGCCGTTCTCGTACTTATCAGCATTGCTTTTGCCGCTTCAAGAAGCATGACGCTGCTCTCCATCAGCCGAGATTTTGCGCAGTCCCGCGGGCTGTCGCTCACGCGTTCTGCGCTGGGGCTGCTCACGCTTTGTGCGCTCCTTTGTGCCTCAGCTACTGCTGCCATGGGGCCTGTAGCCTTTGTGGGGCTTGTGGCGCCGCACATGGCCGTCATGATTGGTGCACGAACGGTAAAAACGGAACTCTGCACGGCAGCGCTTTTAGGGGCTGCACTCGTTTCCTGGGCTGATTGGCTCGGTCAGGTGCTGATTGCTCCCGCACAGATCCCAGCAGGTACGTTGGCGTCGATTATCGGCGCAGGGTACTTCCTTATTCTTTTGGTTGTGTCACGACGGTGAAGAAAAAGGCGCTACTCATACAGCTTGCTGAAAAATACCCATTCCAATCAATGTTTGGTTTGAGCAGCTGCGTGGTTGTGAACGAGATTTTCGAGTATGAAATGCCAGGCTTGAATTTTCAGCTTAGGTGAAACGAGATCAACTTCGAATTTATGCGAATAAAAGAAGCCCTCGATAGCCATGATGGCCACGAGCGCTGGTGTTCGAACATCTTCGGGTAAGGCCGCAATTCGAGCATGCAGTCTCTCGTACCAGAGTTTTACAGGGCGCATGAGTTCTTCGTCGTGCACGAAATTGGAATGGATAGCGAGCCCGACTGTTGACCAGCCGTGGTTGTCATGATCAAAGCTGCGGAACCATTCGATGAAGCCGGGAACGAGCGTTTCCTCGGGAGGTCCGTCAAAAAGCGCTTCGTGCCGAGCGAGTTCTGAGGAAAGATGTGCCGCGTACTCTTCGACCAGTGCTGCTTGCAGTGCCCGCTTGCTCTTGAAGTGGTACATGCAGGCGCCTTTGCTGATGCCGGCTTTAGTTGCCGCACGCTCCATTGTGAGCGCACCAATACCTTCCTCAATGATGATGGCTTTCGCTGCATCGAGGATGGACTGTCTGGTTTTTATTGCTTTGTCACTGGCTATTTGGGGAAGAAAGCACAGAGGGGAATCCATAGAATGAGCCATTGTAGGACTGTCGAGTGTATCGGATAACGCTGACGGCCCGCGACTTAGTAAAGGTCGCAGGCCGTCGTGAACGGAGTGATTTTTATCTGCATCGATAGAATCGATGCAGATTGGGACATTACTTCGCAGCTTCAGCTGCAGCCTTGCCGGCTATTCGGCCGAACACAATGATGTCCGTGTAGGCATTGCCGCCCAAACGGTTTGTGC
>ERZ827150.5474-NODE-5474-length-10179-cov-2.732122_pt1 | contig 10179 bp, 4 predicted proteins | sample MGYA00519779_ERZ827150 | MGnify/ENA primary metagenome ERZ827150 (study PRJEB31778, sample SAMEA3449267) | human gut metagenome | biome: human gut; feature: human-associated habitat; material: faeces | place: United Kingdom | collected 2010/2012 ...
CACCTTGCCGATCACCTCGCGCTGCATTCCCGAAGCGTAGGCCTCCTCCTCGTAGGGCAGGGGCGCAAACTCGGCCTCCGGAGCTATAACCTGCATCAGAGACAGGGTAAACTGCGGATTAAGCGGCAGCAGCGGCCCCAGCAGATAGGTGGCAATGAAATTGCCATGCCGGAACCCCTCGTTTTTCGTTTCGGGATTCAGTCCCGTGCCGGTATGCATAAGGAGAAAGGGACTGCCCGTTTCACCGTAGCTGTGGGAGAGCTGATTCTTAAAGCCCACGAGGATATTCTCACCGCAGTACCCCATGCAAAGCTCATTGTATCTTAGATGGGAAAACCGCTGAGCGGTGGTTTTATAAAAGCCCAGGCCCCGTATCTCCCGCCCGTCTTCGCATCGAATGGACTCGCCCAGCAGCTCAAGGGCGTTGCCTGTGACCAGCGTTACGGCGCCGCTCTCCATGCGCTGGCGCAGAGCCTGGGCATAGGGACGCAGATGCTCCAGCTCCTGCTCCTGTTGGCGCTCCGTACAGGGGCCAATGTAGAGGAAGTCCACTGCCCGGTCTGCGAAAGTGGGTCGGTCAAACAGATGAGTCCGGATCAAATCATATTCCACGCCGGCCCGGCGCAGCTTTTCCTGCACATAGAGGAGATTGCCCTGGTCACCGTACAGGTTGCTGTACTCGCCATACAGAGCTTCTATCAATACCTTTTTCATCAGTCTGCCTCCTTTTCCGCCAGCGCCCGGCGTATCCGCATGGCTATGGGCTTGGCATACAGCTCAAAGAAAATAGCCACCGTGCCCTCTGTGGGCGCATGGGCCAGGAGCGCCTGCTCCAGTGCATCGTAGTCGGTAAACAGATGCAGCTTTTCCTCCGGCACACCGCCTAAGACCAGCCGAAGGGCCAAATCATAGCACCGGCGCCCGCCAATGTAAACCGCCTCCACGGAGCTATCCCGCAGAGCATCAAAGTCCGTGTCATACAGCCAGGAAATATCTTCGTGACCGTGGATGGCATCCAGGGAGTCCGTAATGGTCAGCACCACGGTCTTTTTCCCCTCCATGTGACCCAGTTGGGCAATGCTCTGGGTGCTGGAAATAGGGTTCTGGTTTTTACTCAGCATGGTTACGATATTCACCGCCCCTACCTTTTGCTGCTCGAATCGCCCCGTCCGTTCCGATGGCCCTTCCAGAGCACGGGCAATGTCCGCCCCGGCCAGCCCCAGCATCCGGCAACAGCCTACGGCGGCAGTGATGTTATACACGCTGAACAGCGACCCCTGTTTGCAGGGCAGCCGCAGGTTCGCCTGCCCCGGCTCCCGCAACATAAAGCTACCAGCTTCAAAGTCCGTGTCCACCGCTTCATAGGTGGCCTCCGGCAGAGTAAACCCACATTCCGGGCAGTGGGCCCGGCCAATGTGGTGATAATGGAAATAGTCAAAGGCCAGCAGATGTCCGCAGCGGGGACAGGCAGAGCAATCGCAGGCGGTGTTCACGCAGGTATCCGTGGAGCGGTCGGTTTTGGCCACCCGGAAAAATACCCGCTCATTGCGCCCCTCACCCAGCAGCCCGGAAATCATGTCGTCCCCATTCAGCAGCAGGTGTGTTTCAGCGGGGAGAGCCTGGGCGATCTTGTCAAAGATAAACTCACTGTGGCCGTTGCGCTTGATGGAGTCCCGGTACAGGTTGGTTACCACCAGCACATCCGGCTGCACATAGGGGTAGATTCTGGAACTGGAGCGCTCATCTACCTCTAAAACAGCGGTGTCGTAACCCTCACGCAGCTTGCCGGACAGGGTGCAGCCCGCCAGCAGGGTGGTGGCAATGCCGGACCACATGTTGGAGCCGGCTCGGTTGCTGAGCACCTTTCTTCCGTTTGCCTCCAAAATGTCCGCGATGGTGTTGGAAACGGTGGTTTTGCCGTTGGTGCCGGTGATGGCCACGATGGTTGGAGGCTTTCCCACATAGTGAAGAAAATCCGGACACAGCCTGCAGGCCAGAGAGCCGGGAAAATCCGTGCCGTCGTGATGGGTGATCTTCAAAGCCGGAATGGAAAGCTTAGCCATCCACAGTGCAAATAAAAATCGCAGCTTACCCATAAGTGTCAATCCTCCTTAATCATAGCCACGGCGCGGCAGGAGCAGCCGTCGGCGTTTTCAAATTTCAGGGGCAGGGTGATAAAGGTGAATTCCTTGCCCAGCAGGGCGTCCAGATCTTTCAGGTTTTCCGTGTTCACCAGGCCCGCGCCCAGGAGCGTTATGTGGTTGGGGAAGTCCACGCTGTCGCAGGGGTCGATGGAGATGCAGTCCTCGCCGATGCCCTTCAGGGGCAGGGTCGCCACGAAGGCCGCCGCCTCCGGTGTCAGGCAGGGAAAGCCCTCGTAGTATTCCGCCCGGCCCCAGCGTTTATCCCAGCCGGTGCAAAAGAGCAGAAAGTCCGCCCGTCGTATTTCGTCCTCATGGGCCCGGAGCAGGGACAGGGGAATTTCCCGCAGCCCCCGGCAGTCCAGCACGAAGCCGGGGCCCACGAAGGTCTCCGCCGGGAAAGCATCCAGGGTCCGGCCGCCCTCTATCATGTGGGCTGGGGCATCCATGTGGGTGCCGGTGTGAGAATACATGTGCAGTATGGTCTCCCGGTAGCCCGCCTCCCGGATGGTGCAGGCGGTGGTGAGAACCGGCTGCTCCGTGCCGGGATACACAGGCATTTCCGGGGAAATGCAGTGGGTCAGATCGAGAATCATAGAAACACCTCCGAAATAAGATGAGCCGCCCAACATAGATACCAATATATCAATGCTTTTCTGCATTGGATATATGCTAGCTCCCAATACGGCATCACCCGAATAGGTAAGAGTATCGGAATCTTGATTGACCTTAGATGCGAGGTCTCCGATAATAGAGAGAGAACCATTAGCATGATTTAGTTTGAATCTATTATCAACAGTCGAGGTCTCCCATCCAGTACCGCTAGAGCTGAATCCTAAGTCCTTGCCGTTGTAAGCCCATGCGTGATTTGTCAGTGTTACGTTGTTTTTACGTGCAGAGCCAACAGATGGAGTGATGATAGGATGCGTTCCGCTTTCGCTCCAATTAGGTGACACGGTAAACGTATCTGGGTTCAAACCTTGAAAGAGCGGTACACCATTCGTTTGCAGACTGAGGGATAATGTGTCACCCTTCAATGTTCGTCTGACTGCTGCGGTTGCCGAAAGATGAATTTCTTTTCCCATATTTTTAATCTCCTATTTTTTAAACTTTAATATATTCTTGATGAATTTTTCCTGTTGTGGTCGTTGCTGTGAATACAAATTTCGCAGTATCACCCTTGCCCAAATCGTCTTCTGTTCCATCATTAGACCAGACAATATCTATTGAGCCATTGAAGTTCTTAACCTTATCTTTAGTCGCCCATGCAGCATCATCTAAGGAATCATTGGTTTTGCGTGTCACCTTCCATGATGCTACTCCGTTCGTCACATCTTTATCGCCTAACATTAGCTTGCAAGTAACGTTGTGTGTCTCGCCTATAGCAATTCCGCTATTGACTATATCCGTATAGAGGTATAGCTTTGGTGTATACACGTTGGTGGTAGCCTTCCAATATGGAGAATCCTCAGATGGTTCATCGGTCGTTGTCTGTCCTTCTGGAGAGATACAGAGCCATCTTGTGCCAAGCCACGTAACCTCATCATAGTAGCTGTATTCCGTACCTTCCTTCCAATCACCACGATAGACGGGAATCCAAATCTTCTCTCCGTCAACTGTGGTTATGTGGTAGTACTTTGAGACGATGTTTATGCCGTTGAATCCTACATCGAAGATTGATTTGCCTTTAAGAGAATAGGAGTTGATGCCTCGGTACATGGTGAACGTAGGTGCGGAATCTCCTTCGGTCTCCATCATCAGAAGGTGTTGTCTGCTCTTGTCGCTTCTGTTACCCATGAGGACGATGGTATCTCCTACAGCAGGGTTATCCGAGCCTTCCATGCAGTTCTCCTTCGCAATCTGAATCCAAGCGAACTTCTTTCCGTCATAGAGTTCGTGACCTTCCGAATCCGTGATTGCCTCGTTCTCGGCTGATACCTTTGTGACAAGTCTCCAGTAATCTTTGTTGCTGACGTTCTCATAGACACCAGCCTTGATGTTGAACGTCTTGCACCTAGCTTGGTCATCCACCTTGAATGAGTTGATAGTTGCTGTCGTTCCATCATCAGCGAGGAGATAGCATTTCCAGCCAATCAGCTCATTCGTTGTCTCGCTATATACTTCCTTGATATAGCTTATCTTGCCAGCAGCAGGTGAGAGGACGATATTACCACCAACGTAGCTGAGTTCTCGGATGAGCAATGTATTGAAAATCGCCTTACCCCATACTATCAAGTCCGTGAGAAGCATCTGATACTTTCCATCGCTTCTCTGCTTGATTGCAAATCCACTCTGCTCTGCCTCATTAAAATCGAGTGATTTCAAGAGATTCACCAACACACTAGAGAGGATAGCGTTTCCGTTGCCGTCTATGCTGTAGTTGTTTCCGTTGCCAAGGAACAATCCTTGCAAGAACTTCTGCACCTTCTCCCAGGTGATTGTGCCCTTTGCGGTGTTATCCTGCAGTCTAGATACAAACTCCATCCTAGAACGTCTAGCAGAATAAACGTTGCTATCAGATGCAGGAGTGGTATCGTTCATGCCAATTACATAGACACCTCCACCATTACCGCTTCCTGTGCCGCCTATCTGCATTCCATTCACCTTGATGGAATCAACCTTGTCTTCCAACTTACCCAACCGGCTAGTAGCTGCCTTCTCGCCAACCGTGTACTGAGGGTGGTCGTAAGGAATATCCAAAGGTATCTCCATTCCGATGATTCGAGAGTTTCGGTAGTGCTTGCCATCCGCGTCCACCTGCGCAAACATATCATTAATCAGCTTTACCTGTTCACCGAGAGGATGGTAATCGTATGTCCCATCATTGTAGAACTTGTCACCATCCATCGTGCAGGTGAAGTTTGAGTTGCTGATCATGGTCTTCTGATAGTACTGCTTCGCTCTATCGAACAGAGATAACTGAGCAGTAGGGATGAGGTCCGTATCTGTAATCTTGGTTGCGTCCCAATTGAACAGGAAGAACTTATCACCTACCTTCGGGCACATGACACTATCGGGGAGTGTTCTTCCGTAGGTGTCGTTAGCCACTATCTCGAAAAAGTTCTCTTTGTCTATAATCTTGAAACTAACATCGAACTCCATACCCATGAGGGCACCGCTAGTGAACTTGATACCTAGAGTGAGGTTGCTCTTTATCCAACTAGCTTCAAGGCTTTCAGCGAAGGAATCCATTGAACCGACCTGCCAAAACGTCTGTGTAGTCTTAGTTCCATCATCGTTATCAACAGTGCTATCGTAGGTTTTGATTCTGCTGACCCTGCATTCAACCTTCGGGTATTCGTCCTCAAACATCACGACACCTTCGATAGCCTGCTTGTCGTTCTTCACGACATTCACGTTCTCCAGGTAGCCATCCTTGGCATAAAAACCATCGCTATCCACTTCCTTGTTAGGGAGCATGAGGTAATCGGTAGCAACACCATCGGTAGTGACGTCCGCATCGGCACCAGTGAAATATCCTTTCGGGATATTCCTGTCTGAGCCGAATGCGTACAGTCTTGTGATATAAGTTGACTTAGATTCCGAATAGGACATAGACAGAACATTAACATCTTGTTCGAATGTTGTCTGCCCTTCCATTTCGCAATATCCAAGGTATATAATAGAGCCATCTATCCACCACTCGCAGTTGAGTGCGTCTTCAGAACATATGGCGTTGAGAGCATCGAGAATGCTGATAGAGCCGTACTCGATCAAGAATCTCTTCTGAACATCGAAAGCCTTGTTGTTGTACGTAGTGTAGTCAACAGAGAAATCCTTGCCATTATACGTAAGACCTAGTGCCTTTAAGTTGCCGAGTATAACGTTCATGTGTACGCCTACCGTTGTGGTGAGCTTGAAGGAGGTTTCGTTGGCTCCGTGCTGAGGGCGATACTTGCAAAGCTTATTCTTCCAAGACATATAGTAGGCATCCATCTGCATTTCGTAGTCGTAGCCGTCACTATCATTGTGCTTAGGGAAGTATGCCGATGTCAGTTCGAAATAGCCGAAGTCGGGTATCTCTACAGAATCACCAATCTCGAAATAGATAGGTGTAGCCGTAGTGAACTTCAAGATGATGTAGTGGTGGTCCATAAGCTGATATGACAGCTTAGAACCCTCACCGAAGTCCTCTAGTGTGAAGAATACCTTGTTGTTTCTCTTAATCTGAATCATGAGCTTGCGTATTTACTTGTTTCACCTCTGTCACTAGGGTCTGGCTCGTTGAGCTTTAGGCTGAACTTTGCCATTTCCCGAATGCACTGACTAAACTGAGTGCAGGAGAGATAGATACACCGATACCACACATTAGGCTGGAATCGGGTGCGGATAACCAATTCTCCCTTGGCAAGAACCTCCTCGCAGAACCTAGCATAGTTCATCAAGAACGTATCTGAGTCCTTGGCGGTCATATTGAACGGCAGCGTTATCTCCCTCTCATCCAATCTAGGATTGTGCTTGATAACTGACTTTCCGTCCTTTGAACGATACTTGTTGCTGATGAACTCCTTGTTTGGTGCAGGGGTCATGAGCGCACTGAGGGCAGTTTCGTCTAAGAATATGCCCCACGTAAGATAGGCATCCTTGCCATTTATGTAAAGTTGTCCTTTAAGCATAACTATTTAATCATTAAATAACCTCGTAGGCTTCGCTGAGAGCCGCTTTTGCTATTGTTGAGTGTAGTTGTAAGGGCTGACAAGCGAAAAACCTATAGAGGTCAAATATCCTTTAATCTTCTGTTCATGTCATCCAGCTTGGCTCCGAAGTCATTATAGGTAAGCTTTGAATACTTCACGATGTCTTCGAGGTAGCTGTTTGTCATAATCATCATGTTTCTAATCTCCAATACTGCGCCATTGGTTGAGATTCCGAGTGTAACGATGCTCTCCATCTGTGATATGGTGGTAGTCATGTTCTGAGCGATGGATTCTCCTGCAATCTGCAGGGCGGTGAAGCGCCCATTCAGTTCGTCTGCGGTATCTTGCCCCATAGATGCCCATCCTCCGCTTGTTGCGGTCTGTGATGAGGATGAAGAACCTGTATAGCCTGTCACCTTTGCCCACTCGTCACGTCTCTTCAAGCCTTCCTGGACTATATCATCGTAACGCTTGTTGAATGCTTCTATGTCTGTTTCGGTAAGCTTGCCATCGTTGTCCTCGATAGCCTTTGCCCAATCATCATAGAGCTTCTTCAAGTCGCCGTTGATGAGGTCTTCCATAGAGTAGGAGAGAAGAGCCTTCTGCATCATTTCGGAGAAATCGTCTGCAAAATCCTGCGCTGACTTGCTCATATCCATAAGGTCTGATACGAAGCTATCCTTCATGCTGTCAAAGGAAATCTGCGTAAGGCTTTCCTTCAGCTTGTCTGATAACTCATCCAGCTTGCCCGCTTGGTCTATGTAGTCATTCAGCTTCTCTGTCAGACGCCCACCATAGTTACCCTTTCCAGTGTTCTCAATGTGCTCCCAGATAGCAACGTTGCCACGGAGGAGCTTCATTTCCTCTGGGCTGAGGGAGAAGAGGTCGCCATTGAAGTCTGATTTGACGTTCTTCTTGATCCAATCCATCTCATCACTACCGAAGCCGCCCCAATAAGCGTTCCATGAGTGGTGCGAACCATGATAGCTTGCCTGTGCCTTTGCGATGTCGAGGTAGTTCTGATTGGTCTCCTGCTGATTCTTATAGGCTTGCTCGTAGTATGAGGTTGCCTTGGAACCATAGGAGTTTTCCATTGCGTCAGTCAAATCCTCGATGGATTGCTGCAAGAGGGTATTTCTGTCCGTCAGCCTTTCGATGGTATCATTGACTTTCTTTGCATTTCCATCTCCACCGAACAGACTATTAAAGCCACCGAATGAAAGCGTGTTGAGGATATGAGAAACGTTGTTCCCGATACTCTTCAATGGTTTCATAACGATGTCACCCGATAAAGCATCATCGAGGATGCCCGTTACTGCGCCAAAGACCGTGTCCATGAGGTTGCTGATGAGTGTTCCGAAGCCATCTTTCAGAATATCGAGGATGCCGAGTATTGCGGAGATTATTTCACCTGCCATACCGCTATCCCCTAAAGCTTTCGTCAGAGATTTGGCTGCGTCACTATCTTTACCGAGCAACCCTTGGATTCCCTTTGCAAGCGTGTTGGCAACGTCCTTCTGCATAGTACCGCCGAAAAGCTTGTCAAGCCCTAGGATAGAGTTTCCTATGCCCTTTAGCGACCCCGATGTAAGACCCTGCAAGCCATTTTCAAGCTGCTGAAACTGAGAAACTGCCTTCTGTGCAGATGTCTGTAAGTCTGATGATGCCTTCTGAACTGATGAACCAAACTCCAAAACGTTGTTAGATGCGGTAGCAAGTACGCCCTGCGCTCTAGAGAGGTTGCCTTCAGCTTTGCTGATACTTGTCTTGTCACCGCTCTTCTTAGCCTTGGCGAGGTCTTCCTGCGCCTTGGTGACAGCTTTCGTGGCTTCAATCTCTCGCTCTTGTGCGTCAATATAGCCCTGCATGGCTGACTGATAGGAGTTGATGTCGTCCGAAACCTTCTTAAAGATGTCACTATTCCAGATGGTGGCAGATACTTGTAACTTGGAGATAAGTTCCTGTATGGTCTTCTGCTCATTAACATCTGTTGTGCTCTTGGAGAGCTCTTGCAGCTTCTCAATAGTTGGCTCCAGTTGGTCCTTGAACATAGCACCGAAGTCTCCGAAGACGCTTCCCCAATCGATGTTCTGTCTGATGGCATTTATCTCGATGGTTTGGAGGTCCTTCTTCTTCTGCTGCTGAAGAGAGAGCTTTTCGCCCTGTGTCTGAGCCTTGGCAATCTTCTCTTCGTACTCCTCGGCAATGGCTTGTTTCTGCTGATAGAGTGAACCATACTCCTTCAAGTAGTCACGCATAGAGGTGAGGGCTTCCCTGTTGACCTCATCAAGCTTCTTGTTATACTCTTGGGTAGCGAGGTCTCTAGCCTTATTGAGGGCATTGGACTGAGCAGAGGTAAGGGTTACTTTCTTGCCAGCTTCCTTGTTTTTCTTCTTGAACTCTGCTTCCTGCTTGTCAATCTCGGCTTTGCGCTTGGCATAGTCGTTCTTGATTTGAGCAAGTTTCTTCTCCGTGCCTTCCTGCATGAGGGAGATAGTTTCATCTGTATTTTTCTGCTGCAAAGTCTTCAAGCGGTTGTTTAAATCCTCTTGAGCCTTGATAGTCTTGTTCTCTTCCTTGATGCGATTCTTATGTGCCGTTGCTACTGTCTTTGCCGCTCTTCCACTTACATCACCACCTAGTTTCGAGTAGGCATCCTTGGCTGCTTTCAAGTTTTGGGTGGCGGTTTCGTACTGAGCGGCGGTGTATTTGCTCTTATTTCTCTCCATAGCAGCAACCCTCCTCTTGGCTGCGTTATATTCACGCTGCGTCCTGTTGTAAGCTTGCTGATAGGTTTCCGTAGAACCATTGTTAGCCAACGCTTGTGCTCTTTTTTTTGCTTGGTTGAGGGATTGTTTGGCTGTATTCCATTGAGCCTTGAAAATCAAAGGAATGGTCGTTGCGCCTGTGACCGCCCAATTCCGCTTCATAGTTAAGAGGTTGTTCAGAACCTTTGTTTTCTCAGACTCCTGCATGCGGAGATTCAGATCAGCAGGATTGTTCTTGATGTCTTCTCGAAGACCTGCTATCTCTTTCTGAGCCTTATTGATGAACGCATCCAATCTACTCTCACCTGTTGCGTAGTTGATGGTTTCGTTGGCAGCTTGCCAATCGTTAGCCAGATTGATTGCTTCGTCATAGAAGTCAAAGATTTCTTGACGTACACTTTCGTTCTCCTGTGCTTCTTGCAAGCGAACTTCGATAGGCTTTGCGTTCTCGGCTGCTTGGTCTCGAAGTTGGATGATATTGGAAAGCTTTTCTTCTGCTTGATCAAGGTCTGCTTGGACTTGGCTTATCTGTGATGAGATAGCGATGCTACCTTGACCGCCATTGGCTGCGTCTGCTCTGAGTTGCATTTGAAGCTCCTCAACCTTCTTTCGATACTTCTCAACTTCCTCAAC
>ERZ827150.5475-NODE-5475-length-10175-cov-8.028854_pt1 | contig 10175 bp, 10 predicted proteins | sample MGYA00519779_ERZ827150 | MGnify/ENA primary metagenome ERZ827150 (study PRJEB31778, sample SAMEA3449267) | human gut metagenome | biome: human gut; feature: human-associated habitat; material: faeces | place: United Kingdom | collected 2010/2012 ...
GGATCGCAAGGTGTGGCTGCCCTCGGGTGGCACCCTCATCATCGACCGCACCGAGGCCATGACCACCATCGACGTGAACACGGGCCGTTTCATCGGCCGCGGCAAGAGCCTCGAGGAAACGGTGACCCGTTGCAACCTCGAAGCGGCCGAAGAGATCGCGCGACAGCTTCGTCTGCGTGACATCGGCGGCATGGTGATGATCGACTTCGTCGACATGGTTATGCCGGCCAACAGGGATTTGGTGCTCCGCCGACTGGTGGAGTGCCTGGCGCGCGACCGCACCAAGCATCAGGTGGCCGAGGTCACCTCGCTGGGACTGGTGCAGATGACGCGCAAGCGCATCGGCCAGGGTCTGGTGGAGGCGTTCTCCGAGGAGTGCCCGACCTGCAAGGGCCGCGGCTTCATCCTCCATGACGAGCCGACCGTTTCCGCGGATTATGACGATCCGTACGCCCTGAAGGGCGGCGATCCGTTCGTCAAGACCAACAAGCATGGCCATGGCACGGACGTGCAGGTGCCGAAGGGCTCCTCGCCGGACGTGAAGGCCAAACTCGCGCAGATCGCGGCGGCAGCCGTGGCCGCCAACAATGCGGACCTGGGCGAGGAAGAACAAGAAGAATAAAGGAAAATCCCGGTATGTCAACCTGACACGCCGGGAGCAGACTTGCGGTTGTACGCGGGTATGTGTAGATTAGATTGCTGGTGTCTGGCCGCGAGGCTCGAACGTGCCGGGCAGTAAGCTTTCCAAGTTAATAAAGGAACGGATATGTACGCTATTGTGAAGGCCGGCGGCCATCAGGAAAAGGTCGAGGTCGGTGACGTCATCCTCGTCAACCGTCTCGACGCCAAGAAGGGCGACACCGTGGAATTCCCGGTCGCTCTCGTTGTGGATGGTGACAAGGTCACCACCGACACCGTGGATAACCTGGGTTACGGCTATCTGGGCATGAGCGCCGCCTGCGTCAACGTCGGCGGTGAGCCCGGCAGCGATGCCTCCAAGAACCTGCGTAAGGCTTTCGCCACCGTCTTCTCCGTCTATCGTGACGTGGCTATCGAGTCCTACTACGGCGAGCGCGCCAGCGTCATCAACTACCCCATCTCCAACACCTCCTGGGCCGCTCCTCAGCCCACGGACGACGGCTACAAGGTCGCTTTCTCCGTTGACGTGAACGGCAACGACATCTACACCTCCGGTATGTCCGCTGATGAGCGCTACGCCGCTGCTCTGCAGGCTGCTCTGGGTTACTTCGAGGCTGCCGGCTACACCGTGACCGATGGCAAGCTGACTGCTGCTCCCGCCGGCGCTAAGCTGGAGTACGAGCTGCAGATCCCCGCTGACGGTTCCGGCGATCACCCCGCCTTCATGATGGTGTCTGAGGCCAAGAAGGCTCTGGAGACCATCGGCATGAACCTGATCATCACCGACCTGAGCGATTCCTCCGGTCTGTGGACCGGCATTGATGCCCACCAGGTCGATATGTGGTGCGCCGCTTGGAGTGCTACCGTTGACCCGGATATGTATCAGATCTACTACTCCGACGTCGCTAACTGCAAGGGCGATCTGGGTACGGGCAAGAACCCCTTTGGTGGTGCTGCGCAGGGCGGCTCCAACAAGATGTACTGCATCGCGGACCCCGAGCTGGATAACCTGATCATGACCGCCCGCGAGTCTCTGGATCAGAGCTATCGTAAGACCATGTACAAGGCTTGCCTTGACATCGTTGTCGACTGGGCCGTTGAGGTTCCCGTGTATCAGCGCCAGAACGCGATCATCTTCTCCACCGAGCGCGTGAACATGAGCACTGTTACCCCCGACATCACCACCTTCTACAAGTGGTACAGCGAGATCGAGAAGATCGAGCTCAACTAACGATCGAACCGTTGGAAATTCCGACAATTTGATCTGAACCAAGCGAGCAGCCCGGCGGTCTTTACCGGCCGTCGGGCTGCCCCAACTGCGCGGCAAGGAGCGCTTCTCCTGTGAGGAGCGCTGCTTGGTGTGCAGCGGGATTTGAGAGAGAGCAATTGAGAGCGCACATCAGAACGGAGGTAATTTGCTTGCGAAAGTACATAGTAAAACGAATTTTGATTTCCATTGTGATCCTATTCTTTGTGGGATTCATTATCTACGCACTGATGCGTTGCCTGCCTACTTCTTACATCGAGAATATGGCACGTCAGAAGTCTCAGCAGCCCGGTTCCCAGAGCTTTGAGGACTGGATGGCCCAGCTCGAAGCCATGTACAACATGGATAAGAACATCATTCCCGGCTATTTCTCCTGGCTGGGTACCGCCATCCGCGGTGAGTTCGGCGAAAGCTGGTTCTACACCGTTCCCGTGCTTGAGAAGTTCAACGACTGCATTTGGCTGTCCTTCGTGATGGGCGCCATTGCGTTCTTCTTTGAGATCATCATTGCGGTGCCTCTGGGCGTTATCGCTGCTACGAAGCAGTACAGCCGCACCGACTATACTATTTCAATCATTGCGTTGGCAGGTATCTCGCTGCCTACGTTCTTCTTCGCCTCACTGCTGAAGCTGGTCTTCTCCGTCAAGCTCGGCTGGTTCGACCTGTTCGGATTGGTGAGCCGTAACTACAACCAGCTCAGCGCATGGGGACAGTTTATGGATAAGGCGCACCATCTGGTGCTGCCCATCGTCACGCTGGTGGTCATCAGCGTCGGTTCCCTGATGCGTTATACCCGTACCAATATGCTGGAGGTGCTGAACGCGGATTACATCCGTACCGCGCGTGCCAAGGGCCTTTCTGAGAAGAAGGTCGTCTATCACCATGCCTTCCGCAACACCCTGATCCCGCTGGTCACCATTATCGGCGGCAGCCTGCCCGGTCTGTTCTCCGGCGCGCTGATCACGGAGACGCTGTTTGCCATCCCCGGCATCGGCTACATCTCTTATCAGGCCATGGTGAATGGCGACATCCCGTTCTCCATGTTCTACCTCGTGTTCCTGTCGGTGCTGACCCTGCTGGGCAACCTGATCGCCGACGTCCTGTACGCCGTGGTTGACCCGCGCGTGCGCATCGCTTAAGAAGGGGGGAAGATCATGAGCGTTTTTGATTACGATAAAAACCAGAATAACCAGAAGCCGTTCCACGCTTCCGGTATGGCGGAGAACGCCGCCAAGCGCGCGACAGAAGACAATCAGGACAAGTACGCCAAGCAGGACAACACCCCTTCCGGAGGCAATGAGGAACATTATTCCCTCAACGACGATCGCCGCGTGAAGGTGCTGTCCCCCGGCGCGCTGGTCGCTAAGCGCTTCTTCCGCAACCGCCTGGCGGTGGTGGGCATGAGCATTCTCATCTTCATGTTCGTCTTCTCCTTCATCGGCGGCCTCATCTCCCCCTACGGCGAGGATGAGTTTTTCTACCGCGATGATCAGATCAATAAGGAATTTGCCGTGGTGACGGAGAATACCGATTTCCGTTACAAGGCAAAGGACGCCGATAAGTTTACCGGCCCTGTACAGGCGCAGACCATGCTGGCTATCCAGAAGAGCAGCGAGACGTTCTCCTACAGCGGTACGGACTATACCCTGACCCCGGAGGGCAAGGATTTCTACTCCATCGCCACCGGCGGCGCGATGATCGGTATCGCCTACAAGGACGTGGTCAGCCCCTCCAACGAGGGCGATGCACTGAGCTTCGAGTTCATCTATGCCGCGCTGAAGTCCTACGCCGCTCTTGAGCAGGAGACCGAGGGCGAGACCCCGGACGCACCCGCTGCGCCTGTGGAGACCACCGAGCCTGCTGCGCCCGCCGAGCCCGCCGTCAAGACCTTCACCGTGGACGGTGTGGACTACGTCATCGACGAGGTCGGCAGCGTGCTGCAGGGCGACACCGAGGTGGCATATGTCAGCCGCTACATCGTACAGGCCATTCTGCCGGACGTGTTCCTGTCCCGCGACTTTAAGGAAAAGCTCATCGACACCATCGCAGCCGGCGAGACGAAGTTTGTCTACACCGACGAGTCTCTGGTGGTGGACGCCGCTGTTGAGCCTGTGGTCGACGGGGAAGAGGGCGGCATCGGCACAACGGACGATGTGCTGCCCGACGACGGCACGGCCGTGGAGTCCTCCGCTACGATGGAGTACACCATCGAGCGCAGCCAGAATCACGCCAACTGGGTCATCCGCCAGCAGCAGGCCTCCCGTCAGTACGACTCCTATCAGTTCCCCAGCTCCACGCATTGGCTGGGTACGGACCGCTACGGCATGGATATGCTGACCCGTCTGATGTACGGTGGCCGCGTGTCCCTGATGATCGGCTTCATCGTCATCATCATTGAGACCGTTCTGGGCGTTATCCTCGGCGGTGTCGCCGGTTACTTCGGCGGCTGGGTGGATAACCTCATCATGCGTCTGGTGGATATCTTCTACTGCATCCCCTCCATGCCCATCATCCTGATCCTCGGCGCCGCCATGGATAATATGCGCGTGGAGCCCGGCAAACGACTGATCTACCTGATGCTCATCCTCGGTATCCTCGGCTGGGCGGGTATCGCCCGTCTCGTCCGCGGCCAGATCCTGTCCCTGCGTGAGCAGGAGTTCATGACCGCTACCGAGGCCTGCGGCATCAGCGTCAAGAGCCGTATCTTCAAGCACCTGATCCCCAACGTCATCCCCCAGCTGATCGTGAACTGCACCATGGGTCTGGGCTCCGTCATCATCACGGAGGCTACCCTGAGCTTCCTGGGTCTGGGCGTCAAGTTCCCCTTTGCGTCGTGGGGCAACATCATCAACGACGTAAATAATACCCATACGCTGACGACCTACTGGTTCATCTGGATCCCCGCGGGTATGCTGCTGCTGCTCACCGTCCTCGCCTTCAACCTGGTCGGCGACGGTCTGCGCGACGCGTTCGACCCGAAGATGAAGCGCTAAGGAAGGAGGGCATCAGAAATGGCTAAAAAGCAGAATGACGGCTATCTTTCCGCAAAGGAATCCCGCCGCATCTCCAAAGAAAATCGTAAGATCACCAATCAGCTGGAAAAGCAGCACAAGCGTAAAAACGTGCCCGAGAGAGAGTATCTGACCCAGATGAAGGACGAGGCCAACGTTCTGGAGATCGATAACCTGCACACCTACTTCTTCACCGACGTGGGCGCAGTGCACTCCGTGGACGGCATTTCCTTCAACATCCCCGTGGGCAAGACGGTGGGCGTCGTGGGCGAGTCCGGCTGCGGCAAGTCCGTGACCAGCCTGTCCATTATGCAGCTTCTGCAGCGTCCGCAGGGTCAGGTCGTGGAGGGTGAGATCCGCCTGAATCTGGGCGACAAGGCCTACGACGTCACGAAGGCACCGGATAGTGTGATGCAGCATCTGCGCGGCAACTTCGTTTCCATGATCTTCCAGGAGCCCATGACGGCGCTGAACCCGGTGTTCCGCATCGGCGATCAGCTCAATGAGGTGCTGACCCTCCACAACGAGGAGGGCCTCAACAAGGAGCAGATCAAGGAGCGTACCATCCAGCTGCTGGAGATGGTGGGCATCGCCAACAGCGAGGGTGTGTATAAAAACTTCCCCCACGAGCTGTCCGGCGGTATGCGCCAGCGTGTCATGATCGCCATGGCACTGGCGTGCAATCCCCGCCTGATCATCGCCGACGAGCCTACCACGGCGCTGGACGTGACCATTCAGGCGCAGATCCTCGATCTGCTGCGCAACCTGAAGGATAAGATCAATTCCTCCATCATGTTCATCACCCACGATCTGGGCGTCATCGCCGAGATGGCGGACTATGTGGTGGTCATGTATGCGGGACGCATCGTGGAGCAGGGCACGGTGGAGGAGATCTTCGCGCATCCCGCCCACCCCTACACCGTCGGTCTGATGGCTTCCAAGCCGGTGGTCGGCAAGCAGGTCGACAAGCTCTATTCCATCCCCGGCAAGGTGCCTAACCCCATCAATATGCCGAACTACTGCTACTTCAAGGATCGCTGCGAGATGTGCCTGGAGCGCTGCAACGGCGAGTATCCCTGCGAGATCAGCATCTCTCCCACCCACCGGGTGTCCTGCTACCGCTACTACGACGGCAAGCGTCCCGATCTGGAGGATCAGGTAGAGAGAGTGCTGAACGGCACAGACAATGAAAAGGAGGGTGAATAAGATGGCTGCGCATAAGGACAATCCGTTTCAGGATCCCAATTTCACCCCCGTGGAGTATGATCCCCAGTACATCCTGCAGGTCAACCACCTGAAGAAGTACTTCCCCATCAAGAGCGGCATGATCTCCCACACCGTCGGCCACGTCAAGGCGGTGGACGGCGTAACGTTCAACCTTAAGCGCGGCACCACCATGGGCCTCGTGGGTGAGTCCGGCTGCGGCAAGACCACCACCGGCCGCACCATCCTCCGGCTGTACGACGATAAGACCGCTGGGCAGGTGCTGTTCAACGGGCAGGAGGTCTACGACCTGTCTCCCAAGGAGATGCGCGCCCTGCGCACCAAGATGCAGATCATCTTCCAGGACCCGTTCTCCTCTTTGTCCCCCCGTATGCCGGTGGGCGAGATCATCGGTGAGGCGGTGCGTGAGCACAATCTGGTGCCGAAGGCGGAGTTCGACGATTATATCGACAAGGTCATGGACAACTGCGGATTGCAGCCCTTCCACAAGGACCGCTATCCCCACGAGTTCTCCGGCGGCCAGCGGCAGCGTATCTGCATTGCCCGCGCGCTGGCGCTGAACCCCGAGTTCATCGTCTGCGATGAGCCGGTGTCCGCGCTGGACGTGTCCATTCAGGCGCAGATCATCAACCTGCTGAAGGAGATTCAGCAGAAGTACAACCTGACGTATCTGTTCATCAGCCACGACCTGTCCGTGGTGGAGCATATCTCCGACACGGTGGGTGTCATGTATCTGGGCAATCTGGTGGAATACGGCGCAACGGAGGATATCTTCCGCAACCCGCTGCATCCCTACACCAAGGCGCTGTTCTCCGCCATCCCCATTCCCGATCCCACGGTGAAGATGAACCGTATCGTGCTGGAGGGCAGTATTCCATCTCCCGCCAACCCGCCCAAGGGCTGCAAGTTCCACACCCGCTGCGCCAACTGCATGGAGTGCTGCAAGGAGGAGGCTCCCGTCCAGCGCGAGCTGGAGCCGGGTCACTTTGTGGCGTGCCATCTGTACGATAAGTGATGGCCAAAAAGCGGACATACGAGGACGACGACGGTCGTACCATCGCGGATATGAGCGGTCTTGAGCCGATGCCCATGCTGTTTCCCCGCATCCCTAAGGCAAAGAAGGAGTCCGAGGAGCCAGAGGGCAGCGATGACCGCCCGTGGGAAAACGGAGAGGCGTTCACCGATGACCAGCGCCGGGCTGCCGTGGGCGGCGCCCTGAAAGCGGCATTGCTCATCGCAGGCGCGTTCCTCGTTGCAGGAGCCATCGCCATCCTTTTGATGCAGGCTGCCTGGAACCATTGAATGTAAAAAAGAACACAGCGGTTATGCCGCTGTGTTCTTTTTTTGCGCCCAAAGGCGCTGTGCGGCATATTCGGGGACGAGCCATCATACAAGTAAATAACACACAGGAGGGGAGCGGAGAGCATGGAGTTGAGTTATGCCATCGCACGGTATGAGCAGGCCGCGGAGCTGCTGCCGATCCGCTGGCAGCAGGCGGCACGCCGTTTGCCGGACTGGCGCAAGGCACAGGCGGAGGAATTTCGCCTCCGCACGGGGAGGCCCATGACGGTGCTGACCTGCGAGGGGGAGGTACTCGTCAGCGATGAGCTGCCGCGGCCGCTGGTCACGCAGTCGGATCTGGAGCAGCTATGCGATATGGTGACGGGGTACTCCCGTTACGCGGTGTCGGACACGCTGAGCAAGGGATATCTCATCGGACGGGGCGGCTTTCGCATCGGCGTATGCGGCACAGCCGTTCTCCGCGCCGGCGTCAATACCAACCTGCGGGACATCTCCTCCGTTACCGTGCGCATCAGCCGCCAGATACGGGGAATATCCGAGCCGCTGGTGGAGGAGCTATGGGGGTCGGAGGGCTTTCCCAGCACACTGCTGCTGGCGCCGCCGGGGGCGGGCAAGACCACGTTGCTGCGGGACATGATCTGCGCCCTGTCCGACGGCAGCGAGACGCGCCCCGCCTGCCGGGTAGGGGTAGTGGACGAGCGAGGCGAGCTGGCCGCCATGTACCGGGGCGTGCCGCAGCTGGAGATCGGCGCGCACACCGATGTGCTGGATGGCTGCCCCAAGGCGCTGGGCGTCGTCATGCTGCTGCGTGCGGCCAATCCGCAGATCATCGCGGTGGACGAGATCACGGCGGAGGAGGATCTGTGGGCCATGCTGACCGCCGCCAACTGCGGTGTGGCGCTGCTGGCCACCATCCATGCCGCCGATCGGGAGGAGCTGACACGCAAGCCGCTGTTTACCAAGCTGCTGGAGATGCAGGTGTTCCGGCGTCTGGTGACCATTACCGTGGAGCATGGCCGCCGGGTGTACCGGACGGAGCCGCTGTGACCGGCAAGCTGCTGGGGGCGGCGCTGATCGGCGCTGCCGCCGTCTGGGGCTTTGCGGCGCGGCAGCGGCAGCTGCGGCAGCGCCGGGAGCTGATAGGCTCGCTCCAACAGGCGCTGGGACACATGGCGTCGGCCATTCGTTGTCAGCGTCAACCCATGACGCCGCTGCTGACCGAGCTGGCCCGGCGGCAGGTTTGCGGCGGATACTTCGCCGCCGTCCTGCGGGAGGTGGAAAGTCATGCACCTTTACAAACAGCGTGGAAACAAACTTTCGCGGAGCTGCCGGACGGAGAAACGGCGGAGATATTGCTGGCGGTGGAGCTTACCGGCGACGAGACGCACCTGCTGGCAGAGCTGGAATACGCACAGCTCCGGCTGCGCCAGTTGGGGGAGCAGCGGGAGCAGGGGGATAAACGGGATCGCCGGCTCACCGGCGCGGCGCTGTTTTCCGCCGCCGGGCTGCTGGTGATCCTACTGATTTGAGGTACGACATGGATGTTGATCTGATCTTCAAAATTGCCGCCATCGGTATTCTGGTGGCGGTGCTGAACCTGCTGCTGGTACGCAGCGGACGGGAGGAGCAGGCGTTGATGACCACTTTGGCGGGGCTTGTGGTGGTGCTGATGATGCTGGTGCAGCAGATCAGCGACCTGTTTGACCTGGTGAAAACGCTGTTTTCCCTGTGACGTATGGAGCTGGTACTGCGATTGGCGGCGCTGTGCCTTGTGGGGGCGCTGCTGGCGGTGGTGCTGAAGCGCACCGGGCCAGACATGGGATTGCTGTTGGCGTTGGCGGTGTGTGGCGCGGGGCTGGCACTGCTGCTGGAACCGCTGGGCGCGCTGCGGGATTTTTTGGAGGAGGCCGCCGGATGGGGAGACCTGCCCTTGCAGCTGTTCACACCGCTGGTCAAGACGGTGGGCATCGCGCTGGTGAGCCGGACAGGCTCGGATCTGTGCCGGGACGCCGGGGAGAGCGCGGTGGCATCCGTATTGGAGACGGCGGGCGCGGCGGCGGCCATATGGGTGTCTTTGCCGCTGTTTCAGGCGGCGTGGGAGCTGCTTCGTTCGCTGCTATGAGGAGAAAAACGGTGTGGCTGCTGGCGGTGGTGCTGGCGGCGCTGTGTATAGAGAGAGCGGCGGCGGACAGTCTGATCCCGGCAGAGGTATCGGAGGCCGTGCCGCCGGAGGCGGCGCAGCTGATGGCGGATGTGGGCGATGTACCGGAGCAGTCCCTGTGGCAGGGGCTGCGGGGACTGTGGACAGCGGCACAGGACTATGTGGCCCAGGCACTGCACCAGCGGCTGTCCGGTGCGGTGGTGCTGCTGGGGGTGGTGCTGCTGTGCAGCGTGGCGGAGAGTTTTTTTGCGGCGGCGGAGCAGCCGTCCGTGCCGCGGTATGTGTCTATGGCGGGTGCGATGGCCATCACGCTGACGGCCGCAGGGGATTTCAAGCAGCTGATGGGACTGGGCGTGGAGACGCTGGAGGAGCTGGACATATTTGCCAAGGCACTGCTGCCCACGCTGTCGGCGGCGGTGGCGGCCAGCGGCGGTATGGTATCGGCGGGGGCGAAGCAGGTGGCCACCGTGTTTTTCACCAACCTGCTGCTCAGCGTCATCCGGAAGGTGCTGCTGCCGCTGCTGTACGGCTGTATCGTGGCCGCCGCGGCGGACGCCATGATCCCGGGCCA
>ERZ827150.5480-NODE-5480-length-10168-cov-2.507861_pt1 | contig 10168 bp, 14 predicted proteins | sample MGYA00519779_ERZ827150 | MGnify/ENA primary metagenome ERZ827150 (study PRJEB31778, sample SAMEA3449267) | human gut metagenome | biome: human gut; feature: human-associated habitat; material: faeces | place: United Kingdom | collected 2010/2012 ...
TCGAGTCGGTTCTTGCGACGTTTATTTCTCTTGAAGAGCGTGACGCCTGGAAACCGCGTGATTCTAGACTCCTCGGTAAGAAATACGCACCCGGCATTGAGGTTGCAGAAAGTTCGATTGAGCTTTCTTAAATTGACAATAACGTGAAGCCTGAAGTCCCCACGTGTTGACCCTGCGACTTCATAGCGAGGAAGCGGATGCTCTTCTAATCTAAAGTCCAATAAATTGGATCGTACCTTCAGGTGGCTCTAGAAATACTTATTGATATTGATTATCGGCAATATGGGAGGGGCTTATGAGCAACTGCTGATGTGCCCCTTCCTAATAAACCAATTTGTTACTTCTTGGAGTAACAAATATGAACTCGCTACGTGAGGAAAACTGAATGAACGCGAAAAGGCTAAGATGAATCCAGCATTTAAGTTCGTCTATGGAAGAGTTCGTTTGATAAAACAAATTACTCATATAGTTACATGGTCGCTTGTAAAAAAGTCTTTTAAATTGTCGTTTGCAATCATTGGTGCGATTTCGACGATTATGGGAGTTGCCGGCATTTCTCTCATCGACCTGCTGCCGAAGGATTCGGGGTGTCTGTTTAGGCTCTTCGCGCTCGTCATTCTATTTGTCTTACTGGCCTTCTTCGTAGCTATCGCTATATACCATCACAGTAAAGATGGAGTCCATTTGCTTATTAACGGAATGGACGTTGATATTGTTGTCGGCGATCTCTTTGGCACTGAGGGCGTTAAGGTCATTCCATTCGATGAGTATTTCGACATCAAGGTTGACGATAAGGTCATTTCAAAAAACTCCCTTAACGGCATTTTTGTTGAGAAGTATGCCGACCGGAACGCTCTTAAGCAGGTTGTCGAAGAAAGGCAACCGAGTTTACTGAAACCTTTTAAGGCTGGGGATGGCCGAATTTGCTATCCTCTCGGCACTGTTAAGGATTGCGAAGACTTCGCCCTGCTTGCCTTTACCCATATGGATGAAGTAAATCGTGCTTGTCTTCATCGTGGTCAGTATGAGGAATGCTTGCTCAATATGTGGGATGAGCTCGATCGGATGTATGCAGGCAGGCGAATCGTACTTCCGTTGTTGGGGTCTGGAATAACAAGGTTCGAAAACGGAAAACCCTCAGAGGATGATCTTCTTCGTTGCATGCTTTGCACCCTGAGGGCTTCGAAGCATCATTTTAAGGAAGGCGTTGTTGTCGTGTTAACGAAGAAGACCGCTGCACGCATGAGGTTATTCGAGGTTAACGGTTATGCAGAGGCTTGGAACAATAGGATTGGAGAGAAAGATGGTTTATAGGACGAGGACCTACATCGCTGCTGACTGGGATGGCGACCGAGATGCTGTGGACCAGCTGCACAAATGGAACGACAGCAATTATTGGGAGCTTTCGTTCCCGGACGCTCACGACCTACAGCAGTCGCGTGACACCAGTTTGCCATGTAGCATAAAGAGCTCTCTAAAAAAGAGGATGGATGGATCTAAGCGTTTCGTACTCATCGTGGGAGACTCGACTAATAGCGTAACAAAAGGAAGTTGCCAGTACTGCAAGAGTTATAATTCATGGACTTCGAGCTGCGCTCGCTTGCATGGCATTGACTATCGCAGCTACATTGAGTACGAATGCGACATGGCCGTTCAGGCCGGCATCGACATTGTTGTGCTGTACAACTCCGCGCGCGTCAACTTGTCGAAATGCCCTTTGTCAGTTCGATACGAGAAAAAACATATCGCTATGAAACGCTGTGAATTCGGCGAGCTAAAATGGGATTACTACGCCGTCAAAAACGCACTTCAGTAAAAGCTTTCCACGTGCAGTGTCGAATGATGGGACTAGCGGCCTTGCCGGAGAGACATGCTCGCAGACTTTGTTAAACCGGAGCCCGGAAAGACTGTTCAAATCCATCCTATTTGCCATGAATCAGGTGAAAGCAAGGGCGTGCTCTTAGTGGCCTACGAGATTACGTTAGACATAATCTCCATTCACCGATTGGCAAAACGATTTACACCTATTTCCCAGTGTTGCTCGCAGGTATCTCCTTTGTTTATACCTTGATCTCGCTACACTAATAATTGCTGCTACCAGGGCATTTTCTGGTGCACATTCTATTGGCTCCTGCGAAGATCGGAGCGGGTATGTTTGCTGCCAAGTCCCACACCAGCCGTCATTACATTGCGATTGTTGCCATGGCCTGCCTATGCGTTTTGCTGGGCCGGCCTTCTTATGCCGCGGGCGCAGAGAGCCTCATCATCGCGGCCGCGACGTACTACGAGCCGGGCGTGTCGGGCCCTGGCTGGGCCTGGACCGATGCCGACCACCTTGAGCTCAACGGCTACGCGGGCGAGGCCATCGGCGCCGAGGGCGACCTGGTGCTGACGCTTGCCGGGCAAAACTCCGTGACGGAGTCACATGCGCCCGATGCGGACATCACGCTGTGCGGCATGGAGGTGTGGGGCAACCTGACGCTTCGCGGTACCGGGACCCTGACGGCGACGGGCTCGCAGTGCGGGATCCACGTCTCGCAGGCGCTCGTGGTAGACGAATGCACCGTCGACGCCCGGGCGGACGGGGCCGATATTACGGACGAGGCGGTCGCCGGCGTGATCGCAGGCGACATGGCTGTGCGCGGCGGCGGACGCGTCGTTGCAGCGGGCGCCGGGTCCGGAGCGGGCATGCGCGCTTACGGTGTGTATCTGCAGGATGCGGGCCTTGGCGCTGGTCCGGCCGGCTGTCGGCTTTCCGTCGATGCCTCGTGGCTCGATACGACCGGTGCCGAAGGCGGCGTTGCGGGCGCGGGTGGGTCGCTTGTGTCCGCGCGGTTTGTGGCGCCTACTGGCGGGGTCTTTGGTTCTGGTAGCGTGGTGGATGCCTCCGGTGCGGTGGCACCGCATGTGGTGGTTGAACCCGATGTCGCCACGCCTCCGGCGGGGGAGACCGATGGGGGCGATGTGCCTGGCGATAGCGCGGAAAAGTCTCCCACCGATGCTAACCCCACTGCCGGAGAGCCCACCACAGGGTCCACGGCAAATCCGGCGCTGAAACCAGCGGCCACGTCGCCTAAGACAAACATAGTGACCAAGACCACGGTGCCTACGCCGTCCAAGCCTAAAGCCACCAACGTGACCGCAGCGACACTCCCCAAGACTGCCGACAACAACTGGATCGCAACTTCCGTGACGCTTTTCCTTCTTGGTATAGTGTTTCTAGCTACCGCATGTCGTTGTTGAGATAGCTGCCATTTAGAAGAAAGGGACATCCACAAGGTATAACTATATGCTTGTTTGTTTATTGGCACCCAATAATCGAAGGCGGGGCCATACGGACGCGACCATGGGCTGAATCGTGACATGCGACCCAGGTCCACATGAATGATACAAGCATTCAATAATGTCGCAGTTTGGACTGAAGGCAACGAAGGGGCACCGGGGTCTTTGTCGACCTTGGTGCCCAAGCGAAAAACCATCAGAGTTGCTTCGCAATATTCGGCGGTGCCAAAGCGGGCAAATACTAAACCGAACTCATTGGTGAGCTGTATGAGCTGGCTTTTTAGTGACATCCCGGATTGTCTATAAGCAAAAGTCTGGTGTTTCGGAAATGTTATACCGTTCACTAAAACTCTCGATTTCCTCTTTTAACATAGCTGGCTCAATCTCTGCAAGCAGCCGCATAACGTCATAGAGTGTTACGATGCCTCGTATCTTCTTACTCCTCATCCGCACGAGTTCGTAAATCAGTTGAACAGAAATAGTTGTTGTATACGATTCGCCGCTTCTATCAAGATTTAATGCTCTAGCAGCATCATTTATCGCAGTGCAAAATAGGAGATCAGGGGAAATCCCTTCAGCGGGGTTTTCGATTTTGATATTTACCTTATCTCCGCAAAGCTCAATTTCTGTTTCTCCAACTCTGCTTTGCTTAAGAAAGGGTTCTGTTTTACCTAGACCTAAATATTCCGCTCTTTTAAGACGCTGCCTGCGGCAGCTCTCCTTAAACATATTGTTACGGCAATCTATGATGGCGGCATTCACGATCTGGTCAGTCAGGCATGGGTAAAAACCTATTAGGATCCAATCGACCTCGCAAGATGACTTGAAAAGAAGATCGTAAATTTCCGCATAAAGTGGGCATTGCCCACTGACGAGGCGGGCTACTCTTGTTCCATCGTGCATGAATAATCCCTGAAAATCTGAATGAATTTCAATTAGATAACCCAATTCAATGCGGCCATCATCACCGCTAAGTTCAGTAAGGTGATTGCGGTATTTAGGTAATTTGCTAGCATGGCCTGTTTTTCCACCAAACAATCGGGCATCTAGAGAGCGCGACAAATCATCGCAACATGCACAGCTTTGATGGTATTTTGCCAACGAGACATAGTTTGCGAAGATGCCCGCCAATTCCTCCAGCGAAACATCGTCAGCCTTAAGCCTTGGCATTAGCTTTTCGCGCTCAGCTTTCATCACAGATGTGAACTCAGCAGGTTTTGATTGAGCGTTTCGACCATGTTTGATGTTATGGTCGATTCTAAAATGTTCCAAACCAACAATGGATCCATTTTCGCGGGTAATAACAATATCAGGGCACTCGCTGCTTGCGTTAATAGATCCACTCACCTTCAAGGCAGCTTTCTTCTTGTAACCACCCGTGGCCATCGATAGCCTAAGAACATCATTGAACACTTGCTCTTCATGCGCGTTCTGGTCGCTTTTATTCTTGCTCATGCCGGATCCTCCACCCTTCTAAGTTATACATAATTCAACTCGCGCCTTTTAACGTTGTCGATAGACGTTCACTGAAAGGTAAGCAATTCAGCAATGTCATCAAGGGAGCCAAGTCTCAAACCCTGATAGGGAATGTAACCGTTGAACACGTTGTGTGTTACACCGTCCCTGTCCTCCTGTTTAAATTCGATATCGCAGTCGTGGCCAGTGACGATTCGAAACTCATGTTGATATTCATATGCACGATTCTTGTGGAAAGGAACTTCACTGGCTGCCTGCTTAAAGTTGGATAACGCCACCTTGGGCTCAAATATGTCTCCGTCATAAGAAACCAGTCCAAAATTGATACCTTCAGGTTCCGCTTCCTGAAATCGAAGCAAAAACTCGACAGGATCCTTAATCAAAACTGCAGCGCCTCTATTTGAAAATTCGTCTTTAATGCGCCGCCCATCCTTACTCTGTAGGAAGAATTGATAATTCGAATCTTCAAGTGCCGTCATGCAGTAAATTGCACAACTTGAACCAACAGACATAAAACTTGTAAGGAGACCCTCGTAGGCATCAGACCTTCCATCTCCCGCCTCTTTTGATCTAAATTCATCAATCGCCTGCAGGTAGGGGATTCCCTGGATAAGTTGTTCCGCGTAAACTCTCTGCGTAACAAATTTGATTAATGACCCGACATGCCACTGCTCAAGTGCGCCGCCAATTTCCGATTTAGAGATTCGCCGAACCATACAATCATCTCCTTGCTGCTATTCTTCGCTCTTATCAAGAACTAATCCAGTGAGCTTAAACGATGGTGTATATCTATCAACGTTCTCCTCATGCATTGTCAGAAGACGCCGATTCGTCGACGAAAGATGGCTTGATTTAATCAGCCCTATAGGCTCACCAATATTCCGTTAGACTCGCACAAGCTCCTAATGAAATGGCTACGATCAAAGCAAACGCCCTATGCGTAAAAATGCTCAATAATTGAATCGCGTGATTACTAGATTTTGTATAAGAATTCTATTGGAGAGAAGCACGATGACTGAATTTATATGCTCGGTATTTTCTTTAGCTGCGACAATTGTTATCGCCTTTATACAAATATATCAGAGCAAGCGCATGGAAGTATTCGAACGTCGTCAGGACGAGAGGGATGAGAGTAGGCACGCCGAAGGGAATAAGGCACGAGCGATTGAGTTCATCTCGAAGCATTACGCCGACAGAGGCCTGATTCCGCTTTGCGCCGTTGCCGCCATGCACAATGATCTTTTCCATTATTCACGTAAGATGTATTGGGAATTCTGCTGCCTAGTGCCGGAGGTGCAGAATCTGATTCTTAAATACTGCAGTCTTGACTTGCAGGTCAAGGGAGAGGATGACCTGTTCGCCCGTTGCATCGCCGCAGTCGAAGCCGTCCTCCGCGATCGTTTCCCTAAAGATGAACCGGCTTTCTATGACGACGGGAAATACGTCTTACGCAGCCTCGACAGGTACGCAGGGGAGAAAATACCGGCCGTGCGAATTGGCCATCTTCCAAAGTGTCTGGACGCATTCCGTCCGATCTCCGATAGCCGTACTCCCGAGTACGACCTCTTTATCATTGAAGTTCTGTCTAGGGCTTTTGAGTCGCAGGACGCTTCCCTCACTCCTATATCCTGTCTAGAAAAGGCGTATTGCTTCGAATCGAGCTCCGAGATTGAGGCCTGCCGATTCGCGTCGACCGTTGCATTCTACGCGGCGACATACGGCTCTGGTGACGAGGTCAACGATAAGGACTACGGGTGCCCCGGCGGTTTCGATGGCGAGAGAATCGAGACCATGGAAGACCTATTTCTTCTTACTGTCTTCCAGATATATACCAAGCTTCTGCTTCCGAACGAAGGGTAAAAAAATAACACGGGGTATTTGTTACTTGACTCTGCCTAATTCTGCCTAATTCATTTTTTCGAAACCTCAGTCATTTCCTTTATTACCTGGGTATACTTAAATCAGAAATTGGTCGTAGGGCGCGACCAACGGAATCAAAAGAAAGCCCACTGAGAAGATTTTGGTCGTAGGGCGCGACCAACGGAATCAAAAGAAAGCCCACTGAGAAGATGCCTTCAATCTCTTTGGGTTGGAGGCATTTTCTTTTTCGGAGGGTCTGCATGAATTCTAAAATCGTCCTTACATTGTCTTTTTGGTCGAAATCGAGGGTCATACGTGGGCCATACCTTTTCGCTCGCATATTCGCCATAGGCACGCATTCTTTACCGATGCCAAAAATAAATGCGGAATTGATTATTCGAAAGCCGTTGTTGTAGACAAGCCAGAATATATAGATCAACAGGTGCGTCCACACTTGCGCCAGAACGAATATGAAGCTCTTCGCGGAAATGAATTCGCAGTTCAAAAGGGATTTGAAAAATATATCAAGCTTTACAAGCGGGCTGTTCGATCGGGACATCCGCGCTATCAATCGCTTATCAAGTATTCTACGTTGCAGAATTATGATTTGTAGCCAAGTTGGAGCATAGTGGATTCAGGCTCCGCCGTATGCTTAAATCATATTCACACGATAATTTGAGGAAGGGACGCTATGTGAAGGCCACAAAGCGTCCCTTCTTTCCCCGCTTGGCAGCCGGGGCCAGGCTCTCAGTGCGTCGAGCCTCGGCTGGGTCTGGACCGAAGCCGACCACCTGGAGCTTAACGGCTACGTCGCCCAAGACAAACATAACGATCAAGACTACGGTGACCAAGACTACGCTGCCCGCGTCCTCCAAGCAAAGAGCCGCCACTGCGACCGTAGCGACGATCCCCAAGCCCGCAGACAACAACTGGATGGCCGCTTCCTTAATGCTTTTCCTTCTTGGAACAGCGCTCCTGGCTGCCGTATAACGCTGCTAATTCCCCGTTTAGTGAGACCAGGGGAGAAGTGAATGCAGCCATTGCAGAAGTCTTTAGCCTTCTACTAAATCAAATTCTTAGAGATTGGTGCCGTATCAGCTATCGCTGCGACGGCACTATTATGTTCAGCTCGACTGCCTCTCGATCTATTACCGATGTTGAGCCTTATACCCCATCTGCCAGAGCGATAAGATAATTGCAATTCAAATACTGCCGTTTATAAAGCTCCATTTGGATCCAATTGCCTATATCACTGGAGTCATACTATGAGGAACTACTATCAAATCAAAACCGTCGCATCGGCCCCTCCAAGGAGGCTCATCCCGATCGGAAAAGTCATCAGCGCTTCTGGTCTTGTATTGGTAATTGTCAGTCTCATTTCCGCTCTGTCATCGAGTGCCAACATATATGGTTCGCTTTCTTTTCTTTTCTTGCTCTTTGGCTTGTTCTTTTTTGTGGACGGGCTCCTTCTTGTTATCACAGCATCGAAGCAACAAGAAAAACTACTGGGGCTACGCCAATCGCTCCTAGAAGATGATCCTCAAATCGTCGCAAGCGCCGAAGAGTTTATGGCTCAGCGAAAGTCCCTGACACAGCAAGGCGAAATTACTGGCATCTTCATTGTCCATAATGCAACCAAAGATCTGTACTACGTAGGCCAAAGCGCAAAAGCGATTGACCGGGCGGCCATACAGTTTCTCGGTAGGGGCAATTGCGATGTGTATGCCGACTACAAGTACGGCGACTCATTCAGCGTGCGCATTATCCCGCTGTCAGAAAGCGGCTACGAAAGTCTCAATGAGCTCAAACGCACAGCGATACAAGCGCTCGAGGCTGCTGGCGAGGAGCTATATTGAGGACGAATGTTAGGATAAATGAAATGGCAAGTTCAAATAACACAAGCAACAACGAGAAATTAACGCCGTCCGTCGAAGAAACGCTTCTTAACGAATCCGGCTCGATTGCCAGGGTCAAATCGTTCTCATGGATTTGGTTTATCAATAAGGAACGAATCCACGACATAGATCCCGTCCAATGCGGCAAATGGATGTTCTTCTTCTCTCCATTCAAAACAGCCCTCATGGACGACATTGTCGGAACCGCAGTTCTTGATGGCGTCGTCGTAGAAGCCAAATACTCGAATCCCGAAACGCTCATCACGGCAGGATCGAAACAAGGTGTCTGTTGCTTTTACCTAAACGGCAACGATAGAGAAAGCCATAAGAGGGTACTGAGCTACATGCTGGAAAACGGGCTGATCAGGAAGACAAAGACCGGAAAGCTTTATAACATTTCGTTCAAGTTCGACTCTGAGACCTATGCAGGAAAGTATAAGGGGAGCGGCTTCTGCGGAAAGATAAAGCTCGCGGACTTCGTTGACCTGGAGACGGGAGAATTTATCTAGGACAGCGAACGGAGTGATGAACTCTGCTTATGCTAGGCTTTTATTGCTAACCCCATGATCAACGCACCGCGACGGTTATCATGCCAAAAAGACACTGAAGTGTGAAATAGCTTAAATCTCAGTAATACAAATAATCAGCAGTTCAGGTCTTATGGGAATAATTCAATTCGCATCACGTTGCATCTAAGCGGCTGTTTATACTTGGATATAAACACTAAGGAGGCAGCAATGCTTTGGAGCTATGTTCAGCTAGATGACGGCACTCAGTTTGCCTACTCAGAAACACGAGACGACGGGACCGTTCGCGTAGCCGTCGAGCGCCCGGTTGATTTTGGTTTTGACCATGCAGAATGCTTTCTACCTGCGGTCAAATGGTTTAACATCGAAGGATTTTCTACTGACGATCTGGATTTTTTGACCGAGTTCGTTAGATCAAACGCTCCGTTTATCTTCGAGCTTGCAGAACGGCAAAAAGCTGGACCGGCGGTGGCATAATGCCTCGAATTCTTGTTTTTGGACAGTATGTTCTGTTCTTTTGGATTGCGGAAAACGGAGAACCCGTTCACATCCATGTAGGGGTAAAGAGGGCGGCAGCTAATTCGACTAAGTTTTGGCTCACTAAAAATGGCGGATGCACAGTTGCGAACAACGAGAGCAAGATTCCGGCTAAGGATCTCAGGGATCTTTCAAAACTAATCACCATGAACCATCGGTACATTTGTGACAAGTGGCGCGAAACCTTTGGTGATGATTCCCTGACATTCTATTGCTAAACCGAAATTGAGCCATGATTACACTTGTCAACTCATGATTGCCGATGTCGACGGGCGGGTCCTTCCCGTTACGCCGCTGATGCTCCAGTCGTACTTTCCGATAGCCCGGAACCCAAAGACAACCAGCACTACGCCTGGATCCAGGACCTTGTTTCCGGAAACCGCACGCGAGCAGAACTCGCCGACGAGCTGCGCCGCGGTTGCGTTGTGGACACGGGCTACCCGTCGCACGTATAAAATCAAAGCATCCACACGCCTGTCATTATCTTGATTGGAAGCCATATGGAGATCCCCAGCACCCTGTGCAGCAATGTGTACTGTTAGCGCCGGGCGATTTTAGCCGCTAATAGTCAAACTATTTTGACCAATCCCG
>ERZ827150.5482-NODE-5482-length-10167-cov-2.505538_pt1 | contig 10167 bp, 7 predicted proteins | sample MGYA00519779_ERZ827150 | MGnify/ENA primary metagenome ERZ827150 (study PRJEB31778, sample SAMEA3449267) | human gut metagenome | biome: human gut; feature: human-associated habitat; material: faeces | place: United Kingdom | collected 2010/2012 ...
GTTGAGCAGCGCGTTCTCCAGCTGCTTGCCCATCAGGAACTCGGCGGACAGGTAGCCGACGGCCTTGGTGTTGCCGTTGACCATGTCGGCCTGAGTCTTCATCCAGGAATCCACGAGATGGCGACGCACTGCGGCGGACGCGGCGACGTACACATCAGCCGGCTTGGCCTGCTCGACGGTGACGCCCTGGGTGTACTTCAGCTGCTCACGGATTTCGTCAGCGAACTGTTCCGCGGTGACCGCGGACTTCGGTGCGGTAATTTCAGTCATTGATTGACTCCCTTTGACGGATATTCTCCAGGAACATTATGCCTTACCCCAGCGTCCTTGCATTTGCGGCCGCATGAACACTAAGTAACATCATGCATACGTTCTCATGTACAGCATACTACGTAATCATAAAAAGACGAAATTCCTAACAATCGTAAGCCGGCATTCGTTTGCAAAAAACATTGCAAAAACTGCAAACGCAACGTATGGCGCCCATTAAGCGAGGGCACCACAATCGCAGGAAAATCGCCCCTCAAACCCCTATTTAGTTACGACTACATCGTTTGCAAAGTTCCATCATAGTCGTTTGCGGGCTGCACAATACCGGTATGGCTGTCATACGAGAACAAGACTTGGGCAAAGGACGCGCCGCCTTCGAACAGTGGCAGGACGCGGCGCACAACATTTTCAGCGAGCAGCTGCCGGCCGATGACGACGCCGCTTTCGATTTCCGGCTCAACTTCTCGCCGCGTCTGCCGCGCCAGCTGTGGGCGATGGCGGTGCGCTACTCGCTATACCTGCTGGAAAAGAAGGCGCCGGGCGAAGGCGTGGAGGTGCGCGTGGCACCGTGGGGCGCCATCAAGATCCTCGACGGGCCGGCGTCCGATCCGCACAATCTCACGCCGCCGGACGTCATCGAACTGGACCCCGACGTGTGGATGAGGCTCGCCACCGGCATCACCAGCTGGGACGAGGAAAAGGACGCCGGGCGCATCACCGCCGTCGGCGAACGCGACGATCTGAGCGGGTTGCTGCCGCTGGCATAGGAATAGGTCGCGGCGCGGCGCGACCGGCGATGGTTGGCGGGACGAGCACGACAATCGCCCGACAATCGCAATCGAAATAATAAAAAATGGCTCGTGGTTGAAACCACGAGCCATTCGTTGAAAAAATCTGTGCAGTCAGTCCTGCTTCTTCGGCTTCAGCGCGCTGGGCACCGGCATCGGGATGGGCTTGTGCGGCTTCGGCGCGGCCTTTGCCGCCGGAAACTCGCCACTCGTGGCCTTCGCCGCGGCTTCCGCGGCCCACTTGGCGTATTCGTCAAGGTCATCGGCGGAATCGGAAGACGTTTGACCGTCCCCAACGGTCTCATCTTCGGCGTCCACATCGTGAGAATACTTGGCTTCGATATCGGCAAACGGGTCGAAGGAACCAGAACCGGGCTCCTGCGCACCGAGCTCCTTGGCAAGCTCATCGTAATCGGTGTCGGTGGTCAGGTACTTGAGCTTTCGGGCTATTTTCTGCTGTTTGGCTTTCTGACGTCCGCGGCCCATCTGACCCCCTGAAATTACTGTGCTATCAATTCATCAAACAAGAGAGTACCACTTATTGCGCATTATTTCGTTGTCGGCTCAGACTTTTACGATAAAATCGTTGATTTTCTTAAGAAAAGGACACGTATGACGGACGAAACCCAGGAGCAGCAGATCACTGCTGTCGGCAATGAAATGAGCGCGAGCTTCCTCGCCGCAAAGAAGCGTTCCGATGCCACGCTTGCCAAACTGGAGGAGAATCCGGGCAAGTTCACCATGCTCACCGGCGACCGTCCGACCGGCCGTCTGCACCTCGGCCACTACTTCGGCTCGATCCGCGAGCGCGTGGCCATGCAGAACCGCGGCGTGAAGTCCAACATCATCATCGCCGACTATCAGGTGATCACCGACCGCGACACCACCGAGCACATCGAGGAGAACGTGCTCAATCTGGTGCTCGACTACATGGCCGCCGGCATCGACCCGGAAAAGACCATGATCTTCACGCATTCCGCGGTTCCGGCCGAGAACCAGCTGATGCTGCCGTTCCTTTCGCTGGTGACTGAGGCCGAATTGCACCGCAACCCGACCGTGAAGTCCGAGATGGAGGCTTCCGGCCACGCGCTGACCGGCCTGCTGCTCACCTATCCGGTTCATCAGGCTTGCGACATCCTGTTCTGCAAGGCGAACGTCGTGCCGGTCGGCAAGGACAACCTGCCGCACATCGAGATCACCCGCACCATCGCGCGTCGTTTCAACGAGCGCTATGCCAAGAAGCACCCGGTGTTCCCTGAGCCGAACGCCATCCTGTCCGACGCTCCGGAGATTCCGGGCCTTGACGGGCGCAAGATGAGCAAGTCCTACGGCAATTCCATCATGCTGGGCGCCACCGCCGAGGAAACCGCGAAGCTCATCAAGAAGAGCCCGACCGATTCCGAGCGCCGCATCACGTTCGATCCGATCAACCGTCCGCAGGTGTCCGCGCTGCTGACCACCGCCGGCTTGGTGACCGGCCGCGATCCGAAGGAAATCGCCGAGGAGATCGGCGACTCCGGCGCTGGCGCGCTGAAGAAGTACGTCATCGAATCCGTGAACGGGTTCCTGGCTCCGCACCGTGAGCGCCGCGCGGAACTCGCCAAGGACATGGATTACGTGCGTGATGTGCTCGAAGAGGGCAACAAGAAGGCGAACGCCATCGCCAACGAGACGCTGGACCAAGTGCGCGACGCCATGGGCATGCGTTACTGACCGTGTGGGCAACATTCTGACGAACTGAAGTGAATTGGCTGTGTTTTGGGGCTTATGCAAAACCCCAAAACACAGCCAATTCGCTTATCTGGCTTATTTGTGGCAGATTCGAAGGCTGCCGTTCTGCCAAGCGGGCGAAATCGCCACTGCAGACGCCTCAGATCTGCGCGCGCTTCTCCCCTGCGGCGATTTCGGCGGCCACGAGGTCGTCGTCCACGTGGCGGTCGTCCGGATCGTCGAGATAGTGGTCGAATTCGTGCAGCACTTCCGCGCTTGGCGCGGGCGTGAGCAGCGAGATCACCACGATGAACAGCAGCGAGACGATGAACGCCGGCAGCAGCTCGTAGATGGCGAAGATGCCACCGAGCGGCTTGACGAGGTTGTGCCAGATGAGCACGGTGGCCGTGCCGGACAGCATGCCCGCGATCGCGCCGTACTTGTTGGTGCGCCTCCAGTACAGCGAGGTGAGCATCAGCGGTCCGAAGGATGCGCCGAGGCCGGCCCACGCGTACGAGACCACTTGGAAGATCGAGGAGTTCTGGTCGAACGCCACCACGATACCGAACACGAACATGACGAGCAGCGTGATGCGCGCCACCATCATCACCTGGCGGTCGGTGGCCTTGCGGTGCAGCAGTCCGCGGAAGATGTTCTCGCCGACGGCCGAGGCGCCGATGATCATGTACGAGGACGAGGAGCTCATGGACGCGGCGAAGATGCCGGACACGACGATGCCGCACATGAAGCTCGGCAGCAGCGCCTGCGACACCACGATGAAGATGTTCTCCGCGGCCGCCTGCGTGGCGAACTGCGTCGGCATCATGGCACGGCCGACCAGGCCGATGCACACGCCGCACGCCAGCGAGATCACGCACCACGTGGTGGCGATGATGCGGGATTTCTTGATTTCCTCGGAACTGCGGATGGACAGGAACCGCACAAGCACCTGCGGCATGCCGAAGTAGCCCAGGCCCCACGCGAGCATGGAGATGATGGTGATGATGCCGTAGTCGGCGGGCGCGCCGAACATGGCCTGTCCGGCCTTGACGATCTGCTCGCCGGCGTCGTTGAGGATCGGCGTGGCCACATGCGTGCCGTCGAGGAATCCCGGAATGCCCTTGAGGAAGGCGACGGTATTGTCGATGCCGCCGGCGGACGCCACGGAGCCGATGAACACCACGGCCAGCGCGAAGAACATGAGCAGGCCCTGGATGAAGTCGGTCACGACCACGGACAGATAGCCGCCGATGATGGTGTACGCGAACACGATGGCGGCGCCGATCACCATGGTCAGGTGGTAGTCCCAGCCGAACAGCGTGGAGAAGAGTTTGCCGACGGTCACGAAGCAGCTGCCGACGTACACGCAGAAGAATACGAGGATGATGAGCGCAGCGATGGTGGATACGATATTGCGATCGTCATGGAAGCGCTTGGAGAAGAAGTCCGGAATGGTGATCGCGTCGCCGGCCACCACGGAGTAGCGGCGCAGACGGCGTGCGACGAGTTTCCAGTTGAGGTACGTGCCGAGCGCCAGACCGATGGCCGTCCACATCGGGTCGGCCGCGCCGGTGAAGTAAGCGACGCCCGGCAGGCCCATAAGCAGCCAGCCGCTCATGTCGGAGGCTTCCGCGCTCAATGCCGTCAGCCACGGTCCGACGCCACGCCCACCCGCGAAATACTGTTTGGTGGAGGAATTGGACCTCTTGGAGTAGACGAAGCCGATGGTCAGCATGGCCGCGAAGTACAAGACCATGGCCAGCAGCACCCAGAAATCTTTGGTTACCAAGTGTTTTTACCCTTCTGCAGGTTATTAAATGTCGTAGCGCCAGGATTTATCGGTCACTACTCGTGCCATCGCCAGGCCGATCGGCAGGCAGATGATCACCATGAACGCACGGAACGCCCAATCAAGCGCGTTCAGCGTATCGAACTGGCCGAGGTGGAACATGGCCTGGTACATGTACAAACCGGGCACCATGATCACAATAGACGGAACCGTCAGGCAGATGCGCGGATATCCCAAATGCGGAGCAAGCAGGCCGTGGCGCACCGCCGAACGCCATGCGGAGGCGAGCAGGCCGGCAAGGAACGCGCCGATGAACGCGCCGGCTTCCGCGGGCACGCCCAAGTCGACGATCTCCAATCGCAAAGTATCGGTGATGGCGCCGATGGTGGCGGCGACGAGGCACATGCGCTGCGGGGAATTGAACATCACGGAGAAGCCCCACACACCGATGAACGCGAACAGCATGCGCAGCAGGCAGTTGATGACGGGGTTCAGTCCGAGCGGCTCGAATCCCTGCGGATTCAGGTGCACGATCGAAGCGACCATCCATCCTGCAGGCGTCGCCATCAGGATGATGCACAGCACGTAGGTGAGTCGTTGCACGCCTGATGGGAAGTCGATTTTCGCCATGTCAAGTCCGCCGGTTATCAGCGGGAATCCGGGGATGACGAACAGCATCGCGCCGATATACGCGGTGTCGTGCTGCAAGGCGATCGGATCGAACAGGCCAATCAGTCGCAGCATGCCGGTGCATGCCAGCGCGGCGACGGCCACGCAGACGAACGTCACGAAGAATTGGTTGAGATGGTGGGAGAACAGGCGGCGACGCAGCCAGTGGCCGAGGCCGGCGCCGACGAACGCGCCGATCATGTCGTACGGGCCGCCGCCGAGCAGGAACACGAAGGATGCGCAGGCGCAGGCGGACGCGAGTCCCGCGAAGGCCGGCGAATACAGCGGTTTGCGACGTTCGATCATGTCGAGTCGCTCGTGCGCCTGCCGTACGGTGACGCCTTGCGATTCGCCCGCGGCTTTCCCGATATGGTCGAAATGCTCGGCATATTCCTTCGGCGGTTTGCAGTTGCGGTTCTTACGCGGCTTTTCCGCGACCGAATCGCCATTGCTACGTCCGGCCGCGGCCGCCGCCTCGATATCGCGCATGTGCAGCGGACGTGCGGTGGAATCGCCTTCCCGCGCGCGTTCCGTGACCATTTCCAGCGCGTCGAGAACGGGATCGTCGGAACCTTCCTGGTTCTGCTCGGCCTTCTGCCGTTCCTTGAGCTGCTTGGACAGTTCGGCCGATACCTGCGAGGCGTCGCGCTTGTCGAGATGCTGCATCAGCCCTTCGGAAACGTCGGATTGGCTGTGGTACATAGAGCCTTTGCCGAGGTTGACGTTGAACCAGTCGGCGAAGTGCTCGAGCAGCCAGATGCGTTCGGTGTTGACGCCGGTGGTCGGCAGGTCGACGACTTCGGTGATGCGGTCCTTGCCGTCCGTGCAGGAGGCTTCGATGTCGGTGAGGTTCACGTCGGCGCGCACGTGCACGCCCAATGGATAGGCGATGCGGTGCATCATTTCGCGGACGCGGAAGCTGCCTGTTCCGGCGCCGAGGTCAAGCATGCCGACGCGGACGATCACGCTGGCTTTCGCCGCGATGCCGGCTTCGGTTACCGGCTTGTCCCAATCGCGTTCGATGTCTTCCATATCGAGCGGAATGGAGTGGGTGTGGAATTTGCTGACCGCCTTCGCGCTGCTGTCAACGCGTTCGGTGTTCTCATCATGTTCATGTAGTGCGCTCACACTATTCAGGTCTAACGTGTGGGCTGGTCGGATATTTTCCGAACATTCCCACATGCCCATTTTCCGGACATTCAATGTCCACGATGCGAACCATTCCGGCGTTTCCGTAACCAAACTGTCGATTTGCCGCGCCTACAATGGTCGAGCATTTACCCACCAAGCTTAGGGCTGTGGGCTCGCAACAGACGGCCAAAACAATCGCGGAGGTGCCGCGAAGGACCGACAGACCGAGCAACCCGATGGTTTGGAGAAGGAGGTCTGATGACAACTGAAAACGAACAGATCACGCCTGCGGACGCGGCTATCGTCTCGTCCGGCACCGGCACCAAGGGCCCTGAGGAGCGTGATCTTCCCGCATCCCTCAAAGAGGAAATGGATCTGTGCCTGCAGATTCTTCGCGAGGTGCTCGGCGAATTCGATGAAAACCTGCTGGCCAAGTTCGATGAAGTGCGCGAACACGCGCTGAAGGCCAGCGACGAACGTTTCTCCGGCATTCTGACCGACACGAATCCCGATCAGGACGACCTGCAGAAGGTGGTCGACATCGTCGACAAGGTGGATGTCCACGACGCCCAACTGCTGGCTCGCGCCTTCACCACCTACTTCCATCTGGCCAACCTGTGCGAGGAGAACTACCGCGTCTCCGTGCTGCACCAGCGCGAGGCCGCCGTGAATGAGGATCAGGCCGTCGATCCGGTGAACGAAATGACCTGCGCCTACCACCAGCTCATCAACGAGATGGGTCCGGCCAGGGCCAAGGAGCTGCTCGACCAGCTCGAGTTCCATCCGGTGTTCACCGCGCATCCGACCGAAGCCCGCCGTAAGGCCGTGGAAGGCAAGATCCGCCGCATCTCCCAGCTGCTCGAAGCGCATAAGCTGCTCGGCGGCTCGGACAAGAAGGAAAACTCCCGTCGACTCTTCAACGAGATCGACGCGCTGTTCCGCACCTCCCCGATCGCGCTGAAGAAGCCGACTCCGGTTGAGGAAGCCGACACCATTCTTGATATCTTCGACAACACGCTGTTCTACACCATTCCGCAGGTCTACCGTCGTTTCGACGACTGGGTCCTCGGAGACAAGGCCGGCCTCGTGCCGCCGGTGTGCCCGGCGTTCTTCCATCCGGGAAGCTGGATCGGTTCCGACCGTGACGGCAACCCGAACGTCACCGCCAAGGTGAGCCGTCAGGTGGCCCGCAAGTTCAGCGACCATGTGCTGGGCGCGCTGGAGATCGAAACCCGCCGCGTCGGCAAGAACCTGACGATGGAGGCCGAGACCACCCCGCCGAGCGCCGAGCTCAAGTCCCTGTGGAACCACCAGAAGGAAATGAGCGAGCGTCTGACCGACAAGGCCGCGCTGATCTCCACCAAGGAGCTGCACCGCGCCGTCATGCTGGTCATGGCAGACCGTCTGAAGGCCACCATCGACCGCGACGCCGACCTCATGTACCACTCCTGCGAGGACTACATCGCCGATCTGAAGACCGTGCAGCGTTCCCTCGCCGAAGCCAACGCCAAGCGTTCCGCCTACGGTCCGCTGCAGGACCTCATCTGGCAGGCCGAGACCTTCGGCTTCCACATGGTCGAGATGGAGTTCCGTCAGCATTCCGTCGTGCATTCCCGCGCTCTGGAGGACATCCGCGAGCATGGCCTGCACGGTGAGCGTGGCGAGCTGCAGCCGATGACCCACGAGGTGCTCGACACCTTCCGCGCGCTCGGTTCCATCCAGAAGCGCAATGGCATCAAGGCCGCCCGCCGTTACATCATCTCCTTCACCAAGAGCGCCCAGAACATCAAGGACGTGTACGAACTGAACCGTCTGGCGTTCTCCCACCCCGAGGATGTTCCGACCATCGACGTGATTCCGCTGTTCGAGCAGCTTGAGGATCTGCAGAACTCGGTGGACGTGCTCGAGGAAATGATCAAGATCCCGGAGGTCCAGGCTCGTCTGAAGGCCACCGGCGGCAAGATGGAAGTCATGCTCGGCTACTCCGACTCCTCGAAGGACGCCGGCCCGACCTCCGCCACCCTTGCCCTGCACTCCGCGCAGGAGCGCATCGCCAAGTGGGCCGAATCGCACGACATCGACCTGACCCTGTTCCATGGCCGCGGCGGCGCCGTCGGTCGTGGCGGCGGCCCGGCCAACCGCGCCGTGCTCGCACAGCCGGTCGGCTCCGTGAAGTGCCGTTTCAAGCTCACCGAGCAGGGCGAGGTCATCTTCGCCCGCTACGGCAACCCGGTGCTTGCAATCCGCCATGTGGAGTCCGTCGCAGCCGCAACGCTGCTGCAGTCCGCTCCGAGCGTTGAGAAGCGCAACACGGATATGACCAAGAAGTACGCCGACATGGCCAGCAAGCTCGACGAGGCCGCGCACAACCGCTTCCTCGACCTGCTGAACACCGACGGCTTCGCACCGTGGTTCTCCACCGTCACGCCGCTGACCGAAATCGGCCTGCTGCCGATCGGCTCCCGTCCGGCGAGGCGTGGTCTGGGCGCCAAGTCCCTCGACGACCTGCGCACCATTCCGTGGATCTTCTCCTGGGCACAGGCCCGCATCAACCTGGCCGCATGGTACGGCCTCGGCACCGCGTGCGAGCAGTTCGGCGACCTGAACACCTTGCGTCAGGCGTACGAGGAGTGGCCGCTGTTCTCCACGTTCATCGACAACATCGAAATGTCGCTGGCCAAGACCGACGAGCGCATCGCCAAGATGTACCTCGCCCTCGGCGACCGTGAGGACCTCAACAAGAAGGTCCTCGACGAGATGGAGCTCACCCGCAAGTGGGTGCTCAAGATCGTCGGCGACGAATGGCCGCTGCAGCACCGCCACGTGCTCGGCCAGGCCATCCGCATCCGCTCTCCGTACGTGGACGCACTGTCCGTCACCCAGGTGCTCGCCCTCGGCTCGCTGCGCAAGCGCGTGGACAAGGAAGAGCTCACGCACGGCCAGAAGGAGAACTACACCTATCTGATCCTGTGCACCGTGTCGGGTGTCGCAGCAGGCCTGCAGAACACGGGCTGATTTTCGGCTGACCGATTGACAAAAGCGAGCGGGGAGGTTCCGTGCCGATAAACGGCACGGGCCTCCCCGTTCGCGTCGCACGGCCCTAGACTGGCCGGCGACGGCGCGCACGGAACGGGCGCGCGGGCCGAGCGACAGACTCGGATGATCGGAGGGGGACATATGGACGCGGAAGGGGACACGGACGGGACGACGGACGCGCACGAGGAGGACCACACGCCCGCGGACGGTGCCGGGACGGAGGGCGAAGGCGGCAAGCCGGACACTAGGCCGGGCGACAGACTCGCGACCATCCGACGCACGCTGTGGTGGATAGGACTGGCGCTACAGCTCCCATTCGCTTTGACTCTGATCCATTTTGATACCCCTTACCTGATATTGGAGCGTATCCTATGCGCTATTCCGCCAAGACTGGCAAGCGACCCGTCATCAATCGTCGGCATTCCCGCACTTGAAACGGAATGGCGTCGAGAATTCCTGACACTAGTCCTGGGCGCAGTTTGCTGGGTTGCGACTGGAGTAATGAGATTAGTTGCGGACAGCCCATCAAACCATGGAAAAGAAACCCTTCCTGTACGCATCTTCGCCGGAATCATCACCATCATCGTATTGATGGCCACCGGTATTACAGGACTCTTCCTCGGCATAGCGGCCTTTTAGAAGTTTCCCCGTATCTGGCAGAGGAATTCCAAATCGAAAGCAAACCGCAATGGAGGAAGGCTGGTAGACATCGTGTCTCTTCGCCTATTCAGGGACCGGCGTCGTCTGGCATCGGTTCCCGTTAAGGTGGGCATC
>ERZ827150.5491-NODE-5491-length-10154-cov-6.078226_pt1 | contig 10154 bp, 10 predicted proteins | sample MGYA00519779_ERZ827150 | MGnify/ENA primary metagenome ERZ827150 (study PRJEB31778, sample SAMEA3449267) | human gut metagenome | biome: human gut; feature: human-associated habitat; material: faeces | place: United Kingdom | collected 2010/2012 ...
TGTCTATGTTTGTACCCGCTGTCTGCGTTCCGGTAAGGTTACCCGCGCGATCTAAAAGATAGCAGTAAAAGCCGCTCTGAACGAGCGGCTTTTTTCTGTCCTTTTTTGCCTTCACCGCAGCGCGGCGAGCTTGGCGTTGAGCTTTTTATAAATGCGCTCGCGGAACCACGGCTCGCTGCTGGCTTCGATCGCTCCCTCCGGTGTGAACCAGCGGACGCCGCTGTTCTCGTCCGGCTTGACGGTCAGCGCGTCGCTGTCGTCCGCGATGAGAAGATAGGTCACATTCAGGTGCAGATGTGAGGAAACGTATGCGCCCCGCTTCTCATGTCCGTCCACGGTCAGGACCTCGAGCGAGAAAATATTCTCGCTCGCCGGACGGGCGTGCTTCACACCGCTCTCCTCCCGCACCTCACGCAGCGCGACCGCGAGCAGGTCCTCCTCCCCGTCGGCGTGCCCGCCGAGCCACGCCCAAGAATCATAGATGTTGTGGTAGGCCATCAGCACGCCGTCATGCGCTTCGTTCGTCACCCACGCCGAGGCCGTCATGTGCATCCGGTCATTTTCGCGCGTGAACACATCTGCTTCCTCGCGCAGAGCACGGAGCAAAAGCGCGCGGTCGCGCGCTTCCTGCTCGTTGTACGGCTCATACCGCTCCAGCTGCTCCAAAAGACACATTGTTTTCTCTCCCTGTTGAAATAGGCGGTCTGTGCGGACCGCCTTTCGGTTTATACCCATCCGTTGTCGGTTTCGCGCTTCGGCGCGCGGCTCATCAGCCGGTGGACCATGCCCCGGACCTCCGCGCCGTTGTAGAGAACGTCGTACATCGCCTCGCAGATCGGCATTTCCACGCCCAGCGAGTCCGCCAGCTCCTTGGCGCTGACGGCGGCATAGTAGCCCTCGACCACGCCGCCCATGTCGGCGATGACCTCCTGCGGCGTCCGGCCCTCGCCGATGGCGATGCCGGCGCGGCGGTTGCGCGAGTGCATCGACGTGCAGGTGACGATCAGATCGCCCATGCCGGCCAGACCCGCAAGCGTTTCCTTGCGCCCGCCGAGGCGTTCGGCCAGCCGCGAGGTCTCCGCCATCGCGCGGGTGATCAGCAGCGCCTTGGTGTTGTCGCCGAGGCCGAGACCGTCGCTCACGCCGCAGCACAGCGCCGCCACGTTCTTGAGCGCGCCGGCCAGCTCCACGCCGACCATGTCGTCATGCGTATAGACGCGGAAGCGCTCATTGGTGAACACGCGCTGAACAAGCTCCGCGGTCTCCGCGCGGTTCGACGCGGCGACCACGCCGGTCGGCATGGCGCGCGCGACCTCCTCCGCGTGCGAGGGGCCCGAGAGCACGGCAATAGGATGCTCCCCGCCCGTCTCCTGCGCGATGACCTGCGACATACGCAGATGCGTGCCGCGCTCGATGCCCTTTGTGACCGAGAGCAGCGGCACGCCATCCGGCAGGTACGGCGCTGCCTCCTTCGCCACCGCGCGCAGCGCGAACGACGGCGGTGCGAACACGACCAGCTCGGCGTTTCTCAGGCAATTCAGGTCATTTGTGATCTGCAATTCAACCGGAAGCTGCATACCGGAAAGTAAAGGGTTTTCCCTTTTCAGCTTTAGCTGCTCCGCCTTTTTGGGGTCATGCGACCAGAGCGTAACCGTGTGCCGGTTCTGTTCCAGCAGCATGGCAAGGGCGGTGCCCCAGCCGCCGCTGCCGAGTACAACGATGTTCATGCCTCTCCCTCCGATTTCGGTGCGTTGACGTGGAAGCGGAACTTATTCTCCGTCCCATTCAGAAGCCGCTTGATGTTTTCACGGTGCGCAAAGAGCACGAGCGCCGCGATCAGAACGGAAAATGCGGTCGCAAACGCGTCGCCGAACACAACGTGCGTCATGACCGGGAAGACCGCCGCCGCGCTCACCGAGCCGAGCGACACATAGCGCGTCGTCAGCCACAGCACGGCAAACAGGCTCCAGCACACCAGCGCGATGCGCCAGTCGAGCAGCAGCGTGAGCGTCGCGGAGCACAGGATGCCCTTGCCGCCCCTGAATTTTGCCGTACAGGGGAACATGTGCCCGACCACACAGAAGAATCCGGCCCAGTATTTGAAATGCAGCACATACTCCGCCTGCTCCGCCGCGGTCAGCGGAAGGTCCGGCAGCATGCGCGGGTCAAAGCGTGCGCCGAGCCACGCCGCAAGGCTCACCGCCGCGACCGCCTTGAGCATATCGCAGGCGATGACGAGCAGCGCGTACCTCGCGCCGTAGGTGCGGTAGAAATTCGTCAGGCCCGCGTTGCCGCTGCCGTGGGTGCGCACGTCGTCGTGGAAAAAGAGCCTTGAGGTAAAGAGCGCTCCGTTGAAGCAGCCGCAGAGGTAGGCGGCGACCGCCGCGTAAAGGTAATCCAAATGAGAAAGGAAAGCATAGAAACCAGTTACCAGCAAGTACATTTCCTTTACTCCTCCTTATCCCCCTTCTGACGAATGGAGAGAATGATGGGCGTGCCTTCCAGTCCGAACACATTGCGGATGCAGTTTTCAATGTAGCGCTGGTACGAGAAGTGGAAGAGCTGCCGGTCATTGCAGAAGATGACGAAGTGCGGCGGGCACACGCCCACCTGCGTCATGTAGTAGATCTTCAGGCGCTTGCCCTTGTCCGTGGGCGGCTGGACGCGCGTCTGCGCGTCCTCGAGAACGTTGTTGAGCATTCCCGTGGTGATGCGGGTGCAGGCCTGCGAGTGAACGTAGTTGATGAGCTCGAAGAGCCGCGGCACGCGCTGACCGGTCGCCGCCGAGATGAAGAGAATGGGCGCGTAGGTCATATAGCTCAGATCGCGGCGGATGTCCTCGCGCATCTTGTCCATGGTCTTGCCGTCCTTCTCGACAAGGTCCCACTTGTTGACCACGATGATGCAGGCCTTGCCCGCCTCGTGTGCAAGCCCCGCGACCTTGGTGTCCTGCTCGGTCACGCCCTCGGTCGCGTCGATCATGATGAGGCAGACATCCGCGCGGTCAATGGCCATGGTCGCGCGCAGCACGCTGTATTTTTCGATGCTCTCCTCGATCCTGGACTTTTTGCGCATACCGGCGGTGTCGATGAAGACATATTTGCCGGTCTCGTTTTCAAAGTAGGAGTCGATGGCGTCGCGCGTCGTGCCCGCGACGTTGGAGACGATAACGCGCTCCTGCCCGAGAATGCGGTTCGTCAGCGAGGATTTGCCGACGTTCGGCTTGCCGATGATGGCGACCTTGAGCACATCGCTCTCCTCCTCCGCCTCCTCCTCGTCGGGGAAGTAGGCGACGCAGGCGTCGAGCAGGTCGCCCGTGCCGTGGCCGTGGACGGCGGAGACCGCCACAGGGTCGCCGAGGCCGAGGTTGTAGAACTCGTAGTAATCGGGATTCGGCGCGCCGACGGAGTCCATCTTGTTGACCGCCAGCACGATCGGCTTGCGCGAGCGCAGCAGCATATTCGCGACCTCCTGATCGGAGGCCGTCAGACCCGTTTTAATATCGGTCAGGAAGATGATGACCGTCGCGTTCTCAATGGCGATCTGCGCCTGCTCGCGCATGAAGGTCAATATCTGGCTGTCGGTGCGCGGCTCGATGCCGCCGGTGTCGACGAGCGTGAATTTGCGGCCGCACCACTCGCATTCGCCGTAAATGCGGTCGCGGGTCACGCCGGGCGTGTCCTCCACGATGGAAAGGCGCTGGCCGATGAGCTTATTGAACAGCATCGACTTGCCGACGTTGGGCCGGCCGACGATGGCAACGATGGGCTTGGACATATTGCTTTCCTCCTGTCGGGGGTAGATTTTTGTATCAGGGCTCCTGCCGGAAAATGGCGTCGCAGAGCGAATAGCCGTCGGTCTCGGAGATCGTCAGCCTGCGTCCGAGCGCCTGCTCGACCTGCTCGACGGTGTAATCGTCGAGGAACACGCCCTCGCCGTGGCGGAGCATATTCGCGGGGATCAGCACCCGCTCGCCGAGCGTGGGCCGGTCCTTGAGCTGCGCGATGAGGTCCTGCGCGGTCACAAGGCCGGAAACGGTGATGCTGTGGCCGAAGAAGTCGTTCACGATGCCGACGACCTCGCCGCGAAGCTGCGGAAATTTCTTTTTCGCCTCCGCCACGAGCCGCGCGATGAACGGCTCGGCGGCCTTTCCGGTCGCAACGGTGAAGCTCGCCACATCGCCGCTCTCCGCATCCTCCAGTCCGCTGAGAAATTCGTTCATGGTGCTGCGGAGCATCCCGACGCCGTTGTCGAGCTGCTGGTATTCCTCGTAATACTCCTCGCCGGGCAGCGGGCGCTCGGCCTTGATGTAGAATTCGTCGGCGCAGAAGAACATCCGCGTACCGTACTTCTCAAGGCACTTTGCGCCGTACTCATCCACAAGGTCGATGATCTCCCCTGCCTTTTCCTTCGTCACCGGCTCGAGCCTTGCAAGACCCTTGCGGAACTTTGTCAACCCAACCGGCACGATCGAACAGGAGTTGAAGCCGATGTCCATCAGGTCCTCGATGCTGCGGCGCAGATGCTCGCCGTCGTTCCAGCCGGGACAGACGACGATCTGGCCGTTCATCTCGATGCCGGCCTCGCCGAAGGCGCGCATATACTCCAGGCTCTTATCGGCGTCTTTGTTGCCCAGCAGCGTGCGCCGGAGCTGCGGCTCGGTCGCCTGCACGGAGACGTTGATGGGGCTGATGCGCAGGTCGATGATGCGCTGCGCCTCGCGCTCGGTGAGGTTCGTGAGCGTGATGTAGTTGCCCATGAGGAAGCTCAAGCGCGCGTCATCGTCCTTAAAATAGAGCGTGTCGCGCATATTCGGCGGCATCTGATCGACAAAGCAGAACAGGCAGTGGTTCGAGCAGGGGCGCGGCTCGTCCATCAGGTAGGTATCAAAATTGAGGCCGAGATCCTCGCCCTCCTCCTTTTCGATCGTCAGGTGGCGTGTGGTCCCGTCGGCCTCGCGCAGCCGGAGACTCACCGACGGATCGTAGCAGAAAAAGCGGTAGTCCAGCACGTCGACGATCTCGTGATGATTGATCATCAGCAGCTGTTCGCCGGCGCGGATACCGGCACGTTCGGCGGGAGAGCCTGCGTCGACGGATGTAATGACAGTGCTCACGCGCTCAGCCCTCCCTTAACGCATAATTTAACACATATAGTATAGCGCATCCTTTTCGATTTCGCAAGAAAAACGGCGCCCTTTTTGCGCAAAGCCCACGCATTGTCCGCAGGGCGTAAAAAGCAAGCGGGAAGATCGCTCTTCCCGCTCGTTTTTTGGTAGATGTTTTCCGATGTGCTTACTCAGCGGCAACGTTGGACTTGATGACCTTGACCTGACGGCCGTTATAGGTACCGCACTCCTTGCACATTCTGTGAGGCAGGCGCAGAGCGCCGCACTTCGGGCAAGCGACGAGGCCCGGAGTTTCCAGCTTCCAGTGAGAAGAACGTCTCTTATCGCGTCTTGCGCGGGATACTTTCCCCTTGGGGACTGCCATGTTGACACCTCCTTGATCGAAAACTGCAAACGCAGTAAAAATTACTTATTTTCGCTCCTGTCGAGCAGCTGTGCCAGCTTTGCGAGCCGCGGGTCCACTTCCTTTTTGCAGCGGCAGACCTCATAATTGAGGTTCACGCCGCAGCCGGGACACAGGCCCCTGCAATCCTCTCTGCAAAGCAGCTTTGTGGGCATATTGAGGATAAACACCTCGCGGGAGAGCTCTCCCAGATCGACCGTGCCGTCCTCGAGCAGCAGTATCTCGTCATTTTCCTCGTCCTCCAGCTCAGTCGCGAGCAGATACTCGCAGTCGAGATGAAAGGGCTTGTCAAAGACCTCGCCGCAGCGGTCGCACACAGCCGCAAGGGTCGTATCAAGCGCCAGCTCCAAACGAAGCATCCCCGCGATGTTCCGCACCTGCCCTACCACTAAGACAGGCCGAACGGCCGGACACACGCCGCCGAAGTCCACATCAGAAAAGTCCTCTGAAAACTCAAAGGGAATTCTGCCTCCGGGGGTGTTAACGATTCGTTTGACGTCTAAAAGCATGATACACCTCGCAATGACACGAGTAGTATTATAGAGGACGCGCCCCGGAATGTCAAACATTTTTTGAGGATTTTTTACAACTTTTTTCTTTGCTTTTCTTTACATTTGACGGTGGGTATCGTAGAATGACCTCGAAGTGTTTTTGCGCGCGAAAGGAGCGGCACCATGCGAGAGTTCACCATCCATAAAAATGACGCCGACCAGCGGCTCGACCGCTTTCTGCTCAAGGCCGTTCCCCTGCTGCCCGCCTCGCTGGCGCAGAAGTACATCCGCCTCAAGCGCATCAAGGTCAACGGAGCCCGCGCCGAGCGCGACTACCGCCTGCGCGAGGGCGACCGGCTCCAGCTTTACCTCAACGACGAGTTCTTTGAAGCGCCGAGCGAGGAGAATGTCTACCTCACCATCGCAAATCCAAAGCTGCACATCCTTTACGAGGATGAGAACATTCTGCTGCTCGACAAGCCAGCCGGGCTCGTCGTTCACGCCGACGAGGGGGAGAAGGTCAATACGCTCGTCAACCATCTGCTTGCCTATCTCTATCAAAAGCGCGAATGGAAGCCGCGCGAGGAGAACGCCTTTACCCCCGCGCTGTGCAACCGCATCGACCGCAACACGGGCGGCATCGTCATCGCGGCGAAGAACGCCGAGGCGCTGCGCGTCCTGAACGAAAAGATCCGCGAACGCGAGCTGTCCAAATTCTACCTCTGCATCTGCCTCGGCCGCCCCGAGCCGCCGAAGGGCCGCATCGAATGCTTCCTGCGCAAGGACAGCAAAACGAACACCGTGCGCGTCTATCACCATCCCGTGCCGGACGGACGCAGCGCCGTCACGCTCTACGAAACGCTGGAAACGCGCGACCGTCTCTCCCTCGTCGAGGTCGAGCTGCTCACGGGGCGCACGCACCAGATCCGCGCGAGCTTCGCCGACATGGGCCACCCCCTGCTCGGCGACGGAAAATACGGCGTCGGCAGCGTCAACCGCCGCTACGGTGAGACGCAGCAGGCGCTCTACTCCTACCGCCTGCGCTTCGACTTCCCCACCGACGCGGGCATTCTCAACTACCTGCGCGAGCGCGAGTTCATCGCCGATGAGGTCCCCTTCCGGCGGAAATACTTCGGCTGAACATGCGGGAGAATACATATTTAATTTATATATAAATATTCTTCCATCATTTTCCGCGATACCTGCGTGAGATATGTGAAATCGATACATAAATCCGCATAAAATTTTTATCAAATTTTTGTTCTTTTTGTCGCTTGAACTTTTTTTCTTTCGTGCTATGATGTTTGGCGTCGGGTGGAAACGTTTCCAATCGATGCATACCCATGCCATCATGGGACAAATTAAGGAGGAGAGTACAAATGATTAGCTTTCTGCTGTGTCTGGCACTGCTGATCGGCGGCTATCTTGTCTACGGTAAGGTCGTCGAAAACACCTTCGGGCCGGATGACCGTGAGACCCCTGCCGTCAAGATCAACGACGGTGTGGACTATGTTGTCCTGCCGGAATGGAAGCTCTTTATGATCCAGCTTCTGAACATTGCCGGCCTTGGTCCGATCTTCGGCGCGCTTCAGGGCGCTCTGTGGGGCCCCATCGTTTTCCTGTGGATCACCTTCGGCACCATCTTCGCCGGTGCGGTCCACGACTATTTCTCCGGTATGATGAGCGAGCGTAACGAAGGCGCGTCCATCTCCGAGATCGCCGGCATTTACCTCGGCGGCGCGATGAAGAATGTCATGCGCGTGTTCAGCGTCGTTCTTCTGGTCATGGTCGGCACCGTGTTTGCCGTCGGCCCCGCCGGCCTGATCGTGACGCTGTTCAAGCAGGGCGGCCATACGGGCATCGTTGCCACGACGCTGTTCTGGCTGATCATCGTTCTGCTCTACTATTTCATCGCGACGTTCCTTTCCATTGATAAGATCATCGGCAAGATCTATCCCCTGTTCGGCATCTGCCTGATCGTCATGGCAGTCGGCGTGGCCATCGGCATTTTTGTCAACCCCGCCTACACCATTCCCGAGATCTGGAGCCACTTCGGTTCCATGCATCCCTCCGGCACACCGATCTGGAGCTTCATGTTCATCACCGTCGCCTGCGGCGCGATCTCCGGCTTCCATGCCACGCAGAGCCCCCTGATGGCACGCTGCATGAAGAGCGAGAAGCAGGGCCACTTCGTCTTCTATGGCGCGATGGTCTCCGAGGGCATCATTGCCCTGATCTGGGCCGCTGCCGGCTGCTCCCTGTATGAGGTCACCGGCGGTCTGAACACCGGTCTTGCTGCGGCGCTTGCCAACGGTCAGTCCGCTGCCATCTATGACGTCTGCCTCAAGACCATGGGCGGCATCGGTACTGCGCTCGCCATGCTCGGCGTCATCGCCTGCCCCATCACCTCCGGCGACACCGCGTTCCGTTCCGCGCGTCTGGTGCTGGCCGACTGGCTCAAGCTTGATCAGAAGAGCATGAAGAACCGTCTGATCCTCTGCATCCCCGTGCTGGGCGTCGGCGCCTTCCTCGGCATCGGCAATGCCCTCGGCAAGATCGACTACACCATCATCTGGCGTTACTTCAGCTGGACCAATCAGACCCTCGCTATGATTGTTCTGTGGGCTGCCTCCATGTACCTCTTCTATGAAAAGAAGAACTACTGGATTACCGCCGTCCCCGCTACCTTCATGAGCGCGGTCTCCGCCACCTATTTCCTGCTGGGCAACGAGTGCCTCGGCAAGCTGATCAACACCAAGACCGCGGAGGGTGCTACCGTTTACAACACGGCGGTCGCCTATCCCATCGGTATCCTGGTCGCGGCTCTGTTCCTCGGTATCTTCCTGTACACCATCAAGAAGCGCCACACCCAGCCGCACTACGAGACCCTGCACAAGTAAACCCTATTCCGCAAAGCGGCGAGAGCGTCCCTCCCGCCGCTTTGCTCACTCTGGAGGAGCGATTATGAGCTTTGCACCTGTACGCCTTGGAAACACCGTTCTGGAAGCGGAGACCGCGGCCGCGGACCGAAAGTCCTGCCGCCGCTTCGGCCCCTGCGGTGTGGGAGAAAAGGCACTATATCTCAATGATCTTCTCATCGACCGGCACTTTTACGTCGGCTTCGGCTCCGTGCGGCGCGTTTTCAAGCGCGTGGCGATGAGCCAGGGCGGCTTCAGCGGCAAGGGTGCGTTTGGCTCCATCCCCTACCTCGTCGTGCAGTACGACGACGGACAGGAGAAGCAATGCACCTTCAAGCGTGAGGAGGATGTGGACGAGCTGCTTGCCTATCTGGGGCAGGTCCATCCCGAGATTCCGCGCCTGAGCGTCGGCGGCGAGCAGCGGCTTGCAAAAAAGGCGCAGCAGGAGGCATCCCGCTACCTCAAGGAGCTCACACCGCAGGCGCAGAGCGCGCGCGAGGAGCTGGAGCGCGCGCGCAAATTCCTCTCCGGCTATCCCGAGCTGACCGCTCAGCTTGCCGCAGCCGCCAAGGCCAAGCGCATCAACGAGCATACGAATCCCGCCTACCGTTGGGTCGCGCTGGCGATCGTCCTCGCGGGCGCGGCGGCATTGGTGTACGGCATCATCTCGTGGCGCGGCGGCAGCGATTTCGGCGTCTACTTCGCGCTCTTCGGCTTTGCCGCCGTGTTTTTCTTCTCGGGAGCGCACGTTCTGCCCACGGCAAAGAATAACCGCAGGGCGGTCGAGCGTGCCTGGGACGAGGCGCAGGCCGCCATGGCGAATGTTCTGCCCGAGGACTTTCCCCTCCCCGCCCGCTACGCGCATCCGATCGTGCTCGACCGCATGATCCGCATTCTGCGCGAGGGCCGCGCGCAGAGCAAGGAGGAAGCGCTCGACGTGCTCAAAGCCGACCTCAGGGCGCTCACCGCCGACGTGCAGGTCGAGCAGGAGGAGCACGACGAGGTCGTAGTTATCAAGCCTCTGTTCCTTGTGAGCGACTATCAATAAGCCGAAAACAGCGAAGGACTCTGTACCGATTGCACAGAGTCCTTCCTTTTTTTGCCTTCGAAACTGTCAGCGTTCAAAATACTAAACTTTTTGTTTATTTTATGCTTGCAATCCTTTTCTCTTTGTGTATAATAAGTTTGGTTTTATAAAAATAAACTGAAAGTTT
>ERZ827150.5494-NODE-5494-length-10151-cov-2.924029_pt1 | contig 10151 bp, 6 predicted proteins | sample MGYA00519779_ERZ827150 | MGnify/ENA primary metagenome ERZ827150 (study PRJEB31778, sample SAMEA3449267) | human gut metagenome | biome: human gut; feature: human-associated habitat; material: faeces | place: United Kingdom | collected 2010/2012 ...
GTGTTGGAGAAGAACATCTCCTGCATCTTTATATACTTATCATGCAGTTCCGGTTTATTCGCTGTCTGCAAGCACATAATAAGAGAGAATACCATGTTGTACGCAAATTTTCCCGGAATCATCGGGAGCAACGCAGGAATATACAGCACCGTCATCGGGCAATATACCCGCTTTCCGAGCCATAAGCTGCCGAACCCGATTACTAATCCACCGAATAAAGAAGCCGTAGCAATATCTACACCCAAGTAAGTCATCAGACAGAAACGGCACGCATGTCCCAATGCCGCCAATATTGCAATCATTTTAAATGCACGCAACGGAGGATCGGAAATTGCTCCAAATCCGATACCTGCTATCGCTGCAAAGAAACCATCAGAAAGAATATCAAGTGCTACCATATCAAATTAAACTGTTTTTTACCATTAATAATGTAAAGGAAAGGCCGATCGCAATGCTGACAATCAGCAAGGACGCCTCCGTCAAGCGGGCAAATCCGGTCAGGACATATCCTTCTACCACATCAATCACACCATTAATCAAAGGCACTCCCGGAACGAGATACAGTACGCTGGTTGCCAGTGCTATTTCGGAAGTCGTATCAAATATCAAAGCTGTGGATGCACATAGGGAAGCCACGAACGCCGAAACAATAAATGTTATATAATGATTGATTTTCTTTTTCTGCATCTGTTGTTTCAGGTAAAATCCTGTAATTGTGGCTGAGAAAACAATGCCCATAGAAATCAAATCCCCTCCGAACAGTTTACAGAAAGAAGCATTGGCAAATCCTACCAGCAATAATACAAAAAGAGGATGTATCATCGGAGCGGAAACTATTTCCCTGTATTTTTCCGTCAGTTCTTCCAACGAGAGGCGATTGTCCACGGCTTCCCAACTCAATGCACTTAATTCCGAGTTATGTTCAAAACTAATAGGATGTGCAGGAATGTCTATAACCTCGTTGCAAGCCTCATTGGTTTGTTTGTCAATAATCGTAAGAATGATGTTTTTATGAAATACTCCTAATTTTACGTCTAGCCCGAAAGCCTCACCGATACGTTTGGAATTACGGACAACCCGCGAAGTATGTACTCCGGCTCCCATTAGGTGGGCAGAATATTCGGCAATGAATTTTCCTTTTGATAATAAAGATTCGCTTGTCTTCATGCATGTGGTATTTTTAAATCGGCTGCAAAAGTACAAAAAAGAGTCATAGCAGAAACCTTATTCTTGAATATTTTCTCATTAAATATCCGAAAACAAAAACACAGCCTTTCACAGAGCTAAAAAATAAGCTACTGTGAAAGACTGTATCAATCCTTTGATTAGCAATAAAAATAAATCGTCTTCCTTAGATGGAATAACGGGAACCAACACGCCTGCCTCTTTTAATTCATTAATCTTCTGTTTCACTTCCGGTGAAAGTTCCACCGGATCGGGATTCATCGGACGGATTCAAGAATTGTTCGTGAAGCGAATGTGTTTGTTGAGTACCGGAAGGACATATAACAGTCCATGCCAATAAAGAAAATACAAATATTCGATGTTTCAGTCGGCTTTCCATTCCAATCTATATTTTTACTAAAATAAAGACGGAAATCCGGCCGTTTTGTACTCACTATCCTCTACTTCTGAGTAAAATAAATAAAAAGTTATTTTATATTTTTAACCGCCTCCTCAATTCTAGATCGCAAATTCGGATTACTCGGACGTGCCGAACTACCAAAATCAATAATCTGTCCTTTTCTGTTTATCAAGATATAATATGGCATATCATGCACATTCCATTGGTTACAAATCTTCTGATAATTTTCTTTTCCAAAAAAATCATTTGCATAAATACATTCAATTCCCCGGTTCCTCAATGAATACTTATCCAGGCACTCCTCCCACTCCTCTTTCGGTTCGCTGCCACATATAGAATATATGACCAAATCTTTTGTGGAATACTTACTGCGTAACTGCTTCAACGGTTCCATCTCCGTTAAACAAGGAGGGCACCACTTAACCCAAAAATCAAAATAGATCACTTTTCCACGATCTTTCTCGAGCATTTCATAAATAGGTTCCATAAATGACATAGACGTTTTTTGACTTGCATTTTCATGAAATACTCCATACAATAAATTATCGGAAACCGATTGAGGATTTTCCAAATATGACTTAGTCCGATTATATATTTGGGTAATCTGTGCACGTAAATGCGGCATCTTCACTATTGAATCAAACTGTGCGTGTCGTTTTGCTAAAGCAAGTGTATCATTAGCCGTCAAACAATTAGCCATCATCTTTGTATACAAATACTGATTCAATGTATTCTCCCCAATTAGAGACATCATATCCTCTATCTTCGGATATTTCCTATTTTTCAAAGCCATTCCAAATAAAATATAGTTTTCTACACTTTCAGCAATATCAAATAAACGTGCTGATAGTATGCCTTTATGGTAAAGCCCGTTAATTTCAGGCAACAACGCATGATAGCGCTCCAACTCCTTACCAGTTTCATCTTGGATGTGAGAAGCATAAAGTAGCAAAGCATAATAATAATCCTGTTTCAATAGTTCTTCTGTGAGAAATTCAACTTCTTCTGACGGCTTATATTTTTGTATATACTCTTGCCTACGTTCCAAACGAAGATTATACTCCCTTTTAAGTTCTGTTTCAAAATCATTATTATTCAAATTAGATCCTATACTATAATTCTGTATATAGTAATAAGCATTCTCAGTAAAAGCCAATATTTCTTGGTTTAATTTTTCAGCATCACCCGTTACTTTGGGATGAAACATATCTTTAAAATCAATCTCTACGTATACACTATCCCCCGGATGCACATACAAATGTTCGGCATAATTACGAATAGAAATCTCCCTTATTTTTGCAAAAATAGGAAAACGGAAAGAGAATGATCCATCCTTTTGGATAGGTGCACAGTACTGATTCTCCATTTTTCTAAAAAAAGGAATAATAAGAGTCAAATCTTTTTCATTAGGATAAAAATCCCGGTTCAGCACCTTGCCTGTAACAATCACTTCTTCAGCGTATTCTTCAGGTAAAGAATAGCTTTCCTCCGCTTGTTCAGAAAGTTCAGGCTGAAAATTACTTTGTGTTTTTGAACGGCAACCAAATAACAGCAAAGAAGCTATTATCAGAAAAGAAAAAAGATGTTTCATCATGTGTGAGTAGTATTATAACGTTTCGGTAATCAGAATATATAAAGCAGAACAAAGATAATGATTATTATCTTTGTTCTGCTTTATTTGTATGACTTTTAAAATTAAATATCATGTCAGGTGTCAGCACCTTTTTTTATTTATTCCATAAACCGGAAAACAATCCGCCCCGTTTGGGAACCATTCACCCACTTAGCTTGTGAAGAAGGACCGCACAAATCCGTTGAGTTTACCTTATTACGTACCGGTGGAATCACATTCAAAACAGAAATTCCACTTTCGGGAAGTGTATAAAGCACTCGGTTTCGGCCGTCACAAGGCTGATATACTCCGATATACGCATCATAGCTACCTTCCTTTTCGTGATGTGGCCCTACAATACCGTCAACGCCAAAGTTGCCTTGATTATCAATGAATCCGTCCATATCCACACGCTTCACACCTTCGTCTGCCAATACCCAAAGGAATCCACCGATACAACGGGGATGCTTGCGCATCATTTCCCAATAATCATATAATCCCGCACCATGGCCACCATCGTACAAACCATGCAAGAATTCCGTAGGCATAAAGATTTCCGGTAAACGCATGTAGTTCTGACTTTCTCCGTAAGAGCGGTAATGCATGGTTTCAAAACCGGAGAAATTGCCTTGCGGGTGAATAACCGGACGTTTCTGCGGATCGTATTTATGAAACTCTCCATCCAGTTCGGTATTCCATCCTTTTTCATTACCATTACTCCACCAAATAATAGACGGATGATTCACGTCACGTTCTATCATGCCTTCAATCAGACGTACTCCGGTGGGGGTATCATACTTGCCATGCCAGCCTCCCAATTCGTCCATCACATAAAGTCCGAGAGAATCACAGGCTTCCAAAAATTCCGGGTCAGCCGGATAGTGGCTCAAACGGACAGAATTCATGTTCATGCCTTTCATCAAAAGAACGTCTTCGATATTCTTCTCTTTACTCAACGTACGACCACTTTCAGGACGGAAACTATGGCGATTGACACCACGTACATTGATGCGTACTCCGTTTATATAAAGTCCGTCGCTTTCGCGTACTTCAATCGTGCGGAAACCAAAATTTTCTGTTTCACTATGCAAAACCTTACCGGTCTTATCCAATAGAGAGAATTGCGCTTTATAAAGATTCGGAGTTTCCGCTGTCCATAATGCGGGGTTAGATACATTCAGTTGCAGGGAAGTCCAGTCGCCTCCTGCTTTTACGGGTACGGTGGTTTCCGTTATCTTTTTCCCTTTTTTATCTAAAATCTGTGTACGGATGCTCATTCCGTCATTAGAGATATTTGTGTAGCAGTTGGCACGGAAAGTTCCATCCATCTTTGCGTCAATGGCAATGTGCCGCAGGTTTACGGCTGGTTTCACCTCCAGGAACACCGGACGGAAGATACCGCCAAAATTCCAATAATCAGCACGACGTTCGGCAAGGTTCACACTGGCATTTTCACTCTCTTTGGCAACAGTGACTTCCAATAAATTCTTTTTGCCATATTTCAGGAAATCCGTGACGTTGTATGAAAAACGATAGAAGGCTCCCTGATGTTTGGAACCAACTTTGCGTCCGTTCACTTTTACTTCCGTGTCTGTCATCGAAGCTTCGAATACAAGATTGACCTGTTTGCCGCGAAACTTTTCCGGAACTTCAAACTCGTACTTATACATACCTTTTTCATCGGCAACGCCTTCAGGAAATGGCTTTCCATAGAAAGTGATCCCATACTGATAAGTGCCGAAGCCTTGCAATTCCCAACAGGAAGGTACGCCGATTTTCGTCCATTTGCCGGAATTGCGTCCGTTGGTACAAAAGAAGTCCCATTCAACCATATCGTCGCATCCGTGACCGGAGAGATATTGCCTTTCCGTTTGTGGAAGGTTTTGAGCAGCCAGGGTAGTTGCCAACGCTAAGGTCGATAATAAAGTGGTTACTTTTTTCATTGTTACTTTTATTATTGTGTTAGTTATTTATTGCTATTATTGTTTACTACTGATACGGAGATGCAACGTATGTTCTTTTTTCTCTATGGCATATTTCTTCAATACACCCGGTCCGCAACTACTGTTTCCTAATCCAAGTACGGCAGCATCCATACTAAGAATAACTTCTGCACGTGGTTTTAAATCGCAATCGTGAGTTTCTTCATAGATGTCTTGTACGGTGTAATGCAGGGCAGATGCAGAAAATGCGTTTTCTACCGCGTCAACACGAATGCCTTTATTCTGTTTGTCGGTCAAGGTAAGATAATGCACTTCTTCTTTGTTTCCACTGTCCTGCGGACGTGGATAATGTACGTATTGGTCTGCAACGCTTCCTTTCCAAAGCCCTATCATAGCAGATGTTTTGCGGTCAGGATAGTTATCCTGTGGTCCTCTGCCATACCAGGTAAATGTATCATAAGCAGGCGCCAGACAGAATGCGATTCCTAAACGGGGAATTTCAGGAAGAACTCCTTGTGGCAAGAAAGTTGTTTTCAGATCAATGACTCCATCGGAAGAAATGGTATAGACGGATGTCGTTGTCACGTTGCCTTCTTTATATAAATTAGTCGTCCGGATACGTACTATGACTGCCCCATCTGCACGTACTTCATGATCGAAAGACTCCAGACTAATCAGAGGGTGGTCCATGCCATGCAGTTGCCAGTCTTTTGCCAGCCAGTTTCCGAAACTCTTGTCATTGTCTGTCGGTGCACGGAATGCTTGCGTGACAGGCTGAACCGGAAAATCATCGGAGTGAGCCAGCATTTCCTTGCCCTTATATATAAGGGAAGTCATACTTCCGTTCACTTTCTTTTCCCACTGAACAGAAAAACTGCGCCCACTAATCAATAAAGATTTATCATCCTCTTTCACCTGAAGCGCTCCTTTATTAATTAAATCAGCAGAAGCTAAATCTCCTTTCTGCAAACAGAATTGTTCCCAGGCCACTTCATGTCCTGCCTTTGCCCAAAGAGCATCCGATTTCAAAACAATGCTTACTTTCAGTTGGCAATCGGAAAGAGGTTTCAATGATCGGAAAGCCGGCAAATCAATTGTTTTACTTTCCCCTGGAGCTATTTCCGGCAATGTTATTTCTCCCCGTTCTTTCTCCTTACCATCCACTGATAATGTCCACAGACAACGATAAAGTGATAAATCAATATGATGATTCCGGTTGGTTACTCTCAACTCTCCATTCTCAACTCTCAACTCAACCGGTGCATATACTTTTTTTACCTCCCAATATTTAGGCGTAGTTTCACGGTCACTCATCAGTAATCCATTAAAGCAGAAAGCTTTTAAATTCGGCTTATCGCCAAAGTCACCGCCGTAAGCCACCATGGTACGGCCATCGGGTAATGTCTTGTAGATTCCCTGATCTACCCAATCCCATATAAAACCACCCAGCATACGGGGATTACTATATATCTCATCCCAATATTCTTTGAAATTTCCTAATGCATTCCCCATGGAATGTGCATATTCACTCGTCATCACCGGACGGTCGTCATTGGTACGTTCCGCAATTTCCAACAGCCGCTCCCAACGTGCATTTTCAGCGCGTTCCTTATCTTCTCCCTCTGCAATGCCGGGATTTAAGTATTCTTGTTTCACCCGGGTATAAAAGCGACTGATAACATCGACCGTCTTCGGGTCAGGATTTCCGTCCACTCCCTGCGCCCCCTCATAATGTACAGGACGAGTGGGATCGAAATCATGCAGCCATGCCGAAATAGCAGCGAAGTTCGGTCCGTAACCGCTTTCGTTTCCCATGCTCCACATTACAATACATGGATAATTCTTATCACGTTCCGCCATACGGACCGCACGGTCCATAAATGCTGCATGCCAGTCGGGGGTACTTGCGAGTGTTCCACGCAATCCGTGTTCTTCTAGATCCGCTTCGTCCATCACGTACAATCCCAAGCTGTCGCATAGCTCGTACCAACGGCTTACATTCGGGTAATGACTGGTGCGCACAGCATTTATATTTGCCTGCTTCATTAAAAGAATATCCTGAAGCATCCGTTCTTCGCTCATGACACGTGCCGTCCGTGGATCATGTTCGTGGCGGTTCACTCCACGAAAACGAACCGGATTACCGTTCACTAACAGTTGTCCTTTTTTGATTTCTACAGAGCGGAAACCTACGGCCTGTTCTATCTGTTCTACGACTTTTCCTTCTCCATTTTGGAGAGTTAAGTGTAATTTATAAAGATAGGGTGTTTCTGCCGTCCATCTTTCCGGCGATTTTATAATGGCTGACAAACGTCCCATCTTACGCGGGCCACGCTGCGGATACCATTCATTCATCCGGCTTGCTTTATGCTCCAAATCAAGCATATCTTCCACATCACCTTTCAATGTGGCAACTTCTTTGCCTGAAGCATCCTTTAATACTCCCTGTAAGACATACCCTTTTCCAGTCATCCCTCGATATACACTGAATTGCGGATCAATCTGCAAAATAAAGTCTTCATAATCACCAGCAGACGCAGGAAGAGTGCGTACCGCATAATCACGGACATGAATATCCGGCGTATGTATCAGATGAATACTACGATGAATACCACCAAAACGCCAGAAATCCTGATCTTCCAGATAAGAACCGTCACTATATCGGTAGACTTCCAGTGAAATCTGATTTTCTCCGGATTTCAGATACTTCGTGACATTAAATTCACTTGGTTCCATACTGCCTTGGCTATACCCTACCCGTTTGCCATTGATCCAAACATAAAAGGCGCTCATTACGCCCTCAAACCGTAGAAAAGTCTGTCCATTCGCTTCCCATCCGGCCGGCAAGACAAAGGTACGACGATATTGCCCTACCGGGTTTCGTTCTTTATACGTGGTATAGTCAGTTTTCGGTTCTCCCATCACCCGTGGAGGATCTATTTTAAACGGATAGCCTGCTGAAACATAGATAGGCGTGCCATATCCGTTCACTTCCCAATTGGCGGGAACAGGAAAATCCGTCCAATCTTTATCATTAAAATTTGTCTGATAGAAATTCATGACTCTTTCATTGGGAACGGGAGTCCAACGGAATTTCCAGGTTCCGTCTAAAGAGATTGAGCCGTCTCCTTTCTGTACAGAGAAAGGGATAAAAGCAGCTCTTGCCGGTTCACGATTGATCTGGAGAACATGATGATTCTCCCAATCATGCATTGTTTGTGCCTGTGTAGGACTTACAAACAATGCGCCAAGCAGTAAAGTATATATTTTCATTCGTTCTTTTTTCTTCATATCAAGTAGACGGATGAGGAGTCTTTTTGTACTCTATAAAAGCACTGATTAAAATATGAATATCGAATCTTAAAAAGAGAATATCATATTAACACTCAATATATTGCAAATTAAAATAGCGATATAAACAAGCTCAAAAACATTCATTAAAGTAGTATTATCTTCAAAAGAAATGAGTTTCTTTGTTATGGAATTATATTTATTACTTCATACTTTGCATTAAAACAACAACACATGGAAGTGAACGAACAAACACTCTACGATGATGAATTGCTGAATATTCTACCTGACGGAGTTATTATATTGGATATAAATGGAAAAATCATACAACTAAATCAGCAAGCTCTTACAGAACTTCATGTTCATTCATCTGTCAATACAATGATGCCCCTCCCTACAAGTCAGATATTCAAGCTATTGAATAATAAAGAAGATATTTTGAGGAAAGAAGATTTCTTCAGATGTTTCAGGGGTAAGGAAAAAATGAGAAAAGAGGATCAGGTTCGAGGACCGCCGGGAGAAAAATATATACGTGTTGGTAAAAGCACTTCGCTATGAGGTGCTTTTGTTTTTGGAAAAAACTAAGGAGTTAAGGAGATATGAAAACAAAAAGGTGGAAAAGAGTTATCAGTAGCATTATGGCGGTAATGATGTGCTGTACTGCATTTCCAGGAACCGCATATGCTGCGAAACAGGATATGGATCAGATGGTAGAGGGTTCTTTTACTGTTGATGGATGTGGAAAATTAAAAATTACGGATATCAATGGAGAAGAATACGTGGTTGAGACAGGGCAGACATTAACCTTAGAGAGTGTGCCAGGGAATACGCTCCGAACAGAAGCGATACCGGAAGACGGTTCTTTGGTGAAACGTTATATGGTGTCTCATGCAAATGAAGAAGTAGAACTGGAAGAAAATTTGGATATCTTAAATGCAGAGAGCAGCTATAGAAGAGATATCACAGTTTCAGATCCTTTTACTGTGCAGGTTGATTTTGAAAATAAAGAAACAGAGCGACAAAATGAAGTGAAGGAGGAAAACGCTACTGAACAAACCATAAAGGAAGAAGAAATGTTGGAAGAAAAACAGGATGATATTGCAGAGGAATCAAAAGAAAAGTGGATAGACTTAATGGCTTTACCGGAACTGGGAACAGATATTGGGAATCAGTCATTGGGAGACGCTTTGGGAACAGTAGAGATTGTAGATGAAAATACCCCTTCTTTTCTCGCAAGTGAAGGCTCCATATGTACGATCGTAAAAGGAGTGGAAATCCCTTATATGAGTTGGAGTACTCATATGTTTACTGTGAATTCGGAGACAGGCAGTTACCCGGCATATTGTATGGAGCCGCATAAAAGTTCTCCATCGGGACCAGCCACTGTATCAATTCTGGAAAATGATACGATCAAAGCATTGCTGTTATGTGCTTATGAAGGCCCATACCCGATGTTATCACCGGATGCATTGGTTGAGCTTGGGGTTCCGCTTGAGGAAGCGAAAAAATCTATTTATTGTATTACCCATGCCTGTGTGTCTTATGTATATTGTGGATCTTTACAAGGAGTAGATCCCGGACCTGCACAGGACTATGTGAATCATATCAAAACAGTTCAGAAGTGGGCTTCAGAGCATCCGGATATCATGGAACAGTATACTGCATATGCCGCATACAGTGGAAACCAGCAGGACATGTGCTGGTTAGAAAAAACAGGTGT
>ERZ827150.5498-NODE-5498-length-10148-cov-3.161102_pt1 | contig 10148 bp, 8 predicted proteins | sample MGYA00519779_ERZ827150 | MGnify/ENA primary metagenome ERZ827150 (study PRJEB31778, sample SAMEA3449267) | human gut metagenome | biome: human gut; feature: human-associated habitat; material: faeces | place: United Kingdom | collected 2010/2012 ...
TGCATAAGCGCTCGCCCTTGTTTCATTAAAGCTCTTCTCATAAAAAGTCTTCTGAATCAAATCAGTAAATGGAATGCCAAAGGCAATCAGCTTTGCCGCGCGTGTAAGTGTATCTGGTGTTACATTGGAATATTGGAACACGCCAGTGTCGTGAACCATTCCTGTATAAAGACACATCGCCACGTTGTAGTTGATCTTATCTTCCTCGAAAAGTGTATAAAGTACCTCACATGCAGAACCGATCTCACCCTTTACATAATTGACATCACCAAAAACAGGATTACTTATATGGTGATCAATCATTACACGCTTCTTTGCACTGTCAAAAAGTTCTTTTCCTGCACCAATACGGTCTAAATCTGCACAATCAAGTGAATATACCACATCATATACCTCAGGCTTGACAGTATGACGAATAGCTGCTGTATCTGGGAGCATATCAAAAACAGATGGATATGGCTCTAAGTACACATCTGCCTCATAACCATAATTATCCTTTAAATAATGATACAGGGCAAGACACGAGGAGATGCAGTCTCCGTCTGGATGAAGATGGCCTACAATTGCCGTCTTCCTGACATTTGCAAACTCCGCACGCAGCATCTCTATTGTGTCGTTCGGGCGTTTTTCCATCGCTTATGCCTCCTTTCCCTCGGAGCTTTCTGCCGGCTCTTTAGCTGCAAGCTCATTTGCAACTGCATCAATCAGACCCGTCATATGAACACCATACTCGATGGACTGGTCTAACACAAAAGTAAGCTCTGGTGTGTTTCTCAAATTTACAGATGATGCAAGCATTCTTCTGATATAAGGCTTTGCATTCTTCAAACCTTCCATTGTGCTTTTTTGTGCTTCCTCGTTTCCTAAAACACTGATATAAGCCTTACAATACTTTAAGTCAGGCGTAACTTCTGCCATGACAACTGTTGTCATCGGATGGATTCTTGGATCTTTAATTTCCTGCTGGATAATACGGCTGAGTTCTCTCTGAACCTCAGCGTTAATTCTGATATTTTTAATACTATTTTTACGCATATTTTCTCCTTAACTATCTTTGAAAAGCCATGACATTGCTGCCATGGCTTTGTTTTGTTGCAGCTTATCTCGGAACCTCTTCCATGATATAAGCCTCTACGATATCATCAATCTGAATATCGTTGAACTTTTCAAATACAAGACCACACTCGTAGCCTTCCTTTACTTCCTTTACATCGTCCTTGAAACGCTTTAAGGATGCCAGTGAACCCTCGTAGATCTGCTCGCCTTCTCTGGAAATACGGATCTTGCAGCCTCTCTGGAACATACCATCTGTTACATAGGAACCAGCAATGTTTCCAACACCTGATGCCTTGAAGATCTGACGAACCTGTGCATGACCTATTACCTTCTCCTCGTAGATCGGATCAAGCATACCCTTCATAGCAGCTTCTACATCAGCGATTGCCTGATAGATAACGCGGTACAGACGAATCTCAACCTTCTCGCGCTCTGCTACTGATTTTGCCATTGCATCTGGACGAATATTAAATCCGATAATGATTGCATTTGATGCAGATGCCAAAGATACATCAGACTCATTGATTGCACCAACACCACTGTGGATAATCTTAACAACAACTTCTTCATTAGACAGCTTCAATAAGGACTGCTTTACAGCCTCAACAGAACCCTGAACGTCAGCCTTAACGATCAAATTCAGTTCCTTTAAGCTTCCTTCCTTAATCTGGGAATTTAAGCTGTCAAGAGTAAGCTGTGTCTTTGTATCAGCCAAAAGCTTTTCTCTGTTCTCTTTAATAAAGGTCTCAGCAAAGCTTCTTGCCTCTTTCTCATTCTCAGTGTTGACAAAGATCTCACCTGCGTTTGGAACATCATTCAGACCAAGAATCTCAACTGGCATAGACGGAGTTGCTTCTTTTACTCTGCGTCCCTTGTCATCGATCATTGCACGAACCTTACCATAGCATGATCCTGCTGCAACATTGTCACCAACATGAAGTGTACCCTTCTGAACAAGGATTGTTGCAACTGGTCCACGGCCCTTATCAAGCTGTGCCTCGATTACAAGACCTCTTGCCTTACGATTTGGATTTGCCTTAAGATCCTTTAACTCTGCATCAAGCAAGATCATCTCAAGCAAGGTATCAATTCCCTCATGTGTCTTTGCAGATACTGGAACGAAGATGGTCTGACCACCCCAATCCTCTGCAATCAGCTCATACTCAGAAAGCTCCTGCTTTACACGCTCGATGTTTGCAGTTGGCTTATCAATCTTGTTTACTGCTACGATAATATCAACACCTGCTGCCTTTGCATGGTTAATCGCCTCGATTGTCTGCGGCATAACACCATCGTCTGCTGCAACAACAAGTACAGCGATATCAGTTGCCTGAGCACCACGCATACGCATTGCTGTAAATGCCTCATGACCTGGTGTATCAAGGAATGTAATATCCTGTCCATTGCACTTAACCATATAAGCACCGATATGCTGTGTAATTCCGCCGGCCTCTCTTGAAATTACGTTAGTTGAACGAATAGCATCCAGTAAGGAGGTCTTACCATGGTCAACGTGACCCATAACGCAGACAACCGGAGGTCTTGAAACCTTTGTCTCTTCCGGATCATCTTCTTCACGAAGAAGTTCCTCAATTACGTCAACCTTTACTTCCTTCTCACAGATATAGTTAAACTCTAATGCAATTTCCTCTGCCTGCTCAAATGTCAGCTCAGCATTAATTGTCATCATGGTGCCCTTCATAAAGAGTGACTTTACGAGTGCTGCCGGCTGCAGCTTCATTGCTTCAGCTAACTCTGCCAGTGTTAAAGTCTCTGGAATTGTAATTGTCTTAATTCCGTCATCTTCTTCTGCCTTTGGCTGTGGCTCTGGCTTCTTACTGTTTTGCTGCTTCATCTTAGAGATATTGCGAGTATTCTCTGTGAATCTGGTATTCTTCTCCTGATTCTGTCTTTCCTTCTCGCGAATCTCACGCTCTTTCTTATTAAGACCTTTGCCGCCTCTTGCCTCGCTCTTGGTCATTCCTGTGCCCATAGAATCAAGATTTTCTCTCTCGGTTCTCTGGCCCCTTGCACCGTCACGTCTCTGACCGTAACCGCCCTGACCATTTCCATCACGTCTCTGGCCATCTCTCTGACCATAGCCGCCCTGACCATTTCCGTCACGTCTCTGGCCATCTCTCTGACCGTAGCCGCCCTGACCGTTTCCGTCACGTCTCTGACCATAGCCGCCCTGATTATTTCCATCACGTCTCTGACCATCTCTCTGGCCATAGCCGCCTTCTCTTCTCTGACCGCCCTGGCCATTTCCATCGCGTCTTTGTCCATTCTGACCATTTCCGCCATCACGTCTGGAATTATCTCTTCTATTTCCATCGTTTGTGGATCTTGAATCATTTCTGTCGTTTTTTGTATTTTCTCTTGTCATAGTCTCCTTCGGTGCCTCAGTCTTTGCCATCTCCTGTGCTTTTTCTGCCGGCTTTGTGCTCTCTGTTCTCTCAGCAGCCTTTTCCTGCTTATCGACAGACTTTTCTGCCTTGTCACCTTCCGGCTTCTTCGCACTGTCTGGACGCTTCTTTTTAGAAATTGGCTTTGTGCTGTTTTCCGGATGAAACAACAGACGAAGCTTCTTCTTTGGTGCGCCATCCTTGTCAGCTGCAGCATCAGCTGGCTCTGCTGGCTTTTTGAATGCCTTACGCACTTCTTCTACCATTGTATCCTGAAGCATAGTTGCTCTTGTTACACCACTCATACCCTTGCTGGAGCATAAGCTGATAATTTCACTTTCTTCTCTTTTTAATTCCTTGGCTAAATCATGGATGTTCAGTTTTGCCATAAATGTATCACCGACCCTTTTCTTTACTTATTGTCCAACTGTTTCTCTATTGCTTTCGCAAAACCGCCGTCAAGAACTGCAAGCGATGCACGAAACTCCTTTCCGATTCCGTGACCGAGCAGTTCCTTCTGCGAGTAACATGCAAAAGGTACCTGATAATACTTACACATATCACTAAACTTCTTTTTCGTGTTATCAGAAGCATCCTCTGCCACAATAATCAGACGTGCCTTTCCTGTCTTCACTGCCTTTTCGGCTGCAAATTCGCCACTCGCAATTTTACCTGCGCGTTCTGCTAATCCCAAAAGGGATATTACTTTATCGTTCAATCTGCTCCAACTCCTTTTTCAGATCATCGTAGCATTGCTGCGAAACCTCTGTTTTTAAAGCTCGTTCAAGAGCTTTTTTCTTTCTGGCCAGCTCAAGACAGGCCATACTACTGCATATATATGCACCTCGTCCATTTTTCTTGCCAGTCAGATCAAATCCAATCGTTACCCTTTCAGGATCCTCACTCGGTGAGCAAACGATACGGATCAGTTCCTTTTTACTTTTTCTTTCCCCGCATCCCACACACTGACGCATCGGAATTTTTTTTACAGCGGCCACTCTATCACCTCTTATTCCTGACCCTCATTGTCCTGTGCTGTCTCCTCGGACTGCTCAGTTTCTTCTGCTGCGCTAAAGTCGATCTCATCAAACAGACCTTCCTCCTCAGCCTGGCTCTCACTCTTGATATCAATCTTATAGCCTGTCAGCTTTGCAGTCAGACGTGCGTTCTGACCTGCCTTGCCAATAGCAAGTGACAGCTGGCTATCTGGAACTACAACAAGCGCTGAATGCTCATCATCATCAACTGCTACAAAAATAACCTTTGATGGGCTGAGTGCATTCTCAATAAACTGTGCTGCATTCTCATCCCAATTGATGATATCAATTTTCTCGCCGCCAAGCTCATCTACAACAGCATTTACACGAGAGCTGTTAACACCTACACATGCACCAACAGCATCTACGTTCTCATCATGAGAACAAACAGCCATCTTTGTTCTTGATCCAGCCTCTCTGCTGATTGCCTTGATCTCAACAGTTCCGTCCTTAATCTCGGCAACCTCAGCCTCAAACAATCTCTTTACTAACTCCGGACGAGAACGGGAAAGAAGAATCTTTGGTCCTTTCGGCAGATCCTTTACTTCTACGACATAGAACTTCATTCGGGTATTGACCTTATATTCCTCACCCTTAATCTGCTCGCCTGCCATTAAGGTAGCCTCTGCCTTTCCAAGATTTACACTGACATTTACGGTAGTTGACTTTCCATCCTCGCCTCTACGCTCAAAATGTCTTGAAATTACACCGCTTACTAAATCTCTCTCCATTAATTTATAGCGCTCATAAACAGCACGATTTTCTTCCTCTCGAAGCTTCTGAAGGATAATTGCCTTTGCAATCTGTGCAGCAATGCGGCCAAACTCCTTGGAATTTACCTTTACATAAACGGTAGAACCATAAACAGCCCTCTTGTCAAGAATCTTTGCATTAGGAAGACTGATCTGAGTCTGCTGATCTTCTACATTCTCTACTACTTCCTTTGCCATATTGATCTCATACTCGCCTGTATTGTAATCCATATTTACGACAATATTGTCGCTCTTTCCAAAATGATGCTTACAAGCCTGAACAAGTGACTCCTCGATTGCCTTTAAGACAACTTCCTTTCTGATATTCTTCTCTTTTTCAAGGACATTTAATGCTTCCATCAATTCCGTATTCATTATGTTCTCTTTCCTTTCTCTATTTCCTTATCCACTCTTCACAAAGCAATGCAATATGAGTGAATCGTTACCTTGCTTTTAGAAATCTAGCGCCAGACGAATCAACGCAATGTTGCTTCTTTCAAGCACTAGTGTTTTTTCATCCTCCAGCATAAGGGTAACGGTTGTCTTGTCGTATGCGTTAAGCAGCCCGGTATATTCCTTACAGCCTTCTACTGCACGAAACAGTCGAACTTCAACTTCTTCACCAATGCTTCTTGCAAAATCCTTATCCTTCTTTAATGGTCTTCCAAGACCCGGAGAGCTTACCTCTAAAATATAGCTTTCTTCAATACAGTCATCTGTATCTAAAATAGGATCTGCCTCACGGCTTACCACCTCACAGTCATCTACTGCGATACCGCCCTCTTTGTCAATGTAGACACGCAGATACCAGCTTCCTGCCTCTTTAACATACTCCACATCAACCAGCTCAAATCCATGCTTCTGTGTGATCGGCAAAAACAGATTTTCTGCATATGCTTCAATCTCTTCTTTTCTTCTCATACTCCTGCCCTTTCCCGCCGCAAGCCTAATTCTTGCCGTTTGCTGCAGCGTATCTGCCTGTTTTGCAACTACTCTCTGAATAGTTATATTTTCTTGTGGGTATTTACATAGAAAGAGTGGACTCGCAAGCCCACTCTTTACCATAAAAACCTATATAACCTTTATAACATATATTTTCCTAAAGGTCAAGTGTTTTTTAGTCTCCAATAATGTTTACAACACGAACAGGTTCAGTACTGTAATTGTATTTACTGATAGTTACCTGACCAAGAGACAAAGCTGCATGAAGAATTTTGCCGTCTCCAAGATACATAACAACGTGATCAATTGTTCCTGTTGCATCAGCATAAAACAAAAGATCGCCTGGCTTTGCTTCGTTAAGTGTAATCTGTGTGCCTCTTGTTGCCTGCTCACGCGATGTTCTCGGAAGAGAAAAACCTGCACTCGCATAACACTGCTGTACGAAGCTTGAACAGTCAATTCCTCCTGTCAGACTCGTTCCTCCATACACATATGGTGTTCCAATATACTGCTCACCAAATGTTAAGATCTGCTGACGTGTCGGAGAACAATCTGAAATGCTGCTCCACGGAATTGCCTCAACAAGATAAAAGCCTGTCTTTACATAGTCATCATTTATATAACCATATGTACTGTTAAATGCAATTTTCAGCCAGTCTCCGTCTTTTTCTTCCACTATCTGCTTTTCGTTTGCATTAAGTGTCGTCCAAACCTCATACTCAAGACCAGGACCGCTTCTGACATTTAGTTTTTCCGTTGTCACCTCAACCATCTGCATACAGTGCTCAAGTGCAACTTCCTTTGCCTCTTCACCTGTCACACAATTTTCAGACCAAATATAGCCATCAATACCGCCAGAGCTTATGTGCCACCAGCCGTTTCCCATATCCTCAACAAGCTCACCACCGGAATACTTTGTCAGCTTTCCGATAATAGTACCGTCTGTTGTTGGCTGATTTCTTACATTTAGATACGTATTGACTTTTGATGCAATAAACATATTCGTATAATGATTCCACACATCCTCGCGCGGATCTTCATGTTTTTTTACTGTTTTTTCTGCCTCAGAAGCCTTTGTGGCATCCTCTGTTTTTTCCTCTAAAGATGTCTCTTCGCTTTCTGCAACTTCCTTTTTGCTCTCGCTCTCAATAGTCTGCTTCAAATTTTGCTCTGCAAGTGTCTGCTGTTCATTTTGTTCAATTGCATCCTTTGTTTCCTCAGCCGAAGATAAGGAAGGCTTTTTGCCTTCAAAGATGCCAAATCCATTTGTCACATGAAAAGCAGCCGCTGCCACTGCAATAAGTGCCCAAATCACTACAATAACTAACACAATTTTTGTCATACGCTTGTTGCGGCGACGACGTTTTATTTCTTTTTCCTTGCGTCTTCGAAATTCTGCCATCCGAGGGGTTTCCTCATACTCTGGTCTTTTGTGCTCCATGAATCTCACCTTTCTGATGCTGCCCTGCAATACATAACCATCTGCTGCTTACTTTACCTGTTCAGGCTTGGCATCTCTTTTCTTCTTTGTAAGCTTGCTTAGTTCAATTTTTCTTCCCTGAACTTCTGCAAAAACTTTTTCTTTTGCATCAAAGGAATCAGCAAATACAACCTCTTCCCCCTCTTCTAGTTTCAATGCTCTTGTACCTGCTGCAGTTTTTTTCTGAAGCGGAACCTCTTCTGTTGAAAATTTAATTGCATGCTTTTTATTTGTCACAACTGCGACAAGCTCTTTTGAAGCATCTAAAATCGCAACAAGCGCATCGCCTTCTCCAAGCTTCGCCGCTGCGATCATTTTCTTTATGCTGATCAGCTCTGCTCCCAATGTCTTTCTAACCAAACCATTCTTTGTCACAAAAAGGAGTGTCTTTTCCTTCATGTCCTCATCGCTAAATACTGTTAGAATTGTTTCATCAGCACTGCTGTAGTTACACAAATTGTCAATCGGCGCACCCTTATCCTTGACCTTTCCAAGCGGAATTGCATCAGCCTTCAAATAATGAAGAATACCTTCCTTTGTGAATACAGCAAGACGTGAGTTTGTCTTGCATGGCACAAAACGCACATTTTCGCTGCGAAGCTGTTCCTCATTTTTATCAAACAGCGCCTTATCTACAAGCTTTACATAGCCAAAACGGTTCATAACAAATACGACATCTGACACTACAGCCGGCTCTTCTTCAAATACAGCAAGAGATGCATTTGTAACTTTTGTGCGTCTTGGCACCTGATAATGTTCACGTATGCTGTCTAATTCCTTTTCGATTGTCTGATACATAGCCTTTTTGCTGCCTAAAATGCGCTCATATGAAGCAATCTTTGCAATCGTCTTTTTATGTTCGTCCAAAAGTGCCTGTAACTCAAGTCCAATTAGTTTGGATAAGCGAAGCTCCAAGATAGCAGTTGCCTGTGCCTCTGTAAACAAAAGCTTTGCAGCCTGTCTGCGTGATTTTTCAGTGCGGAAATTGATACCCTCTGTGATTCCTTCTGACAGACATGCCTTTGCCATCTTTAAAGTCTTACTTCCGCGGATAATTTCAATAATCAAATCTATCACATCAACTGCACGAATAAGACCTTCCTGAATTTCTCGCTTGTTTTTCTCTTTCTCAAGAAGACTTGTATATTTTCTTGTGTTAATATCAACAAGAAACTGAATGTGGTGTGTCAGAACTTCCTTTAAGCCAAGAACCTCTGGTCTTCCATCTACAATAGCAAGCATATTGACACCAAATGTGTCCTCTAACTTTGTTTTCTTATAAAGACCGGCAAGTATACGCTCTGCATCAGCACCCTTTTTCAGCTCGATCTCAATGCGAATACCTTCTTTTGAGGACTGATTTGAAATGTCCACGATATCCGGAAGCTTTCTCGACTCTGCAAGTGTTGCCACATCGCTAAGGAATTTTCCAATATTGGCACCGACCATTGTATAAGGAATCTCCGTAATTACAATTTTGTCACGGTCGCTCTTTCTTTTTCCGCGCACAATCTCTGCCTTGCCGCGTATTCTTATTTTTCCTCGTCCTGTCTCATAAATAGAAAGCAGCTCGTCCTTGTTTGTCACAATACCGCCAGTCGGAAAATCAGGTCCCTCAATAATATCTAACAAATCTGCCGTAGTCGCATTAGGAAATTCCATCAGCAACTTTTCTGCATTTATGATCTCTCCTAAATTATGCGGCGGTGTACTTGTCGTCATACCAACTGCAATACCTTCGGAACCGTTAATTAAAAAGTTCGGAACACGAACAGGAAGAACAGATGGCTCTTTTTCTGTCTCATCAAAGTTTGGAACAAAATCCACAATATTCTTATCCAGATCTGCCAGATACACTTCCTGTGTAAACTTCTTTAAGCGTGCCTCTGTGTAACGCATTGCCGCAGCACCGTCGCCCTCTATGGAACCAAAATTTCCATGTCCGTCAACAAGTGCCATTCCCTTCTTGAAATCCTGAGAAAGTACAACAAGTGCATCATAGATGGAGGAATCACCGTGAGGATGATATTTACCCATCGCATCACCGACAATACGGGCCGATTTACGGTGCGGCTTATCATAATTGAGTCCGAGCTGGTCCATGGCATACAGCACACGCCTCTGAACCGGTTTAAGACCATCCCTGACATCCGGTACTGCTCTGGATGTTATTACACTCATGGAGTAGTCTATATATGATTTCTGCATTACATCAGAATATTCTGTTTTAAGTATCGTCTCTGCCATATATCCCTCCTATATATCAAGTTCCGCATCATGTGCATGTGCATGTATGAAATCACGTCTCGGCGGAACTTCTGTTCCCATAAGCATCGATGTCACATGGGATGCCATCTTTGCATCTTCTATCTCGACCTGTTTTAAAATCCTGGTCTCCGGATTGAGTGTGGTCTCCCAAAGCTGGTCATCATCCATCTCTCCGAGTCCTTTATATCTCTGAAGCGTGAATGATGTT
>ERZ827150.5503-NODE-5503-length-10137-cov-3.486511_pt1 | contig 10137 bp, 8 predicted proteins | sample MGYA00519779_ERZ827150 | MGnify/ENA primary metagenome ERZ827150 (study PRJEB31778, sample SAMEA3449267) | human gut metagenome | biome: human gut; feature: human-associated habitat; material: faeces | place: United Kingdom | collected 2010/2012 ...
CTTTACAGGCCGAAAATCCCCGTCGTCTATAACTGCGGCGGATACGAAAAGGTAGAAACGCTGAAAATGCTTGACGGGCTGATTGACATTTATCTGCCCGATTTCAAATATATGTCGGCAGATCTGGCGGCAAGATACAGTCACGCACCGGACTATCCGGAGGTGGCGAAGCGGGCACTGGCGGAGATGGTACGACAGGTTGGAGGCGATCAGACGACATTTGACGAGGATGGCATCATGAAGCGTGGTGTTATTGTCCGTCATCTGGAGCTGCCGGGATGTATCGAGGATTCCAAGGCGGTCGTCCGTTACTTATATAAAACATATGGAAATAATATTTACATCAGCATTATGAACCAGTACACTCCGATGGAGGGTATCGGTGAGAAGTTCCCGGAACTGAACCGCAAACTGACAGAGCGGGAATATGATGAACTGGTTGATTATGCGATCTCGATCGGTGTAGAAAATGGTTTCATCCAGGAAGGAGAAACGGCATCAGAGAGTTTTATACCTCCATTTACAAATGAAGGGATATAGAGAAAGCGGGCCTTTTATAAGCCCGCTTTTATGATGTCGTTTTCATCGGAAAAAGTAATACAGTTGTATAAGAATAATACCTGATCGTAGTCTTCGACATTTACCAGATTGCTGATCGATTGATTCGTGTATCGCAGATCGATCATGGTTACGGTATCGTAGTTATTGATCAGAAACTGCATCATTGAATTCGCATAGCTGTCCTTGATCACAAGGATGGAACGCTTTCCGGAATCCGAAGTATTTGAAGCATTTTCCGCATCGGATGCTTTGTTGCGGCTGATCGTTGCAACTGCAACATTCTGTCCGGTATAGGATGCGTATTTGTCTTTGACATTCAGATAGTCGCGAAAGAAAATGGAGTCATGAGAATCTTCTTTGTCAAATCCATTCGATGTCGTCATGGATGGTGTTACACTATTATCTGCCAGAGTGTAGAAATCAATCTCATCTTTTGTAACAGACTGATCCAAGGTCTTTGAGAACAGGGTTCCCTGAAATTCTGTACTGGCGGTTTCCTTTGTAAAATCTTTCAGTTCATAAGGAGTATATCCAAGCTCTGCTCCGGCAGACTGATATGCATAGTAAGCACCAAGGGATGTCCAGTGGTGGTCGGTACGATAATAGATATACTCGCTATCATGTTCTTTTAATGTATTATATATATTGATCGGTGTCACGCCGGACAGCTCGCGATAACAGGATTCGATCATGTCTTTTTCGTCAACTGATACATTCATAACAGCTGCAGGCAGCAGGGAGTCTCCATAGATACCGACAGAGGTTGGACACAGCATGAAGTAGGTTGGAACCTCCGGATGCTTTGCAGCGAAGCTGTTAATAACAGCAAGATTTGTATGGATCTTATCAGCATTGTACGCGGCACCGATATCATCATAATCTGAAAGCACCTGCATCATCTGATCATCCTTTGTATATACAGTTGAAATCTCTGTTTTTCCCATCAATCGTTCAGAATCATTCATGGCTGAGATCCACTGTTCCCTGCCATAGAACCGGTCAGAGAACCAGGAATCAAAACCGTTCATAAATGTCTCGTCCTTGATGGAGGAAAGACTGACGGTTGGAAATTCCGACAGATAACGATTTTCATTTTCGGAAAAAGGCGCTTTCTCTTTTGGCAGCTTAACAAGTGTCAAAATGGGAAGAGCGATGATGATACATGCAAATATGATAATTCCGATTTTTTTATGCATAAGGGCTCACCTCACAAAATTCTATAAATAGGCGTTTGCAAAACGCCATGCCAATCTCGCCTGACGGCTCGAAAAGGCTATCGCCATGCCAATCTCGCCTGACGGCTCGATTTACGGCATTCGCCGTATAGCATCCGAACCTCATATAGATGATTGTGAGCAAGCTCCCAACATCTATATGGGTTGCAGATGCTGCATGGCTCATTTTTTAAAAGTTGAAATACAAAAATGGGTTATAGCTTGCGTTGACAAGGTAGGCGGTGGAAAGCAGCATCAGAATCGCCATCAAAATGACGCTTCCGTAATTGCCGACAGCCGGAACTTTGTCTGCGAGCTTAGTAGCCAGCTTCTTTGGCAGATCCGTAGAACCGATGATCGCAATGATGAATAACAATCCGAAGTTCACAAGGATATATATGGTATAACTGTCGTAGAAGCTACTGCCAAAGCGGAACATCCGTCCCATATAGGAGAAGGCCTGTGCGATTGTTGATGTATCAAAGAGTACCCATCCAAGCATGACGAGGACGATCGCATAAACACGTTTTATAATAGAAGGAATCTTTGTAAAGATATCCTGCTTTCCTGCTTTTGTCAGAGCAGTTGTAACCAGCTTTTCTATAATGATCAGAACACCGTACAGAGAACCCCACAGAATGAAGTTCCAGCTTGCACCATGCCAGACACCGGTTAAGAACCAGACAACTGCGGTGTTGAATATCGTACGGGCAAGTCCCTTGCGACTTCCGCCGAGAGGAAAATATACATAGCTCTTGAACCAGCCGGAGAGGGTCATATGCCATCTGCGCCAGAATTCACTGATACTCTTCGACATATACGGATAATTGAAATTTTCCGGGAAATGGAAACCGAGCATCTTACCCAGACCGATTGCCATATCAGAATACCCGGAAAAATCAAAATAGATCTGTAAGGTATAAGCGGCAATACCAAGCCATGCGGTTGCAACCGGAAGCGCGGATAAGTCCATAGCTTTGACATTTGTCCAGACAACACCGATATTATTTGCGATCAGAACCTTCTTGCTAAGACCGACCGCAAAGCGGAGAACACCTTCCCAGATCAGGTCGATGTCGATCACACGTTCATTCAGCTCGGCAGCCACATCTTCATAACGAACGATCGGACCTGCTACGATCTGTGGGAACAACGTGACAAAGGCTGCAAAGGTGATCGGATTCTTCTGAACAGAGATGTTCTTCCGGTACAGGTCGATCGTATACGACATGGACTGGAAGGTAAAGAAGCTGATACCGATCGGAAGCAGAGAGGTCGGTGAACCATAGTGCGTTCCGAATATGTTATTAATATTTTCTATGATGAAATTGCTATATTTGAAAAAGCCAAGTAAGGACAGATTCATGACCATCGATATGATCAGTGCAACCTTTCGAAGTGCCTGACGGTCGCCTGCCTTATAAATGACCAGACCTGCAAAATAATCGATCATTGTCGATGCGATCAGTACAAATACATAGATTGGTTCGCCCCATGCGTAGAAGAACAGACCGCTGATCAGGATGAACAGGTTCCGTAACTGCTTCGGGACAATATAATAGATAACCAGTGTAACCGGTAAAAAAATATATAAAAATGTCAAACTGGAAAAAACCATGTGATACCCCAACTAACTTCATTATTATGTCGACTTCTGTCGCCGTAACAATTATAAAGTTAACGTATGGTAGTGTCAATCGGATTAAATATTAAATATTTGTGAGAAACCGGCTAAGAAACGGGAAAATATATAGATTGTGTACATAGTTACAATATCGGCAGGCATATACAGATATACAGCAGTATTAAGACTACAAATATAGGATTTTAAGGAGATGAGAAAAATCAGTCCATGTGAAACTATACAATCTATATAAAAGAACTGCCTTACTAAGACATTAGCGAGGATTTCGTAATGAGATGCATATACGAGCAAATGTGGGTGCCTGTTTGAGCCTGAAAGGCGAGTTGGCACAGGAACATTTGCGAATCACGTATATGCAGATCATAGAAACCACAGCGAGTCTAAGTAAGGCAGTTCTTTTATATAGTTACATGGTTTTACATGGGTGTCCTTCTATCGGATAGCGTCCTTCATGCTTGCGACATAGTCTTTGATGTAAGGAACGCAGTCCCTGCCATATTTGGCGCAGAGCTTGACGATGGCAGAGCCGACGATCACACCGTCAGCATGAGCAGCCATTTCCTTTGCTTGCTCCGGTGTAGAGATTCCGAAGCCGATCGCACACGGAGTATCCGTTGCGGCTTTGACCAGCTTGGTCATAGCACCGATATCGGTCGTGATCTTGCTTCTTGTTCCGGTAACGCCGAGAGAAGAAACACAGTAGATAAATCCATTTGCTTCCTTTGCGATCATGCTGATACGGTCGTGAGAGGTTGGTGCGATCATGGATACCAGATCCAGATCATACTTCTTACAGATACCGTCGAACTCATCCTTTTCCTCATAAGGGATATCCGGCAGGATCAGTCCATCAATGCCGATCTCCTTACAAATGCTGATAAATTTTTCAGAGCCGTAAGAGAAGACAACATTTGCATAAGTCATAAATACCATAGGAATGGTAACTGTCTTACGGAGCTTTCTTACAAGGTCAAATACATCATTTGTCGTAACATGGTTTGCGAGTGCGCGGATATTTGCACCCTGGATAACAGGGCCTTCTGCGGTTGGATCTGAGAATGGGATACCAAGTTCGATCAGGTCTGCACCTGCTTCTACCATGGCATATACGATCTGTTCTGTTGTTTCAAGATCAGGGTCACCACATGTAACAAATGGGATGAACGCCTTTCCGTTTTTGAATGCATTTTTAATATTACTCATAGAGATCCTCCCCTCTGTATCTGGCGATGGCGGCAACGTCTTTATCGCCTCGTCCTGAAATGTTAATAACCATGATCTGGTCTTTGTCCATCTGTGGTGCAAGCTTCATTGCATAGGCAACTGCATGAGCACTCTCGATCGCAGGGATAACACCCTCGATCTTGGACAGATATTCAAATGCATCAACAGCTTCATCATCTGTAACAGCGACATATTCTGCTCTGCCGATGTCATGCAGGTATGCATGTTCCGGTCCGATTCCCGGATAGTCAAGACCTGCGGAAATAGAATAAACCGGTGCGATCTGTCCAAATTCATCCTGACAGAAGTAGGACTTCATACCATGGAAGATACCAAGTCTTCCGGTATTGATCGTTGCAGCTGTCTCAAATGTATCAATTCCACGTCCGGCCGCTTCACATCCGATCAGGCGAACGCTCTTATCCGGAATAAAGTTATAGAATGCGCCGATCGCATTGGAACCGCCGCCGACACAGGCGAGAACGGCATCCGGTAGTCTGCCTTCCTTCTCCATAAGCTGTTCCTTGATCTCCTTGCTGATAACAGCCTGAAAATCACGAACCATCTCAGGGAAAGGATAAGGTCCCATAACAGAACCCAGAACATAATGAGTATCATCGATTCTGGAAGTCCATTCACGGAAGGTTTCGGAAACGGCATCCTTTAATGTACCTGTACCGGTTTCTACCGGGTGAACCTTTGCTCCTAATAATTTCATACGGTAGACATTTAAAGCCTGACGGATGGTGTCTTCCTTGCCCATGAAGATTTCACATTCCATACCCATCATGGCAGCAACTGTAGCAGTTGCAACACCGTGCTGACCGGCTCCTGTCTCGGCGATAACTCTTGTCTTACCCATTCGTTTTGCAAGGAGCATCTGACCGATAACATTGTTGATCTTATGTGCTCCGGTATGGTTTAAGTCCTCGCGCTTCAGGTAGATCTTTGCACCGCCGAGATCCTCTGTCATTCTCTTGGCATAGTACAGACGGCTAGGTCTGCCGGCGTATTCATTTAACAGTTCTGTCAGCTCCCGGTTGAATTCCGGGTCATCTTTGTATTTCTTATATGCTTCTTCAAGCTCAAGCATGGCGTTCATCAGTGTTTCCGGTATGTACTGTCCGCCATGGATTCCAAAACGTCCTTTTGACATATATGTTTCCTCCTGTATGTGTTGTTTCTATATTATAAAATATCATTAATGCTTTCAAATAAAGTTCGTTGTTCCTGCAGAAACAGGATCCGGTTCTATCCTATAGCTTCACCCCGTAACCATGCAAATGCGGCTTTCTTATCAGGGCTTCGCATAAAGGTTTCTCCGATCAATACTGCATCTGTGCCATTTCCCTTTAAACGGTCGATGTCCTCCGGTGTGCGGATGCCGCTTTCGGATACATAGACGACCGGTTTTCCGTTTATCGAATCCGGGATCAACGTCCGAAGTCTTACACTGTTCATGATGTCAACGATGAAGGTTTTCAGATCACGGTTATTCACACCGATGATATCTGCACCGATCGCGATCGCACGTCTGACTTCCTCTTCATCGTGTGCTTCTACCAGAACGGACAGGCCAAGACTTGTTGCAAGCTCGTAATAGCTTTTGAGCTGTTCGTCGGTAAGGATCGCACAGATCAGAAGGATCGCAGAGGCACCGATCACTTTTGCCTCGTAGATCATATAAGGATCGACGGTGAAATCCTTCCGCAGGATCGGAGTGGATACTGCTTCATGGATCGCTGTCAGATATTCGTTGCTTCCCTGAAAATAAAATGGTTCGGTCAGCACGGATATGGCGGATGCACCGGCGGCTTCATATTCTTTCGCAATCTCGATATATGGGAAATCCGGTGCGATCAGTCCTTTGGAAGGAGAAGCCTTTTTTACTTCGCAGATAAAGGATATTCCCGGCTTTGCCAGATTGTCACGGAAAGGAAAAACGGTATAAGGTTTTGTTCCGTTCTCTGTTTCCTTTTCTACGATTGCAAGAGCTTTTGCCTTCATTTCTTCAAATGAGATCTGCTCTTTGCATCTGGCAATCCGTTCTTTTGTTTTTGCTGCTATTTCATCTAAGATCATATATATTCCTCCATAGCGGTCCGGAGATTAAAGGTTCCGGGTCGGTTATGTGTTTTGCTTTTACAAATAATTAAGCGTTTGTTGCTGCTATAAAGTCTTCCAGCTTCTTCAGACCGCTGCCATTTGCCAGAATATCGGCTGCAAGGGCGAAGCCTTCTTCAAGTGAGATCCGGTTTGTGATATGCAAAGCCGCACCGGCATTTAAGATAACGGCTGTACGCTTGCCATCTGTGATCTTGCCGGATAAGATATCCTTTGTGATCTGTGCATTTTCTTCCGGTGTACCACCGACCAGTTCGGCTTTGTCACAGAGGGTGAAGCCGTATGCGGTTGGGTCTAAGGTATAGGTGTTAAATGTGCCATCGTTGAATTCACATACAGTTGTTGTTGTAACCGCTGAGATTTCATCCAGACCGTCGTTTCCATGAACGACCATACCACGTTTTACACCGAGGTTGCTGAGTACTTTTGCAAGCGAATCAACGAGGGAGGCATCATAGACACCGAGTAACTGAAGATTTGCTTTTGCTGGATTTGCAAGAGGTCCTAAGATATTGAATACTGTAGGAATCTTGATCTCTTTTCTTGGAGCACCGACAAATCGCATTGCTGTGTGATATTTCTGTGCAAATAAGAAGCAGGTACCAAGATCCTTCAGACAGGCTTCGCTGACTTTACAGTCTGCTGCGATGTTGACGCCAAGGGCTTCCAGGCAGTCGGCTGTTCCGCATTTGCTGGATGCTGCACGGTTGCCATGCTTTGCCACCTTACCACCGCCTGCGGCTGTTACTAATGAGGAAACAGTTGAGATGTTAAAGGTTCCTGCGCAGTCTCCACCGGTTCCTACGATGTCGATCTCCTCATCGACACCCGGTGTAAATTCACCACAGTGTTTTCTCATGATCTCAGCAAATGCTGTGATCTCATCGATCGTTTCACCTTTAATATGAAGTGCTGTTAAGAAGCTTCCGATCTGTGCCTGTGTTGCTTCTCCACTCATAATTTCATCCATAACGGCCGCAGCCATATCCTTATCAAGATCCTTACCATTAACAACTGCTGCGATTGCTTCTATAATCATATTCATTTCCTCCTTTAATGTATGTTCTAATAAACATTTGCGAATCCTATAAAGTATATTCATGATTAAACATTCTGACTTGCCAAAACAGTGGCATTTGAGACCGCCGGTACTCACATTTCGTACTTAGTGAGTGCTTGCACGAGCTTAGAACGAAAGCGCACCCCTGTGGTGTGATGGTGCATTAGCAGCATCTTAGTACCGCTGCAGGGGTAACTGAGACCTTAGCGAGGCTTAAGCCGAGGTTAGTTCGAAGTTACACAGAGTGGAAACGAGCGGAAGCGTTCCCTGGTTGGTAATGGCAAAAATGTTTAATCTAAGTAGTGTATTGCAACCTGCAAATGTCTGGTTATGCCTCTAAAAAGTTTCGTAAGATGATCGTTCCTTTTGGTGTCAGAATCGACTCCGGATGGAACTGGACACCATATATTTCATAATCTTTGTGTTTGACTGCCATGATCTCATCATCATCGGTTCTGGCGATAACGGTAAGAACATCCGGGAAGTTTTCTTCGGAAGCGGCAAGGGAATGATATCTGGCAACCTCGATCCTTTTTTGAAGTCCCTTGAACAGTTTGCAGTTGATGTCGACATTTGCAACGGACATTTTGCCATGCATCAGCTTTTTGGCGTATGTGATCGTTGCACCGTAGGTTTCACAGATTGCCTGATGTCCGAGACAGACACCAAGGATCGGAACCTTGCCGGCAAAATAGGAGATGGCTTCTTCGCAGATACCTGCATCGGAAGGCCTTCCGGGACCCGGTGAAATGATGATCTTATCCGGATTCATTGCTTCAATCTCCTGACAGGTATATTCGTCATTTCGTATCACCTTGATGTCAGGATTGATCTTTCCTACAAGCTGATACAGATTGTAGGAAAAGCTGTCATAATTATCGATCAGTAATATCATGCTTCGTCACCTCGTATCTTCTGAGAATTAATCAATGCATCCGTTACGGCTTTTGCTTTGTTGATGCATTCCTGGAATTCGTTTGCCGGTACACTGTCGGCTACAATGCCGGCACCGGAACGGACAAATACTTTATGCCCCTTGCGGTATGCGATTCGGATCGCGATGCAGGTATCCAGATTTCCTGAAAAATCGATATAACCGATCGCGCCGCCGTAAATACCTCGTTTGTTATTTTCAAGCTCGTTGATGATCTCACATGCCCGGATCTTCGGTGCACCGGATAAGGTTCCGGCCGGAAGAACCGCATCGACAGCGGAGATCGCATCCAGATCCTCACGGAGTGTTCCGCGTACGGTAGAGCCGATATGCATAACGTGTGAATAACGCTGGATGGACATATATCGTTCGACTTCGACCGTTCCAAACTGACTGACCTTTCCGAGATCATTTCTTCCGAGATCCACTAACATATTGTGTTCTGCAAGTTCCTTTTCATCTGCCATCAGGCTCTTTTCCAGTTCCAGATCTTCGACCTTTGTCTTTCCTCTTGGTCTTGTGCCTGCCAGAGGAAATGTATGGAGAACGCCATCCTCTACCTTGACCAGAGTTTCAGGGGAAGCCCCGGCAACCTCGATCGTGTCACCGTCAAAGTAGAACATGTAAGGAGATGGGTTTGTGCTTCGGAGCAGCCGGTAGGTATCGAACAGGCTTCCTTCCATTTCGGCTTCCAGTCGGTTGGAAAGCACGACCTGGAAAATATCTCCTTCATATATATAGTGCTTTGCCTTTTCTACCATCCGGCAGTAGGCTTCTTTGTCAAATAATGGTTTGAATTCTGTCTTAAGAACGGGAGCAGGAATATCGGCTTCTGCGCCATGGAGAATGAGTTCTTTCATTTCTTTGATATCTTGTAAGGCTTTCTGATATCCTTCTTCGATATTTGCTGTGCCGGCATTGGCGATCAGGATCAGCTTGGATCTTACATTGTCAAATGCGATCACCTTGTCAAATAACATCAGGTCGACATCCTGAAATCCTTCCTCGTCCTTTGCATCAAGCACCAGCTTCTTTTCACTGTATTTCAGATAGTCATAAGAGAAATATCCAACCAGTCCGCCGGTGAAGGTAGGGAAGCCTTCGATCTTCGGACTCTTATAATCTTTTAAAACCTCACGGATAAAGATTTCCGGATGGATGCCGGAGGTCTCTTTGATGACTGCTCCGTTCTCATCCTTTAATGTCAGTGTTCCGTTCATACAGGTGATATCCAGTTTTGGACTGTATCCAAGGAAAGTGTATCTTCCCCAGAGCTCCTGATTCTCCACGCTTTCCAGAATGTAGCAATGCTCATTTTCCGCTTTCAGTTTCTTCAACAGATTGATCGGAGTGATGATATCAGAGAGCATCTCAT
>ERZ827150.5508-NODE-5508-length-10129-cov-8.005857_pt1 | contig 10129 bp, 9 predicted proteins | sample MGYA00519779_ERZ827150 | MGnify/ENA primary metagenome ERZ827150 (study PRJEB31778, sample SAMEA3449267) | human gut metagenome | biome: human gut; feature: human-associated habitat; material: faeces | place: United Kingdom | collected 2010/2012 ...
GATCAAATCGCCGCTGTCATACCGGTCCAGACCGCCGATAATGTTCAGCAGGGTAGTTTTGCCGGAGCCGCTGGGGCCGAGGATGGCGACGAATTCGTTATCACGCAGGTTCAGGCTGACATTGTTCAGCGCATTTTGCACGAGATCGCCGGTCTTGTACTGTTTGCAGATCTGTTTGATTTGTAGCATGTGTGTGCCTTTCTGGGGAAAAGGTTCCGGCCGGGGCCGGAGAGGTGAGGAACGGACAGCTGTGCCGCTGCGGGCCAAAAGGCGCGCAGACTACACAGAAGAATCGAGATGATTTTAGCAAATCTATATGAAAAAACTGTGTATGGAAAAGAAAGTGTTTCCGGAAGCGGAAGCAGAAATTCTCTGTTCTGGCCGGGTCAGAGAGGAAAATTTTCCCAACCCGGCGGCAGGGGTTGCAATCCTGCGGCGTTCGTGTTATTGTAAGGGTACTGAAAAAAGCCGTGCAAACCATCCGGAACGATGAAAATACGGTGCGGCACAGGCAGCATGATTTGTAAAAACGTCGGAAAGCAAAACAACACGACGCAAAATCGAACAGAAAAACAGTCTGACACTTTTAGACACTTTTTCAGGGTTGAATGGTTCCTTCCTGCTCCATACAATAAAAAAGGAAAAACAAGGAAATGCACTAAAAACGTCGCAATGCCTTGTAGCAAGGAGGAATTTCTATGGAACGTACGTTTTCACCCATGGTCCGGCACTTTTCTGCCATCGCCGGGTTGCAGCAGGCATATACGCTGGTTTACTCCCTTGACCCGGACGGCGAAACCGGCTGTCGCCTGACGCTTTGCCGTACCGGCAGCAGCCAGCGCATGGACAGCAAGTATATGGCCGTTGCACCGGAGCTTGGCTACCGTGTTTTGCAATATCTGTGTGAGAATGGCGTTCAGCCGGAGATCTGGCAAGACGTGGTGGCGGAGCTGGATGCGGCACAGCAGACCGAACAGGAAGGCGGCGCGTGGCGTGGACAATGAGCGGACGGCAGATGTGCTGCAGGTCGCCCTTGCAAGCTATGACCGCAAGGAGCTTCGGGTACAGAAAAACTATCTGGAAGAACAGAACCCAGTGCTGGCCTGTACCTGCTTTCTGAACGGACACAAACTGCTGCAGGAGCTGCAGCAGGGCCACAATTTTGACATCGTGGTGCTGTGCAGCCAGATGGAGGATATGAGCAGCATCGAGTTCATGATGGAACTGCGCAAGCTGGAGCACAAGCCGCTGCTGATGCTGTTCGACGAGGGCCGGCGCAAGAACAGCTCGGCACTGCGCATGGAGGACTCCGGCAGCTGTTGCTGCGTGGAACGCATGGAGCTCAAGAACCTGCTGCGGGAGCTGTACCGGATGCCGGGCCAGCAGTGGCAGCGCACCGAGCAGCAGTGCCAGCAGCTGTACCACAGCTGGGGCATCCGCATCCCGGACATCAATTGCAGCTATCTGACCAGTGCGGTGGGCGTGGTCTACGGCACCTCGCAGAAGTTGGCCATCCGCAAGGAGATCCTGCAGGCGGTCAGTGAGCAGTACGGTGTTTCGGTCTCGGCCGTGGACAGCGGCATCCGGCGCATGATCGACCAGCTGGAAGCAAAACCGGCCGAGGGCTGGACGCAGTTCAAGGCTGAAAGCGGCTTTGAAGCGGAAAAGCCCACTACGGGCAAGCTGATCTATGCAGTCAAACGGTATCTCATCCAGCAGAAGAGCAGGGAATAACGCACACAGTCTTGGAGGCGGTAGCAATGGAGCAGGCACAGCAGAATACAGCGCAGGAGCTGACGGCGCAGGCCATCCCGCAGCAGGCGGTGGAGGATGCCTGCTTCCATTCGCTGGGGCTGATCGGGCGCAACTGCGAGTATCTGGAGCAGCATCTGGCCCGCGTGGGGGCAGACGCCCAGTCCCTGCAGGCAGTCAGCGACATCAGCGCGGCCACGGCCAAGCTGGAACGGACCATCAACGAACTGCTGTCTGCGCTGGAATTTCTGCGTGCCGGGCAGCCGCCTAAGCTTTACCCGCTGGATCTGTGCGAGCTGCTGCAGCAGGTGGCGGCCCAGGCCGACATGGTGCGTGCGCAGCTGGGAGTCACCCTGGAGCTGGACTACGGCGGCTGGACGACCTGCCGTGTGCTGGCTGACCGGGATGATGTGGAGCTGCTGTGTCTGCATCTGCTGTCCAACGCCCTGCGTGCCTGCCGCGAGGGCGGCACGGTGAGGATCCTGCTGCGCCGCAGCGAGACCATGTGGCAGCTGACTGTGCGGGACAATGGCTGCGGTCTGCCGGAGGGCGGCCAGGAAGCCTGGCTGGAAAACCGGCGCAGCTTTCTGGGCGGGGCTCAGCTGGGACTGCTGCTTTGCCGCGAGTGCTGCCGCCGCATGGGCTGGGGGCTGAGCGTGGAGTGTGCCCCGGAAAAGGGCACCCAGGCCGTGGTCACGGTGCCGCTGTACACGGACGATGGGCGGGCACCGGAGGTGGAGCTGCATGCCGGAGCCGACCTTGCGTCCGAGCAGCATCAGTACCAGCTGCGCGCCATGCTGGTGCGGGAGCTGCGCACCATGCCCGAGCGCGGCGACCCGGACGAATAAACCGAACAAAACCAAAAACCCGGAACTTCCTGTCCGACAGGAAGTTCCGGGTTTTGTTGTTTGTCTAGAGTTCCGGCACAGAGGCTCAGTAGTGCAGACGGTCGGCGGTCAGGGCTTCCAGAACCGGCAGCATGGCAGCAGCCTCGGCCTTAGCGGCAGGCAGATCCATGTCGCGGTAGTTGCCGCACTCCACTTCGCTGGCACCGGGCACGGCACCCTCAAAGGCGGCCATAAAGCGGAAGGACTCCACGGTCAGCTCCAAAGCCTGCGCAGGGGTCAGGCCGCGGGTCAGCAGGTAAAAGCCGGTGCGGCAGCCCATGGGGCCCACATAGATCACACCATCCTGAAAGGCACTATTGCGTGCGTAGGTGGCAAACAGGTGTTCCAGCGTGTGGGCAGCGGCCGTGGACAAGTAATCGCCCTGGTTGGGCTTCTTCATGCGGATGTCCCAAGTGAGCACGTCGCCGTCCTGACGGCTCAGGTACATGCCCCGGTCCAGCTTGGTATGGTCAACACAGAAGCTCGCAATGCGTTCCATTGTGTCGCCCTCTTTCTCAGGCCTGCAGGCGCTGCACGCTGCCGTGTGCGCAGTCCACAGCGATCATCAGGCCGTCACGGATGTGAGAGGTGGCACCCACGGCACCCACGACGGTGGGCTTGAGCAGAGCCTTGCCGACAATGGCGGCATGGCTGTTCAGGCCGGGCTCCTCCACCACCAGAGCGGCGGCGTCGCGCACATAGTTCAGCATCTCGTTGCTGGTGGAAGGCACCACCAGCACCATGCCGGGCTTGAACTTGGCACGCACCTCGTCCAGGGTGCGGCACACGCAGGCCTTGCCGGTGGCGTTGGACACCTCGGCGTTCTCCGGGCCGACGCCCACACCGGTGGCCAGGCAGTTGCCCACCATGTGGATCTTGATCATGTTGGTGGTGCCGGAAATGCCCACGGGCACGCCGGCGGTCACCACGGCAAGCTCACCGTTGTGCAGGAAGCCGTTTTCCTTGGCCAGAGCGGTGGACATTTCGATCAGCTCGTCGGTGCTGTGCGCCAGAGGCATCATCAGGGAGGTGATGCCCCAGCTCAGGGACAGCTGACGCTGCACCTGCTCCTTCATGACGCAGGCGATGATGGGCTGCTGCGGGCGGTACTTGCTCAGCAGGCGGGCAGTGGTGCCGGACTCGGACACGGTGACGATGGCAGCGGCGTTCACGTCCTTGGCGGTCAGGCAGGCGGCGTGTGCGGTCGCATCGCTCACGCTGATCTTGCCGTTGGTGGCCTCGGTCAGGTACTCCACGCGGGCATGGTTCTCGGTCTCGGTACGCTCGGCGATGGCGGACATGGTCTTAAGGGCCTCCACGGGGTAGGCACCGGCAGCGGTCTCACCGGACAGCATGATGGCAGAGGTGCCGTCGTAGATGGCGTTTGCCACGTCCGAGATCTCGGCGCGGGTGGGGCGGGGGTTCACCATCATGCTGTCCAGCATCTGGGTAGCGGTGACGATGGGCTTGCCGAAGGAGAAGGAACGCTCGATGATGTTCTTCTGGATGCCGGGCAGCTCGGTAAAGTCGATCTCGACGCCCAGGTCGCCGCGGGCCACCATGACGGCGTCGGCGGCAGCCAGGATGCTGTCGATGTTGTTCACACCCTCACGGTTCTCGATCTTAGCGATGATGCGGATGTTGGAGTCGTACTCGTTCAGCAGGTTGCGGATCTCGTACACGTCCTGTGCGGTGCGCACAAAGGAAGCAGCGATGAAATCAAAGCCCTGCTCGATGCCGAAGATGATATCGTCCTTATCGCGCTGGCTCATATACGGCATGGACAGATGCACACCGGGCACGTTGACGCCCTTCTTGTTCTTGATCTTGCCGTTGTTCAGAACAGTGCAGACGATGTCGGTATCGTTCACGGTCTGGATCTGCAGTTTGATCAGGCCGTCATCCAGCATGATGGTGCCGCCGGGGGCCACGTCCTGAGGCAGATCCTTGTAGGTGATGGAGCAGATCTCCTTGGTGCCCTCCACATCGCGGGTGGTCAGGGTGAAGGTCTGGCCGGCTTCCAGCATCTCGGTGCCGTTCTTGAAGTCCTTCAGGCGGATCTCAGGGCCTTTGGTGTCCAGCAGAGCAGCCACGGGCTTGCCCAGCTCCTCGCGCAGGGACTTGAGCAGGTCCAGACGGCCCTTGTGCTCCTCGTGGGAGCCATGGGAGAAGTTGAAGCGGGCAACATTCATGCCGTTGGCGATCAGTTCACGCAGGACGCCATCCTTGTCGGTGGAAGGGCCCAGGGTGCAGATAATTTTCGTTTTTCTCATTCAAAATACCTCCGTCTACGTTCTCACTCTCTCATTTATTTTGCAGCAGGCTGTCTGCTGTCATGCAGAACGGCCCGCGCACACGACCAACAGGGAAAACTCCCCGTGCTGTGGATTGAAATGTACGGTAAAGTGAAAATCCAAAACTTTACCAACTACTATTATAATCGCTTTCTGACAAGAGAGCAAGTGAAATTTCAGGATGAATACAACTTTTTTGCATACCGGGAGGTTTAAACAGATGTTTGACGCAGGGACGCGGTAATTTTGCGGATTTTGCACAGAGAAATCGTTAAAGAAATGGCTAAGATCCTGCCCGTCAGGACAGATGTGCAGCATGGAAAGACAGCCCTTGCAAACGGGCCTGTTTTTGCTTATAATGGTGGCAGGTAAAAGTGTCACTTATCCGGGCTGACCCGGAAGAAATGGAGAAAACCAAGATGGAAAAACGTGTCTTTCTGATCGTGCTCGACAGCTTTGGCATCGGCGCCGAGCCGGATGCCGCCGCTTTTGGCGACGAGGGCACCAACACGCTGGGAGCCATTGCAAAGCATCCCAACTTCAACTGCCCCAACCTGCAAAAGCTGGGCCTGTTCAACATCGACGGTGTGACCGCCGGGGAAAAGACCGCCGCTCCCACCGGTTCCTTTGCCCGCCTGCAGGAGCAGAGCATGGGCAAGGACACCACCATCGGCCACTGGGAGATCGCCGGTGTGGTGAGCCCGAAGCCGCTGCCCACCTTCCCGGAGGGCTTCCCCGCAGAGCTCATCCACGAGTTTGAGGAAAAAACCGGCCACAAGGTGCTCTGCAATAAGCCCTATTCCGGTACCCAGGTGCTGAAGGACTACGGCGAGCAGGCCATGAAGGAAAACGCCCTCATCGTCTACACCAGTGCCGACAGCGTGTTCCAGGTGGCCGCCAACGAAGAGCTGGTGCCGGTGCACGAGCTGTACCGTTACTGCGAGATCGCCCGCGAGATGCTCAAGGGCGAGTATGGCGTGGGCCGCGTCATTGCCCGCCCCTTCCTGGGCCGCACCGCCGATACCTTCTACCGCACCACCAACCGCCACGACCTGAGCCTGAAGCCGCCCCGCGCCACCATGCTGGACCTGCTGAAGAACGCCGGTAAGGACGTCATCGCCGTGGGCAAGATCTTCGATATCTTTGATGGCGAGGGCGTGACCGAGAAGATCAAGACCACCGGCAACACCAACGGCATTGCCTTCACCAAGGCCCTGCAGACCCGCGACTTCGAGGGCCTGGCCTTTGTGAACCTGGTGGACTTTGACATGCTGTACGGCCACCGCCGCGATGTGGCGGGCTACGCGGCTGCCGCCACCGAGTTCGACCGCTTCCTGGCCGACTTCATCCCCGGCATGCGGGAGGGCGACCTGCTGATGGTCACCGCAGACCACGGCTGCGACCCCTCCTACACCAAGACCACCGACCATACCCGCGAGTATGTGCCGTACCTGGTCTGCGGCAAGGGCGTGAAGCCCGGTGTGGACCTGGGCACGAAGCTCTGCTTCGGCACCATTGCCCAGACCATCTGCGAGTATCTGGGCGTGGATGCCTCCAGCCTGGACGGCCACAGCGTGTGGAACGAGATCAAGGCATAAGATCCTGACAACGAAAAAACGAGGCCCCGGAGGTTCTGCCCTCCGGGGCCTCGTTGCGGTTGTGGGAACTCAGGCGGCGTCGTTCTGGGACGATGCATTGTAGATGGCATCCAGAATGGTGGACGCTGCGTTGTACAGCGAGGATGCAGCCTGTTCCACCTCTTCCTGCGAGGGCAGGGAGATAGACGGAGCTTCGGTGCTGCCGTCACTGGTGCCGCTGTCGGCCGGAGTCTCCGGCTCCTGGGGCTGGGTGTCGGCAGGCTGTTCTGCAGGCTGCTCAGCAGGCGTTTCGGCCGGGGTCTCTTCCGGCACGCTCTCGGCGGGCTCCTCCACGATGACGCTTTCCGCCGGTTCTTCCGGAATGGAAGCAGCGGCGTTCGGGTCGGTGGTGGGGGTAAAGACGTCGGTCTTTTCCGGGGTCTGGGTGGTGTCGCTCACAGTGCCCTCACCGCCCAGCACGGTCGCGATCATCTCTTTGGCCTTGCTGACGGAGGCTTCATCCGGCTTCATGACATAGAGCTTCTGGCCCTTGGCGGAATAGCACTGGGTGCTGGTGCCGGACGAGCCGGTAACGGTGTAGCTCTGGATGTCCCAGTTGGCAAAATCGCTCAGCTGCATGCGCACCAGCGCACTGATCTGATCCTGCGAAAAATCGGTGACAAAGCAGTCCGAAGCGGCGTCCATGATCTTGGAAAAGCCCATGAGCAGGGCAGGGGACTTGATCTTATTCAGCATGGCGTCGATGACCTTCATCTGGTTGATGCCGCGCTGGATATCGCCGGAGGCAAAGGCGTGGCGCTCCCGGGCAAAGGCCAGGGCGGACTTACCGTCCAGATGGTTCCAGCCTTCGGCAAAGGTGGTGGGGTCGTAGTAGCCGGGGCTGCCCACTGAGGTGAAGGCCTGGTCAGAATACACGTCCACGCCGCCCAGGGCGTCCACGATATTGATGAAGCCCGCAAAGTTGATGCGAATATAGTGGTCCACCGAGACGCCGTACAGGTTGCCCAAGGTAGCCATGCTGGTCTCCACGCCGTACAGACCGGCGTGGGTCAGCTTGTCCTTGCTGTTGGTGCCGGCCAGATCCACATAGTAGTCGCGGGGCGTGTTGATCAGCGCCACCTGCTTGGTCTGGGGATTCACCACAGCCAGAATGTTCACGTCGCTGCGGGCTTTTTCGGTCAGTTCACCACGGGTGTCCACGCCGCTGAGGTAGATAACGAAAGGCTCCTTGGTGATCTTGTTGGCCTCGGCACCGGTGAGCAGACCGTTGGTCATGTTGTCCAGCGCGGTCAGACCCTGCTGGGCCCAGACACAGCCCAGCGCCATGCAGGCGCACAGGAACACCGAGAACACCCGGGACACCTTGCCGGGCACATTGTACTCCTGACAGCGCTTGACCAGCAGCCAGAGCAGGAGCAGCAGGGCGGCCAGAATGACCAGATACAACACGGGCAGCATCTGGGTGCGCCACAGCTGCACCAGCGAAGCCACGCTGAGGATGCCCTGCACTGTCAGCAGGATCTTGCCGAATTTCGAGGGTGCAGCGGCGGCAGCCTGTGCCTCTGCACCGCTACGGCGCGGGGCAGAAGAACCGGGCTTTTTCCGGGGCGGCGGCGTGGGGGACGGGTCCTCCGCAAAAAAAGCGGAGCTGTCCACTTCCACGGTGCGGTCTGCCGCACTGCGGCTCTTGCGGTTCACACGCCGCAGGGAACGGTTGGAATCATCCTTCATAGGAAATCTCCTTTTGAGCGCAAGGCTCAGTCGGCCGGCACGATGGTCAGCACCGCGCGGGCGGGCAGGCAGGTGGCGGTCTGGTCTTCGTTGGACAGCCAGCCGAAGCCCTCACAGATGTGATCTGGGCAGGGGGAGTCCACAAAGCGGGCAGCACCGTCCTTGATCTCGATGTGCACCGTGTAGTACCCGGTGTCTACGTCATAGGTATCGTTCTTGTCCAGCGGAAGGTTCATGGTGGTGTTGTTGTCACCGTAGATCAGTTCGGCCCGCAGCTTGGAACCGCTGCTGTGTGCACTGCGCACCAGCAGCAGAACGGCGGCAATGGCCAGAACGACGGCGGCAAACAGAAGATTGGTCAGCAGTTTTTTGCGTTTCATGTGTCAGTCCTTGATCGAAAGCTGTTCCAGTTCGGCGAGCCAGAGGGCGGCACAGGCATCGCTGGGCATGCGCCAGTCGCCGCGGGGCGAAAGGGTCACGCTGCCCACCTTGGGACCGTCCGGCAGGCAGCTGCGCTTGAACTGCTGGGCGAAGAACCGCCAGTAGAAGTTGCGCAGCCACTTGTACAGCACGTTGTCGGGGTATTCGGGGCGGCCTGCAAAGGCGGCCTTTGCCAGCCGGAAGATCTTGGCCGGGCTAAAGCCGAAGCGCAGCACCTGATACAGGTAAAAGTCGTGCAGCTCATAGGGGCCCACCAGATCCTCGGTCTTTTGCGCGATCTCGCCGTCCTTGGCGGGCAGCAGCTCCGGGGAGACCGGAGTGTCCAGAATGTCCAGCAGCACGGTGCGCAGGGTGTCGGTGGCGGCAATGTCGGCTTCGTAATGCACCAGATGGCGCACCAGCGTTTTGGGCACCCCGGCGTTCACACCGTACATGCTCATGTGGTCGCCGTTGTAGGTGGCCCAGCCGAGGGCCAGCTCGCTCAAATCTCCGGTGCCGATCACAAAGCCGCCGTTCTTGTTGGCGTAATCCATCAATTCCAGCGTGCGCACACGGGCCTGGCAGTTTTCAAAGGTCACATCATAGGTGTGCGGGTCTTGGCCGATATCGGCAAAGTGGCTTTCCACCGTGTTGGTAATGTTGATTTCGGTAAAGCTGACGCCCAGTGCTTCGCACAGAATCTCCGCGTTGGAGCGGGTGCGCTTGGTAGTTCCAAAGCAGGGCATGGTAATGGCAATAATGTCCTTGGGGTCACGACCCAGCACCTTGCAGGCGCGCACGGCAACCAGCAAAGCCAGGCAGGAATCCAATCCGCCGGAAATACCCACAACAGCGCACTTGGCGTGGGTGTGCTCCATACGCTTGGCAAGGCCCTCAGCCTGGATGCGCAAAATCAGCTCGCAGCGCTCGGCGCGAGCAGCATCATTCTGCGGCACAAATGGCGTGGGGGAAACAAACCGCGTCAGCGGTGCTTCTGCCACTTCCAAATCAAAGCTGATGGTCGTGTATCCGGCGGCATCCGGAACAAAGGTCGTGTTGCGGATACGCTCCTGCACCATGCGGCCAAGGTCCAGCTCAGTTGTGGCGGTACCGTTGGCGAAAGGCTCGGCCTCGCACAGCAGTGTACCGTTTTCCGCAATCAGATTGTGGGCGGCAAAGGTCATATCGGTGGTGCTTTCACCGTGCCCGGCGTCAGCATACACATAACCGCACAGCAGGCGGGCGCTCTGCCCAGCCACCAGCTCCCGGCGGTAGGCAGCTTTGCCTACCGTTTCATCGCTGGCAGAAAGGTTTGCAACCACCGTTGCCCCGGCCAGCGCATGGCTACAACTGGGGGGCACAGGGGCCCAAAGGTCCTCACAGATTTCCACCCCAAGCACAAACTCCGGCATCTCGCGGCAGGCAAACAGCAGGTTGGTGCCAAACA
>ERZ827150.5509-NODE-5509-length-10126-cov-2.406117_pt1 | contig 10126 bp, 6 predicted proteins | sample MGYA00519779_ERZ827150 | MGnify/ENA primary metagenome ERZ827150 (study PRJEB31778, sample SAMEA3449267) | human gut metagenome | biome: human gut; feature: human-associated habitat; material: faeces | place: United Kingdom | collected 2010/2012 ...
TCCGATCGTCGAAGTGCGTGCCGCCAACACCGGATCGCAGGACAATCGCCTCACCTTGATCGCCACGGTGGCGGGCAGCGTATTGCGATTCGTCTCGGCCGCCGCCTCCGAGCCGGAGGAAGGGTCCGCCGAACCATATCGTTTGGAGATCGTCCAATTCGCTTCGTATGCGGAACTGGAGCCGCACGGGCGCGCGTTCGAACCGACCGCCGCCGAACGGGCCGAAGCCGCCGCGCAGCCCTCGCCGGAAGCCGTCCGCCATGCCGACGCCACGGCTGGGCTGGTAGTCACTTCCGTATTCGAAGCGTTCCCGGGTCTGTCCGCAGTGCGTACCTACACGCGGTTGAGCTCCGCGCGCCCGCTGCCTATCGAGGCGGTGTCGTCGTTGAATCTGACGGTGCCGATGCGCGTCAACTGCGGCAAAATCGACCATTCCCGCGTATTCTGGGGAGACTCCGCGTGGGCGGTGGAAAACGATTGGCGCAGCCGTCCACTGCGCGACGTATCGGTGCGCAATCGCAATCAAGTCATCAATCCCGGCCAATCCAGCTCGCGATTCGCCATGAGCTCCGCCTCCACATGGAGCACCGGCGTGCATGAGCCGGCCGGCATCGTGCAGGTCGAGGGCTCGCGCCGCCAATCGCGTGACTTCTCCGTGATGTGGCAGATCGAGCACAATGGCCCGTGGGAATGGGAGGTCGGTGAGGATGATCCCGGTTTGCACATCAGCGCGTTCGGACCGGAATATCAGGACCACCATTGGTATACGGAGCTGGGTGAAGGCCACGATTTCGAATCGGTGCCGGTCTCCTTCGCGATCTCGGCCGGCGATTGGCAGCAGTCCGTCGTCGAAATGACATTGCAGCGCCGTGCGTTGCGTGCTGCCAAGGCTCGCGAATTGGGTCGTTCCGAGCAGTTCGAACGCACGCAGGGACTCGTCATCTACAACGATTACATGAACACCCTGTTCGGCGACCCGCGCTTGGAGAAGGAGCTGCCGCTCGTCGAGGGCGCGGCACGCGTCGGTGCGGACATCTTCTGCATCGACGCCGGCTGGTACGACAGCACGGACGGCGGTTGGTGGGACATGGTCGGAGAATGGCAGGCCTCCACGAACCGTTTCGGCGAAGCCGGGCTCAAGGGTTTGGCCGACACCATCCGCGCGCATGGCATGGGCTTGGGATTGTGGCTCGAGCCTGAGGTGATCGGTGTGAAATCGCCGCTCGCCCAAAGTCTGCCCGATGACGCGTTCTTCCAGCGCCACGGTGTGCGCGTCTGCGATTCGGGCCGGTACCTGCTTGACTTCCGCTCGCCCGCCGCACGCGAGCACGTCACTCGCACCGTCGACCGGCTGATTGACGATTTCGGCGCGGTCTTCTTCAAATTCGACTACAACACCGTCCCCGGCGTCGGCACTGATCTCGACGCCGAATCCGCCGGCGCTGGCCTGCTCGGCCACTGCCGTGCCTATTTGGATTGGCTGGACGACCTGCGCCGCCGCCATCCGGACGTTATGATCGAAAACTGCGGTTCCGGTGCGATGCGCGCCGATTACGCGCAGTTGCAACGATTGGACCTGCAATCCACCTCCGACCAGTGTGATCCGCTGATTTACGCCGCGATCGCCGCCGGCGCCGGACTGACGATCCTGCCGGAACAGCAAGGCAACTGGGGTTACGTCCAGCAGGAGATGGACGATGAGACCGCCGTCTTCACGCTGGCCACGGGCATACTCGGCAGGTTGTACCTGTCCGGATTCATTGACCGCATGGACGAGCATCGGCTTGCCTTGGTGCGGGATGCGGTGGCCTTGCACCGCCGTGTGCTGACCGAGCAGCAGGAATTGGTGCCGTTCTGGCCGGCCCGTCTGCCTGATTTCGATGGCGATTGGCTCGTCGTCGGTCTGCGCCATCCGTCATTCCTCCCGTCGGAGGACGACGATCCGTGCGATTACATCATCGTCTGGCGTCGCGGCGGCACGCCTTCCGTGAACGTGCCGCTGTCCGAGGACTGCCATATCGAGCAGATCTTCCCGAATCCGGCCGTTCCCGAGCATGCGCCCGACGCCAAGCCGTGGACCGTCGAGCGCATGGACCCCGAGACGGTCCGGCTCAACGCGGCCACCTCCAAGCAGCCGTCCGCCCGCATCTTCGCCATCCGCCGCGCCTGAGCGGTTGCGACGGATGGGCAATCGCGCCGCCTACAGGGCGAAGGCGGTTTCGATGGCGTCGTATTCGGCGGCCGTGATCGGCAGAATCGCGCCGTGACGCTTCTTCAGCGCGCCGAAATCGATATCGTCTGCGCGCTGCCAATCGGCCGGATCATGCGAGGCGAGCGAGGCGGCGCGGAACGACAGGTAGCCCTTGGACTCCGCGTACTGGTCGCACATCAGGCCGAATGGCATGGTCCTGCCGTTGACCACCTTCACGTCTTCGTCGTTGTAACGGAACAGTTCCGGCCCTTCCAAGTAGTGCATGGAATACCGGCCATTGCCGAAGATGTCGGTGAGCGTGCCCACATACGACCACTCATTCGGGTCGTCGGTGCGCAGCACCTCGTAGGTCGTCGCATACGGGTTACGGGTGCGTTCGATGGTGATTTCCGAGTCCTTGGACGCGCGGTACCACCAGCCGTCATCGTCGCGCAGCATGGTCGAATCGATGATCACATTCTTACGATCGATCCACTTGACCGGATCGGAGAACACCCTGAAATCAACGGTCGTCGCATAATACACATTCGTCGGATCGCCGAGCTCGTTGGCCAATGGATCCGCGGAGCTTTCGGCGTTGCTCTTCGTGGACCAGAACACGATCCACTGCCCGCGATTCGGATCCCAATTCGCCTCCGGAGCCCAAGCCATGCCAGCGTCCGGAATCTTCGAGGCCACGTCCACCAGGCGCGGCTCGCTCCAATGGACCAGGTCAGGGGAGTCCCAGATCACCAGGCCGGTCGATCCATTCGTGGTGGCGCCATCGTTCGGCCCCCAGCCGCCACGGTAATAGATGCTCAAATCGGTGGCCACAATGTGGAATCCACCACGTGGGTCGCGCACGATATGCGGGTCGCGCACGCCCTTCTCGCCGCCTAGCCACGTCAACGCCGGACTGCCGGCCGGGCGCAGATCCCTCCAATGCACGCCGTCGCGGCTCAGCGCGAAGTACAGCTGTTCGTCGGTGGGATTGCGTTCCTCGCCGATGAAATGCACGAACAGATAGGCCTGGGTGTCGATGCTCATGATGCTCCTAGAGATTCCTTGATGAATGATGGCGATTGATTCCGATTGAGTGATTCCGATTGAGTGGGATTGGCCGCGAAGGCTGCTGCCTATGGCGGATTGCCTGCCATCGGGGCGTTATCCTCAGACCGCGGTCGATTCCCGGTCCACCAGCTGGTAGCCGATGATGGCCCGTCTTGGCGGCAACGCCTCGTCTGTTCCATGATCGATACGCTCGGACAGCATGTCGACCGAGAATTTCGCAAGCTGCGTGAAATCGACCTGGATGGTGCTCAACGCCGGCGTCGTGTACGAGCCGGAGGTCACGCCGTCGAAACCGATCACCTTCACGTCCTGCGGCACGCGCAGTCCGCGGTCCGCGAGCCCGCGTATCACGCCGAACGCCGCGAAATCGTTGGCGCAGCACGCGCCGTCGAACTCGGTGCCACCATGTCCGCTCCGTGCGGCGAGAATACGTTCCGCAATCGCATGCCCGGCGATGATGCCATTGGCCACATCCCCGGCTTCGAACACCATCGACTCGTCATAGGGCAGTCCGGCGTCGGACAGCGCTCCGCATGCGCCGCGCAATCGCAGAGCGAACGCGTTCTGGGCATGCGCCAGATCGGCGCGGGGGGCGAACTTGTGTCCGACGATCGCGATATTGCGGCATCCGCGGTCGATGAGATGCTGCATCGCCGCGCGTTCGGCCTCCTCGTTGGGGAAGTTCACGGCATCGACGGTCGGCGTCTCCTCGCAGGCGTCCAGCAGCACGAATGGTCTGCCGCCATTGAGTTTGGACAGCGGCACATTTGTGCCCAAGCCTGTGGCGTGCAGGATCTCGCCGTCGAACAGCTGCCCGGAGAACGGATTGCTGCTCAGCGCGTGCTCGGCAGCGTCCGGCGAATACTGCGTCTGCTCGATGAATGGAATAAGTCCGCGGGACACGATTTCGTTGCTCAACGCCTGCGTGAGCTTTGAATAGAACGGCGAATCGAATTCGTTGACGATGACGTGGATGATGTTGCTGCGGCCCGATTTGAGCATGCTGGCCGTCAGATTGATGCGGTAATTGAGTTTCTTCGCTGCGGCGATCACTTTGGCGCGGGTCGATTCCTTGACGCCTGGCTTGCCGCGCAGCGCGTTCGACGCGGTCATGGGGGAGACGCCCGCTTCCGCGGCCACGTCGCGTAGCGTCGGTGTGCTGCTGGTCATATGCCGCTCCTTGAAAACTTATGATTGATATGTAACGATATTATATTCTCTTGATTCTGTAAAATCGTTGCAAATACAAAGACTCACCGATATATTGCCTCCATTGCGGATGATTGGATTTGCGCTAGTATGTGTAACGATACATATACGGTTCGCATGACGGCGTCCTGCTTTCCGCGACACAGCCCCCATAGCGATCCCGAACGAAAAGAGAGGTTCGATGACGATCCCAACCACCGTTTCCGTCGCCCCGGCTGACGAATATCCGGCTGACGGCCACACCATGACCGACAAACTCACCGCCACACTCGACAAAGCGGGCGTGCGCGCCATCAGCACCGACCTGTGGGGCATCTTCTTCGAAGACATCAGCTACTCCGGCGACGGCGGCCTCAATGCCGACCTCGTGCAGAACGGCGCCTTCGAATACAACCGCGCCGACTCCATCGATTGGAGCAACTACAGCTTCTGGCGCAAAATCGTGCCGGAAGGCTCGTTCGCCGCGTTCTGCATCCATGACAACGACCCGGTCGCCACCGAAAACCCGCATTACGCGACGGTGGAAGTCGAACACGCCCCTGCCGCGCTGGACAACACCGGCTGGGACGGCATGGTGTTCCACGCCGGAGAAACCTACGATTTCACCGCCTGGATGCGCGTGCGATCGGAAAGCGCGATGCCGGTGACGGTCTCGCTGCGCGGAGACGACGGCAGCATCATCGCCGAAACCACCATCACCGTCTCAGCCTCGGCATGGACGACATACCAAGCCTCGCTGACCGTTCCTGAGCACGGCGATGCCGGCTCGAGCGTGGCCACACAGGGCACATTGCGCCTGACCTTCGACGGCGAAGGCGTCATCGACCTCGACTTCGTCACCTTGGAGCCACGCACCACCTACCGCGGCCTCAAGCACTTCCGCCCGGATTTGGTGGAGGCGCTCGCCGACCTCAAACCACGATTCATGCGATTCCCCGGCGGCTGCATCACCCACGGCCTCGGCATGGACAACATGTACCACTGGGACCGCACCATTGGACCGGTCGAGCATCGTCCGCACAACTTCAACCTCTGGGGCTACCACCAGTCATTCCGCATCGGCTACTACGAATACCTGTGCCTGTGCGAAACAATCGGCGCCAAGCCGCTGCCGGTGCTGCCCGCCGGCGTGAGCTGCCAGAACACCAGCCAAGGCCCGGTGCCGGTGGCGCAGGAGGATATGCCCGCTTACATCGATGAAGTGCTCCACCTCATCGAATTCTGCAACGGCAGCACCGCCACCGAATGGGGTGCCAAGCGTGCCGCCATGGGCCATCCGGAGCCGTTCGGCCTCGAATATCTCGGCATCGGCAACGAGGATCTTATCGACGACGTGTTCAAGAACCGCTTCCAGCAGATTTTCGACGCCGTCAAAGCCGCATATCCGGACATCGTCGTCGTCGGCACCGTCGGTCCCGCCCCCAGCGGTCAGGATTACGAGGAAGGCTGGAAGTACGCGCGCGAAGCGGGTCTGCCGATTGTCGACGAACATTCCTACCAGTCGTCCAGCTGGTGGTTCCACAACCTCGACCACTACGACCACACGGACCGCAAGGGACCGAAGGTCTACCTCGGCGAATACGGCTCCTGGAACACCCAACTGATCAACGGCCTGTCCGAAGCGGCCTTCATGGGACGCATGGAACTCAACGGCGATGTGGTGGCCATGGCCTCCTACGCCCCGCTGTTCGCCAAGAATGGGCACCATAGCTGGAATCCGGACCTCATCTACTTCGACAACGAACGCGCCTACCATCCCTACAGCTATTGGGTGCAGCAGATGTACGCCACCACCACGGCCGACACTGCGTGGCCCGTCACCGTCGAAGGCCCGTCCACGCTGCGTCGCACCCTGCCGGACACCGTGAGACTGCGCATCGCGGGCAACGCCAAAGCCGATCTCAACAATCTTGTCATCACCACCGCATCCGGGGAGACGATTAATCTCGGCAACGTGGCCTACGATGGCAGAACCATCGACACCGCCCTCGATCTGCACGCTGATTCCTACAGTATCGACACTACCGTCGTCTATTACGAGGGACGATGGGGCATGGACCTCATCTGTGGCGATATCGACGGCAAGAACCACAACATCATCTCACTTGGTCGAGGACACAGCGTGCGCGTGGTCCGCGACGGCACCGCCTACGCGCTTGCCGGCACCGAAGTCTCCATGAACGAAGTACGACCGGGCACCACTTGGCAGGTGCACGTTGACGTCACCGATCGCGGCCAAGCCATGAAGCTGTACATCGATGGAACGCTGATTGCGGATGGCACGGAGGTTAAGGACGAGCCAAGGCGTACCGTCACCGTATCACGTAATGACAAAGCCGGAGAGACCTACGTGCGCGTGGTCAATGCCATGGACGCGCCAATAAGCGTCGACCTACGTCAGATTCTTGCCGAGTTGAATATTTCCACAGCATCGGCGGCATCCGCCACGGCCACCGTCCTAGCCGGAGACAATCCGTATGCGGGACAGGTCGGTGAGGAATCACCGACCAGGCCGCGGCAGACCGCGATTGATCTGACAGACGGCGACTACACGGCACCGGCATGGTCATTCACCACCATCACGATTAAGTGACGTGTATGCCGCGAAACGGGCGGACCCTCGTTTGAACCCTCGAACGAGAGTTCGCCCGCAGTGCAGGGCCAATCGGGACTAATCTGGAAAACATGAGCAAGCACCACCGCAATCGCAATTGGGCCCCGGCCCCACAACCGCTGCCCGAAGACGCGCACGTCATCGACAACCACACCCACGTCGCATCCGTCGTGCCCTTCTCCCAAGCCATGAGTCACGAAGCCATGGAAAAAGGCCAAGGCGAAGTACCCGTCTACAGCGTCGACGAACTGCTGGAACAAGCCCAGAAAGTCGGCGTCGAAGGCGTAATCGACTGCGGCTGCGAGCTGCCCAACCTCATGACCGCCATCGACATGGCCCGCGAACACCCCGGAACCGTGCACGCCGCAATCGCCATACACCCCAACGAAGCCGTGCTGCACGGCCACCGCGGCGCACCCGGCCCCGACGGCCTGCCCATCAAATACAAGCCCTGGCACGACATCCCCTTCGACGAAGCCATGGCCGAAGTGCACCGCCTCGCCACCACCTACCCCAACCAGGTCGTCGCCATCGGCGAAACCGGCATGGACCTATTTCGTACCGGCGAATCCGCCAAGGAACTGCAACGCGAAGCGTTCCGTGCCCACATCGCGCTCGCCAAGGAACTCAACCTGCCCATGCAAATCCATGACCGCGACTCGCACAAGTCATCGAAACGTTGCTCGCCGACGGCGCCCCCGAACGTACCGTGTTCCACAGTTACTCCGGCGACGCCGAAATGGGCGAAATCGCCCGCAAAAACGGTTGGTATCTCAGCCTTTCCGGCACATCCAGCTACAAAGGCAACGACGGAATCCGCGAATCGGCGAAACTCGTCGGCATGAGCCACGTCATGGTCGAAACCGATGCCCCCTACTTAAGTCCGATGCCCTACCGCGGCCGCACCAACGCGCCGTATATGATCCCGTACACCCTGCAGGCGCTCGCCGACTATCTTGACAGACCGTTGGCTGAAATCGCCAAAGCCACGCGCAATACGACGCGTGTGGTGTACGGCATCTAGTGAAGCGCTTCATAATCCAAGTAAAACAAACAATTAAGCTTACTTGAATTGCTGACAAGACATGCCAGATGTCATGTGAAGATTTGACAACTGTTTGTCAGGCTCCTAGTGTCACACCTTGCGTTTTATTTTGGGGAGCGGGTTGGAAGGCCCGCCACTTGGAGGAAGCGTTATGGCTAACGAGCCGAACGAAGAAGAACAGCCGCTGCTTCACGCAGCGACGTACACGCAGGCGCCAAAGGTCTCGCACAAGGTCCTGACCAAGGAGGAGCGCCAGACGCTCATCAAGGAGCACGAGGCGCAGCAGCAGGAAGCCGCGAAACTTGACGAGGCCGCCAGCAAGGGCCGCATCGGCCGCTGGTGGAGCCGTCTCCAGTCCGGCCCGGACAAAATCACGCCGGCCATGGCCATCGTGGCGCTTGGCGTGGTATACGGCGACATCGGTACCTCGCCGCTGTACACCATGCAGACGTTCCTCAACGGCCAAGGCGGTTTGGCGCATACGGATCGCGCCGCGGTGCTGGGCATCCTGTCGCTGGTCTTCTGGTCGATCACGCTGATCACCACCGTCAAATACGTGTTCATCGCCATGCGCATCGACAACAACGGCGAAGGCGGCATCTTCGCACTGTATTCGCTGATCCGCAAATATGGGGCATGGCTTGCGATTCCCGCCATGCTGGGCGGCGCCGCGTTCCTCGCCGATTCCGTGCTTACGCCGGCCGTCTCGATCAGCTCGGCAGTGGAAGGCTTGGAAACACTGCCGCTGCTGGAACCGATCATGAGCGAAAACAAAGAACTGACGCTGATGATCACCATTGTGATCATCGTCTGCCTGTTCGCAGTGCAGTCGCGCGGTACCGAACGCATCGGCCGCACGTTCGGCACGGTGGTCATGATCTGGTTCTCGTTCCTCGCCGTCGTCGGCTTGGTGAACCTGAGCTCCGATTGGAGCGTGCTTGAAGCGCTGAATCCGGTGTACGGCGTGGAGTTCCTCTTCAGCCACCACAATGCGGCAGGCCTCGCCGTCATGGGCACCGTGTTCCTGTCCACCACCGGCGCCGAAGCGCTGTATTCCGACATGGGCCACGTCGGCCGCGGCAACATCTACTTCACGTGGCCGTTCATCAAGATCGCCCTTGTGCTCTGCTATTTCGGCCAGGGCGCGTGGATGCTCAACCATTGGGACGACACCGCGTACAACCACATGCACGGCCTCAATCCGTTCTTCGAAATGATGACCCCGTCCGTACGCTACGTGGCGGTGCTGCTGTCCGTGTGCGCCGGCGTGATCGCTTCGCAGGCGTTGATCACCGGCGCCTACACCATGGTTTCCGAAGCGACGCGACTCAACTGGATGCCCCACCTGCAGGTGCGCTATCCGGCTCGTACCCGCGGCCAGCTGTACATTCCGGTGGTCAACGCCGTGCTGTGCGTCTCCACCCTGCTGGTTTTGGCGATGTTCCGCGATTCGGAGCATATTTCCGCCGCGTACGGCCTGGCATTGACCGTCACGATGATCACCACGACGATTCTGCTGGCCGTCTACATTTGGCACGATGGCAAGCGCGTCGGCGCGGTCGTGTTCACAGTGGTGTTCCTGGCCATCCAGTTCCTGTTCTTCTTCGCTTCGATGGCGAAGTTCCTGCACGGTGGCTGGTTCACCATGCTGCTGACATTGGCGATTCTGCTGATTATGTACACGTGGAACGAAGGCACGAAGCTGGAACGCGCGCAACGCCGGCATATGCAGCCCGCCGATTGCGTGCCGGTTCTGAAGCAGCTTCATGAGGACGATTCGATTCCGTATTTCACGGACAACATCGTCTATCTGACGTCCGATCCGGAAATGAAGCGTGTCGATACCGACATCTTCTTCTCGATTTTCGCGGACCATCCGAAGCGCGCCCGCGCATGGTGGGCGGTGTCGGTGGAAACATCCGACAACCCGTTCACGCGCGAGTATTCGGTGGAGAATTTCGGCACGGACTTCCTGTTCCGCGTGCGTATTCGCTTG
>ERZ827150.5524-NODE-5524-length-10095-cov-2.925797_pt1 | contig 10095 bp, 8 predicted proteins | sample MGYA00519779_ERZ827150 | MGnify/ENA primary metagenome ERZ827150 (study PRJEB31778, sample SAMEA3449267) | human gut metagenome | biome: human gut; feature: human-associated habitat; material: faeces | place: United Kingdom | collected 2010/2012 ...
TCAATATAATACAAATGTGCTCCAAGGCTAGTTGGTTGAAGTACAGTTACAAAACTGAAATTATAAATATCAAATTCTCTTTTGGCCTTATTAGTGTTTTTATATAAAGTGGCCGTAGCTTTCATATATAAATTTTGTGTGTTGTGTGACATATATAAAGCAATACCTTTTACTTCGTTAGCGGTCCTATTTTCAAAATCCACGACAATACCATTAGAAAGCAATCCTAATCTAGAATTTGCTCTTGCACCACTACAAGAAATTTCGCCATCAAATAATTTGTTATAGTGAATATTATTTAGGCCAGATTCTTTAATTATGCCAGTATTGCTAGCAAATTCAAATTCATTTTGCCCATTCTTAATGCTATCAGGTAAGTTAGCATATTCATAAATTAAAGTATCATTAGAGGAACTAACATCATAATCAAAAGTTTCATTAATAGTATATTTGTCAACATAATTTTTTTCTGGGAATGCCACATTACTATCTTTACACACATTAGCGTCTAATCCGCAGCCACATAAAAGTAGTGGAATAAATAAAGCAAAGCATTTTTTCTTCATACTATCACCTCTAATTAATTTTTAACCATTTAGATATTTCGTAATCAACGTTATCATCATCAAGTATTAGTGTACCTTTTGCCGGGGTGAATGTCATTTCTCCAAAATAGATAACGCCGTTTATATTATACAAGTCGACTCGAACAAAAGGAAATGGTTTTGCTAATAATTCTGCAATTTCTATCATTTTTTCATAGTTTGCGGGTTTATCAAGTGCATAATCGGTTTTCTTCCAACCATTAAATTGTGCGCCATCAAAAGGTGTCCAATCAATGTAGTAGTTATTGTATCTAATATCTACACCACGTCCAGTAACGACATAAAGATATTTAGCCACGCCATTAAATACATGAATTTTATATTCCTTAGGAAGACTACTCTTATCGCCAATATATTTTTCAATGATTATTTGCGGCTTAATTTTAGCATAATGTAATTCAATAGTCTTTTTTCCATAATTTGTTTTTAACCATTTATCAAATTTTTTCTTCAAAAGTTTTTTATCAATGCTGTTTTTATCTTTGACAATATAATTAAATCCAGAAGCGTGTGAGCATTTCATAACAAATTGTGAAGGTAACTTATCAAAATCAATATCATCAAACCTGCTATAAATTCCTAAACAAGGAATGAGACATTTGCTTAGTCCTAAAGAAGATACATAATCACGAACTTCAACACGCGATGCACATTTTTTTACTAAATCATTGTTTGGATATTCATATAAACGTAAATGTTGAAGCTTTTCGGTATATCTTGTAGGATTTTTTAAGTTAAGTTTATGATGGGTTATATATTTGTACTGTAGTTTTACGTATAATGTAGGAGATAGAAACTTAACTAATCCTCTAAATGGCAAAGCAATATATCTTAAAAATAAATTTTCTTTTAAATTTTTGTTGCGCATTTACATCACCATTGCTATTATATCAAATACCAATATAATGTGGTGACAAAAAATAGTGAACTGAAGAAAAAAGTGCTATTATACTAATGCGAAAGACAGGTGGTTATATGAAAAATTCTTTAAAGATAAAACATATTTGGGTTACGAGTATAATTTTATCCGCGCTTGTTTTAGTTTTTTTCATTGTTAATCTAGTGCTAGAATTGAATGGTATAATTTTACCATACAAAGCAATTACTGTTTTCACTTTGATTTTCGTTATTGCCATATTAGTTGCATGGGTGAGCGGCGATATAAGAGCTAATAAATATCGTAAAAAAAACAAACTGTGGTCTGGATCTTTACCTAGTGAAGTTAAACAATCAGTTTGGAATATTCGCACGCCATTTTTGATTATGGCTATAGCAACAATGATACTTGCTATAATTTACCCTTTGATAGTTAATTAAATTATCAAAATGAAAGCCGTTTCTTGTACATATTATATATAATATGTCACTTAGAAACGCAAAAATTATTGACACACCGCTAAAGCGGTAGTATCATTATGTCGACTACCTAAGTTCAAGGTTTTTATTATAAGTAAAAAGGAGGATTTTTATGAACAAAAAATCAAAAATTTTATTCATGTTAGTAACAGCTGGAACTGTTCTAGCAGGATGTAACAACAGAGTACAGTATGAAACGTTTGATATTGTTGATAATGCATACATTCCTAGCACATACAAAGGAAAAAGTCTTTATCGTGCATATATCGCAACACCATTAAAATCGTTAAATACTCCACTTACTATGTTAGCAGAAAATGCACAACATATTGCAAACTTCGTCGATGGCTTATTGGAGAATGACTCTTATGGCCGTTTAAGTAAGGCTTTAGCAGAAAAAGTATTTGTAAATGATGAAATGGATGAATACACATTCTACATCCGCGGTGGTGTTGAAAATCCAATCCCATGGATGACAAGTGAAGGTATTCAATACGTTGATCGTACGAATGGTAAACAAGTAGTAACAGGTGAAGACTTTATCACAGCTGCTAAATACGCTCTTGATGCTAATAACTTATCAGATTGCTATTATTTACCTGCTATGTTTATTAAAGGCGGATATGAATATTGGTCATATACTTATTCTATTTATTATAGAGATAATTTAGCTAGCAAAAATCCAATTCCAGGATTATCTGCTGCTTCATTAAAAAACAATGATGGCTTAGCTAAAGCAACTAACTATTTTGCCAAACAATATGGTCACCTCGACTTAAATGTTACTGCTAATGATATTCCTGCAATTGCTTCTTTCTCTCGTGTTGGTATTGAAGCTGGAACAACTACTGATGCAAAGACAAACAAAGAATATTATTATGTTAAGTATACTCTTCAACAACCTGCATCTTATTTCCCATCAGTATTAACTTATACACCATTCTTACCTGTTAATCAAAGCTTCATTACTAATGTTGCAAGAAACATTAGAAGTTATGGACGTTCAAATAATAACTTCTTATACAATGGTGCTTTCTATTTAAGTGAATGGACAGAAAACAAATTAGTTTATAAACAAAATAACAATTATTGGGACAAGAAAAATGTGCATGTAAATCAAATTCAATATACAGTACTTCCAGAAAATACTAATGATGACTTTATTCGTAAAGAATTTGAAAAAGATAATATTGATGCATTCGGTGTTTCTCAAACTGACCAAGATGGTTGGAAACAATATGTTACTGGTAAAGATAATTCTGGATCTATTGAAAATCCAGTAGATGAACGTGTTTATTCACGTGAAATTGATGCGATTGATTCAACTTTCTTTACTCAATTAAATGTGAATAGAGAAGAATTTACTTCAAGTAGTAAAAATTCAATGCTTACACCAGCAGAAAATAATAACGCAAATGCAGCAATGAAAATTAATGCTGTTCGTGATTTATTACTTAATGGTGTAGACTTACAACTTTATAACAAACGTTATGGATTAACTGGTGACTTACGTGATCAATATCAAATGTGGACTCTTGTACCAAAAGGATTCGTTCAAGATTCTTATGGTAAAGACTACATTGACTATGTATATGAGGAATATGCTGCTAATAAAAACGTAACAAAAGAAGCTGCTGCTGAATTGTTAAAACAAGGACAACTTCCAGCAGGATATGCTGATACTCAAAAATCAAATACTAAAGCATTAGCTACGAAAGCATTAGCGGCTATTGATGCTGTTAATAATGCTGGTGGTGTTACTTACACAATTGGTGGAAAAACAAAATCAAATGTTAAAATTACTTATCCAGTTAAATTTGAATATTTAGGTCTTGCTTATGATGCAAAACAAAGAGCATGGGATGCTGATTGGATTGAAGATTTCAATGATACAGTTAATGCTTGTACAACTAATAGAAATAAAGTTACAGATTCTATGCCTTATTGTACTGGCGGAACATATCCAAAGATTGAAGTTGTACAAAACACTAATGTAACTGCCCAATCTTATACAACATGGAGTTCTAATGGAAACTATCACATGATCGTTGTTGGTTGGGGTGCTGACTATGCTGATCCACTAACATACTTAAATACTAATGTTACTGGCGGAGATATGTCTAAATATTCTGGCACTCAAAGTGCTGTCCCAGATTACATTGTAAATGAAGATGGAACTGTTGAATACAAAGAAAATATGCTATCTACATATGACAAATATGTTGATGATGGCGCTGCTCAAACAACTGATAGCGTTCAAAGATTTAGTTTATTTGCTAAAGCTGAATATGAATTATTATGGAATGTACATTTAGTTTCTCCAGCTTACATGCAAGGACAAGGTTGGTCGGTAACAGTTTCTAAGTTAGCAGGTTATGAAACTCCATCTGCTGCTTATGGTTTAAGTTCATACAAGTTAAAAGGAATTTATTCTTTAACAACTGTTATGGGCGGAGCAGAACGTAAAGCTGCTAAAGCATTATTCGAAAAAAATAAGAAAGCTGCTTTAGCTGATGACAGTGATTACACAATTTTCGATTAATTGTTAGTTCATCAAACAAAATATTTTTAATGAGATTAGGTCTACGTTGATCTAATCTCTTATGCATTTTTAAGGAGACACAAGGAGGAAAATAATGGAGACATTTTTAATAGGTTACACCATTATTGCGCTGGTATTATTATTCGTAGTTTTTGTTATTTTAGTATCGCGTAGAATAATTTTTAAAAACAACCAAAAAATTCAAAGCATTTTTGCCCATCCACTTTTAATTTATTCTTTAAAAAGAATTGGCTCAGCTTTGATTTCTATTATGCTTGCAATTACAGCAACATATTTATTATTACGTTTAAAAGATCCAACATCAATTTGTAAACAAGTTATTGGTTCGTGGGATAAAATGCCAGAAGATATTAGAAATGCTCGTTGTAACGAGATTTTAAAAGAACTTGGTTTATATGGCGATAGTTTTGGAGAAGTAGTGGGACAAATATTTAATTATTACTACAAAATTTTACCTTTTCCAAAAATTGTTTGTACTGAAGATGTTTTACAATCTGTAACTAATGCTGCTGGCGAAACTATAAGCTATGTAAATGTTCATGATTGCCGTACATTTATTATGGATTTAGGTAAATCATATTTCTTACCAGGTTACGATACTCCATATGTTATTGATATTATTTTCCAAGAAAAAATGATTCACTCATTTAGAGTCGGTATTTTAGCAGTTGTTATAGAACTTGCTATTGGTTATCCTCTTGGTGTTTTAATGGCTAAACATAAAGATGGTATAATTGATAAAATAGGTAAAACTTACATTATCTCAATTGATGCAATTCCAGGTATTGCTTATTACTACATTTGGCAATTATTATTAGTGTATGTTGTTGGTTTGCCAAACCAATATGACGCAAATAACTTCGTAAGCTGGTTAGCACCTGCTCTTACTATGGGTTTAACTGGTATGGCTGGTATTGCTCTTTGGGTAAGAAGATTTATGCTTGATGAATTTAATTCTGATTATGTAAAATTTGCTAGAGCAAAAGGCTTATCAGAAAATAAAATTATGTATACACATGTATTAAGAAACGCGATTGTACCTTTAGTTAGATCTATTCCATCTGCGGTATTAGGTGCATTACTTGGTTCTTTCTATATTGAAAATATTTATGGTATTCCAGGATTAGGTGGCTTATTAATTACTGCTAATAACTCGAATGATACTTATGCACTACAAGGTATTGTTGTTGTTTCGGCATTAATTTCAATTGTTGCTTACCTTGCTGGTGATATTGTTACCGCTATTGTTGACCCTCGTGTCAGCTTGACATCAGAATAAGGGGGTGGAGTAAATGGCAAAAAACATTGATGATATTATCGAATTTGATAATAAAGAATTATTTACAATTGTTGGAACCTCTAATGATGAGGCAGAAAAGCTTGATGAAACTCCATATTCTTATTGGGGTGAAACATTCAAACAATTATGGAAAAATCCATTAACAATTGTTTGTATTGTTATTTTAGGATTATTAGTATTAATGGCTTTCGTGGGACCATTAATTCAACAATATGAAGTACTTGGTACAACTAGAGAAGTATTCACTGGTCGTGCTTATGAAGGCCCATCAGCTGAACACTTGTTTGGTATTGCTGGTGGACAAATGGGCGCATATTCTGAACTTGATCTTTGGACATTGGTATGGAAAGGAACACAACTTTCTTTACTCCTTGGTACTGTTGTGGCTCTTATCGATACTTTCTTTGGAATATTGATTGGTTCAATGTGGGGATATTTTAAATGGTTAGATCCTATTTTGATTGAATTACGTAACTTTATTAGTAATATTCCTTCTATCTTAATTTACATTTTATTAATGCAATTCTTAAATCGTTCATTCTGGACTATTGTCTTAGTACTATGTGCCTTTGGATGGATGGGACTTGCTGGATTTATTCGTAATCAAATTATTATTATTAGAAACCGTGAATATAATATTGCTTCTCAAACTCTTGGTAGTTCAGCAAAAGCAATGATTACTCATAACTTATTACCTTATTTAATTTCTGTTATTGTTACAGTTGTTTCTACAGCAATTCCAGGCGCAATTTCTTCCGAAGTTGGCTTAGCTTACTTCAATTTAAGTTTTAATGCTGCAGAAAAAGTCACATTAGGACAAGTATTAACACTTGCTGCTAGTGATCCAAAATGGGCAACGCATCCGCACATATTGTTTGCGCCAATGGTTGTCATGGTTCCATTAACAGTATGTTTCTTCTATTTAGGTTTAGCTTTAGCGGACGCTACTGACCCTAAAAATCATCGTTAGGAGGATAGTTATGGAAAAGAAAAAAGTTCTTGAAGTAAAAGACTTAAGCGTGGGATTCTTATCACACGGCAAAAAGATGTCTGTTATTCGTAATATTTCTCTTGACGTTTATGAAGGCGAAACATTAGCTATTGTTGGAGAATCTGGTTCTGGTAAATCAGTATTTACTAAAACATTTACTGGTATGCTTGATAGTAATGGTTATATTTCTAATGGTAGTATTATGTTTGGCGATTTAGACTTAACAACTCTAAAAAAATCTGAAGAATGGGCGGGAATTCGTGGCAAAAGAATTGCTACTATCTTCCAAGACCCAATGACTTCTTTAAACCCTTTATTTTCTATCGGATATCAAATCTCTGAAGTATTACGTTTACATCATGGATTAAGCAAAGAAGAAGCTAAAGAAGAAGCTATTAATTTACTTAGAAAAGTTCGTATCCCAGAACCGGAAAAAAGATATAATGATTATCCTTTCCAATATTCCGGTGGTATGCGTCAACGTGTCGTTATTGCTATTGCCTTAGCATGTCGACCAGAAATTCTTATTTGTGATGAACCTACAACCGCTCTTGACGTAACAGTCCAAGCGCAAATCTTATCACTTATTAAAGAATTACAAAAAGAATATAAATGGACAACAATATTTATTACTCACGATTTAGGCGTTGTTGCTAATGTTGCTGATCGTGTAGCTGTTATGTATGGTGGCCAAATTGTTGAATATGGAACTGTTGAAGATATCTTCTATCGTTCTGCCCATCCTTATACTTGGGCATTATTATCATCACTTCCTCAATTAGGAAGCAAAGATGAACCATTAAGTTATATTCCAGGTAATCCGCCAACATTTACAAGCGAAATTATTGGTGATGCATTTGCAGTAAGAAATAAATATGCCATGCGTATTGATTTCCTTATTGATCCACCAATGTTTAAAATAAGTGATACTCACTCCGCTAAGACATGGTTACTTGATCCACGTGCTCCACATATTGAAAAACCAGCACTTATTAAAAACTTATCAAAGCGTATTAAAGAAGTATCTAGTGAAATTCAAAAAGATTTAGAGATTGGCGGTGAACATCATGAATAATGAAGTTATAAAGTATGTTGATGTGCATCATCAAAATAATCGCCGTGATGTCTTAGTATCTTTCCAAAATGTAAAAATTTCATTTAAACATGGTATTTATGAAAGAGTTATTATTAAAGATTTAAATCTTGATATTTATAAAGGCGAAATTCTTGGTCTTGTTGGTGAGTCTGGTAGTGGTAAGACAACCATTGGTAGAGGCTTAATTCGTATTATTCCTATTTCTGGCGGACAAATTCTTTATGGAGACAATAAAGAAGTAATTTCAGGAAAAATTGGCAAAGAAAAAGAAAGAAATTTAAAAACTAAAATTCAAATGATTTTCCAAGACCCTTCAGCTTCTTTAAATGATCGTAGTAATGTTGATTATATTATCTCGGAAGGATTAAGAGCTTTCCACTTGTATAAAGATGAAGCAGATCGTCGTCAAAAAGTCGAAAAAATGATTCGCCGTGTTGGTTTAAGTGTTGAACACTTAAAACGTTATCCACATGAATTCTCTGGTGGGCAAAGACAAAGAATTGGTATTGCCCGCGCAATCATATTAAATCCAGAATTAATTATTGCTGATGAACCAATTTCCGCACTTGATGTTTCTATCCAAGCACAAGTAATTAATCTTCTTAATGAACTTCGTGATAAAATGGGATTAACAATACTATTTATTGCTCATGACTTATCGGTGGTAAAATATTTTTCAGATCGTATTGCAGTAATGTATTTTGGAAAAATCGTGGAACTTGCTAGTTCGGATGAATTATTTGCTCATCCTTTACATCCTTATACAAAATCATTATTATCTGCAATTCCGCTTCCTGATCCAAAATATGAAAAACTTAGAAAGAGAATTACTTATAATCCTCTAGCGGCTCATGATTATTCAAAAGAAAAACCTACGCTAAAAGAAATATTACCGGGACATTTTATTTCTTGTAACAGTGAAGAATTTGTCCGTTATAAAAAAGAGATTAAAGAAAAGGATTTGATCAAAAATGAAAAGTAAAATTGCTAAATATCTTATAACATTTACTTTGGGTTTATTATTAGCCTTCATTATTGTGGTTTTAAAAGATATTTTCCATAGTACAAGTGTTAAAGATACATTCCATATACTTACTGATGCATTCTTTGTTCCTGGTGTTCTAATTGCCTGCTTTGGTGTATTAGTTATTGCTACGAATGGTGGAACATTTGATATGTTAGCGTATGGAGTTATGCAATTTTTTAATCTTTTTAGAAAAGATCCTACCAATAGAAAATATAAAACATTTTACGATTATAAAAAAGCTCAAGAAGATAAGAAAATTGAATTCTGGTATTTAATAATCGTAGGCGCAATATTAATTGGAATATCTTTAATATTCTTAGCGATTTATAATAATAAGTAACTTAATGACCTAGATTAAATAGATAGCAATATTTATAAAATCTAGGTTTTTATATTGCAAAAATGAAGCAAAAAGTTATACTTTAGGTATGCGCCCATAGCTCAGCTGGATAGAGCATCAGACTTCGAATCTGAGTGTCATGAGTTCAAATCTTATTGGGCGCGCCAAAATTGATGGAATATCCTCGCAAATTTGCTTAAATAAAGCAAACTAGAATTGCGGGGATTTTAAATAATCCTACTTGTACATATAGCATTTAAAATTTTATAAAGAGTAATTCACACAGTCGAAAAAAATCAAAGACTTTGAAAAAAATCAACTGGCAATTGTTTTGATGAAACCAATATGCTATAATGTAGTCGAAAAAAATCAAAGACTTTTAAAAAAATAAAACTCATTGATTGATACTACTATTTTATAAAAATATAGAATAATTTGATAAAAAATCGTTAACAAGTTGATTTACTTGTGTTAGTCTATTTTTGAGGTAGAAACATGGCAAAGAAAGTTAGTATTTATGATGTTGCGAAGTCTTGTCACGTTTCCGCAGCATCTGTCTCATATGTTTTAAATGGAAAAAAGAAAGTCTCTTTGGAAACAAAAAGGAAAATATTAAAAGCTATTGATGAACTTGGATTTGTGATGGATAGTAGCGCACGTGCTTTATCCACTGGTAGTTCGCATTTAATAGGCCTTTTTCTTCCATTAGATGATGCATCTCTTGCATTTATGCAAAATCCGTTTTATGCTGAACTTTTAGCAGGGTTAGAGACAGGTATTTCTAAATTTGATTATGATATAGTTATTGGTTATCAAA
>ERZ827150.5527-NODE-5527-length-10084-cov-8.858710_pt1 | contig 10084 bp, 9 predicted proteins | sample MGYA00519779_ERZ827150 | MGnify/ENA primary metagenome ERZ827150 (study PRJEB31778, sample SAMEA3449267) | human gut metagenome | biome: human gut; feature: human-associated habitat; material: faeces | place: United Kingdom | collected 2010/2012 ...
TGTTCACCAGCCCCAGCACCGTGACCAGCAGGCTGACCAGCATCCGCAGCAGGGCAAACGCCACAAAGAACAGCACCAGCGAGATCACCGGGGTCAGCAGCGGAGCCAGCACCTTCTGGACGATGGTATCCGCCAGCACAACGGCGTTGTCATTGAGGACGGCAGAGATGGAGCGCTCGCAGGCATCCACGATGGATGCCCGGAACGCCTCGGGCAGAAAGCCCGCGTACCGCTGGGCAATGCCATCCAGACTGACGGCTCCCCCGGCGGCGATATTGGCAGCGATCTGGTCCCGGAAGCTTCCGGCGAGGAAGCGCTCGAACACCTGCCCGGCTGCCCAGCCTGAAAAGGCTCTGGCACCGAACAGGCTGATGAGACTGCCCGTCAGCTGCACCACAGAGGCCAGAAAGCCTTTGCGGGCATACCGGACGGCCAGCACCAGCCAGACCACCGTACATAGGATATCAAAAATAAATGACGGATTCTTGAACATACGTTTAACCTTATTCCGAACTGGCTCACCCTCTCAGTCACGACTGCCGTCGTGCCAGCTCCCCCAAAGGGGGAGCCAACGCTTCTGACAGGGGAAGCCACAAAATAAATTGCACTCTTTTTCCTCAAAGCCGCAATTGCCTCTCCCTTTGGGAGAGGTGGCAATGCGCAAGCATTGACGGAGAGGGCTATTCAGCGGGTGCTTCCAACTTCTGCACCGTGTTGCCGCTGAACAGCAGCAGATCCTTGCTGTTGGCCAGCAATGCCTGCGGGCTGGTGTCAAGGTTCTGGCTCCACTGCTGGGTGCCAGATGCATCAAAGCACTCCACGGCGTTATCGGCCAGCAGATAGAACAGGTTCCCCGCCCGGACAATGGAATTTGCCGCCGAGACAGCGGCGCTGAACTGGACGTTCAGGTTCTTGTCCAGCGTCACAGCCTGAGAGACCTGCCCCGATGCCAGCAGCAGGGCCACATTGCCTGCCGCGTCCACCGAAACATCTTTCAGCTCCGTGCCCGCAAAATCATAGACCGCACGCTCACCACCGCCCGCATTGTAGAGCACGGCCCTGGTATCGTAGACAGCCAGGATCGTGGAAGCAGAGGTCCACCCCAGCCACTGGGGCACGCCGCCCTGATTCACCAGACTGACGGGATCGCCCGATGCCAGATTGATGAGGTAGAGGTTGGTCATCACCTGTCCCCCGCTGACGGTGACGGCTGCCGCCGCCAGCTTCCGGCTGTCGGGGGAAAAGGCCATCCGCAGGGGGGTGCCGTCGTTGGAGGTCATGCTCCAGCTGAGCTGCTGCTCCATGGAGGGGCTGTATACCAGCAGCTTTGCCATGCTGGTCTGGTCCTCCGTGACCACAGCCAGCGTGCCGTTGTCCGACATGGCGCAGAGGAAAATGCTGTTTTCCAGCTGCTTGGTGTAAAGGTTCTGGGTGCGGCTCTCCACCCGCAGCTCGTTTCCGGAGCGGTTGTAGAGGACAAAGCGGGTCTTGCCCGCGGCCAGCGCCGGGCGGGCATAGCCGCTCTGGATGCTGTTCAGCTTTTTGCCGGTGCGCGACCAGACCACACAGCCCTCGTCCCCCAGCTCCACAAAGCTGCCGGTCAGGGGGGCCATCTGCTCCAGCTCGGCCACACCGGTCTGCTGGGGCCAGCCGGAGCCGGGCAGCAGGGCAATGCGGGCCGTATCGGTCAGGTCCTTCAGGGCCGCCACCGAGCTGCCCGCGATGCCGGTGGCAAACAGCACCACCGCCGTCAGCAGCACCAGCAGCACCGCCGTGCGGCGGATGCGCCGGTTCCGCACACGCTGGCGGGCAGCTTCCAGATATTCGACCCGCCCTTCCGAAAGCGGCTCGTCACTCTCCGGACGGTTGCGATTTTTTCTCATAGGTCGTAGTCCACCTTCTCCAAAAATAGCCCTTTCGCGGGCAGCGTCGGCCCGGCCTGGCTGCGGTCCCGGCTGGCAAGGATGCCGGGGATGGCATCGGGCTGCATCCGGCCCGCGCCCACCTCACACAGGGTGCCTGCCAGAATGCGCACCATGTTATAGAGGTAGCCGTCCGCTGTCACCTCAATGTCCACCTCGTCGCCCTTCCGGGTCACATGGCAGTCGGTGATGGTGCGCACGGTATCTCCGTGGGCAGCAGCAGAGGAACCCGCCGCGCACAGGGCCAGAAAATCGTGCTTTCCCACAAACTGTTCCGCCGCCCTCTGCATGGCATCCACATCCAGCCGCCGGGGCACCCGGGTGTAATATTTTTCATCAAAAGGCGAATCGATGGGGTGGTTGTGGATGCGGTACAGGTAGGTCTTGGTATGGGCGGCATAGCGGGCGTGGAACTCCTCCGGCACCACCCGGGCGCACAGCACCCGGATATCCGGGGGCAGGTGCTGGTTGATGGCCAACGGCAGCTTTTCGGGGGGGATGCGGGTCTCCGCGTGGAAGTTCAGCGCAAAGCCCAGTGCGTGGACCCCGGCATCGGTGCGGCTGCACCCCTTGATATCGGGGCGGCTGTGGAGCACTGCTTCCAGCCCATCCTGAAAGGTCTGGGCCACGCTCCGCCCGTTGGGCTGCACCTGAAAGCCGCAGTAGTTGGTGCCGTCGTAGGCAAGGGTCAGTAGATAGTTCTGCATGGAACTCCTTCCGTCACGGCTTTGCCGTGCCACCTCCCTCAAAGAGGGAGGCTATAAGGCCCCCTCCTCGAGGGGGCTGTCGCCGCAGGCGACTGGGGGAGTTTTTAAAAATTCGGGAACACCAGTCTCGAGCTCAGGATCACCATAAAGCAGACGATGCACACCGCCAGATCGATATAATCCTGCCGGGTGCAGCGCAGTACCTTCAGGCGGGTGCGGCCATCACCGCCGCGGTAGCAGCGGCACTCCATGGCCATGGCCAGCTCATCGGCGCGGCGGAAGGCCGAGATGAACAGCGGGATGAGCACCGGCACCAGCGCCTTGACGCGCTCCATCATGGAGCCGTTGTCCAGCATGGCACCACGGGCTTTCTGAGCGTTCATGATCTTGTCGGTCTCTTCGATCAGGGTCGGGATAAACCGCAGGGCAATACTCATCATCATAGCCAGCTCATGCACCGGGAAGTGCAGCCTGCCCAAAGGCTTGAGCAGCTGCTCGATGGCATCCGTCAGCACAATGGGGCTGGTGGTATAGGTCAGCAGGCTGGTGCCCGCGATCAGTGCCATCACGCGCACCGCCATCAGGATGGCATAGCGCAGGCCCTCGGCGTAGATGTTCAGCACCCAGAAGTGCACCAGCGGCTCGCCCTCGCCCGAGACAAAGAAGAGGTTGAGCACCGCGGTAAAGAGGATGATGGGCAAAATGGGCTTCAGGCTCTTGGTGATCAGCTTGAAGGGGATCTTTGCCACGCCGTACATGGCCACAAGGAATACAAGGGACAGCGTCAGGCCCAGCGGGTTGGACGCGGCAAACAGCAGGATGATGTAGACGATGGTCAGCACCAGCTTCATGCGGGGGTCGAACTTATGCACAAGGCTGTCGCCCGGGAAGTGCTGGCCGATGGTGATATCTCTCAGCATGTGGCAGCGCCCCCCTTCTTTGCATCCACACGGGGCAGCACAAGGCTTTCGCCTGCGTCCCGGCGCTTCTTGGCTTCCAAAATCATCTTGACGGCATAGGGCACAGTGTAAACATCCGCCGGAACATCCACCCCCATCTCCCGCAGCTTGAGGAAGATCTTTGTGACCTGCGGCACGCTCAGGCCCAGCGCCAGCAGCTCGGACGCACGGGCAAACACGTTCTCCACGGTGTCGTACATGGCGATCTTCTTGTTGCTCATCACCAGCACACGGTCCGCGTATTTGGCAATATCCTCCATGCTGTGGGAGACCAGCAGCACGGTGGTGCCGGTCTTTTTGTGGTACTCCTTGACCTCAGACAGGATCTCGTCCCGGCCCTCGGGGTCCAGACCGGCGGCAGGCTCATCCAGCACCAGAATGCGGGGCTTCATGGCCATCACACCCGCCACGGCCACCCGGCGCTTCTGGCCGCCGGACAGCTCAAAGGGGCTGCGCTGCAGCAGCGCCTCATCCAGGCCAACAAAGTCCGCTGCTTCATGCACCCGTCTGTCGATCTCGGCCTCGTCCAGCCCCATGTTTCTGGGGCCAAAGGCGATATCCTTATAGCAGGTCTCCTCAAACAGCTGGTACTCCGGGTACTGGAACACCAGACCGGTGAGGAAACGGAATTCCCGGATCTTTTCCGGCTCGGCCCACAGGTCGCGGCCATCGATGATGATGTGGCCGCTGGTGGGCTTGTTCAGGCCGTTCATGTGGGTGATGAGGGTGCTCTTGCCGGAGCCGGTGGCACCGATGATGCCCACAAAGTCTCCCTCTTCCACCTCAAAGCTCACGTCATCCAGCGCGGTGACGGCATTGGGCATTCCCGGGTTATAGACATAACTCAGGTGATCTACTTTGATAATGCTTCCCATCTTCCGTCCCCTCCCTTACTTCAAAAGCTCATACAGAGCCTGTGCGCACGCGCCGGTGTCGATGATGCCCTCGGGCATGGGGATGCCGGCCTTGACCAGCTCATCCCGCAGCTCGGCAGCCTGCGGCACATCCAGCCGCAGGGCGCGCACCTTTTCGGTCTGGCTGAATACCTCTTTCGGGGTGCCCTCCATGACCACATTGCCCTTGCTCATCACCAGCACGCGGTCGGCCTGAGCAGCTTCTTCCATATAGTGGGTGATGGACACCACCGTGATGCCCATGTTCTTGTTCAGATGGTGGATGGTCTGCATCACCTGCTCCCGGCCCCGGGGATCAAGCATGGCGGTGGCCTCGTCCAGGATCAGGCAGTCGGGCCGCATGGCGACCACGCCCGCAATGGCAACGCGCTGCTTCTGGCCGCCGGACAGGTTGTGGGGCGCACGCTCCCGGTATTCATAGATGCCCGCCATCTTCATCGCTTCATCCACGCGGCGGCGCATCTCCTCCGGCGGCACGCCCAAATTTTCCAGCGCAAAGGCGACATCTTCCTCCACCACGGTGGCAACGATCTGGTTGTCCGGGCTCTGGAACACCATGCCCACGGTCTGGCGGATATCGTAGATCTTGTCCTCGTCTTTGGTGTCCATCCCCTCCACCAGCACAGTGCCGCTCTCCGGCAGGAGGATGGCGTTGAAGTGCTTGGCCAGCGTGGATTTTCCACAGCCGTTGGCCCCCAGCACTGCCACAAATTCGCCCCGCTTCACCTCAGCCGACACGCCGTTCAGGGCGTAGTCCGGCTGTTCCGGGTCATAGCGGAACTTCAGATCTTTCGCAGTTAAAATCGTTTCTTCCATAGGTTTTCTCTTTCCGGTGGTGCGCCCTTCTCAAAAGGGCTGTACCCCATTCTTGGTTCTTCTTCATTTTTTCAGAATGGCTGCCGTCAGGGCACTCCCCCAGTCTGCTTCGCAGACAGCCCCCTCTGAGATGGGGCCTCTGGCGCAACCGAGAAGTTTTCCGGCAAACGGTCAACGTTCCCGCCATGCCAAAGGCTCCCTCCCCGAGGGAGCTGGCACGGCGACAGCCGTGACTGAGGGAGTTCATTCTTCCCAAATGGCCGTTGCGCCGCAGGGCACAACGCCGCCGGTGGCGGAAACGGGCAGGCCGATCTCATCACAGCTGGTCTTGCCGCCAAAGCGGGGCACCAGCGTGGTCTTGAGCATATACTCCATGACTGCGGGGGACAGGCCGGTGGTGTAGCTGTTGACCGCAAAAAAGAGGGGCGTATCGCTCAGCACTTCCTCGCACTGGCTGATGAGCTCATAGATGCAGTCCTCCAGCTTCCAGATCTCGCCGCCGGGGCCGCGGCCGTAGCTGGGCGGGTCCATGATGATGCCATCGTAGGTGTTGCCCCGGCGCTTTTCCCGGGCCACGAACTTGGCGCAGTCGTCCACCAGCCAGCGGATGGGCCGGTCAGCCAGACCACTGGCCACAGCGTTGTCCTTGCCCCACGCTACGATGCCCTTGGAAGCATCCACATGGCAGACGGTAGCACCCGCAGCGGCACAGGCCAGCGTAGCGCCGCCGGTGTAGCCAAACAGGTTCAGCACCTTGACAGGGCGGCCTGCCGCACGGATCTTTCTGGCGTACCAGGCCCAGTTGACGGCCTGCTCCGGGAACACGCCGGTGTGCTTGAAGCCGGTGGGGCTGACGATGAGGGTCAGCTTGTCCTCGCCCTCACCGCAGGAGATCTTCCACTTCTCAGGCAGACGGCGGCGGTACTCCCACTCTCCGCCGCCCTGATTGGAGCGGTGGTAGATGGCATCGGCCTTGGCCCAGAGCGGGCTCTGCTTCTCGGTTTTCCACACCACCTGCGGGTCGGGCCGGATGAGGATGGTCTCTCCCCAGCGCTCCAGGCGGTTGCCGCCGGTGGCATCCAGCAGCTCGTAATCTTTCCAACTATCTGCAGGGCGCATAAGCGTCCTCCTTTCTCTCTTCAAACGGCTCAGAACAGGCTCTGCTGGCCGTTGTCCTCCGGGCTTCCGGTCTCGGGGGCTTTCAGGCCCAGGTGCTCATAGGCAAGGCGGGTGGCACAGCGGCCCCGGGGGGTGCGGGTCAGAAAGCCCATCTGCATCAGGTAGGGCTCACACAGGTCCTCCAGCGTCACGGCCTCCTCGCCCAGCGCCGCCGCCAGCGTTTCCAGGCCCACAGGGCCGCCGTTGTACATCTCAATGATGGCGCGGAGCAGGCTGCGGTCCAGCTCGTCCAGACCCAGCTCGTCAATGTCCATCCACTTGCGGGCGGCGATGGCGGTCTCCTCGTCAATCGTGCCGTCGCCCTGCACGGTGGCAAAGTCGCGCACGCGCTTGAGCATGCGGTTGGCGATGCGCGGCGTGCCGCGGCTGCGGGAGGCCAGCTCCATTGCGCCGTCCGCGTCGATGCGCATGCCCATGAGGGCGGCAGAGCGCGTGATGATGCGGCACAGCTCCTCCGGCGTATACAGCTCCAGCCGGAACGACACGCCGAAGCGGTCGCGCAGCGGGGCGGAGAGCTGCCCGGCGCGCGTTGTGGCGCCGATGAGCGTGAAACGCGGCAGATCGAGCCGGATGGAGTTGGCCGATGGCCCCTTGCCGACGATGATGTCGATGGCAAAGTCCTCCATGGCGGGGTAGAGGATCTCCTCCACGGCGGTGTTCAGGCGGTGGATCTCATCAATAAAGAGAATGTCGCCCTCGGAGAGGTTCGTCAGCAGCGCGGCCAGATCGCCCGCCTTTTCGATGGCGGGGCCGGACGTCACGCGGATATGCACGCCCATTTCGTTGGCGATAACGCCGGCGAGCGTCGTCTTGCCGAGGCCGGGAGGGCCGTAGAGCAGCACATGGTCGAGCGGCTCGTTGCGGCGGCGTGCGGCCTCAATGTAAACAGACAGGTTTTCCTTGACCTTCTCCTGCCCGTTATATTCCGTCAGGCGCTTCGGCCGCAGCGAGAATTCGGACTCGTCTGCGGGCGTGAAGCTCGTTGTTACGAGCGGGGCCTCGTAGTCCTGTGAAAAATCGATGCTCATGTTCTTACCTCATCACCATGGCGCGCAGGCACTGCCGCACGATCTCTTCCGTCTTCATGCCCTCGGGGTCAAAGCTGCGCAGCGCCGCCGTGATCTCCTGCGGGCGGTAACCGAGCTCGGCCAGTGCGGCCTGCGCCAGCGCCAGCGCACTGCCGGAGGCGGCGGGCACATCCCCGGCCGGGAGCGAAATGCCGCCCTCTGCCGGTGCGGCGCCACCGAGCTTGTCCTTCAGCTCCAGCAGGATGCGCTGGGCCAGCTTTTTGCCGACGCCCGGCGCGGCCGTCAGGGCCTTTTCGTCCTGCGAGAAGATGGCAAGCGCAAAGCGGTCCGGCGTGGTGGACGACAGAATGGCCAGCGCGGCCTTCGCGCCGACGCCGGTCACGCCGAGCAGCAGCTCAAAATTCCGCAGCTCCTCGCGCGTGCTGAAGCCGTAGATATCGAACGCATCCTCGCGGATGCTGCAGTAGGTATAGAGCCTCGCGCGCTCGCCCACATGCAGGCGCGAGAGCGTATAGGACGACGTCCGGCAGGCGTAGCCGACACCGCCGCAGTCGATGACGGCCAGATTGCTCTCGAGAAGCGTGACCTCGCCGTTGAAATAATAAAACATTACGGTTTTCCTCCCATGAGCCGTGCCAGCTGCGACGTGGACGAGCGCGCATGGCACAGCGCGATGGCGATGGCATCGGCCGCATCGTCCGGCCGGGGCATGCGGTCCAGCCGGAGCAGGCGGCGCGTCATATCCATGACCTGATGCTTCTCCGCCTTGCCGTAGCCGACGACGGCCTGCTTGACCTGCATGGGCGTGTATTCAAACAGCGGCACGCCCGCCCGCTCGATGGCGAGCAGGATGACGCCGCGTCCGTGCGAAACGCCAATGCCGGTCGTGATATTGTGCCCCCAGAACAGCTCCTCCACGGCGACGGCCTCGGGCTTCGTGACCTCCAGCAGCTGCGTCATGTCCTCAAACAGAATGTTCAGCCGCTGCGGGAACGGCAGCCCCGCCGGGGTCGTGACCGTGCCGTAGCGAAGCAGGGCATAGGTCCCGTGCTCCGCCCGGATGAGGCCGAAGCCGGTCGTCGCATAGCCGGGATCAACCCCGAGTATAACCAAAGAGCTTCTCCGGCCATTCCGGCACGGCGATATTCAGCAGCCAGCTGGCGATGCCGAGCACGACGATGGCAAACAGCACCCACGCCAGCACGCGCTTCCACTTCGGGCTGGGCACAAATTCGGACTGCGGCGCCTCCGGCGTCTCCTGCACGGCGGGCATGTCCTTCTGATTTTCTTCCATGGATATCACCTCTGGAGTATCATATCATACTTTTCCGAATGGGGCAAGATAAAAACGAAAGTGGGATGCTTCCGGGGAATCCCCACTTGCAATGGGGCGGAAAGAATGATAAAATACTATACTGAATAAGAATCTCATGAATTGGGAGGAACTCCTCTTTTGGAAAAGAAAACGACTGTGATCTCTCCCGAGGCTCTGCAGCGGCAGGAGGGCTTCTGCGGACGGGTGCGCGAATACTGGCAGGCGCAGGGAATCACGCCTGTGGCCTTTGTGGAGACCTACGGCTGCCAGCAGAACGAGGCGGATTCCGAGCAGATCCGCGGCATGCTCGAGCACTGCGGCTACGGCCTGACGGACGGCCCTGAGGGCGCGGACCTCGTCATCTTCAATACCTGCGCCATCCGCGAGCACGCCGAGCAGCGCGTGTTCGGCAACGTCGGCGCGCTCGTGCATACCCGCCGCCGCCACCCGCGCCAGAAGATCTTCCTGTGCGGCTGTATGATGGGCCAGCCCGCCGTGGTCGAGCGCGTGCGCAAGTCCTATCCCTATGTGGACGGCGTGTTCTCCACACACCACCTGTGGGAGCTGCCGCAGCTGCTGCTCGGCGTGCTGACGACAGGCAAGCGCGTGTTCTCCGTGGAGGATTCTGCCGGAGCCATTGCCGAGGGTCTGCCCGTCGTGCGCGAGAATAAGCTCAAGGCGTGGGTCTCCGTCATGTACGGCTGCAACAATTTCTGCTCGTACTGCATCGTGCCCTATGTGCGCGGCCGAGAGCGCTCCCGCCAGCCGGAGGACATTCTGCAGGAGTGCCGCGCGCTGATCGCGCAGGGCTATAAGGAGATCACGCTGCTCGGCCAGAACGTCAATTCCTACGGCAAGGACCTGGGCCTCGGCGTGGATTTCGCCGATCTCATGGCGCAGATCGCGAGCCTGCCGGGCGATTTCCGCCTGCGTTTCATGACGTCCCATCCCAAGGACGCCAGTCATAAGCTGTTTGACACCATCGCGGCCTATCCGAAGATCTGCAAGCAGTTCCATCTGCCGTTCCAGTCCGGAAACGACCGTGTGCTCCACGCCATGAACCGCCGCTATACGAGCGCGCAGTATCTCGAGCTCGTGGATTACGGCCGCAGCCTCATGCCGGAGCTCGTGCTCACGTCCGATGTCATCGTCGGCTTCCCCGGCGAGACGGAGGAGGAATTTGAGGACACGCTGCGCCTGATCGAGCGCGTGCGCTATGACGCGCTGTTTACGTTTATTTTCTC
>ERZ827150.5533-NODE-5533-length-10076-cov-3.688354_pt1 | contig 10076 bp, 9 predicted proteins | sample MGYA00519779_ERZ827150 | MGnify/ENA primary metagenome ERZ827150 (study PRJEB31778, sample SAMEA3449267) | human gut metagenome | biome: human gut; feature: human-associated habitat; material: faeces | place: United Kingdom | collected 2010/2012 ...
GGCCTGCTTTGCAAATTCTGCCAGCATGGCAATGCCCATGGACATATTGGCCGACAGCCGCACCTTGAATACCTCCGGAAATCCGCCGCCCAGATACAGCCCGTCCAGCCCCTTCGGCAGTTCGCCGTCCTCAAGCGGGGAAAACGGCACAAGCTCCACGCCCGCCCCTTCCAGCGCGTCGAGATTGGCGCGGTAGTAAAAGCTGAACGCCTTATCCCGCGCAAGACCCATGCGAAAGCCGTCCATCCGGGGATATTTCCTCGGCGCGACGGGCAGAACCGGCGCGCGCCTTGCCAATTCCAGAATCATCGGAAGATCAAGCGTGTCCGCGACCTGCCTCGCCGCCTCCTGAATCCGGGGCAGCGCGTCCTCGACCTCCTCGGCGGGCACAAGCCCCAGATGGCGGCTCTTGAGCGCCAGATTCACATGCTTTTCGATGTAGCCCACGCACGGCAGGCCGGTGTAATGCGCCACCGCGTCGCGCACCAATTCGTAGTGATGCGTGCCGGAAACCCGGTTGACCAGCACGCCCGCGATGCCGCTGTCTTCCCGGAGCGTCATAAAGCCCTTGACCGTCGCCGCCGCGCTTGCCGCCGAACCGGAAGCGTCCACCACCAGCAGCACGGGCGTCCGCGTCAGCCGCGCCATCTCCCATGTGGATTGGCGGCAGCTCGTCGCATCCATGCCGTCGTAATAGCCCATCACGCCCTCGATGACCGTGATATCCGCCGGGCGGCTGAGCAGTGTCGGCAGATCCCTCGGCTCGATCAAAAAGCTGTCGAGGTTGTGGCTCGGCCTGCCGCAGACCAGCTCGTGAAAGCCCGTATCGATGTAATCCGGCCCGACCTTGCAGGGCGCGACGTCCAGCCCGCGCTCCCTGAGTGCCGCCATCAGCAAAAGGCTCGCCGTCGTCTTGCCGCAGCCGCTGCTCGTACCCGCCAACAGGATTCTCATGCCCGAACACCCTCCATGCCGTAGAGCAGCGCGTTGACGATTGCCGCCGCCACGTTGCTGCCGCCGCGCCGCCCGCGCGCCACAATGCAAGGCAGGCCAGTTTTAAGCAGCATCTCCTTCGCCTCCACCACATGCACAAAGCCGACCGGCACGCCGATGACGACCGTATTCTTCAAATCCGCGTGGTTTTCCAGCGGCTCCAAAAACGTCGGCGCATTGCCGCAGACCAGCAGCTTCGAGCCGAGAATGGCCAGCGCGCGCTCCATCGAAACGCGCGCCCGCGTCGTCTCCCGCGCCTTCGCCTCCCGCGCGATATCTTCATCCGCCATGAAGCAGACCGCTTGACAGCCCAGCTTCTTGAGCGCCGGTTTGCTGATGCCGGAAAGCGCCATCTGCGTGTCGGTGACGATCATTGCGCCGTGCGCCAGCAGTTCCCGCGCATAGGGGACAACCCCCGGCGTGAAGACCATCGATTCCGCAAAGGAAAAATCCGCCGTCGCGTGAATCACACGCTTGACAATGGGCTTGATCTCCGGGTCAAGCGCCACCTGCAACTCGCGCTCGATGATCGCCATGCTCGCCTGCTCGATCTCCATTGGTTTCATAGGCTTGTACTCCTTCCCAAAATCTGCCCCTTCGCATCCAGCATCACCGCGTCCACGCGCATTTCCCCGTGAATGCGCGCTGCCGCATAAGCCGCCGCCGCGTCGGCCAGATGCGTCCAAACCGCGTCAAACCCCGCGTCGTAAATCGGGGAGATGCATCCGTCGAGCGTCACACTCTGACGCACGAATTCCAGCAGCTCAACCGGCGCGCCCATCAGCGCCAGATGCGCGATCAGCGTTTCGCGCCGTCCGTCGCCGTATTGGCTGTGCGTCTGCATGCTGCCGCCGGAAACCTTGACCAGCTTCCCCGGCTGCCCCAGCAGCGTGGCGCGCGCAAAGCCCAATTCCGCCGCGCAATCCAGCGCAAAGCCGACAAAGTTGCTCATCTGCACCGCCTGCATGCAGGGAAAGAGCGCGTTGGCCGCGCGCTCGCCCTGACTGCCGAAAACCAGCCCGATTTCTTCCGCGCCCTGACTTTTGCGGACGGATAATTCCAGCCGGATCGTCTCCTTCAGTGCTTCCTCGCTCATCGGGCGCACAACGCCCGTCGTCCCCAGCACGGACAGCCCTCCGACCACGCCCAGCCGGGGGTTGAACGTCCTTTTCGCCAGTTCCTCGCCGCCGGGGATGCTGACTGTCACCTCCGCCGCGCGCGCGGGGAAAACCTGCCGAACCGCCTGCTCGATCATCCGCCGCGGCACGGGGTTGATCGCCGCCTCGCCGACGGGCAGCTTCATGCCCGGCAGGGTGATCGTCCCCACGCCGTCGCCCGCCAGAAAGCGGATGCCGCCGTCACCCGCCATCAGCCGAACGCGTGCGCGGACCTCACTTCCGGTGGTGATATCCGGGTCGTCGCCGCCGTCCTTGATGACCCCGCAGACATAGCCGCCGTGCGCGATGATCTCCGGCGCAAACGTTTTGCCCGCCGGAACGACGATCCCTACGCGCTCGGGGCATGCGCCGTCCCTCTGCCAGAGACAGCTCGCCAGCGCTGCCGCCGCCGCGCAGCTCCCCGTCGTGAAGCCCTCGCGAAGCGCCTTCACAGGCGATACCCCCGCGGCGTGAGCATCCGCCCAAAGCGCTCCTGTGTTTCCGCGTTACCGATGAGCACCGTCGTGAACATATCCAGCGGCTCATGCGCCAGTTCGCCCAGCGTCAGCACACGGCTCTTCTGCCCGTCGCGCCCGATGTTCTGCACATAGCCGCAGACGGTCGAAGCGGGCAGCGTCTCCATCAGAATCGCGCAGGCGCGGGCGAGGTGATCCGGCCTGTGGCGACTGCACGGGTTATACAGCGCAATCGGAAAGCCACCCGCCGCCGCCGCGCGAAGCCGCCGTTCAATCGTCGCCCACGGAGTCAGTTGATCGGAGAGGCTGACGACGGCAAAATCCCCGCAGAGGGGCGAGCCGAGCACCGCCGCCGCGCTGAGCGCCGCCGTCACCCCCGGCACAACCTCGATCTCGTCGCCCTCTTCCGCCATGCCCAGCAGGAGCGACGCCATGCCGTAAACCTGCGCGTCGCCCGAGCAGATCAGCGCCACGCGCCTGCCTTCCCGCGAAAGCAAAAGAGCCTGTACACACCGTTCCTTTTCGCCGCGCATGCCCGTCGTCACAAACCGCTTTTCGGCAAACTCGTCCCGAACCAGCTCGACATACGTCGTGTAGCCCACGATCACCTCCGCACGGCGCAATGCGTCGTCCGCCGCAATCGTGCGCCCCTCGCGTCTCCCCGGCCCGATGCCCACGACCTGAATCATACGTTTTCCTCCCCGGCCAGCGCGAGCGTCACGCCCTGCATCGCCGTTTTGCCCACGAGCAGCCGCCCGCCGGTCATCACCGCCGCGCGCTCGCACACGCAGCCGCAGCCCACCGTTTTCATTACAAAATCCGAATGGGCAAACACACCCGGCACGGCGTTCAGCTCCGCCGCCGAATACGTTTGCAGCGGAAAGCGGTATTTTTCGCAGAGCGCGAGAATCGCCGCCTCGTCCTTTTTCACGTCAATCGTCGCAACCGCCCGGACGGACAGCGGCGACACGCCGTTTTCATGCAGAAACGCGCGGAAACAGTCCTCCAGATGTGCCGCGTCCGTGCCGCGCTTGCATCCCACGCCTAGTGTCAGCGTCCGCGGCCTTAAAAAGAGCGTCACGGGAAACGGCGGGCGGATCTCCCGTTCCGTAATCGCCACGCCGACCGATTTTCCCGCCAGCGCGGCAGCGGAAACCGCCTGAATCGCCGCCTTGTTTTCAATCGCGCAGTCGTTTTTCATCGCCCAACTGTCGATGGCCGGAACACCGCGCACATCCGTCGCGGTCGTCAGCACGGGCTCCGCGCCCGTCCGTTCCGCCAGCAGCAGCGCGAGGTCGTTTGCGCCGCCGATGTGCCCGGATAGGATGGGGATGATGTGCCTTCCCATTTCATCCATGACAAGCACTGCGGGGTCGGCCGCCTTATCCCGGCAGAGCGGCGCAATCGCACGCACCGCAATGCCGCATGCGCCGATGAACAGCAGCGCGTCCGCATCGGCAAACGCCTCATGCGCCCACTGCATCACAGGCACGCCGCGCGTCACGGGGAAGCCGAGCTTTTCCTGCCAGCCCTGCCCCTTTTCAGTAAAAGCAATGGCGCGGATGTTCATGGCGTTTCGGCCTCCCGACAGGCGTGGGCGAACGCCGGATCGTAGAGCTTGGAGCGCTTGTCGCTCTCCCGCAGAAAATCGCCGACGAGAATCAGCGCGGTCTTTTTGATGTGCGCCGCCTTTTCCGCGATATCCGCGAGCGTGCCGCGCATGACCTCCTGCTCCGGCCACGTCGCTTTGTAGACGACGGCGACGGGCGTATCTTCCGGGTAGCCGCCCGCCGTCAATTCGGCGCATACGGCCTTGAGCATCGAGACGCTCAGGAACAGCGTCATGCTCGCCCGATGCGACGCCAGCGCGCGCAGGTTCTCCTGCTCGGGCACGGGCGTTCTGCCCGCCATGCGCGTGATGATGAGCGTCTGGCTGACCTCGGCGGGGGTGTACTCCGCCGGGATGGCCGCCGCCGCGCCGCAGAACGAGCTGACGCCGGGCACAACCTCATAGGCCAACCCAAGTTTATCTAATTCGCGCATCTGCTCGGCAATCGCACCGTACAGGCACGGGTCACCCGTGTGCAGCCGCACGACGGTTGCCCCCTCGGGCGCATCCCGCATCGCCGCGACGGTCTGCTCCAGCGTCATGGACGCGCTGTTATAAATGGTCGTTTCGGGTCTGCAATAATCCAGAAGTTCGGGGTTGACGAGCGAACCCGCGTAGATCACCACGTCCGCCTTTTGCAGCAGGCGCATGCCGCGCACGGTGATGAGGTCGGTTGCGCCCGGCCCCGCGCCGATAAAATAAATCATAGGAACTCCTTTTTTGGGGCGCCGCCCCAAACCCTGCTCGGAACCTCCCGTTTCGCTTCGCGCTGTTTTTAAGTGACGTTAGCGCTGAAAATGAAAACCGGGTTTTCCGCTTTGAACATCGTATAGCGCCCGACCGATTCGAGCGCCGAAACGGCGACCTGCCGCGCCTCAAAATCCACCATCGGCCGCATCAGGCGCAGAAGCGCCTGCGCGCTTTCCATCGTGACGGCGGTTGCGACCAGCCGAATCGGGCGTTGAAGTCCGCGCAAAAGCTCCACGATAGCTTCTGCCTCGCCGGTCGTCCCGCCGAGGAAAACCGCGTCCGGCGCGGGCAGCGCCGACAGCACCTCCAGCGCACGGCCGGGAACGACGCGCAGGTTGAGCGCGTGAAATCTTTCGGCGTTCCGGCGGATGAGGTCGAGCGCTTCGTCCTTCATTTCAACGGCATAAACCTCGCCCAGCGGGCACTGACGTGCGCATTCGACGCTGACGCTGCCCGTCCCCGCGCCAATATCCCAAACGACGCCGTTCGGTTTCAAATGCAGCGCCGACACGACGAGCGCACGCACATCCCGCTTCGTCATCGGGGTTTTGCCGCGAACGAACGCCTCATCCGACAGACCAACAGGCGGCAGGCCGCTCTCCGGCGCGTCGTTTTCGATATAAGCCATGCAGAGCGGGTCATACGTCGCATCCGGGTCATAGGCCTCCGTCCGCTCGTCGGGATAGGAGAGCCGTTCGCCGACAAACAGCCGCACATTTTCCAGCCCGCCGAGGTTCAGGCTCCCCCGCACCCACGCAGGATTGTGCGCCGCGTCGAGAAAGCAAACCGTCTGCCGATGCGTCCGCACGGCGTGGCACAGCGCGCTTTCCGAAAGTGCTCGGCCATGCGCGGAGAGGATTTTCGCGTCCTGCCACGAAACGCCCAGCCGCGCGGCAAAGAGCTGCAAGGCGCTGACGCCCGGATGCACACGCAGATATTCGCCGCCGATTTTCCGTTTGAGCATTTCCAGCAGGCTGTACAGTCCCGCGTCGCCGGAAACCAGCACGGCGGCACTCTGTCCTGCGTCGCTGGATAGACGCATCTGTTCAATTGCACCTTCCAGCGGCGAAAGCGGCCTTGCCTTTTCGGGCGGCACGAGCACGGCATGGCGTGCCGCGCACCAGACCGCATCCGCACGATCAATCGCCTGCTTCGCGTCGTCGGTGAGCAGAACGGCCTCACCCGGGCCGACGCTGATGATATCAAGCATGGCGCACCTCCACACAATGTTCTTGAGCAAAACAAATCAGTTCATCGTCCCATGCATGGGCTTCCAATCCATCGGGAATAAGCAGCGCGCCGCAATTCAGCAGCGTTTGCCGGGCTTCCGTCAACACGGCTTCACTCGGCGGCGCGAACGGCGCTGTCGTCAGGATGCGGGCGGCCAGATGGCGCGCGGCAGGGATATCCATATCGTTTTCCGCCAAAATACCCGTTGCAAACGGTGTTCCTTCCCGCGTCAGGCGGCGGTAGACGGTTGTCGCCTTCCCCATGCCGCCGAGGACAAACGCGTATGGCGCACCTTCCGCACGGGGAAGCTCCATTGATCCGGAAAGCGCGTCATAAACACCAGACGAAATGCCGTACAGCTGCGTGATGTTTTCTTCCGTAAAGACTGCTTCGGGCGCGCCGAACATCTCCACGCCGTGCGTGCCGATGCCCATCACGAGGTCGGATACCCGTGCAGCGAGGTCAATTTCGTGCAGGCTCATCACGATGGTCACGCCCTGCTCCCGTGCGAGATGAAGCAGAATGGCGGACAATTCGATTTTATATCGAATATCCAGAAAGGAGGTCGGCTCGTCGAGCACCAGCACGCGCGGCTGCTGGCAGAGCGCACGGGCAATCATCACCCGCTGACGCTGACCGTCGCTGACGCGAGCGAACGGCTTGTCCGCCAGTTCTTCGACACGCACCAATGCGAGACTCTGCGCAATCACGTCTCTGTCCAGCGCAGTCAGCATTCCGAAACGGCCGGTATAGGGATAACGCCCGGAAGCCGCCACGTCGTAACAGGTCATCAGTTCCGGACGGACGCGCTCGGTCAGCACGACGGAAAGCCGCTTTGCCAGCTCGTAGCTGTCCATCCGCTCGATATTTTCGCCGCCGATGCGCACCACGCCGCCCATACACGCGAGGTGATGCGAAATCGTCTTGAGAATGGTCGATTTGCCCGCGCCGTTTGGACCGATGAGCGTCAAAATCTGCCCCGGCAGAATCGACGCGCAGAGGTCTTTCAACAATACACGTCTGCCGTAACCGACCGAAAGGTTGTCCAGCTCCAAAGTCGGTTTCACCGGTGTCCGCCTCCCCGCTTGAGTGCCATCACGATAACGACCGGCGCGCCGAAAAACGCCGTTACCGTGCTGATGGCCAGCTCCGTTGGCGAAAACGCCGTTCGGGCGATCCAGTCGCATGCCATACAGAATACGCCGCCCAGCAGGAAACAGCCGGGCAGAACAGCCATCGGTTTGGCCGTGCCGAGCAGCTTTTTTGTCATATACGGCACGGCAATGCCGACAAAGGAAATCGGACCGACAAGCGCCGTCACGCACGCGGCCAGCAGACAGGAAAGTCCGATCAGCGCCGCACGGAAACGGCGGACGTTCACACCCATGCTCGCCGCGTAATGTTCGCCGAACTGATATGCGCCGATGGGCTTCGCCAGCAGCAGGCACAGCAGCAGGCAGACGGCAATCACCGCCAAGCAGATGCGCAGATTTCCCCACGACACGGCAGAAAAGCTGCCCATCGACCAGCTGGTGAGGTTCGCAATATCGCTTTCTTTGGCGAAGGTGACGAAGAAATCCGTCGCCGCCGAACAGACGTTGCCAATCATCATGCCGACGACCAGCAGCATCGCCATGCTGTGAATCTTTCGGGAGACGATCATCACAAAGCTCGCGCAGAGCATTGCCCCGACAAATGCCGCGGTCATCACCGCGCCGAACGGCACGCGACCACAGAGCTTCATGCCGAAGATCATCACCGCACCGACAGCCAACTTTGCGCCGGAGGACACGCCCAGCACATACGGCCCGGCAATCGGATTGCGGAAAAACGTTTGCAGCAGAAAGCCCGACACGCTCAGCGTGCCGCCCATCACCGCCGCCGCCAGCACGCGCGGCAGGCGGATTTTGAGCAGCACGTTGTAGGCCGCTGTGCCCGCGCCCTCTCTCAGCAGCAGAATCCGCAGGATTTCATGCGGGGACAGTGCCGCGCTGCCCGTGCCCACACTGACCGCCAACAGCAGCGCAAAGCAGACTGCGAGCACCGCATAGCACAGCGCGCACCGCGTTTTTTTCACCCGTTCCTCACTCCAGCTTCATGATATGGTTTAGTGCCGCGTCGTCACCCGAAAGCATGCGATTCATGTCTTCGATGAGGTCGCCCAGCCGTCCGGCCTGCTGAAAATAATCTGCGCCGGTGCAATAGACGCGTCCATTTTGCACCGCTTTGAAATCGGCCAGCAGCGTGTTTCGCTCAATCAGCTGCGAAAGTGTCTTCGGCTTGCCGCCGAGCTGACCAATATAGAGGATGCAGTCCGCATCGCCCGCCACGAGATAAAAGGCTTCCATCTCCATCTGCCGCGTGCCGGATTCGCCGGTACCCAGTCCTTCCGGCGCATACCGCCCGCCAGCCAGCTCAAGCATTTTGACCATATAATCACCATTGTTGCGCACATACAGCGCGCCCTTGGAGGTGATGTAGAACATGGCGACGGTCACGTTCTCCTGCATCGGCTCAAGCGATTCGATTTTCTGCTTCTGCGCGTCAAACGCGGTGCTCGCCTCGTTCTCACGCCCCAGCAGCACGCCGTAGAGCTTCATCCACTCCATGCGCCCCAGCGGAGTTTCCTCCAATGCAGAGCTGTCCACCAGCAAAGGAATGCCTAGCTCGTCCAGCTTTTCCCGCACATTCGGCGTGCCCTCGATCATCGTGGAGAAAACGGCCAGCTTCGGCGGGTTCAAGGCAATACGCTCGAAATCCGGCTGCTTATAGTGACCGATGTATGCGATTTGTCCATCTTGAACCGCTTGTTTCACGCTTGGCAGATACCAGTCTTCCACGTCATAGGTCGTCTGCGTCACGGCGGAGAGCGCGCCGATTTCATCCATCAGTGCCACCGTCGAGGTGGAAGCCACGAACAGGTTGTCAAGCGGCATGTACAGCAGCATGATGTCCGCATCCAGACCATCCGGTGCATCCATACCCGCTGGAATCAGCAGAAAGCGCCCGCCGTTCTGCACGGTAATCAGTGAATAACCGCCTTCCAGCCTGTCCACGGCAAAGTTTTTCGCGGCTTCCAGATCAAGCTTTTCTGTGACGACGGGCAGCTCCGCTAACGCGGTTTGAACAGCAAAAAGGCTCAAAAGCAGCGCAATCATCTTTTTCATAAACTTCCTCGCAGTTTTTCTCAAAATAAATGAAAAGCGCCCATCTCGGACAAAGATGGACGCATAGCAAACAAACGCTTGACCTGCCTTCTCCAACTGCCCGAGAATCGGTTTCATCTCCGCAGGGCAGGTCTCCTGGCTGACGGCTTCACGTGCGCCGCCTTCTCGAAATCGCTTTCAATGGCTCATGGCACACGCATACCGAATACAGTAATGGCTGTTGCGCCGGATTTGAACCGGCTTCCCTTTTCATTTGAATGGCTTCAAACACCCTGCGCGGTATAGATTTTTCTCGTTTATTATACGGGGTTTGAGGGAGGGAGTCAAGATGAGAGAGGAATGGATTTTTCTTAAATCGCCAGAAAATGAATGGGTGCAGATTGATTTGTTTGAAGTGGATCATCCGATTGTCGGAGGGCGTTCTTTTCAGCATCATTTATAACCTGCTCCAATTCTTTCCGATTGCCCGCCGTTTCCACCGCATCCTCAATCGAAACCCGTCCATCCAAAACGTGCGGCAGTGCGTCAGGAATAACCTTGCGTGTCCAGTATCGAATGCGGTTTAGTTCCGCCAATTCACCCTTGACTTCTTCAAGTTTGGGAAGAAGGGCTTCGCGCTCCGCTTCAAGCTGTGCGCGCTCTGTTTTCAGCGCCGCGCGCTGCTCCTTATCGAGAGGAGATGCAAGCCCCAGCG
>ERZ827150.5540-NODE-5540-length-10067-cov-4.027767_pt1 | contig 10067 bp, 10 predicted proteins | sample MGYA00519779_ERZ827150 | MGnify/ENA primary metagenome ERZ827150 (study PRJEB31778, sample SAMEA3449267) | human gut metagenome | biome: human gut; feature: human-associated habitat; material: faeces | place: United Kingdom | collected 2010/2012 ...
AAAATATACGTCTTGGATAACGGGAAGTCGCTAATGCTGGCACTCTCGCAGGACGTGCAGCAGAACCGCCCGGTGGAAGCACGGGAACACGTGCGCAGGTTTCACGAACTGTTCTTCACGCTCTCGCCCGACAAGTCGGCTATCGAAAGCAATATCAAACGCTCGCTGATGCTGGCGGACAAGAGTGCATTCAACTACTACAAAGACCTATCGGAAAAGGGGTATTACAACCGGGTGATTTCGGGCAACATCAACCAGATGGTGCAGATCGACAGTGTGCGGTGTGACTTTGACAAGTACCCGTACAACGTGCGGACGTTTGCCCGTCAGATTATCCTCCGGGAAAGCTCGGTGACGGAAAGAAGCCTTGTCACCCGCTGCCGGTTGTTGGATGCCGTAAGGAGTGACAACAACCCGCAGGGATTCATCATCGAGGGCTTCGAGATTACCGAAAACAAGGACTTGCAAACCATCAAACGCTAATGGCATGGTCGGAAAATTCATGGCGAAGGTCATTGCTGATATGCAGGACTGGGCGGACGTAAAGCTCCGCCGCCTGTGCGGGCGTATCACGCCGGATCAGCGGGTGGTGGTTATCCTTGTGATGTTCGTGGTGTTCGGCGGGTTGTCGGTCTATATGACCGTCGCCGCTATCTACAACATCGGCAAAAGTGACGGTCGGGAATTGGGGATAGAACATATCGACCAAATCCGGCTAAAGAATGACAGTATAATCAATCCTTTTAACAATCAGTAAATAATGGAAGAACAGAATCAGGAAAAAGAAACGGCAACGCAGCACGTGACGGTGAGCGATGCCGCAGCCCCGGAAACGGGGACGGAGAACAAAGGGAAGAAAAGCGGTGAAAAGGACAGGAAACCCGTCAAAGAACTAACGCCAAAACAGATGCAGCAACGGAAAAAGCTGCTGGTTTACCCGTTAATGGGCTTGCTGTTCCTCGGCTCGATGTGGCTGATTTTCGCACCGTCGGACAAAAAGGACGAAAGCGGGGAAACGGTCGGGGCGTTCAACGCTGACATCCCCTTGCCGGAGAATGACGGGATCATCGGCGACAAGCGGAAAGCCTACGAGCAAGCCGGGCTGGAAAAGAAACAGGCGGACAAGGTGCGTTCGTTGGAGGACTTCGCCTTTTCGGGCAATAACAGTGCGGACGGGGTGGAACTGGAACTGCCGGACAGTGAACCGGAACGGGAGCCGTTCAAGGATTATTCGGGAAGCTCACGGGCAGGTGGGGTAAGTTCTTCAACGGCTGCTTACCGGGACATCAACCGACAATTAGGAACGTTCTACGAAACGCCGAAGGTGGACGAGGAAAAGGAGGAACTGAAACGTCAGGTGGAAGAATTGACCGCTCGGCTGGATGCGCAGCAGGGACAGACGGGCGGCATAGACGAGCAGGTCGCCCTGATGGAAAAGAGCTACGAGCTTGCCGCCAAGTACATGGGACAGAACGGGCAGACAGGACAAAACGGCACAATCATGCAAGTTCCCATTACCGGACAAAGCAACGGGCAAGTAGCGGGAAAACCCGCTGTTGCGGTACAGGCGGCACGACAGCAAACGGTGTCGGGATTACAACAGCCGATGAGCGATGCGGAGTTCATGCGGGCGTACAGCCAGCCGAGAAACTACGGGTTCAACACGGCAGTGGGCGACGGTTACGCTATGGGGAAGAATACCATCCGGGCGTGCATCCACCAAGACCAGACAATCATGGACGGTCAGACGGTGAAGCTCCGGCTGCTCGAACCGCTGCAAGCGGGAAACCTTGTGATCCCGCAGAACACCCTTGTTTCGGGGACGGGTAAGGTACAGGGGGAACGGCTGGATATTGTGGTGTCGTCCATCGAATACCGAGGCAACCTGCTGCCCGTGGAACTGGCGGTGTATGACAGCGACGGGCAAAAAGGCTTGTCCGTGCCCTCGTCACTGGAACAGGAAGCGGCAAAGGAAGCCCTCGCGAACATCGGCGGCGGGCTGGGGACAAGCATATCGTTTGCGCAGAGTGCGGGACAGCAGATCGCTATGGACTTGACAAGGGGGCTGATGCAAGGCGGCAGCCAATACCTCGCCAAGAAATTCCGCACGGTGAAAGTGCATCTGAAAGCGGGCTACGAACTGATGCTTTACGCCAAACAACAATAACAGGAAATAGATTATGAACCAAATTAAAAAAGAAAAGACAATGAAAAAGATTTTAGGATTGGTCGCCCTGCTTATGGGCGTAGTGATGGGTGCGAACGCACAAGTGAACGACACGGTACAGACGGTTGCCGGAAATGACCTGTATCAAGGGATAACGCAGAAGTTACCCTATCGGCAGATGGTGACACCTTACGGGGTGCATGTGACGTTTTCCAAAACGGTACACATCATTTTCCCGTCAGCGGTGAAGTATGTGGACTTGGGCAGTAATTGGATTATTGCCGGAAAAGCGGACGGGGCGGAAAATGTAGTCAGGGTGAAAGCCACGACAGAAGGGTTTCCGGGTGAAACGAATTTCTCGGTGATTTGCGAGGACGGAAGTTTTTACAGTTTCAACGCCCGTTACGCCCATGAGCCGGAAATGCTGAACATCGAAATGAAGGACTTTCTGGAAAATGAGGACACGACGGATTTCAGCCATACACGGATGAATATCTATTTCCGTGAACTGGGCAGCGAAAGCCCGCTGCTGGTGAAGCTGATTATGCAGGGCATCTATAAAGCGGACAAACGGGAAATCAAACATTTAGGTTGCAAACGTTTCGGGGTGCAGTTCCTCTTGAAGTCCATCCATTCGCATAACGGGCTGTTCTATTTCCATACGGAAACGAGAAACCGGTCGAACGTGGCTTTCAACACGGACTTTATCAAGCTCAAGATCGTGGACAAGAAAGTACCGAAGCGCACCGCCATTCAGGAGAGGGTACTCGATCCGGTACGCAGCTATAACGAGGTGCTGGTGACGAACGGGAAAAGCAACGTGCGCACGGTATATATCGTTCCGCAATTCACCATACCGGACGACAAGATTCTGGTAATCGAACTCTTCGAGAAGAACGGGGGCAGACACCAAACTATCCGGGTGGAGAACGCCGACCTTGTGGCGGCAAAAGTAATTAACGAACTGAAAATAAAATAACACATGAAAAGAGTGCTGTTCATTATCATGCTCTTCGGGATGTGCCTGCATTTTAACCAGGCACACGCCCAAAGATGCCTGCCGGGAATGAGGGGAATCCAGTTCACGGGCGGACTATCGGACAATATGCGCTGGAAAAGCGGCGACGGTTTCGGCTACCATGCCGGGATAGCGGTAAGTACCTACACGAAGAACGCCCACCATTGGGTGGTCGGTGCGGAGTATCTGGAAAAACGGTATGACTACCGGGGTAGCCTTTATCCGGCAAGCCAGTTCACGGGGGAAGGCGGGTATTACCTGAACTTCCTCTCTGACCGAAAAAAGACATTCTTCGCCGCACTGGGCTTGTCCGCCCTTGCCGGGTATGAAACGGTGAACTGGGGCGAAAGCCGTCTGCCGGACGGTTCGCTGCTCACGGACGGGGATCATTTCATCTATGGCGGTGCGCTGACACTGGAACTTTCCGCCTACCTGACGGATAAGGTCGTGCTGCTGGTAAACGGGCGGCAAAGGATGCTGTTCGGGGGTGATTGCGGAAGATTCCACTCGCAGATAGGCGTGGGCGTCCGGTTTATGATTCGATAACTACTATAATATAATAATGTATATGAAGAAAAGATTTTATCAAATGCTCGTGGGCTGCTACATAGTGGCCGCCCTCGTGCTTGTCGCTGCCTGTAATGACAAGCTGGATATTCAGACGAAATACCCGTTCATCGTCGAGACGATGCCCGTCCCGAAAAAACTGAAGGTGAACGAGACGGCGGAAATCCGCTGTGAACTCAAACGGGAAGGACGCTGGGAAGATACCCGGTACACTATCCGGTGGTTTCTCTATGACGGAAAAGGGATGTTGAAAACGGAGGACGGCACGGTGCTGCTGCCGAATGACCGTTACCCGCTGGAGAAAGAAACGTTCCGGCTGTACTATACCTCGTTGTCGGACGACCAGAGCAGTTTGAAGGTGTGGGTGGAAGATTCGTTCGGGCAGGCGGTGGAACTGGAATTTTCGTATAACAATGACAATTCGGAAGAAAAGGGGGACGAAGAATGAAAGACAGTACAGTTCCGGGAGTGTATCTTCTTAATATAGACATGGAGTGCGGACAGGCGAAAGAAGAGTTTAAGCGGATGGGATTTACAGATGGTGAAAAGATTGACTTTCAACGGTTTACCCCGCAAGCCTTGTCCGTAACTCCGCTTTGGCTGGTCTGGCACGGGACGGTACACAGCGGCAACGTGCTGCTGAAAAGCGATGAAGAACTGATACCGTTGGGTATCAGTTCAAAAACAGAGCTTCCTATCCGCAGGTTGAGCGAACTTGTCCGGGAATACAGCCAAAGTACAGGAAAGTATCAGGACAGAACGGAGCATGACGATTATTCACTGGAAAAATTGTGCCGGTTTGAACGCACCACCGAGAAGTGCATGGCTGCCATCCGACAGGAGGGGTGGAAACTGGCACACGTGCCGGAAGAGGTGAAAACGCCGGAAATGTGCCGCCTTGCACTTGACAACAGTGCAGATTTGGCTTATGAAAACTTGGAACTGCTGCACTATGTGCCGTTCCCGGAAATTTGTCTGGAATATATAAAGGAAAATAACGGGTGCGGCGATGTTGAATTGCCGGAAATATTGAGTGCCCTTGCACCGGGAGTTATCGACAGCCGGATAGCGGACTATGCCGTGGAACAGGACGGACGGTGTTTAGGCGTGCTGCCCGCCCATCTGCAAACCGTGGAACGGGCTGAAAAGGCGGTAAAGGAAGCGGGTGCGGAAGCTCTTGCGGGCGAAAAGGTACGTGCGGATCTGAAAACGGAAGGAATGTACCTGAAATGTACGGAACATAGCTGGATGTCATTCGCCCTGCTTCCGAAAGCGGAGCGTTCGCCGGAAATCTGCCTGCTGGCGGAAAAGCTCTATCCCGAAGAAACTGCCAAACGTCCGGACTTGATACCGGAAAGCGTGAAAAACGGCTGCAACGTGTATTCGCTCTGCAAGATGATGGAGGTACGGACGGGAGAAAAGTTCACATACCAGCAAATGACGGACTTCTATAACGGGAAGCCGTTGAACGTGCGCCGGATGGAAACGCCAGACGGGGTGCAGAAGGACAAGTCGGTGAGGTTCGACAAGGAAAAGCAGGACTTTTCTTTCTCCGACATCCGGCAGGAACGGAAAAAGAGATTGAGGATTTGATGGCTGGATAAAATGCCAATGACAAAATTAGCCTGTTAGATTATTTTCCGATGGGCTATTTTTGTACATAACTAAATTTCTTATTAATTAATAACCAGTTTCTAAGACTGAATGAGTAAATTTGCATAATTTAAAATTTTAGTATAAATGAGTTTAGAGAATATTGCTGAAATATGTATTGCCATAGATACTGCTATTCTTGGTATCGCTTATCCCATTATAATAGATAAGATTTCCAACATTGGAGATAAATATTCTTCGGATTATTTATCAAATGTTTTTAATTCAGAGTTTCCACAAAATGAAATTAAATTGGGAAGTAAAAAGGTTTCAACTTTTCAATTTATGCTATATTTTACCCTTTTTGGTTATTAGATTAGAGCCATTGTTCGGTTGGGATAATTGGATTATTAATAATTCTGCGGATATATTGGTATTACTATCGACTTCTTGTTTGACTATTACATTTTTTATATGGTTAAATAAAGTGCTGTTATTTAACGGGAAAGCCACTACTATTTTAAAACATATAATTAACAAATATTCAAATACCGATAAAGATTCAGAGGAAAATTCATATTGTTTGAAAGCCATAAACGATTTTACTTATTATACAATAGAAAAACAAGATGAACATTTGCAAGAAACCTTATTGAATTTTTATCACGAGTTATTTGCTACTATTCGCAAAGAGCATGATAAAACACAGGATTTAGTTTACCCTGTTGATTTATATACAATGATATATAGATTAAATAGGGATTTAAGTAATAAACAAAATCCTAAACTTTTAGCTATTGAGCATCGTGCTGTTAGTGGAATATGGTTATTAGGAGATGATTTTGAACAAATCAAAATATCAGAGACTACATACTCGCAACTATGGTTGAATATATATAACATATATACAAATCCTCGATTAATTAAACTGTTTTGGGCTAACTCTTTTCAGTATTTTACTTATAAACTGGAAGAAATAGATCCGACATATAATACTGATTGTCAAATAACCAATACTAAAGAAAGAGAGGAGAGAGAGAAGGAAAGAGAACGTTTTTTAGAATTTCATTATGCTTTAGGTGGACTCTTATTGTATGGTAAACAGTACAATACCTTAAAGTATATTCTTACATATTCACAAAGCATGCCTGCTTCATACCCACTGTTACCTCAAACAATGACTGAGGTTTTTGGATGGTTTCAAATATTCTATGATGATTTAAGAAGCAATCCCCCAATGGATGTGAAATATTATTTCCCAGAACTTGATAACTTGGGAATAAGACGTCAGGTGAACAACTGGATATGTAAATATGTAGTAATTTTATTTATACGGCAGTTTTCGCTCAACAAAAGTTATACTTATCAAGATTTTACTTCACTACCTCGTTTCTCTGATAAGATATATGAATTATTACAATTAAAAGAGTTATTACCTACGTTTGAACATTGTTTTTTAGATATAACATATAATTCAGAATTGTTAGAGCAATTAGGTTATACAGAATTAATAAAAAAGGAATCGGTTTATAAATTCATAGAGGGATTAGCTAATACTATTGATTTTAAGATTAGTGACTTAAAGAAAAATGCTCCTTTGTCAAAAGATAAAATAAAAATCTTCAATGATAAAACCAATCAAATTATAAGTAATGCGTTCAAAGAATATGGTACAATATTTATCAATGAAGAAGATAAAGAAATAGATAAAGAGATAAAGACAGCTATTTCGGGTTCACAAATACTTTTTGAAAAGTCCGCTTTTGTAGATAATGATATACCAAATTTGAATTATGATTCTGTTTTTGCTGGTTATTTAGCGAGTGAGGTGATAAGACGGTATATACCTAATTCATTTATTATAGCAAAAACAAGAAACTATCTTTTAAATCCCAATAACATATTAAAAGGTATTGAAAGAAGTATAGATGGTACAAATATTGATGAAATAATTATAATTGCAATTAATGTAGATATTCCAATAGATACTCTATTAAAGGAGAATTTTAAAGCATGTACTTGTAATTTACATTCTACTTCTAATCTTAGAAATGTGTTATTCGTTCTGAAAAAAAGATATTTACCTTATTTAAGTTATAGAGAACCTAATTCAGAGGATATAAAGAAAGAACAGTTACAGTTAATAAATGAAAATATAAATTTGTACACTTCTATTATTGATCTGAATTTACCTGAAAATAAGCATTTAAAAGATGGAAAATTAATGATAATGAAAATAAGGTGCAAGTAACAATAGCTTTTCATGCAATAATTCATTGGAAAAAAGAACGTGAAATCATTCAGTTCAATATAAGTTCTCAATATAAAGAGCAAGGAGTAGAGAACGAAGTAGATGATATAATTGCACTGAAATAAAGTTGGTTCTTTGCTACTTTGCTTTTCCGCTACGTTGTCATGAAGAAAGTAGTGAAAAAATCCGGTTGAAAAAGAGGTTTCTTTGCTTCTTGTCTTTTCCGCTACGGCTCACGAAAGAAAGAAGTCCGGCAAAATATCCGGTGAAAAACAAAGGAACGGTAAAAAAGAAGTTCGGGCGGATCGCTACCCGTCCCGGACATCCGGCGATGAAACAAAAGGAGAATGTTATGGTTTGATTTCTCCCGTTGTGACTAATTTCCCGTCTGAATAATATTCTATCTTCCCGTAGGTAAATCCCATGTCGGGAATGGCTACATAACGTATATAGTCGGAATATTCTTTCCCTTTAAAGTTCTTTCCCGTGAGATTGTTAAAAATGACGGGAATACTGCAACCATCCTCGCTGTGGAGTATGGTTATATTATTTTGTCTGATTTCCTGTTTCATTGCTATAAAATTAGAAAGTTAATAAAAAGGTTTCTTTGCTATCTTTCTTTCCCGCTTCGGCTCACGAAAGAAAGTAGCGGGCGGATTGCTCCGCCCTTGCTCCTTGTGGTTAGGCTGCAATCTCTTCGGGTTGCGGTTGTTCTTCGGGTTGGGTGATTTCATGCTCTTTTGCCTTTGTCTTTTCCTGTACCAAAAGAACGGCTTTCTTTTCTTCGATACGCTGGTGTCGCTTCTCGTACACCTCGTTATATTCGTTCTCAATAGTGGCGAGTTCTTCGGGCATGTGCTTACGTGCGAAGTCAAGCAAAAGGCTTGCAACGGTATTTTTACCGTAGGCGTTCTTGAAATTGGCTATCAGATAGTCCCTGCGGATGATAGTTTTTATCTTGACGGTGAGATTAGCCACAATATTCATTTTATCCTCGTCCGTGAGATAATACGGGTTTTCTCCGGCAATACCCACGGCTGCAAAATGTTCTTTGCGTAAATTGGAGAGCATGAAGAAATAGAGTATCTTTTCCTCGTCTGCCCCGAACTTTCCGCCCGTTATGTCGGCTTCCATTATCTGTTTCTTGGTATCTTCAACCGTTCGTTCAACGGCTATCTCCTTGTTCCGCTCGTCCTTCTTTTCCAACTGCTGAACGGGTGAAAACGGTGCTTGTACGGCTGTTCCGTCCGCTCCCTGTTCCGTCACGTTCTCCACATAGCAGAAAGCAATCTCCTTTTGCCCTATCCTGGCGTAAACGGTGATTTCTCCGGCTTCGCTCTTTCGGGTGATTTCTTCTTCCTTCTCCATGTAGTCAGCCCATTGCTGCTCGTAACGGGTACGGGCTTCCCCGTACTTTTCGGTGTCGTTAAAATTCTCGGCTTTGGGTTCTTGGGGGCTGTTGGGGAAAGCGGTGTACGTTTCAAGTTTTTCAACCTCGTAGCCCAAAGCGATTAACCGTTCTATTACAGTGTCGTTTGTGGTGTAACGGTCACGGCAAAGGGAAACGTTCGGGTTTTGCTGCATGATTTGAACGGCTTTCTCCATGAGGAAAGATGCGTTCATTTCGGCAAGGCACGTGCGGTTGGCGCAATGCCCGCACCCGCCATCACGGAACAGCAGCAGGTTGTTGGTGTTGTGTGCGCACGTGGCGCACTCGGTCTTGTCGAAGCGGTAGTATTGCAGGTCGGTGGTGAAGTTCTGTTCGATGCGCCTTGCGACATCGGCGGCTTTCAGTCCCCGCCAACTGTTGTACGTTCCCTCGTCCTGCAAATGCTTCTCGTACACCTCACGCTGAATGTCCTCCCCGTATCGGCAGATTTCAGCCGCCACGCTGATGGTGATTTCATCCGCATCCAAGAGGGCGGCGATTTCGGGGATAAGGGCGGTGAATTTCAGCCGTGTGCGGATGTAGTTCTCGTTCTTTCCGAAGAGTACCGCCAAGGTCTGCACGGTGTGGCGTCCGCTCTCGATAAGCCGCTGATAGGCTGCGGCTTCCTCCACGGGTGTCACGTCCTTGCGCTGCAAGTTCTCAGTAATCGCCATTTCCTCGGCTTCCTCGTCCGACAACTCGGAAACGATTGCGGGAATTTCGTCCCTGCCCGCAATGACGGACGCACGGTAACGGCGTTCCCCGAAAACAATCCCGTAACGGTCTGTCCCGTCAACGGGGCGCACGGTGATGGGCTGCAACACACCCTGCCGCTTGATGCTCTCGGCAAGCTCGTAAAGGCTCGTTTCATCGAAACGCTTGCGTGGGTTGAAACCGCTCGGCTGAATGTTTGCCAATGCTACCATCGTGATGTTTCTCTCTGCTGCTGATTGATTTGCTTTTGTCTTCATAATCCGTTTGTTTTTAAGTTGATTGTTTATTCTTGTTCTTTTTGATAATTTTTTCCGGTCGGGAAATCGGT
>ERZ827150.5560-NODE-5560-length-10038-cov-3.830512_pt1 | contig 10038 bp, 8 predicted proteins | sample MGYA00519779_ERZ827150 | MGnify/ENA primary metagenome ERZ827150 (study PRJEB31778, sample SAMEA3449267) | human gut metagenome | biome: human gut; feature: human-associated habitat; material: faeces | place: United Kingdom | collected 2010/2012 ...
AATGCAACCATAGCTAATACACCTAAAACATATAAGTTATAAAGCACTATAATTTTCTCATTTTTAATATCTGAAAGTACATATTTGTGCATTAAGACAATTAAAAAAACACCTTTAATAAAAACCGGATTAGTAAATATACTCACCCGATAATCATATTCTTCCCAACCAACATAATTCGAAATTGCAGTTGGAAGCAAACTATATTGAGATAAGAGTTGTATCGATAAATTAAGCCCATTCAAATAAGAAAAAATAATTGACACTAAAAATAAAAACAACATCATTTTTAATGTTATGTATTTTTTTTTGAAAAAAGGATAACAAAGAGCAATAATAAGCGCCCCAGAATGAATCAAAGAAGCAAATAAAACTCCTGTAATTATACTTTTATTTCCTTTAAATTTAATTATTGAATATAATGATATGCTAACAGCTAATCCTGCCCTAATTTGAATCAAATCTCTAACTATAAAAGCATGGCTTAAATAAAAAACTAACGATAGTATCGGTATTAAACTTATTTTTCTGAATGAAAAATATGTAAGCAGGAGTGATAAAAAAGCAATAAAAAAAAGAAATAATTGAAATGGCAAGCATAAAGTTTTAAAGATTGATGATAAGAATAGATAGCCTACCTCCCCATGTATATCTCTTATAGATGCGAGACTAAAGTCACATAAAATAGGCACTTCATTATACATTTTCCTGTATTCGATATAATCACTATCATTCATACGCAGCCCTGATATTAATACCATTAGGACCACGAGAAAAAACATTAAGTATGCGTTAATATCTCCACTTTTATTATTATGGGCCAAAGCCAATATTAAACCAAACGCAAGGACTGAAAAAAGCAATAAATTCATTCTTGGACTCTTAATGTCGTTTCAAGAAAACTGTTAATTAAATTGACAAAGTTTGTGTCAGTATCCTCCTCGCAATAAAAACATAAATCGGAACATATTCCTTTTGAAGCAAATTTTGTTGTAAGTACAGGAATACCTTTTTGTACAGCTTCTAATATTTTTATTTTAATTCCAGTGCCCGTTGTAATCGGTGCAATAACACACAAGCATGTTGAGCTAAGTTTATTATATGTGGAAAAGTCAAGCTCTCCCGTAAAGGTAATTTCCTCTCCACAGTTTAACATCTTTATTTTTTTATCTGATGCCTTTCCTGTTACAACTATTCTTATTTTCCTATTTAATCCAGGATATATATTTTTTATAAACCAATTTAAGCCGTAAAAATTTTGTGAAAATTCAATGCTACCGGGAATAAGCAGGAAAGGGGTTTGGAAATTGATAGTTCTCTTAATCTTTTCTACATAAAGATGATTGCTCGCTAAGGAACAACAACCCTCATCAATATTGTATCTTGTTTTATACCAACATTTATCTTCTTCTGTCAGAAAGATAAATTGCTCAACTCTCAAACGTTTGATAATATTTTCTTCAGTAATTTTCAACTTTAGGTAATCATTAAAAAACAAAATTTTTCGTACAACCTCATTATGAGATACAAACATTTCTTTAAAGAAATCAGTTGCCACATCATGAATAACACAGTGTATTCTCGCACTAATTTCAATAGGCAATGCTTGCAACGCCCATATAGACTCAGCAATAATAATAGAAGGTTTTTCTAAATCAATTATCTTTTTTATGTTATCTCTAATGTCAGCAGAAGAAAATAATTGTTCATACCGAGTTCTGATATCAAATAATATTTGTAACTCGGCAATAAATGATCTAGATATTTTTTTTACTTCATATCTTTGAATATTATTAAATCTTGTTGGTATTAATTCATCTTTCTTTTCCGTAACATTTTCAAGGTTTATTTCAATCAAAACGACCTCATTATCCTCATTTAATAACTCATCAATTCTTCCTAATACAGAACTTTTGTACCCATTATTTGTCGGGAATATTGGAGCTGTAGAAACCACAACTATTTTAGTCATAAAAAACGCCTAGAAAGATAAATAACCACAAACCTTCATCAGGTCGAAATATTATTGCGCTTTGTGTTATAGATGTGCAATATAATTTACTTAAAGCATAAAAAATGATGACTATGTGCAGTGTAAAGATAACACTACTTGCTAAACATTTGAACAAATCTAAATGATGGTAAATTAATATCTTTCTGTGACAGAATCTTCTCTGATTGAGAGGGCCAGGCAATGTTAATTTCCTCATCGTTCCAAATGACTCCCCTTTCATGATTTAAAGAATAATAGTTGTTAGTTTTATAAACAAACTCTGCAATATCACTTAAAGTTAAAAAACCATGGGCGAATCCTTCTGGAATCCATAGCTGCCTTTTATTTTCTGACGAAAGAGTTACTCCAACCCATGAACCAAATGTTTCAGAATTAGGTCTAATGTCTACTGCAACATCAAATACCTCGCCAACTATACACCTTACTAATTTTGCCTGCTCAAAGGGAGGAAGCTGAAAGTGTAAACCTCTAAGTACACCTTTACACGATTTAGAATGATTATCCTGAACAAATTCAACCTTCCGCCCTACAGCCTCTTCGAAAACTTTCTGATTAAAGCTTTCCATAAAGAAACCACGCTCATCACCAAAAACTTTCGGTTCAAAAATCAGTACATCTGGAATTTCTGTTTTAATAACATTCATTTTATTAATAACCTTTAATCATTTTTAGCAGATACTGACCATAAGCATTTTTTTTCAGCGGTTTAGCTAATACTTTCACCTGCTCAGCATCAATAAACCCTTTACGGTAAGCAATTTCTTCCGGGCAGGAAACTTTCAAGCCCTGGCGCTCTTCAATGGTGGCAATGAAGTTGCTTGCTTCAATAAGACTTTGATGTGTCCCCGTGTCCAGCCAGGCATATCCACGTCCCATCATGGCAACAGATAAATGCCCCTGTTCCATATAGATACGGTTAATATCGGTAATTTCCAGTTCACCGCGGGCAGAAGGCTTAAGATTTTTCGCCATTTCCACAACGTAGTTATCATAGAAATAAAGCCCGGTTACCGCATAATTACTTTTTGGTTGTAACGGTTTTTCTTCCAGGCTGATTGCAGTACCGTTTTTATCAAACTCAACGACACCATAGCGTTCAGGATCATTAACGTGATAGGCAAATACCGTTGCACCACTTTCTTTGTTAACAGCGGCATCCATTAACTTAGGCAGGTCGTGACCGTAGAAGATATTATCACCAAGTACCAAAGCACAATCATCACCACCGATAAACTCTTCACCGATGATAAATGCCTGCGCAAGACCATCCGGACTCGGTTGCACTTTGTAGTGAAGATTTAGCCCCCACTGGCTCCCATCACCCAGCAGTTGTTGAAAACGAGGAGTATCCTGTGGCGTGCTGATAATCAAAATATCGCGAATACCCGCCAACATCAGTGTAGAGAGCGGGTAATAGATCATCGGTTTATCATAAATCGGTAACAGCTGTTTACTGACAGCCATAGTCACAGGATAAAGACGTGTACCAGAACCACCCGCTAAAATAATACCTTTACGCGTATTCATTCCATCATTCCTTTTAATTCATCTTGTTCCACCATCACGAACAAGATGCAAAAACTATTAAATTGCTGTAGTCGTAAATAATTCGTTGAGCATGCGTTTCACACCAACCTGCCAGTCAGGCAAGACAAGCGCAAAGTTCTGCTGAAATTTTTCTGTATTAAGGCGAGAGTTATGTGGACGACGAGCTGGTGTAGGATAGACTGTTGTTGGTACTGCGTTGAGCTTGTTGAGTGCAAGGGGAATGCCTGCTTTGCGCGCCTCTTCAAAAACCAGCGCAGCATAATCGTGCCAGGTTGTGGTACCACTGGCTACCAGATGGTACAAACCTGCGACTTCCGGTTTATTCAGTGCCACACGAATGGCATGTGCCGTACAATCAGCCAGCAACTCTGCGCCAGTTGGCGCACCAAACTGATCATTAATAACGGCTAATTCTTCACGCTCTTTTGCCAGACGCAACATCGTTTTGGCGAAGTTATTTCCTTTACCTGCATAGACCCAGCTGGTCCGGAAAATAAGGTGCTTCGCACAATGCTCTTGTAATGCTTTTTCTCCTGCTAACTTGGTTTCACCGTAAACATTTAGCGGTGCGGTTGCATCCTCCTCCTGCCATGGTATTTCACCGGTCCCCGGAAATACGTAGTCAGTAGAGTAGTGAATAACCCAAGCGCCGACTTCATTGGCTGCTTTCGCGATCGCTTCGACACTCGTCGCGTTCAGTAATTGTGCAAACTCCGGTTCTGATTCTGCTTTGTCTACTGCGGTGTGAGCGGCTGCGTTGACAATAATATCAGGCCGAATGCTTCTAACGGTTTCAGCCACACCTTCAGGGTTACTAAAATCACCACAGTAATCAGTGGAGTGAACATCAAGAGCAATCAAATTACCCAGAGGTGCCAGAGCACGCTGTAGTTCCCAACCAACCTGCCCTGTTTTGCCAAAAAGGAGGATATTCATTAGTGGCGGCCCCCATAGTTCTGTTCAATCCACGATTGATAGGCACCACTTTTCACATTATCAACCCATTTTGTATTGGACAGATACCATTCCACAGTTTTACGAATCCCGCTCTCAAACGTTTCCTGTGGTTTCCAGCCCAATTCGCGGCTAATTTTATCGGCATCAATTGCATAACGGCGATCATGCCCTGGGCGATCAGCAACATAGGTAATTTGCTCACGATAAGATTTCTCTTTCGGGACTATCTCATCCAACAAATCACAAATAGTGAACACTACGTCGATGTTTTTCTTTTCGTTGTGTCCACCAATGTTATAAGTTTCGCCCGCTTTACCTTCGGTTACGACGGTATATAACGCTCGAGCATGATCCTCTACATACAACCAGTCGCGGATCTGATCTCCTTTGCCATAAATAGGTAATGCCTTACCTTCCAGTGCATTAAGAATAACCAGTGGAATAAGCTTTTCCGGGAAATGATAAGGACCATAGTTGTTCGAGCAATTAGTCACAATGGTCGGTAAACCATAAGTACGTTTCCATGCGCGAACCAAATGATCGCTGGAAGCTTTAGAAGCAGAATATGGACTACTTGGCGCGTATGCTGTCATTTCCGTAAATAGCGGCAACGTTTCATTGCTATTTACTTCATCCGGATGGGGTAAGTCACCATACACCTCATCAGTAGAAATATGATGAAAGCGGAAGTTTTTTTTCTTTTCATCATCCAGACCAGACCAATAATTGCGCGCCGCTTCTAAAAGAACATAAGTACCCACAATATTGGTTTCAATAAATGCCGCAGGGCCAGTTATTGAGCGGTCAACGTGGCTCTCTGCTGCCAGGTGCATCACCGCGTCTGGCTGGTGCTGTGCGAAAATACGAGCCATCGCTTCGGCATCGCAGATATCTGCATGCTCAAATGAATAACGTTCAGAATCAGAAATTTCAGCGAGCGATTCCAGGTTTCCGGCGTATGTTAATTTATCGACATTAACAACACTATCTTGCGTATTATTTATTATGTGACGAACAACAGCAGAACCAATAAATCCTGCGCCACCAGTAACAAGTATCTTCACTTTTTTATTCCATATAGCCAGAGAGCATGCTGTGAAATAGACTGCTCCAGATTTGATTAATAGATGCATTAATGCACGCTACCGCCCCTGGCTTAACAGCTACCAGAGCACTGCGTACATTTCCACGATGTGACGAGCGTAACCCACTCGTGCCAAATCCGAAAAATTCAAACGCTAATTGTCTTACCAAACAGCTGTAGAAACAAGGAAAATCCTGGAAAAATTTGAACTATGATTGCAAGCTAACATGCTGTTTTTATTGTACTTATAAAAAAGACAACGGCAGTGAGATTCAATGAGCAAAACTTATGCTATGAATCTTCACTGCCGTTTTTAATTACTTACTGACCGACACTTCCAGTCAGGAATTTGTTACTCGCTTAACAACTTCTCAATGCCTTTGCGGAACTTAGCGCCCTCCTTCAGGTTACGCAGCCCATACTTCACAAACGCTTGCATATAACCCATTTTCTTTCCGCAGTCGTAACTGTCCCCAGTCATCAGCATTGCGTCAACTGCTTGTTTTTTTGCCAACTCAGCAATGGCATCAGTCAGCTGAATACGTCCCCATGCACCAGGCTGAGTACGTTCCAGTTCCGGCCAAATATCGGCAGAAAGCACATAACGGCCCACGGCCATGATGTCTGAGTCCAGCGTCTGCGGCTGATCCGGTTTTTCGATAAATTCAACAATGCGGCTGACTTTACCTTCACGATCCAGTGGTTCTTTGGTCTGAATAACGGAGTATTCAGAGAGGTCACCCGGCATACGTTTTGCCAGCACCTGGCTGCGGCCCGTTTCGTTGAAACGAGCAATCATGGCAGCAAGGTTGTAACGCAGCGGGTCGGCGCTGGCGTCATCGATAACAACGTCTGGCAGTACCACGACAAATGGGTTGTCACCAATAGCAGGTCGTGCACATAAAATGGAGTGGCCCAAACCTAAAGGTTCGCCCTGACGCACGTTCATAATGGTCACGCCCGGTGGACAGATGGACTGCACTTCCGCAAGCAGTTGACGCTTCACGCGCTGTTCAAGGAGAGATTCTAATTCATAAGAGGTGTCGAAGTGGTTTTCGACCGCGTTCTTGGAAGCGTGAGTTACCAGGAGGATTTCTTTGATCCCTGCAGCCACAATCTCGTCAACGATGTACTGAATCATTGGCTTGTCGACGATCGGTAGCATCTCTTTGGGAATCGCCTTAGTGGCAGGCAACATATGCATCCCAAGACCCGCTACAGGAATAACTGCTTTTAAATTCGTCATTATTTCATCCACCTGTAAAATGGTTGCTGAATTATAGCTTGTTCGATTTTTTTCGCCAGCATCAATTACCCTGAATTGATTACTGAATTACTTGTGATGTTACGCCGCTTCGTTGTGGATTGCAGTAGCATTGTTCCTAAGTATGGCTCCATTTTTCCAGGAATGGTCGCAAATCTACTCTCTCCGTTCCGGCAATCTAAAGTTAATCTTTTCCACATTAACAATATGGTGATTAATCCTGTCGATATCGACGGAGCTTTGTCCTTTTTCATTCATCGCATGAACATTTGCAAGTGACAGCAGTGTTTCTTTTTTCGCCATAAAGACACCGCGTACGTCTTTGCGCATGTCGAAGTTCATGCTCAATGCGGGTCCAACAGAGGATTCCTGCATCACATTGATATTTCGCATAAAAAGGTGTTGCGGTTTATTGTGTAGCTCAAGCGACGCAGGCTTCATCTCAATGTTAGTCAGCGCCACAAAGGAGACAGCATTCCCGGCGGAGATTTGGATGCCGCGCAATTTATAAGCAAGATGAGTATTATCCAGTTGAATATCATTCACTCGGAAATTCTGCGGTATCGAGAGATATTTGCCTTTAATTACCCCATAGCCGATTAACATCCCGGCACTATTAATCATTTCAATATTATCAATCACAAAGTTGTCACAACCATAAATAGCAACTGTGGCGTTATCAATACCTGCTTTCTTACTGAAATCCGGTGTGATATTGCGGGCTTTGATATTACGAATAACAAAATGTTTACCATTTTCAACATGGATCAGTTGCCGACAATCTGATCCCGTGATATTCGCCACGACAAAGTTTTTCACTGCCTGGTTTTCCGGATAATTATTATCGTAGGTACTTCCCGCAAGGCCTATGCCGATGCCCCAGTTGATTTTGCCGTTAGTACAGTTGATGCGCTCGATGACATGGTCAGATATCAAAATATCACTGTCGTTAATCGCCACGTTCCATTCAATAGCGTCCCCCTGTAAGTCGCTGAACTTACAGTTGGTGATGTTGGCACCGATAATCTGGTTATGAAATCCCTGGCGTAAGATGGCATAATTAGCGTGGCTAACGGTCAGGTTATCGATGGTCAGGTTGTGCATGACCCGTTTGTTTTTGCCGCCGATATAAATCTGCGTTACCGGACCAAAGCCGCTCATCGCCAGCCCTTTGATGGTGCAGTCAGAGCCGCGCACATCCAGGGTGATGTTATGCATACTGCCGCCCCCCTCCCCTGTCACCTGGCTGCCATCCTGTAAGACAAATCGCCCTCTGCCGTTGCCGCGCAGGCTTCCAAGGATGTGTAACGTTTTGCCAGGAGGAATGAAGATGCCGGTGTTGATATTGTCACAAATCAATCCGGCGGGCACGACGACCGTTTGCCCTTCGCTGAAGGCTTGTTTAAATGAGGCGATCCAGTCGTGAGGGTTGTAGTCGTTAATGTTAACGCTTTGTTGAGCGGGAAGTGCGCGAGCGAAAGGGGTATGGAGGAAGGCAAGCGCCGAGCTTGCCGTCAGGAAGGTGCGTCGGGAGAGTTTTTTAAATGGCATGCGTTCTCCTCTATAAAGCCTGCAGCAAGCTGGCGAGTTCTCGATTGATCACCTGCTGGTTAAAATCGTGTTCGACTTTTTCGCGCGCACGTTTGACGACAGGAGCCAGTTCGTCGCTGTCCAGTTGGCTAAACGCCGCCAGTCGTTGCGCCAGTGCGCGAGCATCGTTCTCAGGCACCAGCCAGCCGGATTTATCGGCCTCCACCAGTTCAGGTATTCCGCTATGCAGAGTAGAAACCACCGGAATGCCGACCGCCATCGCTTCCATCAGCGCCACCGGAATACCTTCCATATCGCCATCCGCACCTGTAACCGATGGCAACAGGAAGACATCCGCGTCGTCTAGCATCGCTTTCACTTCATGGCTCGGTTTAAAGCCCGGCATCTCCACCACATCTTCCAGTTGATATTGTTCGATGAGGGTGCGCAGGCGTCGTTCCCACGGGCCAATGCCGAGGATGCGATAGCGAAATGCCACGCCCTGCTCTTTCAACTGACGGCAGGCTTCGATCGCCACATGCAGGCCTTTTTTTTCGGTTAAGCGTGCGACGGAAATGATTTCCAGCGGCGTTGCGGGCGCTTTCACCGGACGCGGGCTAAAGCGCGTCATGTCCACGCCCATGCGCGATACGGCGATTTTTTCCCTCGGACAGCCCATTTTTTGCAGCCTTCCGGCCCAGAGATCGCTGATCGGTAGCATCAGGTCGCCACGGCGGAACAGTTGCTGATATTCGGGAGTGTAGTGGTTGAGAACGTCCCGACTGGAGATATCAATACCGTGGAAGATAGTGGCAATTTTGCCGCGAATGACACCCAGTTCGCGTAGTTTTGCTGCGGTTACCCCCGCCGGGCCAAAATGAGCGATAAAGACATCGGCATGAAACGGTGTTGCGACCTGGCCACAAATGGCAGACAAAATCAGGTTCCGCGACTCGGCACCATAGCGTTTGAGGTTGAGCGCCTGCCAGGTATTTTTACGATGAATGCCGCGTAAGGTCTGGCTGGCGCGGTGGCGCAGCTTGGGATGGCGATGAAGAGCGGCGAGAAAAACATGGCGGCGAGGAAGAGCACGCCGACGGTGACGGCGGCGAGGAACGTGCCGCTGCTCACGAAGTAGCGGCCGCCGCGCTTCACGGCAAACGGCGCGCCCAGCTCCAGCGGGGTGAAGCCCTGTGCGGTGAGGGCCCGCTCCGCCATGGCGACGGTATGCCACGGCGAACGCCCGCCGTCCAGCCAGTGCATCAGCTCGGTGCAGAATTCAGACATGTCAGACATGGATAATCGCTCCTTTTTATAATAGTTGGGAATTAGAAATGAGAAGTTAGGAATTGGAATTGCAGGCTCCCGGAATTGTCATTGCGAGGGCGCTTCGCGCCCGTGGCAATCTCGGGAAGGCAGTGACAGTTCGTACAGGGCATCGAAAAAACGTAAAAACCAATTGCGTCTGTAGCGGCGCTCACTGCGCAGCCGTTGGCGGCTCTGCCGCCTTACGGATGCGGCGTGCCCCTTGCGGGTTGTGAGCGCCATGCAGACTGGCAAGTTATAGGGTGGCATCGCCGACCGTGCTGACTACCAGATTTGTCATTGCGAGGAGGCCAACGGCCGACGTGGCGCCCTGAG
>ERZ827150.5561-NODE-5561-length-10030-cov-2.723810_pt1 | contig 10030 bp, 8 predicted proteins | sample MGYA00519779_ERZ827150 | MGnify/ENA primary metagenome ERZ827150 (study PRJEB31778, sample SAMEA3449267) | human gut metagenome | biome: human gut; feature: human-associated habitat; material: faeces | place: United Kingdom | collected 2010/2012 ...
GTCCGGGCAGGATGTTGACGCTGGGCACGTTGGCATCGTGGCGGCTGGGCACGAAGGTGGAGCAGGCCGGGTCGAACAGGGCGTCGCGGCGGGGGAAATCCTTGTGCAGCTCCATGCAGGCCAGCACGGCGGCGGCCCCGGCCACGAAGGCGTTGCGGCCCTTGTGGGGCGTGGAGGCATGGCACTGCACGCCGCTGACGTCGACCTTGAGCCAGCACAGGCACTTTTCGGCCACCTCGATGTCCGCGCCCGTGGGGGAACCGGAGTCCGGCACGATGTAGAAATCGTCAGCACGCAGGAAACGTTGCTCTTCGGGGAGAGCCGCGTGGCGCTCCAGCACATGGGCCAGGCCGTAGTCGTTGCCGCATTCCTCGTCGGCCATGAACAGCAGGCCCAGGCTGAGTCCGGGGGTGATGTCGCAGGCATGCAGGGCTTCGGCCAGCAGCAGCATGCTCACCAGGCCCTGCTGGTTGTCCTCCACACCGCGTCCGACGAGCATGTCGCCCTGCCGGACCACCTGCCAGGGATCGGAATGCCACAGGGCCGGGTCACCGGGCGGCACCACGTCCATGTGGGCAAAAAGCCAGAGCGTCCGGGAGGAACGGCCGGGGATGCGGGCCACCACGTTGGGGCGCAGCCCGGAGGGCACGCGCGGATCGGCGGCATCCAGACGGCGGATGTCGCTCACCCCGCAGGCGCGCAGGCAGTCTTCGATATACAGGGCCTTGGCCAGCTCGCCCTCGCCGCCGTTTTCCGGGCCCAGGGCACGGAAGGCGGTCAGGTCGCCCTGAAGGGTCGCCACACGGTCCTGACGCTGATCCAGCCAGCGCAGGAGGGGGGACAGGGCGCTGTCCTGCGAACTTGTGTTCATGCTGTTTTTCCTTGAAGCCGCCCGGGCCTGGAGGCCCCTGCGGACAAATGACAAAAGGGAGGCTGTCGCGACAGCCTCCCCTGTGCAATGTGCCAGAAAATTGCAATCGGTGCGGGATGTTCGCGCCGGGCGCGTCCCGCATGCCGCGTATGGTCTAGCGACCCTTGGCGGCGCGCTTGGACGCCTTCAGGGGGTTGACCTTGGCAGCGGCGGCGACCTGCACCTTCACATGGGTAGCGAAGTTGCAGCGGCCACCGGACCACTTGCTGGCGGGGCTGGCGTAGCTGGAGCAGAAGTTTTCGCCTTCAAACTCGCGAATGCGATCACAGCCTTCGCACTTGTCAATGATGGGGGAAACCACAAAACCGTTCACAACCACGCCTTCGGCGGTTTTCACGGCATTAAGCAGAGCAGCCATAACGATACCTCCATGCGCCGAAGCGCTTTCGTTTCAGTCTGAATGGGGCACTATAGACCAAAAAACAATGGTGTCAAGTCCCCCCGTGCAAGGGAACCCCGCCCGGGCGGCTTTTCCGCTGCCGCAAGGGCCCCGCTCCGGCCCCGGCAGGCAAGGCCGCGACGGGAAGGGCTCCGGCTCAGGCCACCTGTTCGGGCAGGCCCAGGCGGCGCAGGACGAAGCGCCGCATCTCGCGCACTTCCGCGCACAGGGCCGGGTAATCAAAGCGGCTGAAGCGGCCGTCACGGTACAGGACCTCGCCCGCCACCATGGTCAGGGCCACTTCCATGCCCGTGGCCGCATAGACGGCGTGGGAGGCCGCGTTGAACAGGGGCTGCATGTTGGGCGCGGAAAGATCCAGCGCGATGCAGTCCGCGGGACGCCCCACGGCAAGGACGCCGCCGTCACCGCCCATGGCTGCCGCACCGCCTCGGGTGGCCATGTCGAGCACCGTCCGGGCGGGCATGGTCTCGGGATCGCCCGCCGCCTTGTGCAGCAGGGCGGCGCGGCCCATCTCCGTGAACATGTTGAGGCGGTTGTTGCTGGCGGCGCCGTCGCTGCCCAGGGCCAGCCGCACGCCGGCATCCAGCATGGCGGGCACCGGGGCCACCCCGGAGGCCAGCTTCATGTTGGACGAGGGATTGTGGACAACGATCACGCCGCGGCGGGCCAGCAGGGCGATCTCGTCGGCGTCCACGTCCACCACATGGGCCAGGATGGTCCCGGGACGCAGCAGCCCCAGACGGTCGGCATGGGCCACGGGGCGCAGGCCGTGCTGTTCCAGGCTCAGGGCCGTTTCCTGACGGGTCTCGGCCAGATGGATGTGCAGCGGCAGGCCCAGTTCGTCGGCCAGTTCGCGGCAGGCCGTGAGCTGCGCCGCCGTGGTGGTGTAGACGCTGTGGGGCATGACGGCCACATGCAGACGGTCATGACCGGCCCAGCGCTGCGCCATCTCCCGGGTGCAGGCCAGGGCCGCATCGGCATCCGGGCAGCAGGCCGAGGGGAAATTGAACACGCCCTCACCGGCCAGGCAGCGCAGACCGGCCTTGTCCGCCGCTTCCAGCACGGCGGCTTCGAAGATGTACATGTCCACGCAGGACGTGGTCCCGGTGCGCAGCATCTCGGCAAAGCCCAGCAGGCTGCCCAGGCGCACCAGATCGGGCGTCAGGCCCTGTTCCACGGGAAAGATCTTCTGCTGCAGCCAGTCCATGAGCGGCATGTCGTCGGCCAGGCCCCGCAGGAAGGTCATGGCCGCGTGGGTGTGGGCGTTGACAAGGCCGGGCATGACGAGCATGCCGGAAAGGTCGAGGATTTCACGTGCCTGCCATGCGGCTGTCACATCCTGGCTGTAGCCTAGGGCGACGATGCGCCCGCCATCAATGGCCAGGGCGGCGTTTTCGAGGACGCACCGGTCATCGTCCTGGGTCAGCAGGACACCGGCGTGGAGAAGCGTGTCGCAGGTTTGCATGGATGCTCCTGACGGGTTAAGGTCTGCGGACGGGAAAAACAGGCGTAGTTGTATCCTCATGCTTCGGGGAGGGCAAGAATGGACGCGCTGCTGCTGCACGGTCTGGGTGGAGGGCCCGCTGATATGGATTCGCTGGCGCAAGAGCTGGCGACGATGGGCGTGGCATGCCATGCGCCCTGTCTGCCGGGGCATGGCACCGGCTGGGAGGCTTTCGTACGCAGCCACTGGAACCAGTGGAGCGCGGCGGCCCATGAGGCCTATGCCGCCCTTGCGGGCCAAAGCCCGGAGCCGCCCCTGCTGGCGGGCTATTCCCTGGGCGGCCTGCTGGCTCTGGATACGCTTTTTTGGGCCCGGGAGGCCGGGTTGCCCGCGCCCCGCTGCCTGCTGGTCTTCGCCGCGCCGCTCTACTGGTCGTCCCGCCCCGGCCGTCTGGGCGAACGGGCCCTGCGCTGGCGGCTGGCCTGGAAAGCCTGGCGACAGCCTGTGGAGATCTGCTCCCCGCGCAGTGAGGCCGCGCGGGAGACCGCGCCCTGGCAGGGACACGAGCGGGTGGTCTGCTGGCGCCATATGGCCGAGATAGCCCATGAGCAGCCCCGGCTGCGGGCCCTGCAGCCCGCCTGCGATGTCCCGGTCTGTTATGTCCAGCTCTGGCATGACAGCAGCTGCCCGCGCCGCAATGCCGTGGAGTGGATCTGCACGGCGTCCCGCAGGGCCGAGACCCATGTGCTGCGCACGGTCAGCCGTCACGGCGGGCATCTGCCCCTGTCGCACAGGGAGAGCCGGGACGAGGTGGTGCGCATCGCCTGCAATTTCGTCCGGGCCGTGCTGGGAAGCTGAGGTCCGCCCCGTACAGAGAGCCTTTTCGGGATACCGGGGCGGCATCCCCGGTGATAGGAAGGGGATGCGTCTTTCTTCCCTCAGACGGGTGGAGCAGAGGAGGGGCGATCCTTTCCGAAGGCCGCTTGCGTAGGAACTTCGCTTTTCCGCCTGTCGTCTCTGTGCGGGAGCTTCCCGGGCGGGATGGCGGCCCAGGCACCGGGCTTTCCTTCAATAAAGAGACTGCACAGTCCCCGGTCGTTCAAATCGGCCCTGCGGCGGCGATTTTTTCTGAACGAAGCGCCCCTGCCGGCATGTTTTTTACCGTCACCCCTGCCGCGCGGAGGACGTTTTTCCCGCTCAGGAGAAGGGCTTGCAAGTTTTTTTGCGGCAGGATATGCTTGCGCGCTGAAAATTTGTTACCCCGGGCATCCCGCATAGAAAGCGGCCTGCCTACAGCATCCCTTTGGAGGTTCATCTTGTTGTTTGAATCCGTTGCTTTCGCCATGGGTACCCCCCAGGCCGGCGGCGCCGCCCCCAGCGGCGGCGACATGCTGATGCAGTTTGTTCCCCTGATCCTGATGTTCGCCATCTTCTGGTTCCTGCTGATCCGTCCCCAGCAGAAGCGCGCCAAGGCCCACAAGCAGATGCTGGCCGAACTGAAGCGCGGCGACCACGTGATGACCAGCAGCGGCCTGATCGGTCGCATCATGGAAATCAGCGAAGAAGAAGTGGTCATCGAATGTGGCGATGCCAAGCTGCGCATGAGCCGCGGCGCCATCGGCGGCCTGATCGGCAAGAGCGCCGAAAAGGCTGAAGCCAAGGCCGAAGAAAAGAAGTAACATTCCGTTCTTGTTTCGGAATCGGTAATGGTTGCGGCTCCGGCGAGCATCCATGAAAATTATAAACTTTTTGTGATGGAAAAGCAACCCACCGCCGCCCTGTTTGCAGGGAGGCGCCGGGCCGTGTCGGGCGGTTCTGGCTCCGGCCGGCCGCCTCTTTCCGTTTTTACGGACATCTCCATCAAGTGCGGAAGGTATCCCAATGATTGGTTTGCGCTCGCGCTTGGCCGTGGCCCTGCTCGTGTTCGGCCTGTGCCTTGTCTACGCGTTGCCCAGCGTGCCCTATATCGGGACGGCGCTGGAAAACGTCCTACCATCCAAAAAAATCAACCTTGGCCTGGACCTGAAGGGCGGCATCCACCTGACCCTGGGCGTCGACGTGGCCAAGGCTGTCAGCAACTCGCTGGCGCTGGCCGGGCAGGATATCCGCCGCCTTGCCAAGGACGAGAAGATCGTCGTGCTGCATCCCCGCGTGGTGGGCAATGACAAACTGGAATTTGCCCTGCCCCGTGTGGACGATGAAGCCAAGCTGCAGGAGATCCTGCAAAAGAATTTCCCCCAGCTGAATGTGGGCGAGCCCCGTCGTACGGAAGCCGGTCTGCGCTATGTGGCCGAATTCCGTCCCGAAGAGATCAGCCGCATCGAGGACATGGCGCTGGATCAGGCCCTGCGGACCATCCGCAACCGTATCGACCAGTTCGGTGTGGCCGAGCCCGACATCCGCAAGCAGGAAGGCAACCGCATCCAGGTGCAGCTGCCCGGTCTTTCCGACCCGCGCCGTGCCGTGCAGATCCTGGGCCAGACCGCCCATCTGGAATTCCACCTTGTCCGTGACGACGTGGATCCCAACAAGGCCGTGCTGCCCAGCGGCGTCATGGCCCTGCCCCTGCTGGAAAAAGGCCACGACGGCAGCGAGACCGCCACGCGCCTGATCGCAGTGGAAAAGGACGCCATGCTCTCCGGTGAGGACGTGGCCGATGCCCAGCCCACCTTCGAAAAGAACCGTGCCAGCGTCAGCCTGAACTTCAACAGCCGCGGCGCCACCCTGTTCGAGAACGTCACCGGCGAAAACGTGGGCCGCCGCATGGCCATCGTGCTGGACGACAAGGTCTATTCCGCCCCCGTGATCCAGCAGCGCATCGCCGGTGGCCGCGCCGTCATCACCGGCCAGTTCACCACGCAGGAAGCCACGGACCTGGCCATCGTGCTGCGTGCCGGTTCGCTGCCCGCGCCCGTGTCGGTGCTGGAAGAACGCACCGTCGGTCCTTCCCTGGGCCAGGAATCCATCGACAGCGGCATCAACGCCGCTCTGGTGGGTGCCGCCGCTGTGGTCGTGTTCATGGCCATCTACTACGGCATGAGCGGTGTCATCGCCGACATCATGCTCTGCTTCACCATGCTCATCGTCATGGCGGGCATGGCCGGCTTCGGCGCCACCCTGACCCTGCCCGGCATCGCCGGTATCGTGCTGACCATCGGTATGGCCGTGGACGCCAACGTGCTGATCTACGAGCGCATACGCGAGGAACTGCATCTGGGGCTCTCGCCCCTGGCGGCCGTCAAGGCCGGTTTCGAGCGCGCCACCATTTCCATCACCGACTCGAACCTGACCACCATCATCGCCACGGTGATCCTGTACCAGTTCGGTACGGGCCCCATCCGCGGTTTTGCGGTCACTCTGTCGCTGGGTATCGTGGCCTCCATGTTCACGGCCATTTTTGTGTCGCGGGCCATCTTTGAATACTGGGCGCGCAAGTGCGGCCCCAAGGGCATCAGCATCTAGGCTGGCCGGGAGAGAATCATGGCTTTCGCATTCATCAAGCATGACACCAAGATAGATTTTATCGGCAAGCGCCACATCGCCTACGCCATCTCGATCCTGCTGCTTCTGGTGGGTCTGGGCTCGGCGCTGTGGGGCAATGGCCTGCGCATGGGCATCGACTTCGCCGGCGGCGTCATCGTGCAGGTGCAGTTCGCCCAGCCTGTGGAAGACGAAGTACTGAAGAAGAGCCTGGATGTGCCCGAACTGCCGGGCATCAGCACCCAGCGCTTCGGTGAGGGCACGCGCGACTACCTGCTGCGCTTTTCCTCTGCCGAGAACACCGATGCCGCGGCGCTGCGCACCAACGTGCTGACCGCCCTGGCCAAGGCCTTCCCCGGCAATGACGTGGAGATCCAGCGCCTTGAGATGGTGGGCCCCAAGGTCGGTGACGACCTGACCAACAAGGCCCTGGGCGCCCTGTATTACGCGACCCTGCTCATCGCCGTGTACATCTCCGGCCGCTTCGAACAGCGCTGGATGGCCGGTGTGGCCATGGCTGCCGTCCTTTGGGGCGGCATGTACCTGGCCGGCCTCACGGGCCTGAGCATGGGCTGGCTGGTGCTGGTGGCCCTGGGCATCACCCTGGTGGTCTGCTTCGTCCTCAAGCTCAACTTCGCTCTGGGCGCCCTGGTGGGCCTCATCCATGACGTTTTCATCACGGTGGGCCTGCTGTCGCTCATGGGCGTGGAGATCGACCTCAACGTCATGGCGGCCCTGCTGACCCTGGTGGGTTACTCGCTCAACGACACCATCATCGTCTATGACCGGCTGCGCGAAAACCTGCGTGCCGCGCCCAAGCAGCCCCTGGACGCCCTCATCAACCGCAGCGTCAACCAGACCCTGTCCCGTACCATCCTGACCAGTGGTACCACCTTTGTGGCGACCCTGGCCCTGTACCTGCTGGGTGGCGGCGTGATCCACGACTTTGCCCTGACCATGCTCATCGGCGTGTTCGTGGGTACGGCGTCGTCCATCTATGTGTCCTCGGCCGTTCTGCTGGCCCTGGGCGACACGGAATTCTACGTGCACCAGCAGGAGCGCCCCGTGTACGAAAAGCCCGGTGAGCACGGCATCGTCTAGTTGCTCCAGCCACACCGGATGGTGATTCACGGCCGGGAGGGACGTTGGTCCTTCCCGGCTTTTTTTGTGCGCTCCCGCCTGCCGGAGCCTGCGCCCGCAAGAGCGCGGCCGGTCTGCACAAGAAGGCCCTGCCGGACAGGGGCCGGTCGTCTGGAAGCGGCTCCTGGCCGACGGGAGGGCCCCGGCAGGTCATTGTCCCCGGCTGGCCCGGTTGAGCGCCGGGGAATATTTTTTGTGTGACGGTTTCTTGACGCCGGGCAAGAACGTCTTACCTATTGGCAAGAAGACCCGATTGGGGGAGAGCATCATGGCAGTAGAATACAAGGATTATTACAAACTTCTGGGCGTGGAGCGTTCCGCCGGTGCGGACGAGATCGCCAGAGCCTACAAGAAGCTGGCCCGCAAGTACCACCCGGACATGAACCCCGGCGACAAGCAGGCCGAAGACAAATTCAAGGATATCAACGAAGCCTACGAAGTGCTCAAAGACCCTGAAAAGCGGCGTATGTACGATCAGCTCGGCCCCAACTGGCAGCATGGCCAGCAGTTCCAGGGCGCTCCGGGCTTTGAAAATATGCACTTCAACTTCAACGGCCAGAACTTCGACGGTGCAGGCTTCTCGGACTTTTTCGAGACCCTGTTCGGCGGGCGCGGCAGCCGTTTCGGCGGTGATCCGTTCGGCGGTTTCCGTCAGCAGCAGCCGCGTCGCGGCCGTGACGTGGAGGCCGAACTGCCCCTGACGCTGGAAGAAGTGGCCCGCGGCGGCCGCCGCAGCGTGAACCTGCAGACGGCCTTCGGCCCCAAGACGCTGGAAGTGAACGTGCCTTCCGGCATCCGCGAAGGCGCCAAGCTGCGTCTGGGCGGACAGGGCGAGCCCGCTCCCGGCGGTGCGCCCGGCGATTTGTTCCTGCGGGTGCGTTATCTGCCGCATTCCGTGTTCAAGGTGGACGGCGACAACCTGCAGTGCGACGTGGTCCTGGCCCCGTGGGAAGCGGCCCTGGGCGCCCGGGTGCCCGTGCCCACCCTGGAAGGGCAGGTGGAGATGAACATCCCCGCCGGTTCGTCCTCGGGGCGCAAGTTCCGCCTGCGCGGCAAGGGACTTGGTTCGGCACAGCATCGCGGCGACCTGCTGGCCCGCGTGATGATCCGGGTGCCTGAGCAGCTTTCGGATGAAGAGAAGGCCCTGTGGCAGCAGCTGGCGGACAAGTCGTCCTTCCGGGCCCGCGGCTAGGATGGAGGTTGTGATATGAGCACGTCTGACAGAGACGACATGACCACCGTGGTCATGGCGTGCGAAGAATTCATGGCAAGCACCGGCATCGCGCCCGAGCGGTATTTCACCTCGGACCCGGCGGGGCTCAAGCCTCTGCTGGCTGCCGTCAACGCGGCCGACCCGCTGGGCTGGTTTGAGTCGCTCGGCCTCTACACCCGCACCGACGAGGCCGGGCGGGTGTACCCCTACTCCAACCAGGCGGCAGACGTGCTTGCCCTGCTGGAGCACCATCTGGAAAAATACAACGTCCGCATCCGCTGCGGGTGCACTGTCCGCACCCTGAGCCAGAGCCGGGGCGGGTACGCCGTCCAGTTTGTCAATGCCGACGGCCAGCCCGAGAGCCTGCGGACGGACGCCGTCATCTGTGCCATGGGCGCGGCCGCCGGGCCCCAGTTTGGCACCGACGGCTTTGGCACCACCTTTGCCGCCCAGTGCGGCGGAAAGCTGGCCCCCCTTTACCCCTGCCTGACCGCTCTGCAAATTGCAAAGCCACAGAAAGCACTGGCGGGCATCCGGGCCAAAGCCACGGCCTCCCTGCTGGATGGCAAAACTCTGTTGGCCGCAGAGACCGGCGAGGTCCAGTTTACGGACTACGGCCTCTCCGGCATCTGCATCATGCAGCTGTCCGGCCTGCTTGCCCCCGGGCGCAGCCCGAAGCACCCGGCGGTGGAACTTGATCTCTTCCCCGCTGTGCCGGAGACAGCGCTTGCCGCCCTGTTTGCGGCGCGTGCACCGCTGCTTGCCGAGGACACAGCGGCGGCGTTCTGGCTGGGGCTTTTGCACGGCAAACTTGGCCGCGCCCTCTGGGCTGCCGCTGCCCTGCCGGATACCGCCCCCCACGCCCTGCCCGCAGGCAGCTGGCAGAAGCTTGCCCGCACCGCCAAGCACTGGCGGTTCGAGGGGCTTACCCCCTGCGGCTGGCGGCAGGCGCAGACCACCGGCGGCGGGCTTGCCCTGACCGAGGTGGAACCGACCTTCCAGTTCAAGGGCTGTCCGGGGCTGTACTTCGTGGGGGAAACGCTGGACTGCGCCGGCAGCTGCGGCGGCTTCAACCTGCACTGGGCGTTCGGCAGCGGCCTTGCCGCCGGGCGGGACGCTGCAAAGCACCTTTGCAGCCGAAAACGGTAATAAAAAATGGACGAGGAAAAGCCCGCGGGCTTTCCCTCGTCCATTTTATTATCTAAATCAGACAGCCTTGTTCTCGCCCTTGGAAAGCAGCTTTGCACGCTCCAGCGCGGGGCGCAGTGCCAGATACAGCACCACGGCGCAGGCAGTGGAAGCCACACTGTTCACAAAGGTGACGCCGCCGGCGATCTTGGTCAGCGCCTGTGCCACGGTGTACTCCTGCCCAAAGATGTACACGTTGCGGAAGTAGCCAAGGAAGGGGCCGGTGAACACGTT
>ERZ827150.5567-NODE-5567-length-10019-cov-2.250000_pt1 | contig 10019 bp, 8 predicted proteins | sample MGYA00519779_ERZ827150 | MGnify/ENA primary metagenome ERZ827150 (study PRJEB31778, sample SAMEA3449267) | human gut metagenome | biome: human gut; feature: human-associated habitat; material: faeces | place: United Kingdom | collected 2010/2012 ...
AACAATGGAAGCCTGCACCCGCATCCTTTTAGAAGCCGGTATTTCTGAAGTTTATATTTTATCTATCTGCATTGGAATTGCCAGAGATTAACTCATTAGAATGCCCAGAGCCAGCACAATTATGATATTTCTTTAAGTTACAGGCCCTCTTTAAGACAATCATTCAAACCTGAATACCGCTTCTGCTCCGTCTCATTATGAATCATCTGCTCTACCATAGACTGCCTGCCTGCAATCGCAACACATTTCTGCGCTCTTGTAATTGCAGTATAGAGCAGATTCCTGTTACACAGAATCGGCGGACCGCTAAGAAGTGGAAGAACCACCGCCGGATACTCGCTTCCCTGCGATTTATGAATTGTAATCGCATAGGCAAGTTCTAATTCATCTAAACTTGAGAATGGGTATTCTGCCTCTCTATTCTCATCAAAAACAACCGTAATGCGTTCAGAATATGTATTAATCTGCTTAATGATACCCATATCTCCATTGAAAACACCCAGTCCCTCTTCGATGGAGAAGCCCTTTGCGTTTGTGATTTTCCATTCAAGCTTGTAATTGTTCTTTACCTGCATTACTTTATCGCCTTCTCTAAAAATTATATCACCAAATTTCTTCTCAGTTTTATAATCTTCATAAGGATTATATTTTTCCTGTATAAGTTGGTTTAAAGTTTTAGTTCCTAAGTCACCTTTTTTAGTTGGAGTAATTATTTGTGTATCTTTATCATATATGTCAAGTATCATTTCCTGTACTTTTTTAGGATTGTTTTCTTGTATAAAATCAAAATCATCTATTGTATCTTCATTACTACTTACTTCGTCTAAAAATTCTATTCCATCATTTACTTTATGTGCATTTACAATTATTTTACTTTTAGCAGCTTGTCTAAAAATTTTATTAAGAGTAATATATGGAATTTTCTTTGATTCTATAAAATCTTTTAATACACTTCCTGGTCCCACTGATGGAAGCTGGTCTATATCTCCTACTAATATAAGCTTTGTTCCTTTGAAAATAGCTTTCAATACATAGTTCATTAAAAATATATCAACCATTGAAACTTCGTCCATTATTATTACATCTGCATCTATTGGAGCTACGTCCATATCAGGATTAGGCTTTTCTTCTGTGAATTTTCCTATCTCTAATAATCTATGTAAAGTCTTAGCCTCTTCTCCTGTCGCTTCTGTCATTCTCTTAGCTGCTCTTCCAGTAGGCGCATAACACTGTTTTCTTTCCTTTTGACTTATATAAGTCAATTATTGTTTTTATAATTGTTGTTTTTCCTGTTCCCGGTCCACCAGTAATTATAGAAACATTATTTTCATTTATCAATGTTATTGCTTCTCTTTGCTTGTCTGATAATTCTATTGAACTTACTTTCTTTATCTCTTTTTCAATATTTGGAATCTTTTTCAAATTATCTGCTTGCTCTAGGCTTAATATTCGTCTAGCTATATATAATTCAGTATTATAATAATCTATCAAATATATCCATCTTTGCAAACACATTTCAGTCTTGCCATTTACTGTTGCAATCTCTTCTCTTTCTTCATCCTGTATCTGACCTTTTGACTTTAATTCTTTTATTCCACTAATAACATCGTCTTCTGATACACCTAATAGACGTGTTACATAAGTAATCAAGTTTTCTTCTAATACACAGCAATGACCATTATATGTTGAAAGATTTAATGCATGTCTTATACCGCTTCCAACTCTTCTTAAACTATTTTTCTCAATACCAATTTGCAGAGCCATCTTATCTATTTGAGAAAAATCAACTTTAATTCCTAATTCTTCTAATACATATGGATCTTGTTCTATTTTTCCTATTGTATCATTTCCTAATTTCTTAAATATTGTTTGAGCACTTTGTGGGCCTATTCCGAATTTTTCTAAATACCCTACAATCTGCCATAGCTCCCAATTTTCAATAAAGCTTTCCGATATCTCATTAGCCTTATCTTTTGTTATTCCTTTTATTTTCGCTAGCTCCTCTGGCTCATTTTTTAATACTTCAACTGTTGATTGACCAAATTTCTTTACTATCTTTTTAGCTGTAGCAGGACCCACTCCTTTTATTAATCCATTTGCCAAATATTTTTCAAGTGCATCTAATGATTCTGGCATTATTTTTTCAAATGTATCAACTTTAAATTGATCTCCATAATCAGGATGTGTTACAAATTTTCCTATAATTTTTAAACTGTCACCTTTATTTACAAATGGCAAATATCCTACAATCGTTGTATCTACACTAGTCATATTAAATGTAGCGATCATATATCCATTTGATTCATTTTTATATATTACATCTTCTACTGTTCCTGTTAATTCCATTTTTCTTCTTTCTACTTAGTTTTTCTTTATACATACAACAAAACAGATTGTATGATGTATTTATATCACACAATCCGCTTTATGTAAAGAATTTTCGTTTGTCAAAATTCGACATTATTCTACATATCGTAGTCATCAAAAGATGAATTTATATTATAATAATATCCATAATCATCTGTATAAGATCTATTATACGCTATATCAGATGATGATGCTAATCCAAAAATAGCGAGTCCTATTATTACAAATGCTATTGGTATAATTAATATTGCTATTATGAATCCAATTAAAGCAGGTATTCCACAAGATTTTGCATATTCTTTATTTTCTGATATATTTGCTATAAATAGGATTAATCCTAGTAGTGGGATAAAAAAGCTAAGTATTCTTAAAATAACAGGTGCTTTTCCTGATTCCTTTTTCTCCTCTACCTGTGGATTATTATATTGTTGCTGAGCATAATTAGCTTGCGTATAGCCATTTTGTGGTTGAGCATAATTGGGCTGTGCATACTGTGCATAGTTTGGATTTGCATATTCATTTGGTTGAGCTGTATAATTCTGGTTTGCATATCCATTTGGCTGTCCATTATAATTTTGGTTTATATTTTCATTTGATTGTTTAGTATAATTCTGATTTGTATATTCATTTTGTGGCTGTGTATAATTTTGTTGTCCATTTTGATTTTGTTGTTGATTATTATCTTCCATTATTTTCTCCTTTACTTCATTTATTTTATTGTGGATTATAGATTATCTTCCTCCTCCACCACCTCCGGCCACCGGCCTCCGCCGCCGCCACCAGAGAATCCTCCTCCGCCTCCTGAGCCAGACGAGAATGATGAGTTCATTGATGTTCCTATTGAATTAAAGCTACTATTAAAATCAGTATTCATTAGTATATACATTGTTGAATAATTGTATGCAAAATTTGAATCATTATAAGTCGGATATACCATTTTTAGTTGTTCTATAACTTTTTCTGATATTCCAAATGCTGTTGCATAAACAAGATATTGTTCCCATATCACTAGATCCGGAATGTCCCTTTCTTTTAATAATGAGAAGTCAGTCATATATTTTCTAAATGCTTTCCATTTTTCCATCTCATCAACGCCAGATTGCGTATATGTATTTATTTTATTTTGTGCAACTATTGCAGATATAACTGCTAGAACAAATGAAACTACACCTATAGTTACTGCAACCCATGATTTATCTAACATATAATCAATCGTATCTGGTACAAAACATGTTACCACAATTCCTAACATAAATACGATATATGGCAATGTATTATATTTCATTGATTTTCTCTGCTGTATTGCTTCTTTACTTAATATATTTTGATTTAATAAATTGTGTTTTACAGATTCATCAATACATGATTTCAAAAGTACTATGCTTTCTGAATTTTTCTTTATATATTTTTTTAGCTCTTTTAATGTAATTGAATTGCCATTTGTTCCATTTGATGTGATTGCATTTTTTAAGAATTTTATTATTCTTAATTCATCTTCTTTTATAGCACTTTCATCATATCCAATTAGTGTAATATGTGAATCTTCTTTACCTTTTTCATCAGTAACTTGTTCAATTTTTAATACATTTTTCAAAGATAAATCAAGTATTGTAGCCATGAATATTTTTCCTATTGATTGCTGAACTAATGAATCACTTGATTTGTCTATTATAAATCTCGCTTCTGCTGGTGTTGCATCAGCTCTTGGTATCTCTCTAAAATATTCTATTCTTTGAGTAGGAACTATTTTTACTATGCCTTTAGCAAATAATATATTTCGTATAATTACATAGATCATTAATACTGCTATAATTCCAGATACTCCATATACTATCCCAAGGCTTCTCATTCTTTGACTATTTGCATTATTAGCCCATTTCGTTTCTTCATTTATAATACTACTCAATTTATTAGTATTATAAGTTCTATCTGAACTAATTAGACTTGAAGATGGAAATGCAACTCTAATTTCAACCATTCTTTTTCTTTTATTATTTAATACTTCAAATGAAATCGTATCATTAGATGTAGCATGTATCTCCCCATTTAGTTCTTTTGCATGTCCCCATACGTATATATCATTTTTATTTTGTACTTCACTTGGTAATTTTATTGTTCCTGTTAATTTTCTTATTGGAATATTAAAATTATCTCCAAAGACTTGCCAGTACAATTCAGCAACATCTGAATATTTAGCAATCGCTCCAGTAACATGATATTCAATCAAATACTTCTTATTTCCATTTGAATTTTCTAATCCTGTACCCCATGCAATTTCATAAGATGAATCGTCTTGTATAAAGTAATATTGATTAGTTGGAACATGGTATGCATATTGGCCATAATTAGTCATTGGAATTGTAACACCATTTTCTATTATACTTACTTTTCCATTCGTCATTTCAGTATATTTGCTTGTATCTTTATTAAATTTCTTAAATAAAGTATTAGTATATTCAATATCGATGTCCCATAGTTCTTTAACATCCATTGAGCCATCACTATTTATTTGTATATCATATTCTACATTATCAAGCACTTGACTCGAATCAGAATCAGCATATACATTAGCTGAATATATTGTAGCAATTATACTTAGTATTAAGAAAATAACAGAAACTTTTAGTTTTATGTTAATCTTCTTCATCTCCCTTTCTCCTTTCATTTCCTATTATATACTATTTCCACTAGTAGTTGCAATAAAAAAATAGAAATCATACATAGTATAATTTCCATTTATCCTGTTTTTAGTTTTATATTATATTCGTTTTCTCAGCAATTTATTTTCAAAGAGAGTCTATATACTATTGTATATAAACTCAATTTTTCTTATTTTCTTAATTCTGCACCAAATTTTGCTTTTAGATTTTCTGTAACTTTATTCATTACTGCATTTATTTCTTCATCTGTCAATGTTTTTGTGCTATCTCCCAATTCTACTGAAAAAGCAATACTCTTCTTGCCTTCTGGAATTCCCTTGCCATTATATACATCAAATACATTAACTGATTGTAGTAATTTTCCACCTGAATTTTTTATTGCTTTTTGTAAATCTTGAGCCATAATATTTTCATCAACTAATATTGAAATATCTTTCTTTACAGATTGGAATTTTGATATTTCTTTATATTTCATTTTTCCAACCTTTTTACTTAGCAATTTATCAAGATTTATTTCCATTACATAAACTTCGTCTTCACATATAACTGGATTTATTCTTCCAATCATTCCTACTGTATCATTATTAACAGATATTATAGCTGATTTTCCTGGATGCATATCTTCTGAAATCTTACTGTTATCAGCAATAAAACTATATCTTCCATTATATCCAAGATAATCAAGTACTTCTTCTGCAATACCTTTTATTATGTAAAAATCAACTTTCTTTGTTTGTAATCCTAAGAAATATTCGCCTGTCATTAAACATGCAAGTTTATTTTCCTCTACAAGTTTGTCTGATTCTTTATAAAATGTTTTCGCAATTTCAAATAAATGTATATCTTGAATTGAATGTGATTTATTATATTCATATATTTTATATAATGATGTTACTAAACTTTGTCTTAAATAGCTTCTTTCTTCTGTTAAAGGAGCTAATATTCCTATTGATTCTTTATTATGTTTAGTAAACATATCGCTTTCTTTTGGATTTACTAATGAATATGATAATGTTTCATTAAGTCCTAAGTTAACCATTTTATTTCTTATTTCACGAGTTACATTATCATAAGTTCCTTTTTTTACAGGCAAAATCATTGTCTTTCCTTGAATATTATCCACTCCATATATTCTTCCAACTTCCTCAATTAAGTCTTCTTTAATACTAATATCCATTCTTCTTGTTGGAACGATTACTATCATTTTGTCTTCTTTTAATTGGGCCTTAAAATCTAGCTTTCTGAATACATCTAATATATCTTCTTTGCTTATTTCTGTTCCTAATATATCACAGATATTTTTTACAGTAATTTCAATTCTTTTTTCTTCTTTATTTGATTTATCATAAATTTCTGTACCATCTATTACTGTTCCATCAGCATATTTTTCTAGCATATTGCATGCTCTTTCAATAGCCATATATGTTCTGTTTGGATCTAGTCCTTTTTCAAAACGATTACTTGCTTCACTTCTAAGAATCTTATTTGAAGTTTTTCTGATCTTTACATTATCAAATATTGCTGATTCAATAATTACATTTTTAGTATTTTCAGTTATTTCTGTATCAAGACCTCCCATTACTCCGGCTAGTCCTATTGCTCTTGTTCCATCTGAAATTACTATATCTTCACTACTTAAAGTTCTTTCTTGTTTATCTAATGTAATTAGCTTTTCTCCTTTTTCTGCCATTCTTACTTCAAGCATTCCTCTAAGTTTATCTGCATCATAGAAATGTAATGGTTGTCCAGTTTCAAGCATTACATAATTACTTATATCTACTACATTGTTTATTGGTCTTATTCCTGATGCCATAAGCTTTTCTTTTATTTCAGGTGTGCTTTCTGATATATGAATATTTTCCACTTTTCTTGCTAAGAATAGTGAACAATTTTCTGTTTTTATATTTAATTTAAAATCTAATTTTCCAGTATTTTTATGTGATAAATCAATTGGCTTTACCTCTTTATCATATATTGCACCAACTTCATACGCCATACCTAATATGCTAAGTAAGTCTCCTCTATTGGCTGTTAGTTCAAAGTCAATTACACCATCTTCCCAGCCCATATATTTTACAGCATCTTCCCCCACTGGTGCATCTGCTGGTAATTCATGTATTCCGGCCTTATCTTCTTCTTTTAAGAATTTACTATCTACTCCTAGTTCTGCAATAGAGCATAACATTCCATTAGATTCTTGTCCTCTTATTACAGATTTCTTGATTTCTCCTCCTGGTAAATGAGTTCCATTTGTTGCAACAATAACCTTTAGCCCTTTTCTTACATTAGGAGCTCCACATACTATTTGCAAAACTTGTCCATTTCCTACATTTACTTGGCACACATGTAAATGGTCAGAATCAGGATGTTCTACACATTCCATAACTTCACCAATTATAAGTTTATCTGTATTAATTAACATTCCACATGAATCATATTCATTTCCTACTTTAGTCATTTTTTCAGCTAATTCATGTACATCTTTTTTGTCATTTATATTTACATCTAAATAATCTTTTAGAAAATTTGTACTTAATATCATTTTTATTATCCTTTCTATTGATCTTTTCTGTCAAATTGGTTTAAAAATCTAACATCATTAGAATACAATAATCTAATATCTGTAATTCCATATTTAAACATTGCAAGTCTGTCTAGCCCTGTTCCAAAAGCAAAACCACTGTATACTTCTGGATCATATCCATTCATTTTTAAAACATTAGGATGAACTATTCCTGATCCTAATAATTCGATCCAGCCAGTTTGCTTACATAAATTGCATCCTTTTCCTCCACATTTGAAACAACTTACATCTACTTCGTATGATGGTTCTGTGAATGGGAAATAACTTGGTCTAAATCTAAGCTCTGTATTTTCGCCTAACATATGTTTCATAAAAATTTCTAATGTACCTTTTAAATCAGCAAAAGATATGTTTTTGTCAATTACAAGCCCCTCTACTTGATTGAATTGATGTGAATGTGTTGCATCATCTTCTCTTCTATATGTTTTTCCTGGTACTATAATTCGTATAGGTGTTTTTTCCTTATTTGCCATCATTGCACGAGCTTGAACAGCAGATGTTTGAGTTCTTAATAAATACTCTGGCGTAATATAGAAACTATCTTGCATATCTCTTGCTGGATGTCCCTTAGGTAAGTTCAATCTTTCAAAACAGTATTCGTCTGTTTCAAGTTCTGGACCTGATACAACATCATATCCCATTGAAACAAATAAATCTTCTATTTCTTCTATTACTCTTGTGAGTGGATGTTTACTTCCTCTTATAATTTTACTAGAAGGCAAACTTACATCTATTCCTTCTGATTCTAATTTTCTATTTAATTCTTCTTTTTGTAGAATTTCTTCCTTATCAGTTATCTTTGATTCTAATTCTGTTTTTGCTTGATTAACTACACTTCCAAGTTTAGGTCTATCTTCTGGAGCTAAACTTCCCATTGTTTTTAATATTGCTGTTAACTTTCCTTTTTTTCCTAAGTATTTTACTCTTACATCTTCTAATTCTCGTAAATTACTTGCTTTTTCAACTTCGTCTAAAGCATTTAATTTAATTTCATTAACTTGTGTTTCCATTTTATATCCCTTTCTTTAAAATTTTAATTATTACTTAATTTATAACACACAAAAAAGTTCCTCCCAATATAGGGAGAAACTTTTTATATTTCCTCGGTACCACCTAAGTTTATCTTTCGACCTCATTTTGTTTTAACGCAGTCATGCGTTCTTCTCTACTATGATTTCAAGAAGACTCCTCAAAAGTGAATTTTCTGTAATAGCATATGACCTTTTCCAGCTTTCGGTCTCTCTATTATATGTTATTCTATTACATACTTTGCTTTGTCATCGGATTTTCATATCAATATCTATATTCTATCACAATTTCCGCTATATCACAAGCATTTATGATATTTTAGTTCTATTTTTCTGTTTCTTTTTCGCTTAATGCTGTGTATATCATTACAACCATTGTAAATGCTATTAATGCAAGTGGCATTGTTAAGCTATTTACAGGAACTCTAATTAATGCATATACACTATATAAAATACCTTCAGCAATAATTATATATTTTAATACATTAATCATTTTCATTGTTCCTCTAAATCTAATTGCATAATATGCTAATATTAATAAAGTAGCTATTCCAATAGGAACTATATATGGTTCAATTACATTTCTAAGTCTTGTATTCATTACATGTTCAATATCAAAATCAGAAGTTTTTAATTCTGTACTATACTTCTCATTTATTTTATTTGTAAGTTGTTCTATGTTTTCATCTGTAACAGATTTTACTTTTATTCTAGCACTATCACCAAATAGTTCAACTTCTTGAACTACATAATTATTCTTTCCCCATATTTCATTTGCTATCTCTTTAATCTGATCTGTTGTAATTGTTTTGCCAACAGTAAATGTTATATTTTCACCTTCTGAATAATTTAAATCAACTTTTACTTGATTAAGATTATTACTTTCTAATAAAAAAGAAAGAGTACTTGCATTAAAGAGTGCTTTATCTCTAAAAGTGTTAGAAAAAGCTTTAGTAGTTGTTGATAATTTCAATATGGAAAGTACTAAAACTAAAGATGCATTAAAAATGTTAGATGCATTAAAACTTGAAGATAAAGTATTATTTATTACAAGTGATGATGCTGCTAACCTTTATTTAGCAACTAGAAATTTACCAAATTGCTTAGTTATATATGCTGATGAAATTAATGTATATGACTTAGTAAATGCTGATGTAGTTGTTATGGATGAAGAAGCAGTTAATAAAATAAAGGAGGTGCTTAAATAATGAGACATTATTCTGATGTTATCATTGCACCAGTTATTACTGAAAAGTCTATGGCTAATAGACAAGCTAATGTTTATACATTTAAAGTAGCTAAAGATGCTACAAAGAATGAAATTAAAAATGCAGTTGAAGAAAAAAAGAGGGAGCATCGTTTGTTACGATACCCCCTTCT
>ERZ827150.5569-NODE-5569-length-10018-cov-3.204055_pt1 | contig 10018 bp, 6 predicted proteins | sample MGYA00519779_ERZ827150 | MGnify/ENA primary metagenome ERZ827150 (study PRJEB31778, sample SAMEA3449267) | human gut metagenome | biome: human gut; feature: human-associated habitat; material: faeces | place: United Kingdom | collected 2010/2012 ...
GCACACACAGCCCTCAAACTTGGACTCCCCGAAGCGGAACACCGTTTAGAGTTTTGGGCATGGGATTTTATTGCCGATCGCGACACTACGTTAAACATACGATATCATCGTATGGAAGCTTATGGAATACGTGCTTTCCGCATTCCCGGCGCTATGCCTGCTTATCAGATATATGTCCGCCCCATGAGTCTGACACGCTTTTACGAATGGATGAAGACCTCCGAACCGGCTTCTATTGTGCGCAATGAAGATCTTAGCAATAAGAAACAGCAAGCCCAAAGTAAAGAAGCCAAAGTGGATCAATGGGCTCCACCAATCGATCAACTGAAAGTTGTTGTCTGGATAGATGGCGAAGAAGTTCCCATTCTGATGAAGCAGGAAATAAAAGAATACTACGATGCCGACGAATATGGAAGCGCCTACCTGCTGACGGTAGATCTCCCTAAGCATTTGCAGAATGACCTCCCTTATCGTGTATTCAAATTAGAACTGACCGACTTGGAGAATGGTGATCGTGGCGAGGGTCTTTATTATATGGAAAAAGAAAACTATATAAAATAGGTATTAAATATCACTTTCCTTTTTTTCGTTAGCATCAGCTTTGCCACCTTGTTTGTATTCACAGGGGGAGACGCCTTTATGACGCTTAAAAGTCCGGTTGAAATATGGCACATTATTAAAACCAACATTATAGCAGATTTCTGAAACCGTCATCCTCTTCTGCCTCAAAAGCTGGCAGGCTAAACCTATACGATACTCGTTCAGATAAGTGACAAAAGTCTTTCCGGTAGCTTTCTTGAAGAATATACAAAAAGAAGCCCGGTTCATGCCTACATACCGTGCCACATCATCGAGCGTAATGTCCCGCTTTGCATTGCAGATAACGTATGTCTGGATCTGATTCATACGCTTCGTTTCTTTGTCAATCCTCTGATATTTACCTACCACGTGCTCACTGCCGCTATCTGCCATTATCAGGATAAGCTTTATCATGGATGCAACCCTTTCAGCTTCACTTTGATTACACATCTCTTCCAGAAGGACAATGATTGCCTCCGACTTTCCCTTATCGAATTTCACCGCATCATACTTCTTCTTCAACTTATCTATATGTCCGCACAGTTCCGGAAAAGTACCGGAACACCTATCGAGGAAATCATTGTCAAACGTCACGGTAATGTTCGCAATCCTGCCCTGCGCATCCGTATCATCGCCCTCAAAGTACCAGCAATGTGGAATTTCCGGCGGTATCATAACTACCTCTCCGCCAAGAAAAGGTTCCGTCATGTCGCCTATCAACCTCATGCCGGAACCTACGATCACATACGAAAGCTCCCAGGTAGATTGCTGATGCAAACCTATTTGTTCATCGGGTGCAAGATGAACATTCTCGAAAGTAAAAGAACGTCTTTCAGATTGGGGCATTATACTATAATTTAATATTCTCTATTATTTTCTTCCTTACATAGGGAAATATGCAAATATAAGACAATTCTAATAAACGATAAGATAAATGCGTAAACTAATTGAGGGATAACTTTGCATGCGATATAAAACTGATAATATCAGATATCTGGATAACTTAGGTCCTGCCAGGTTTGCGAAAATATGGCAGGTTATTTTTTAGTGTAAAAATGAATTTAATATCAAAATAATGAATACAACAACTTATTTGGCATCGAAGCCGCGCTATGAAATACTGGACGGGCTCCGCGGCGTTGCCGCGATGATTGTGGTAGCTTACCACTTGTTTGAAACTTATTCTGCGGGCCCTGTCCATCAGATTTTGAATCATGGTTATCTGGCTGTGGATTTCTTTTTTGTTCTTTCCGGTTTTGTAATAGGATATGCCTATGATGACCGCTGGGACAGAATGTCCATAAAAGATTTCTTTAAGCGACGCTTGGTACGTCTGCATCCTATGGTGATTATGGGCACGTTAATAGGAGCTGTCTTTTTCTATCTAGGCGACTGTTCCGCTTTTCCTCTGATTATGGAAACACCTTGGTGGAAAGTCCTCCTGATGGTTCTGCTCGGTTGCCTGATGATTCCCACACCAGTTTCATGGGACATACGGGGCTGGTGGGAAGTAAACTCCCTGAACGGCCCTACCTGGTCGCTAATGTGGGAGTATATAGCAAACATTCTTTATGCTTTGTTTATCCGCCATTTCTCTAAAATCGCCTTGGGAATCTTTGTTGCCCTGGCAGCGTTGCTGACTATCGACATAGCATTCAATATAGATACTTTTGGTCTGTTGGCCACAAGAGAAGCGGCTGCATATACCTTTATCGGCGGATGGAGTCTTACTCCCGATCAACTCTACATCGGTATATCCCGACTGCTTTATCCTTTCTTCGTGGGGCTACTGCTCTCGCGCGTCAACAAACTGATAAAGATAAAAAGAGGATTTTACTGGTGCTCATTGCTGATAGCTGCCATTTTAGTTATGCCCCGCATCGGCGGTACGGAAGCCATGTGGATGAACGGTGCTTACGAAGCTTTTTGTGTACTTATTATGTTCCCTTTAATAGTAGCGATGGGAGCAGGCAGCAATGTGACGGGAAAACGTTCCGTAGCCATCTGCCAATTTCTCGGAGAGATCTCCTACCCTCTTTATATCACACATTTTCCGCTGATTTATATGCAGATAGCCTGGGCACGGAATCATCCGGACGCACCTTTAGGCATGCATGTTTTGCTTGCAGTTTCCATCTTCATTTTATCCATTGCTATCGCGTATGCTTGCCTTAAACTGTATGACGAACCGGTACGTGAATGGCTGAAAAGGCGTTTTTTGATGAAAAGAAGGTAAAATACCTCTATGCTAAGTAGCATTTTCTTGTAATTTGCAAAATCAGCAATCGGGATTTATAAGTAATGCGGATAGGAAACACCTATCCGCATTATCCAATATCAACTTCCAATAGCTGAAGAATATCTTATGTTGTAACTTCATGTACTTTTTTATGTGGCTATCTTCCTCCCACAGCATGGTATAAATCAATTACTCCTTGTATTTCCTCAAATTTATCTTGAGCCTGCGTTAATTCCGCTTCCAGTAGTCTCTGACGTGCAGTCAATACTTCAAGATAATTAGTGGAAGTATGTTGCATCAGTAATTCGGTTTTGCGCACGGCTTCTTGCAAGGTCATGATTTGTTGATTGACATAATCTATCCGAATGCGGGCAGATTGCCAACGTGTCAAAGCATTGTTTACTTCTTTTCCAGCATCTAACAGGGATTGCTGGAATAGAAGAAGAGCTTCTTCCTGGCGAGCTTTTGCCTGACGCAGGTTAGCTATATTCGTTCCCTTATTGAACAGAGGTTGCATAAGCGAGCCTACCGCACTGAACAACCAACTTCCGGGATTGACTACAACACCGCCGACATTGTTCGTCCATCCGGTAGAGCCGGAAAGAGTAAGGCTCGGATAAAAAGCGGAACGGGCGGCATTGGTAGCATAATATGCTTGTGCCAGATTCCATTCCGCTTGTCTCACATCAGGACGGTTGGCAAGCAGCTGTATGGGAAGTCCGGCAGAAAGTGTGTCGGGAAACTGTTGCTTTTGCAGTGCTCCCCGCATGATGTCATGTGATGTATCGGCCAGTAATGCTGAAAGTACGTTCTCTGTTTCACGTATACTTTTCCGTATGGACACCACAGACGCTTCCAATGCCAAACGGTTCGCTTTGGCCTGAAGTACCGCTGCATCGTTGGATTTTCCAGCCCGTTTCAACGCCTCGATAGAGTGTTCTGTCTCTTTCCAAGTAATCAACGTCTGTTCACTGATGATGAGTTGGCGGTCGAGCATCAGCAACATATAATAACTATTGGCGATTGTGGCTATAAGCTGTGTCTCTACCGCCTGCCTGTAAGCCCGACTTCCTTCGAGAGCGGCAAGCGCCTCTCGTTTGGCATTGGTTACTTTTCCAAACAAATCTATTTCCCAGCTTGCGGAAGCGGCAAGATTATATGTCTTTATCGCTTTCGCTCCCTCTGTACCACTGATACTGCCATCCGGAGTCAGTACTACCGATGGCAGATAAGAAAGTCGTGCATTCATTAACACCGCTTCTGCAGCTTTCACCCGTATATGGGCTACACGCAAATTCGTATTTCGTTCCAACCCTTTCTCAATCAAGGCTTGCAAATTTTTGTCCGAGAATAAATTCCGCCAGCCGAGAGTAGCTATTGAAGCAGTGTCTCTTGTTTCCTCCAAGTCTCGGTATAATCCTTCGGTCTGAACTTCAGGACGGGAATAAGGTTTATATATGGAGCATCCCGTCATCAGACAAACTGCCCATAACAATATGAATGTATAATATGCAAATTTCATCTTCATTCTTTTATCTTAAGGTTCTCCAATTCCGTTTGTATCGCCCAATCCGCATCTTTACATGAAGTCTGTGCAGGTCTGATTTTTTCTTGTAAATACTGAAAGACAATGAAAAGGACGGGAACAAATAGCAGCAGTGCCAATGTTCCTATCAACATACCTCCCACTACACCGGAAGCCAGAGAACGGCAACCGTTTGCACCCACACCATGTGCCATCATCAGAGGCAGCAATCCAAATATCATAGCCATGACCGTCATCAAAATCGGACGTAAACGGTCTTTTGCCGCCACATAAGCAGCTTGTATGAGCGACATGCCCGCTTTTCGGCGTTGTACTGCATATTCAGTTTGCAAAATGGCAGTTTTGGCAAGCAATCCTATCAGCATGATGAGTCCCGTCTGCATATAGATATTATTTTCCAGACCTAAAATCTGAGCAAACAGGAAGCTTCCTAAGAATCCGCACGGAACGGACAGAATGATCGAGAAAGGAATGAGCAAACTCTCGTAAAGCGCACACAATATCAAATATATCAACACCATACAGATGGCAAAGATAATAGCCACATTATTAGTCGTCTGACTTTCCTCGCGGGAAATACCTCCAAACTCGTACGCATAATTAGCCGGAAGCAGCTTCTCTGCTGTTTCCTGTACCGCTTTCAATGCGTCCCCCGAACTGTATCCGGATGCGGGTGTTCCATTGACAGAAATGGAATTATAAAGGTTGAATCGTGACATGTCCTGTGGCCCATAGGTTTTAGTAAGCTGTACGAATTGTGCGAGAGGCGCCATTCCCTCACCCGTTCGAACGTAAATATGGTTCAAGGATTCAGGAGTAACCCGGTATGTCGGATCTGCTTGTATCTGCACACGGTACAATTTGGAGAAACGATTAAAGTTCGACACATAACCTCCTCCGTAATAACCGGAAAGAGTTTCCAGAATCTCAATAGTGGAAATACCTGCTTGTTCGCATTTGGCAGCATCTATATCAACCCAATATTGCGGGTAGTTCGTTTCAAAAGAAGAATATGCCATCTCTATCTCCGGACGTTCATTGAGAGTTGCTACGAAGTTGTCCGCCACTTCCTTGAACTTGTTCAGATCGCCTGAAACCTTGTCTTGCAGATAAAGTTCGAAACCGCTTCCCATCCCGTAGCCCGGTATCATTGGAGGAGTCACGGCAAAAAGTTGCATATCCGGTACACCGGGAGCGAAAGCATAGATACTGTCTATGATTTCCCTTGCCGATTGTCCTTTTCCCTTTCTCTCGTCCCAGTGTTTAAGAGAAAGAAATGACATTCCCATAGATGAACCTGCGCCACTGAAGGAATATCCCACGATGTTGGCGTTATAGTCAATGCCGGATATCCGGTTTATGTTCCGGTTTACTTCTTGCATGATACGCCGGTTTTCAGCCATCGAAGTTCCGGGCTTGGCATTCATACTAATCATTACCGAACCTGTGTCCTCATCGGGAACAAGTCCGGTTTTGGTGGTACGCACCAAAAAGACAAGCAATATCATCGACACCGCCAGCGTTCCCCACATCAGCCATTTACGCTTGACAAGGAACAGAACAGAGCGCATATATCGAGAAGTTATCGCATCGAAAGCCGCATTGAACGCTGTACGGAAACGAGCGGCAAAATTGTTCTTCGTATTCCCTTGCTCATCCTTGTAAGGATGAAGCAGCAAAGCGCACAAGGCAGGTGAAAGGGTAAATGCATTGATCGCTGAAATCCCCACAGCTACGGCCATCGTGATGCCGAATTGCTTGTAGAATTCTCCGGATGTACCTCCCATCATGGAAACGGGAATAAACACGGCCATGAATATCAGCGTAGAGGTCAGGATAGCCGATGCGACACTCCGCATAGCATCGTTGGTGGCCATATAGGAAGAACGATAACCTATATCGAAACGTGCTTGTACCGCTTCGACCACGATAATGGCATCATCCACTACCGTACCGATAGCAAGAACCAGTGCAAAGAGCGTGATTAAATTGACAGAAAATCCAACCACTGCCATAAAAGCAAATGTGCCAACAATGGATACCACAATGCCTATCGTCGGAATAAGGGTGGAACGAATGTCATGCAAAAACACATATACCACCAGCACTACCAGTAAGATAGCTTCCAACAATGTTTTCAATACAACCTTGATGGATGCTTTCAGAAAAATGTTCGTGTCGTTCAGAGTTACGAATTCCAGTCCTTTAGGTAAATCCTTGCCGAGCTCGTCCAGTACGGCATCTATTTCATTGATAGTTTCCGAAGCATTGGAGCCGGCCTTTTGGTAAATCATTGCCATAGCAGCCGGATGGCCATTCATCTCAGTCGAATAGTTGTAGGCTTCATCGCCCAACTCTACATCTGCCACTTCATTGAGTCGGAGAACCTCACCGCTAGGGAGGGAACGAACGACAAGTTCACCGAACTCTTCCGGAGTGGAATATCGGCCTCGGTATTTCATTGTGTACTGATAAGCGTTATCATGATTTTCCCCAAAGGCTCCCGTAGCAGCTTCAATGTTCTGCCGTTCCAGCATAGCGGTGATGTCCGAAGGGATAAGACCGTATTGCGCCATCTTATCGGGTTTCATCCAGATACGCATACTGTAATTGGAACCGAACAGCATCATATTACCCACACCCCCGATACGCTTGATACGCGGTTCCACGTTTATCTTCATGTAATTGTTCAGGAACTGCAAATCATATTTCCCGGTAGGGTCAAAGAGCGAGAATGTTTTCAGTTCGGCATTCTGTTGCTTCATGGTGGTAACACCGACTTTTGTCACTTCGGCAGGAAGCAAACTCAAGGCAGTGGATACACGGTTCTGTACGTTTACCGCCGCCATATCAGCATTACTTCCCTGCTTGAAATAAACATTTATCATGGCATCACCGTTATTAGAGGCCGTGGAGGTGATATAAGTCATATCTTCCACCCCGTTGATGGACTCCTCCAGAGGAACTACAACCGATTTCTGTACCGTTTCGGCGTTGGCTCCCGGATAGTTGGCAAATACTTGAATAGTAGGCGGTGCAATATCAGGATACTGTTCCACAGGCAGATTAGATAAGGCGATGAATCCCATTAGTACGATCACGACAGATATGACGCCAGAAAAAACTGGGCGGTCTATAAAAAATCTTAGGTTCATAGTTTTTTATTATTTGGAGGGTTCATCTTTTCTTATATCTATCTGAATACCGTCCTGCAGAAGTCCCGTTCCTTCGGTTACAATTACGTCACCTACAGCAAGACCGGATCTGACAATATAATCTTTGCCATCATTGAGTTTTTCCACAGTCAGTTCACAGGAGTGAACACAACCGTCTTCAGCTACCTTATATGCCAGAATCTTATTCTGCAATTCGGTGGTAGCCGTCTGCGGAATGACAATGACAGAATCTTCACGATGCGGAATAATGACATTACCGATTCCCCCACTTAATAATGTACGGTTGGTATTATCAAAAATACTGCGGACGGATACCGTACCGGTCTTCCGGTTGATAATGCCGCTAATGCTCTCTACGTGTCCTTGTCCATCATACAGACTACCGTCATTCAGTTGTAATCTGACCGGAGGCATTTGGCGGATTACTTCATCATGGGATCCGTATTGTCGGAGTAAGGAATGAACCCGCTTCTCGGTTATTGAAAAATAGACATACACCTCTGAATTGTCGGAAACGGAAGTTAATGGAATAGCCATCGAAGCGCTGACCAATGCGCCCTCCCGGTAAGGTAGTGTGCCGACAACTCCATTCGACGGACTTTTCACCTCCGTATAAGACAGGCTGTTCCGTGCATCCTCTTCCAAAGCCCTTGCCTGTTCCAATGTCGCTTCGGCAATGGCAAGGGCATTCTTCGCAGTGGACAGATCGTATTCTGAAACGACTTTTTCCGCAAAAAGCTGTTGCTTGCTGCGATATTCCAGACGAGCCGTCTCCACCTGCGCTTCAGCTGCATGTACATCAGCCATTGTTTTGCGCCATGCTGCACGGTAAGGCACTTGATCTATGACGAACATTACTTCACCTTTCCGAACCGTTTTCCCTTCATACACACGAAGCTCTGTTATTGTACCCGATATTTGTGGGTAGATGTCAATATCCTGCCGCCCTTGTATGGAAGCTGAATAAGACTCGTTTATTTCCACCGCCTTTGCGGCAACAGTCATCACCCGGCACAATGGCAGTGTTTCTTTCACTTCCCTGTTCTTGCACGAAGACAGGCACATTGTACATGCTAAAAGTATAACTCCAATAATTCTTTTCATTCTTTCTTCTCTTTTTTGGCGCAAAGTAAAGAATTACGGAACTGTACCGCAATAAGCAAATGCGTGAAACGTAGAAAACAGTTTCGGAAACGTAATAAATGGATTACGACATGTGGATAATGAAACATACTCTCTTTTTCATTTCCTGTATTCGATTCACACTCAATTTATATCATTTCGAGAACTATTTATGAAGCTTCATCTCCACTTTGTTTGGAGGAAGAGGTGAAAGTCACTTATTTTGCAAATAAAAACGGATGGCAAAAACCAAGTTCGACAATATAAAAAATCGCGTGCTACTGGTAGTGATTGTATTTCTTCTCAGTTATCTGCTGACAGCATTGATCGACAAAGAATATACTACGTGGTTTTTCGGCGGCGAACTGTCGTTTGTAGATTATATGATCGATTTCGGCGTGTCGTTGCTGATAAGTTTCGTATTCGTGGAACTATCTGTCTTTTATAGCAGTTGGTCGTTTCGTCTTGTTTCATTTACGGATAAGCCGTATCTACGACTGTTTATCTGTGCTTTCCTGCTACTCTTATTTAACAACCTGACCGTTTGGTGCTTTTCTCTGTTGATAAATATATGTTTTGATGAGGGGCTTGCTTTTTTTCATCAGGGGTTGTACATATTCAGTGTAATGGCGACATTCGTGTCTTATATCTATACTGATGCCCAATATATGGAATCATCCATATTAGCCGAAAGACAGAAAAAGGAGTTGGAAATAACCCTTCTGAAAGAAAAGGAACATGCCGCACAGATGCAATTGGAAGTATTGAAATCGCAAATAGCCCCTCATTTCATGTTCAACAACTTCAGCATTCTTTCTGAATTGATAGTGGAAGACACTGCATTGGCTGAAAAGTTTCTGGACAACTTGTCAAAGGTGTACCGGTACGTCATCCAGAATCTGAAACGAGATACGGTAAGCATCGAAGAAGAAATCGCTTTCCTCCATTCTTATATTTACTTGATAAAAATGCGCTACGAGGACGCTGTCTGCATAAATATAGATGAAACATTGAAGCAAATCGACGGGCAGATACCTCCCGTTTGCCTACAATTATTGGTGGAAAACGCCATTAAGCACAACCGTGCATCGGCTCGACACCCTCTCTCGATACGTGTTTTCCGTGAAGAAAATGATATTGTAGTAGAAAACGACTTACGCCCGATAGCATCCGATTTTGAATCGACGGGGATCGGCAATAAAAATATCGTCGGGCGTTATCTCTTACTTTGCAAGAAAAAACCTTTTATCGAACAACGAGAAAATACCTATATTGTCAAACTGCCTATTATAAATAATACTTAATATGAATGTCTTAATTCTTGAAGATGAGCAGCGAAACTTCAATCGCCTGAGA
>ERZ827150.5572-NODE-5572-length-10015-cov-4.736145_pt1 | contig 10015 bp, 14 predicted proteins | sample MGYA00519779_ERZ827150 | MGnify/ENA primary metagenome ERZ827150 (study PRJEB31778, sample SAMEA3449267) | human gut metagenome | biome: human gut; feature: human-associated habitat; material: faeces | place: United Kingdom | collected 2010/2012 ...
CCTTGCAGTGGACGCTGACCCACTCTTTTTACGCAAAAGCCTTAGCCGTAAAGAGAGTTACTTCTAACGGAGGTGGCAACACCCCCGGGGGTGACATGGCGACATGGGAGAAACCCGAAGCAAAAGCACAAGCGATAAGCGAACTCAAACGCAGAGGCTACCAGCCGAAGCCATTGAGAAGAGTCCACATCAAAAAGAGTAATGGCAAACTGCGACCGTTGGGAATACCGACAATGAAAGACAGAGCCATGCAAGCACTCTACCTTATGGCATTGGAACCCGTGTCGGAAACAACAGCCGACACACGTTCATACGGTTTCCGCAAGGAACGTCGCTGTATGGATGCGGTGCAGCAGTGTCATAACATTCTCCGTAAAGGCTATTCTCCCGAATGGATTCTGGAGGGTGACATAAAGGGGGGCTTCGACCATATCAGCCATGAATGGCTGCTTGCCAACATCCCTATGGATAAGGCAATGCTCCGTAAGTGGCTAAAATGCGGCTATATCTTCAACAAACAGATGTTCCCGACCGAGGAGGGTACGCCACAAGGCGGCATTATCTCCCCTACGCTTGCCAATATGACATTGGACGGATTTCAGAAGGTCCTTGCAGACAAGTATAAAAGACATCACGTTAATGGCGAGTTGTATTCACCAATGGTGAACCTTGTACGTTATGCAGATGATTTCATCATCACCTGCGAGAACCGTGAAACTCTTGAAAAGGAAATCAAGCCATTGGTAGCCGAATTCATGTCTGAAAGAGGTCTGACCTTATCAGAAGAAAAGACGGTGATAACCAATATCCGTGACGGTTTCGATTTTCTCGGTTTCAATATCCGCAAATACGGCAATGAAATATTGACCAAGCCGACCAAGAAAGCCGAAAAACGCTTTATGGAGAATATCCGTAAGGTGATAAAAGGTCATAAGGGTTGCAAGCAGGAATCATTAATCAGGATGTTGAACGCAAAAATCCGAGGATGGGGAGCATATTATCAGCATGGGGCGACACGTGATTCTTTTCACAGAATCGACCATCAGATATTTCTCGCCTTGTGGCAATGGGCTAAACACCGCCATTCCAAGAAAGGGAAGCGGTGGATAAAAGACCGTTATTGGCACAATATCCGAGGAAACAGCTGGACTTTTGCGGCTAAGTTCAAGAAATCAAACGGCAAGGAAGACCAACTCACCTTGTTGAAACTGGCATCTTCGTTTCCTTTCCTGCAATATACGCAGATAAAGGGGGACATGAATCCGTTTGATGCAGACTGCCGCCTGTACTTCAATAAAAGAATGAAGTCAAAAATGCTTGTGACACTGAAAGGACGCAAGTCCCTGCTTTACCTATGGGAAAAGCAAAGACGGAAGTGTCCGATATGTGGTGAACCGATTGATACGCATAAAGCATGGAATGTAATGCCAACCGTCCAAGACGGACGGAAATGCAATCTGTTGGTTCATGATGAATGTTTCAAATTATCCCGTAAAAACAATGGAAACAAGAAGTAGCATGAGCCGGTCTCTGCACACGAACAGAGACTTAGAAAAGCTTGAGCCGTATGAGGGGAAACCCTCACGTACGGTTCTGAGGGGGGAAGAGGGCAGTCATGCTCTTGACCTACCCGATCGGCCTGCAGACATGGAGCAGCGCAACGGCAGGGCTGTCCGCAAGGGCAACACCGTGAAGTTGTGGGGCGGCAATACCGTGGATGTGGTTATTTACGGCACGGAAAAGACACTTGACGCCTACAAGTTCAACCTATTGAAGAACAAGCAGATGTTTATCAATCAGATAAACAACGGCACAATCGCAGTGCGCCGCATCGACGAGGACAGCATGGATGAGGACAACGGCATGAACTTCGCGGAGTTCGTGGCAATCCTTTCGGGCAACACCGACCTGCTGAACAAGGCCAAGCTCGACAACAAAATCATGCAACTTGAAAAGGAACTTGCCATATTCAAGAAAGAGCGAGGACGTGCGGAGCGTAAGATTGCGCAGAACGGACAGGATATCGAAAAGGTGGCATCCGCAGTACGCCGCATGGAAGATGACCTTGAGTATATAGCGTCATACACAGGCGACAAGATTGTTTCCCTGCTTTCCACTGGCGAGGACACAGCGGAAAAGACCGGGCGCGAGCTTCACAGGATAGCCAAGACATACCGTAACAGAGCCTACACCGTCATAGACTCTTACATGGGGCTTGACCTGCTTGTTAAAAGCGAGTATAACCTTGACGGTTCGTTTGACCGCAACACTTTCTTTGTCGAGGGGAAAAGCGGTCTGAAATACCGTTACGGAATTTCCGGCGCACTGCCGCTGGGATTTGCCGACACAGCACTCTATCCGCAGGCCACGCTTGACAAGCTGCCCTCTGTCATAAAGCAGCAGCGTGAGCGTATGGCTAAACTTGAGAGCGAGCTTCCCACATTGCAGGCCATTGTCAGCCGCACATGGGGCAGACAGGGCGAGCTGGACACCTTGAAAAAGGAATGTGGCACGCTGAAAGAGCGGATTGACGAGAGCCTTAAGGAGAACAGGCCGGAACAGGAAGAGACGGAAACTGCCCCGATGCACGACAGGAGGGCGACCGATTACGCAGCCTGACCTGTGACATAGTATCTAACCGTTCCCCCTGTCTGGTTGTGATAACCGGGCAGGGGGATTTCCTATCCGCATGATGCAGACGGCATCCTGTTTTATATGTCCATCAACAGAGAACCGGTTATATCCCGGCGGCTGCCATTTATAGTCCGGGAATATTCACGCTTATACGGAAATACGCATCCGTTATATGCCGAAACGGTTATGCCTTTTTTATAAAAATGATGCTGTCATGTCTGCCAATCCGATATGGTTTCCAGATGCGAAATTGGTGCATCTATGCAATCCACTGCGGTTTGAAGTGCATTCCACATTGAAATCTTCCTGCCGGCGAGCGTATTTCAACATGGAAAACCTGTGGATGGCAAAGGCGGATGCACCGGGAGGCATCCGAAAACCCGTAATCGGATCCGGCAACGATTCCGAGAAAAGGGAAAATGTCAAACCGAACAAAGTAAAAATATTATGTCAGGACAAAATCAGACCATGCACGAAGCGGAAGCATATCTCCGCAACACGGAAAACCCCACATCGTTATATGTAGTGATTGACGGTAAACGCAGAAAACTGTTCATCAACCGCAAAGAAAATGCAATCGGCATCATCGCACAGGGTAAACGCATACGCGGCTATCTGTTCAACGACTGGAACGCCATCGAGAAAGTCCTCTATCCGCAAACGGACAATGCGGATGCCGACCGCAGACTTGTACTGAAATACCAGCGGCTTGCCAAAGCAGCCACGTTCAAAAGCGACTGGCTCAAGCGCATCGCTGCCGCCGACCCCGAAAAATCCCCATACGAGAACCGCATCACGACTGGTACGGCGATAGACGGCAAGTGCATAAGGCTCCGCACGTTGGAAAAATACTGCGGAAGCGGAGTGATGAGCCGTTTCATGGATGCGGTCAGAAACGGTGAAAGCTACCACTCCGCCCGTTTTGGGTACTGCGGCTACGACGGGACATTATGGTGTGAACCACGAGAGGACGGCATGATTTCCGCCGGTTTCAGCAAGGAATACCACGGGACAGGTAACGGCTACTATTATCTCCTTATCAATGATGAGACGCTGATAGGCTACGATGTGGACTGACCCACAGCCGGATATTGCCATGAGGGGCTATAAAATCCCTCATGGCTGCCTTGTGCCGTTTTCCCATTTATACTCACACCGCCGGTACTCCTTTTATACAGTGGAGAATCCATCCGGATATTTCCAACCTGTCAAGAATACCTGTTGTATATAAAGACACCTATTATACCAGTCTTATCCGAGACAGTCCTTTCTGAAGACAGCCCGGTCGTGGTTTGCGGCGCGAAGTTCGGCATCCGGGAGCGACGGGCAAGGTCATGCGCTGTTTCGGCGAGATTTTGCAGCATGGATGAAAAATCATCTTGAAAACCTTGCCTTTCGCCCCTTTGCGATGCCATGTAATGCGCAGACAAACCCCTCGCGGATGGCTTCGGAAAGAAGAATCCAGGATAGGGAAAATTAAAATCAAAACAAATTTCAGATATGCGAACAAAAAGAATGACACAGGAACAAGGCAGGAGATGCGGCATCAGCCGTTTCCCAAACTTCCACCGCACAGGCTCGATAAGGGGCATGAAGAAACTCTGTTACGGCGATGACGCTCTTCTCGTAAGATGCGGCCAATATATCTATAATGTGACAAGCGAACCGTCAATATACAATCAGGCAACAATATAACACGATACGGACATGAAACAGATAATATGGTCAAGCGAATATCTATATGATGACAAGGCCAGGGAGGAATACGAGAACTCGCAGCGTGACATACTCGGTGATGACGATTACGAAGTCAGCGATGCGGAATGGGCAGAGGTTATCAATGGCAATCTGTCGGACGAGCGCATGAACCTTGACAGGCGGATTGACGGCGTTGTCATGGCATTTGCCGACCTCGGTCTCTGGAACGGCAGACGGCAGGGCTACAAGATACTCGGGCATAACGTCAACGGCATATTCAACGTGTCGGAAGATGATAACGAATGGTACGGTGACGGCTTCAATATCCGTGGCAGCCTCTCGCACCATGACGGCACCCACCATGTGCTTTACCGTGTGGCGAAAGACATTGACGAGGCGGAACGCATAGGCGAACTGATTTACAACCGTGAAATAGACGAAGCCGGATTCCGCAAGAAGCCACGTTCACTCTATCCTTATGTGGCGGAGATTTACGGATGGAAAACAGGGCGGTTCGGAACGGCTTTCAATAAAGCGGTGTGACCGGTGACAGGCTCCGACATGGAGACTGCCCCACAGACGGTGTTTCCATGAGGGATTGCGAAACCCCTCATGGGAGCCGTGTGCCGTCTCTTCCTTTTACAGCCGTATTCCCTTTTATACGGGATAGCTCCTTTTATGGCGCAGGCTTCTCCCTCCCGGTAAAAGCGGAATGTCTGCAATATTTCCAGCCATAAAACATCAGGAGCAGGACTCGGTTCTCCGGGCATCACGCTTCTTTTTGTTTTTTCGCAGGAAATCTTGTGACAAAACATGACACTTGCCGTATCTGCCGTAAGGCAAACGACAACAGTCATTCTCGTTTTGTCTGTCAGACCATTGTTTGCCCGCCCAAGCCTGCGCCGGTCAGGGCGGCCATGCGGCCGATCCCCCGTTTTTAACCTGCGGATATTCCTTGAAACGCCATACATCATGCCACTTTTAGCAAATAAACTCCTCTTGTATGATTGACGGGGTTCTATCCGGCCGGCAGTTGCGGCCGGTGTTTTTTTTCGCTGCAAAGTTAGTGTGTGCCGAATGGACATCAAGCACCGCTTCCGCTAATCCGCCAGAAAATAACGGCAGCCTTCCGTTGATTCCGTGAATCAAGGTATTCCATGATTTTCAGCCTGATTTGCCTGCCTAACCATTCTCCGTTACACACACTGTCGTGATTGCATGAAAAAAATCCTCCCGACCGACAAGCCGACGGCTCAGGACGGACAGGGAAATAAAAATTCAAATTTCAAAATATCACGAAGATGAAAAGTACAGAACGCTTCAAAGAGACAATCAAAGCCTATCTTGACAGGATGGCCGTGACAGACGAGTTATTCCGTGTGAAATACGAGGCAACGACACGCTCGATTGACGATGTGGTGACGTATATCCTCAATCAGGTAAAGGCTTCGGGATGCTGCGGTTTCTCGGACGATGAGATATACTCCATGGCAGTCCATGTCATTGACGAGCCCGACATGGAAATCGGCAAGCCCCTTGACTGCAATGTGGTGGTGAACCACCATGTCGAACTGACCGAGGAAGAGAAAGCCGAGCAAAAGGCCATTGCGCTGAAACGCTTTCAAGAGGATGAACTGCGCAGACTGCAGAACGCACACAGCAAGCCAAAGACGGTAAAGCCACAGCCTGCCAAACAACCAGAACTCTCACTTTTTGACTTTGAAGCCTTATGAAACCACGCACGGCATTCCAACGCAGGGTAACGGAGGCAAGCAAGCGTCTGAAACCGTTGCCCGAAGCACAGGAGAAATGGGCGCAGAGAAAAATCGCATCGCATTTCTCGTTCCGAACCAAAGGACATATCAATGTCTGTTCCGAATGTGGGGCAAAATTCGACAATGACAGCAAAGGCAAGTCCGTAACCTGTCCCGAATGTGGCTCAAGACTTGAAATCCGCGACACCCTGAAAAGAACAGGCAGAGAAAAACAGGTGTTCAGCACACTTGAAACCGTTGACGGACTGCAGGTACAGCGCATCTATATGCTTCATTCCTGCTACCGCAGGAGACACAAGGCGGAACATGAGGCAGTGGAAATCATACGCAGGTGGTATGACAATAAAGGCCGATGTGCCGTTGAAGCAAGACAGAGGGAAAGAGGGTATTATGTCGATTTGTTCCGATATTCAACTGCTGTTGAACTTAAACACGACTGCTATGTTTATCAGAGGCTTGCCAATTCGTATGTCGCTATAGGGGCAAAGATACTGCCGTATTTCCGCAAGAGGGGCGTCAAAGGCCGTTTCCCCGATGTAAGCCCCGACAAGCTGTTCAACGGACTGGTTACAGACCCTCGCATTGAGACCATACTGAAATCCGGGAATACCGAATGTCTTACCTACTTCCTTGACCGCCCCCAGGAATTGAATAAAGTGTGGAACTCTTACAAAATCGCCATGCGCAACGGCTACCGCATTTCCGATATCTCGCTATGGGCTGACCTTGTGCAAGCCCTTGAATATTGTGGCAGGGATATTCACAACGCACATTATGTCTGTCCCGGCAACCTCAAGGAGGCACACGACTATTGGACTAACCGCAAGGCACAGGCCATGGAAAAAGAGCGTACACGAATGGAGTTGGAAAGGGCGATGAAACGAGAAGCCGACTTTATAAGGCTCAAATCCAAATTCTTTGACCTCACGATTTCAGACGGCACGATTGATATTGTCGTGCTGGACAGCATAAAGGCATTCAAAGAGGAGGGCGATACCATGCACCATTACGTGTTTTCCAATTCATATTACGACCGCCCCGACAGCCTTGTGATGTCGGCACGGATTGAGGGGAAACGCATTGAGACTATAGAATTTTCCCTGACCGATATGAAAATACTGCAAAGCAGGGCTGTCTGCAACGGCATATCGGAGTACCACGACCGCATCATCAACCTGCTCAACTCAAATCTTCACCAGATAGCAATGCGCAATACGGCATGAAGCCGTATTGTGTCTTGCAGGGAAGAACCAATCCTGCCATACACCCGGGTCTGGCATCCGGCGATACACCGTTTTTATGAAGCCGGAGCTTTCCCGGCAGGAACCATGTTCCCTTTTTACATTCCCCGTGCCGGAAAGCCATGGAATCCCTGTTTTACACGGCCGCACCCCTTTTATAAATTCCCGATCATTCGGTTGGCCGGCCTCAGACAATTATTTTACCGCGAAGTTAAGTCCGTCCTGCAACCGTCAAGGCCATGCCTGCCGGTGGCATCCGAAAATCTTCCTCCTGCGGAGAGTATTTTCGTGCCAGCCTTGCCTATATGCAGTCCGTCCGCTTCATGATGCAGTAAAAAAATTCCCCTGAGTCCGGGACACACCGGAAGAAAGGGAAAAGTCAAACTTAAAAACATCGAGATTATGAACGAAAATGCCAGAAAGGAACAGGAGCTTGCAAGACAGGTGGAAGCGGCTCTCAACTCCTACAGTTTCAACCCAAAGCTGTTCGCGGCGGCCATCCCCACGATGCACCGCACGTTGCAGCAGTCGCTGTGGCGGCTCATCAAGGAATGTGTCAAGGTCATCGCTGACGAGAACACAGGACACGATGACCGCAACATGGCTTCACACATGGAAGCGAAGGAAATGCTGGAATACTTAAAACTTCACGGACGGCATATACCGTTTGTCTAAAAACGTATGGATATGGAACAGAAATTTTATCTGCTTGCGACACTTATTGAAATGCAGGACTGCGTTTCTGACGGACACGCCCTGTATCGTTCACTGGACGATGCGATGGAGGCATTTGAAAAGGAGATTGCCGAATGCCAAGAGAACTTCAACGAGCGGTACGGCAGCGCACTGATAGACCTGCCACGGTGCAGGGAGTGGAGAAAGGAGGACGGTTACGGCTATACGGTGACAGTCGAAGAAATCATACCGCTATGAGACAGCCAACCCACAACTACATCAACAGACTGATTGGCCGCATAACAACGGCCGGTCAGTCAAACAACGACAGCTTCACATACTACAGGCATCTTGTGGAACTGCAGAGCGGCACAAACGGCTACGTTTCGGTGACATTGTACAAAACCGGAAACCGGTATGACGGAGAACTCGCGGATTTCAGCTTCGACTATTGGACGCTTGAGCTGCACTTTGTCAGCACGGTCGGAAAGGCTATGACGGAAAGCATCATCAATGCCTTCAGGCGTTTCTACACACCCCGTAATATCCGCGTATCATACGACAAATACGAATATGAGGACGAGGACACGACCTATGAGTATGACGAGACAGACCGGGACAAGCCGCCTGTAAAACGGCTCAATAAATAATATTAACAATCAATAAACAAAAGGATTATGACTTTCAATTACAACAAGGAGGACAAGACACCCATGTCATTGGTGCTTGAGAACGGCATTACAGCCGAGGGCGAGTTTATCGACTTGAGAATAGCCGTGGATACCCTGCCCAAAGGGAAGCAATGGTATCAGATACGCCACTGTGACGATGACGGTTCAGAGCCTGCATCCCTGAAAAGGGGGTGCGTGACGGTAAACTTTTTCGGCACGTTCATCTGTGACCCGATAGCCGGAATAAATGACGGTGACGAAGTGGAGATAAGAGAATGGGGCTTTGATTAATGCCCCACTGACAACTTAAAATCAAGGATATATGAAGATAAAGAATTTTGCGACATTCGGGCTGTTCGTTGACGGCGATATGATGGACAGCGGAAGCATACACTCCATGGAGAACGAGGCGACACGGAGAATCTTGAGCGGACAGTCGGAAACCGCACACATATCCGTCTTTGGCTTCGACGGTGACAAGGTCATAGAGAAAACGCCTGTCTTGGCCCTCCGCAGGAACAATAATGACATCATTATCGCCAATATGCTGCTGCCCGACAGTTCCGAATGTGTCAGGAAAAACCGCACATTGATTGAGATAAAGGATATTGTCGATGAAATCATGGAGTGCGACAGTCTGGTTGACCGTACCGAATTTGACACGGTACGGTGCAACATCGGCAGCGGAATACTCTGGATGTGCGACCTTGAAAAACTTGAGCGGCATTTCGAGATAAAGGGCGTTATCGCCGAGGGCGACAACATAGCCATACTTATCCGAGATTACCAACTTTGACCTTTCTCCCTTTGCTTCCCGACCGGAGCAAAGGGAGTTTTTCCTTTTTACAACGCAAGGGCATAATCCCTTTATATTACAGCGCGTCGCTGCCCAACCTGTTTTATCCCACCTTTTTTATGCCTTTGGGAAGCGGGGCGACGCAGTATTTTAATCTTATGACGGCTAACAGCAATGTTCTGCCCTATATGTTTATAATTCCTATAATTTTATACATCATAACGGCGGGCGTATGCTATATTTTAGGCAATAAGCAGCAGCAGAAGCTCTATCCGGAGCACACCATAAAACAGTATTTTGAAAAGCGGCCTGAACAAAGCCAGGAGGAAGAGGAGCCAAATCAAGCCCTGGATAATGAGGCGACCTTTGATATTCCGGCGCCCGACGGCGGGAGCGGGGCATGAGAATTTCCGGCGGCCAATGGCGTTCCCGGCAGCTTATCAGCCCTCAGGGAAGGGATATAAGGCCTACGGCTCAAATTGTTAAGGAAGGGCTTTTTAATATGCTGCAAGGCAGGCTGCACGG
>ERZ827150.5573-NODE-5573-length-10013-cov-7.830890_pt1 | contig 10013 bp, 6 predicted proteins | sample MGYA00519779_ERZ827150 | MGnify/ENA primary metagenome ERZ827150 (study PRJEB31778, sample SAMEA3449267) | human gut metagenome | biome: human gut; feature: human-associated habitat; material: faeces | place: United Kingdom | collected 2010/2012 ...
CCTGCAAAGGCGCAGTGCACGGCGTCGAACGCAGCATCATTCCCCAAAGGAGGAACCTTTCATGGAACTATATGAAAAGCTCTACGAACTGCGCCGCGCGAGCGGCATGTCGCAGGAGGAGCTGGCGGAGAAGCTCGGTGTCTCGCGCCAAGCCGTCTCCAAATGGGAGAGCGGCGCCACGCAGCCGGAGCTTAGCAAGCTCATCGAACTCTCTAAGCTCTACTCCGTTTCCGTCGACGAGCTGCTCAGTCTGGAGCATGCCAAACCCGAGCAGGATGCCGCCGAATCGCCGGTTCAAAGCAACGCCGAAAAAGCTCCCGCGGAAAAGCTGAGCTTCCGCGATTTCTGCATACAGCACAAGAAGATCATCGGCGGTGCGGCCGTGGCGCTCGCCGCGCTCATCGCCGTCGGCGTGCATTACAACAACCGCATCAACACGCTCAGCACGCAAGTAAATGACCTCTACAACGTGCAGAACAACCTCTCGAACCAGATCGCGGGCATCAGCAATAATGTCTCGGACATTTTGGCGCGCGAGTCGAGCCTGATCTCGCAATACAGCTACGAGGTCAAAAGCGTCAACCTCAAAAAGCAGGAGTGCACGCTTGCCTTTTCTCTTCTGCCGAAGACGATCAGTGAGAACACGATCGTCAACATCGGCGTGATCGACCATGGCAATTCCTCGCCGCTGGACAGCTATCGGCCGGGCTACTCTGCCGACCTTACGCAGGATGGCTTCGGGTATCTGCACGGCAGTGTAACCGTCCCTCTGAGCGACGAGCTCGGCGTTGGTGTCAACTTCAAGCACGACGGTGAGACACAGTCAGAGGAGCTCGACACGATCTATGATCTCAAATCCCGCTATCAGCCGCAGCTCATCAATTTCATCGCCCCCATCTCCTACGAGCGCAGAACCGGCAAAGCGTGGCAATACAGCCTTGCTGCCAATCCCAATACCGTTCTCGGAAGTATTTCGCTCGGCGCGCTGTCCGATGTTTCCATCCGCAGCGCGTATCTTGAATACACACGCGCCAATCAGCTGCTCAGGCACGTGATGCTTGAAGCGTCGTGCAGCGACGGCAGCGACGGCACCTCTTTCGGTGACGACACCGCTGAAGCCGTTGCCGTCCCGGAGGGCGCTGCCTATTACGATCTCTCCACCGCTTCCGGCGATGAACCGATCTCTTTCTCCCTTTCTCTCGAAGAAACACCGCTCGTCTGTGAGCTTGTCGTTAACCTTGCGGACGACACCGTACTGCGCGTCCGCCTCTTCCAGGTGCGCGCCATTGCAGGCGGCGACAGCTACGAGGAGATAAACTACCGCGACCAAAGTCTCAGTGAGCCGCTCTCCTTTATTGTCAAGTACCCCGATGAGCAAAGCTGAGTGTTTTTCCCAAAAATGCAGAAAAAAGCAGCTCTGCCGTAGCAGAGCTGCTTTTGTGATTGAATTAGTTCAGGCCGAACTTCTTGTTGAACTTGGCAACGCGGCCGCCGGTATCGACCAGCTTCTGCTTGCCAGTGAAGAAGGGGTGACACTTAGAGCACACTTCCACCTTGATATTCTGCTTGGTGGAACCTGTCTCAATCACATTACCGCAGGCGCAAGTAATAGTAGTCTGCTGATAATTGGGATGGATTCCTTCCTTCATTGCTCGTGTTCACCTCTTTCCGATCCAAATGTGCTTTTCTAAAAAAGCCATATAGGATATTACCACGCTTTGTGTCAAATTGCAAGAGAAATTTTTGATCCTCTCCGTGCTTTTCTCTTCCTTAGCACTTTTCCCTAATTTCATCGTCAATTTTTTAACGCTCGTTATGCAATTTCTCTTTACTTCTGCCGTTTTCAGTCGTATAATGACATTTACGCGCCTTGCGCACGGATGATTGGAAGTAAAGGAACATCAGAATTATGTCGAAAAAACATTTCCTGCGGGGACTGCGCGACGGCATCCCCATTGGGCTTGGTTATTTTGCTGTCAGCTTCGGCATCGGCATCAGCGCGCACAACGCGCACCTGAGCATTTTTCAGGGTTTTTTGCTGAGCTTTTTGAACAACGCCTCGTCGGGTGAATACGGCGGCATCACCATCATCGCCGCCGACTCCGGCCTCTGGGCCATGGCGCTGATGATGCTGGTCGTCAACGCGCGCTATCTTCTGATGAGCTGTGCGCTCAGCCAGCGTCTCTCGCCCGATACGCCGCTTCCCTGGCGGCTCCTCATCGCCTATGACCTGACGGATGAGATCTTCGGCCTCGCCATCGCGCAGCCTGGGTATCTTGAGGTGTGGTATTACTTCGGCACCATGTGCGCGGCCATGCCGGGCTGGAGCATCGGCACCGTGCTCGGCGTGCTGATGGGGAATCTCATGCCCGTCTGGGCCGTCAGCGGTTGCTCCGTGATGCTGTTCGGCATGTTTCTCGCCATCATCATCCCCGTCGGCAAGCAGAACCGCATCGTGCTCGGCTGCATCGGCGTGAGCTTTCTCTGCTCGCTTCTTGCAAGCGTTTTGCCGTTCACGCGCGAGCTGTCCGAGGGCATGCGCATCCTGGTCTTGACCATCGTGATCTCTGCTGCCGCCGCCATTCTGTTCCCGCACAAGGAGGATGATCTCGTCGCATGAAAACGTATTTATATCTTTTCGTCATGGCGGCCACGACCTATCTCATCCGCGTCCTGCCGCTCACGCTGATCCGCAAGCCGATCCAGAATCCCTTCCTGCGCTCGTTTCTCTTCTACGTGCCCTACGTCACGCTCGCGGTGATGACGTTCCCCGCCATCATGAACGCCACGCAGTCGCCCATCGCGGGCGCGGCGGCCATGGTCATCGGCATCGTCGCCGCCTGGTGCGGACTGGGACTTCTCCCCGTCTCGCTCGTCTGCTGCGCGACAGTGCTGATCTTAGAGCATTTTATCGTGTGAGCAAATCTTGTAAAACACCCTCCGCGGATTTCCCGCGGAGGGTGTTTTTATGTATTCACAGCACCTTTTCTTCGCCGACCGAGAAGAAATACAGCACCTTTTCCCTGACCTTTTTGCCCATCACGCGCATAAGGGCCATGGAGTATGCCTCGAGCTGAGGGCGGTAGTGCTCAGCTCGTTCTTCGATCTGTGTTCTTCCGATGCGGTCAGTCTTGAAGTCCACGACCACAAGCTCGCCGTCCTCTTCAAAAAAGCAGTCTACCACGCCCTGCAGCAGCACCGCGTCGTCGGCGTCCAGCGTGGCAAAGTCCCGCACCGGCCGCAGCAGCGAGAAGCGGTACTCGCGCCGCACCGTCTGCGCATTCTTGCGAATGCGCGCGGCAAGATCACTTCGCAAAAATCGGACGATCGCGCGCACATCGACGGCGCTTGCCTGCTCGTCGGTCAGCTTGCGCTGCGCTCTGAGCTTTTCGACCTGCTCACGCACGCTCTGCTCGCTTGCTTCGCAGAAAAAGTCAAGGTCCTGCATCACAAGGTGCAGCGCCGTGCCCCGCTCCGCACCCGTGAGCGTCGTTTCGCCCGCAAGGAATTTTGGTTTATATAGGCTGCGCAGCCGCGGTGGGAGCGTTGTATTTTCGGATATCTCCTCGTCCAGCGCGCGGCCCTTGAGCTGCGTGGCCGTCAGCTTGGCGGGAAAGGCCGTCTGCCCCGCGTAGGGGTAGCGGTACGACAGCGCAGCAAAATCCACCGGCAGCTCATCCTTCGGCGGCGCGGCATCCACTGGCGCGTCATCGGGCCGCTGCTGCGGCGTCACAAAGCTCAAACCGTCGTGCACACGCACCGTCCACGGCGTTTCGTCAGCATAGAATCTCCCCTCGCCATTCTGCCCCGCAAGCTCGCGCAGGGATGCCGCTTCGCTGCGCTGCAAAAGCGGCAGCATGATCCAGTCGCCCATGCACTTGCCGCTGTCCACAGCCTCGGGCAGCACAGGACAATCGCTCAGCGCCAGAAGGTCGGCGACGCGGCTTTTCGCGTTTGCCTGCGTGTGCACCATGACGAGCTTTTCCTTCGCGCGCGTCATCGCAACGTACAGCACACGCAGCTCCTCGGCCTTCGCCTCGCGCCGCAGCGTGCGCTCGAGCGCCTGCCGTGCGACCGTCGGGTACTGGATGTGCCTTTGTGTGTCCACGCACACCGGCCCCAGCCCGAGCTGCGGGTGCACGAGCACCGAACTCAAAAAGTCCATATTGCTGAAGCGACGCGCGAGGTCCGAGAGGATCACGACCGGAAATTCAAGGCCCTTCGACTTGTGGATCGACATGATGCGAACGCCTGATGATGCGTGCGCGGTCTGCATCGTCCCCGCCTCGCCTTCGGCAAGCTGCTCGCGCAGCGTGCGCACAAAGTCGAAAAGGCCTTGCCGCCCCGAGCGCGCGTAGTCCTCGCTGAGCTCCAAAAACGCGAGCAGATTTTCCTTGCGCTCCGCCCCGCGGCGCATCGCGCCGAAGATACCGAGCACATTGCACCGGCGGTAGATTTCGCTCAGCAGCTCGCGCACGCTCAGGTGCGCCGCGCTGTTGCGCAAAGCGTCCAGCGTATCGAGAAATTCTCTGCTGTGGTCATCCTCGCTCAAAAGCAGCGCATCGTAGAAGTCACCCGTGCGCTGCCGCGCGCGGATCGCCGCGAGCTCATCGGGTGTAAAGCCGAAGAGCGGAGAGCGCAGCACGGCAATGAGCGGCACGTCCTGCCGCGGATTGTCGATGACCTGCAAGAGCGCGAACAGCACTGCGATCTCCATCGAGGCAAAAAAGTCCTCGCCCGCGTCAGCGGCGCAGTGGAGGCCGCGCGCCTCCAGCGCGCGGCGATAGTCCAAAAGGCGCGTGCTCGGCGAGCGCATCAATATGACGATGTCCTCCTCGCACACGGGCCGCAGCTCTTTTGTTTTGTCATCCTGTATAGGAAATTCACTTGTCAGCATATTGCTGATATGGTCCGCGACGAACGCGGCCTCAGCCTCGCTCGCGCGCACGCGCTGCTCGCCCGTCTGCGTCGGCAGATCGAGCAGATGGAACTCCGCGCCGCACGCGCTCGATTCGACATAATTCGCGCCGAGGCGCAGCATTTCATCCGCGCCGTAGTCGAGCTCACCCATTTCCTCGGAAAGAATATTGCAGAAGATAAAATTCGTCGCGTCCAGCACTTCTTTGCGCGAACGGAAGTTGCGCGAGAGCAGCAGCTTCGCGCTGTCGTGCTCCTCTGCGTCCTCAAGCGGCGGCCAGGTGTTATAATGCTGCAAAAAAATACGCGGGTCGGCTAGGCGGAAGCGATAGATGCTCTGCTTGACATCGCCAACAGTGAAAAGGTTTTCTCCTTTACAAGAAATTGCGTCAAAAATGCGGTTCTGCACCTCGTTGGTGTCCTGATACTCGTCCACCATGATCTCGCGGTAGCGCGCGCTGACGATGCGCGCAAGCTCTGTCGGCGCGCCGTCCTCTCCGATGAGAAGGCGGATGGCCTCGTGCTCCTGATCGGAGAAGTCAGCAGAATTCCGCCGCCGTTTTTCCTCGTTGTACCGGCGGGAAAAGTCCGCCGTCAGGTCGATGAGCGCGAGCATTGCGCTCGCCATCGTGCGCAGGTCCTCCACCGCCTCGTCGGACGAGGCGGAAAAAATCTCGGCAAAGCCCTTGACGGTCTCCTTGCAGTTGTCCCACAGGCTTTTCATGCGCGCTTTCATCTCGCCGCCGTCGCTGTCCTTCACCGCGGCGAGGCGCGGAAACGCGATGGTCACGCCGCGCGCGGCGTCCCAACCCTCTGCGGTCTTCCCCTCCAGCGCTTCAAGCTGGTAGGACGCGTCGAGGAACGCGGGCGCATACTTCTGGTTCAGCGCGTCATTCGCGCACATCTCCTGCGCCGCGCGCTGCAAAAGGTTTTTGCAGTGGCGCGCCTTGCGCCGCACCTCATTGAGCAGAATTTTTCCATAGGGCGTGTCCTCGATCTTATCCGGCACGGCGCGCCAAAACGCGCGCTGCGCCTCGAGCCATTTGTCCTCATACGGCTGCGCCTGCAGCTTTGCGTGCAGCTCGAGCACCAGGTCCTCAAGCGCGCTGTCGTCGCGCCCCGCGCCGAGCGTGTCGGCCAGCAGCGTGCCGCCGGGCGTCAGATGGTCGTAAAAATCATCCAGCGTGCGCGCGAGCACGCGCTCACGCAGCACTTGCGCCTCGTTCTCGTCCAGTACGCGGAAATCGGGCCGCAGCGCGTGGCCGCGCGCGTCCTCGCCGAGCAGATGGCAGTTTTCGCGCAAAAGCGCGGTGCAGAACGCGTCCACCGTCTTGATGTCCGCACGGTAGACGCGCAGCATTTGCTGCCGCAGATGGTAGTTGCCGGGGTCGCGCTCCATGCGCTCGGTGAGCGCCTTGGCGATCTTGCCGCGCAGCTCGCTCGCCGCGGCGCGCGTGTAGGTAATGATGAGGAAATCGTCGAGATTCGCCCCTTCGCGCTCTACGTAGGAAAAGAGCCTCTCGACGAGCACCTTTGTCTTGCCCGAGCCCGCCGCCGCGGAGACAAGAAGGCTGCGCTCGCGGCTGTCCACCGCCGCTTGCTGTTCGTTTGTCAGCTTTTCAGCCATTTTCGTGCGCCCCCTCTCCGTTCACCTCGTCGATGTACTGCCAGAATTCGTCGTTTTTCGTCGCCTTGATGTATTCCATACGGTCGCTGCCGCAGCCGTTTTCAAAGTGGCACGCGCTCGCAAACTCGCAGTAGGTGCAGGCCGACTGCTGCGGCGTGCGCGCGTAGGGGTCGGCGTCGATGTTGCCCGCGAAGACCTCCTGCGTGATTTCATGTAAAATATGGTCGACGTATTTCGAGAGCTTTCCGAGCTGCTCGGCAGAAGCAAGGCTTCCCGTCACCGCGCCGTCCCTTTTCACCGCGATGGGCAGGTAGCACGGCGATTCGAGCGCGCTGTGCTCCATCGCCTGCAGAACCGCCGGGTCCTCGAGCACCATGCCGCTGCGGCGCAGCTCCTTTTTGAGTGCTTTTTCGATCTTTTCGGGCTCCGTGTCGCGCGCGCAGCGCAGCATCGGCTCGCGCGCGGGCGTATAGAGAACTCCCGCGGGAACGATCTCGTGTCCGCCGAAAAGCATCTGTCCCTCTTCTTTAAGCGTAAAGAGGTAGAGCAGCATTTGGAGCCCCAGCCCGTAGCGCAGCTCGGCGAGGTCGAAGCTCTTCTTGCCCGTCTTGTAGTCCACGACGCGCAAATATAGCTTGCCGTCGTGCAGCCAGCCGTCCACACGGTCGACCTTGCCGACAACGCGCGCCGTGCCGTTTTCCTCGCGGATCGTGATGGCGGGCAGCTGCCCGTCCGCACCAAATTCCAGCTCAAATGCCAGCGGCTCAAAGTCGGAGCTTTGCAGTTCCTCGCTCACCTCGTCCATGATGCGCTCGACCGTCGCGCACAGGCGGTTGAACAGATAACGGAAGCGCGCGCTTTTTTCGCACAAGTCCGGCAGCACGCGGTCGATGTATTCCTCGATCGACGCGCGCACGAGCGCGTGCAGCTTGTCCTTCGATAGCGTATGCAGTCCGCCGCACTCCTTCGCCTGCCGCAGCGTATGCTCCATCACATCGTGCACGAACGTGCCGATCTGCGGCGCATCAAAGCCCGCGCCCGTGCGCTCCCTGGCTTTCAGGCCGTAGCGCATGAAATAGGCAAAGTGACATGAGCGCGCCATGTCCATGCGCGAGGCGGACAGTGTCACCGCGCCGCCGTAGAGCGCGCGCACCGCGTCGCGCGACAGATGCCCGCGTGTATAGCGCGAAGCGTCCTTCATCGCGGCAAGCGCACGCTCCGCGTCGCCCTGTCCTTCAAAATACTGCCACAGCGCGCCGCCGATATGCTCGCCCGCATACTCGAGCGCCGTCGACTTTGCTGACAGGCGATATTCCTTGTCAGCGCTCTCTGTTTCGACGCTGATCGACGGCAGCAGACGCGCGATGCGCCCGATGACGAACGATGGCCGCTTCTCCGCGCCCTTTCCGTCCGAAACGGGATAGGACACCGTTAGCTTTTCCGTCGGCTGGGCCAGCGCGGCGTAAAGATTCTGAATTTCCAGATGAAACTGCTCCATCCCGTGCGGCGCAAGGAAGATTTGCTGCCTCTCGAGCGCCTCGCGGTCCTCGTCGCGCAGCACGCCGCCGCGGTTCTCCGCCGCAGGCAGCACGCCGTCGTTCGCGCCGAGCAGGAACAGCGCGCGCACCGTGTGGCGGTCGTTTCGCGTCATTTCGCACAGGTTCACCGCGTCGAGCGTCACGGGGATCGTGCCCACGCTGTACTGTGTGAGAATCAAACGCATCAGGCTTGCAAATTCCTCGGCGTCGAGGGTCGTGTCTCCCAAAATTTCCACAAACTGGTCGAGCACACCGCAAAGAATGCCCCACAGCTGTGCCGTTTCCTCGGCGCGCTGGGCATCGCCCGCGGCAAAAAGCTGCTCGGTCTGCGCCTGCAAGGTCTCCGGCAGGTTCACCTCTTTCAGGTAGTCGTACAGCGCGCGCACTTTTTTCTCCGCCGCGCCGCTGCCGCCCACGCCCTGCTTCAAGCGCAAAAATGCTCCCTGCACGCGTGCGCGCAGCGCATTGACCGCTTCGAGCCGGACTCTCGCCTCGTCCGTCCAGTCCGCACCGTAGCCGTCCGGATGCGCCGTCCACGGCGCTTCCCGCGTCCACATCGCGCCGCGCAACTCCCACTTGAGCGCATAGTTTTCAAGAAGATCGCACTCTTCCATGCTAAGTCCGGCAAGGCCGGTCTTGAGACAGCGGAACACATCCTCATACTCAAAGCCGCCGCTTGCAGCGTCGAGCGCGCCGAGCAGCAGCGTCAGCACGGGGCTTTTCAGAATGTCGCTGCGGTGGGCATAATAGAGCGGAATGCCGTAGCGGGCAAACACGCTTTCGACTGCCCCCGCGTAGGAATCAAGGCTGCGCGCCGTAACGGTGATCTCGCGGTAGCGGTAGCCTCGCTCGCGCACAAGCTGCAAGATCTGCGACGCGACCCATTCGCACTCGCTGTAGGCGGTGCCCGCCTCGTAGAGCGTGACCGCATCGGTCGCTTGGTCATATTCGTCCGCCGCACCGAAAAAGCAGCGCTCGATGTGATCGAGCGCGCCATGCGCCTCGGCAGGCGGCAGGATCTCTTCCTCGCAGGAAACACCCACATCGCGCGCGAGCGCATACAGCCGCTCCCGCACACGCAGGCTTTCGGAAAAAAGCTCGCGCTCCTGCGTATCGCCCAGCAGCGTGACCGTCACGCTGTTTGCGCGCCGCAGCAGAAGGCGCAGAATGTTCAGCTCCCGCCCCGTAAAATACGAAAAACCGTCGAGGAAAATGTCTTTATTGTCAATATATCCCGACGCTTCGAGGTTTTCCTCCAGCTTTTCAAGCACATCGCGCGCGTCGTGCCCCGGTGCGTGGAGCTTGCCAAGATAAATGCCGTAGATCAGTGCAAGGTCGCGCAGCTTGTCGCCGCTCTCCCCTTCGATCTGCTCCACGCTCTGCGCAAGCTGCTCGGGCGAAACAGCGTAAGCCTGCAATTCCTCCATCACGGCGAGCAAACTCTCCAGGAATGCCGCGCGCTGCGACGGCCGCTTATAGACCCTGAGCGACGGTGCAAGCTCTGTGAGGGTACGCTGAAGCGTCAGGAGCTTGCCTCCATTGTCGAGCGTCACATCCGCGCTGCCGCCGCAGATGCCCAGCACACGCGAAGCAAGCAGCTTGAATGTCAAAGCCTCGGCATGACGCGAAGCGGTATCGCCGCAAACCCTGCAAAGATCCATTTCCGCTACATGCGAGGCATGCTCCGGCACGAGCAGAATCTGCTGCGAGGAATCCCCCAGCGCGGCGATCCTTTGCAGCACGCGCCCGGATTTACCCGTGCGCGCGCGTCCCATCAGTATGTGCAGCAAGCAACCTTCCCCCTTTTGTTTCGACAACATTTTTAAAAAGTTTATCACACTTCTCCTCTTCGGGCAACGGAGAAAACATCCGCGCGCATATTTCAGCAGCCAATGGAAAGACTACCAAAGACCAAACCATCTTTTTGAGGA
>ERZ827150.5574-NODE-5574-length-10010-cov-14.494224_pt1 | contig 10010 bp, 7 predicted proteins | sample MGYA00519779_ERZ827150 | MGnify/ENA primary metagenome ERZ827150 (study PRJEB31778, sample SAMEA3449267) | human gut metagenome | biome: human gut; feature: human-associated habitat; material: faeces | place: United Kingdom | collected 2010/2012 ...
AGGCGGCGGACATCGTCCGCGGCCACTATACCGGCTCCGGCGCCTTCAGCTTCGATGTGTACCCCACCTCCGTGCCCGTGTCTCTGGAGCTGATGAAGGTGGGCTCCACCGCTGACCTGCTGGCCTCCGGCGCCATCATCAAGCCCAGCTTCTGCGGCCCCTGCTTCGGCGCAGGCGACGTGCCCGCCAACAACGGCCTGTCCCTGCGGCACACCACCCGCAACTTCCCCAACCGCGAGGGCTCCAAGCCCGGCGAGGGGCAGTTTGCCGCCGTGTGCCTGATGGACGCCCGGTCCATCGCCGCCACCGCCGCCAACGGCGGACGCATCACCGCCGCCACCGACGTGGAATACACCCCCATTCATCACGAGTACCACTTCGACAAGGAAGTGTATGACAACCGCCTGTACTACGGCTTCGGCAAGGCCGATCCCAGCGTGGAGCTGGTCATGGGCCCCAACATCACCGACTGGCCCAAGATGTACAATCTCACCGAGAACCTGCTGGTGGAGCTGGCCGCCGTGATCCACGATCCCGTCACCACCACCGACGAGCTGATCCCCTCCGGCGAGACCTCCTCCTATCGCTCCAACCCCCTGCGTCTGGCGGAGTTCACCCTGTCCCGCCGGGTGCCGGAGTATGTGCCCCGGGCCAAGGATGTAGCTGCCCGGGAGGCCCAGCGCCGCAGCGGTCAGGTCCCCGCCTCCCTGCTGGAGACCCTGGGCCGCGTGGGCGACGCCCAGGCCCTGGCCCAGACCACCCAGTTCGGCTCCTGCGTGTTCGCCAACAAGCCCGGCGACGGCTCCGCCCGTGAGCAGGCCGCCTCCTGCCAGAAGGTGCTGGGCGGCTTCGCCAACATCTGCTATGAGTACGCCACCAAGCGCTATCGCAGCAACTGCATCAACTGGGGCATCCTGCCCTTCACCATCGACCAGGGCACGCCCTTCGATTATCAGCCCGGCGACTGCGTGTTTGTCCCCGGCATCCGCGCCGCCATCGAGGCCGGACGGGAGGATATCCCCGCCCAGGTCATCTGCCGCGACGGCAGCGTTCACGATCTGCTGCTCCACGTCCGGGGCCTGACCCAGGACGAGAAGGAGATCATCCTGGACGGCTGCCTGATGAACTACTACGCCGCCAGAATGTAAGGCGCTTTCGGACAAAATAAGGAGGAAATACGGCAATGGAAAAAATCAAGATGGTCACCCCCCTGGTGGAGATGGACGGCGACGAAATGACCCGCATCCTGTGGCAGATGATCAAGGACCAGCTGATCCTGCCCTTTGTGGACCTGAAAACCGAGTATTATGACCTGGGCCTGCTGCACCGCAACGAGACCCAGGATCAGGTCACCGTGGACGCTGCCAATGCCACCCGCCGCCTGGGCGTGGCCGTGAAGTGCGCCACCATCACCCCCAACAAGCAGCGCATGGAGGAATATCCCCAGCTGACCCAGATGTGGAAAAGCCCCAACGGCACCATCCGCTCCATCCTGGACGGCACCGTGTTCCGTGCCCCCATCCTCATCGACAGCATCCACCCGGTGGTGAAGAACTGGAAAAAGCCCATCACCATCGCCCGTCACGCCTACGGCGACGTGTATAAGAGCGTGGACATGTACACCACCGAGCCCGGCGAGTGCACCATGACCTTCAAGGGCCAGAGCGGCGAGGAAAAAACCCTGCTGGTGCAGAAGGTGGACGGTCCCGCCGTGTGGCAGGGCGCCCACAACAAGGAAAAGAGCATCCGCTCCTTCGCCCGGGCCTGCTTCCAGTACGCCATCGACACCCGCCAGGACCTGTGGTTCTCCACCAAGGATACCATCGCCAAGGTCTACGACGGCGAGTTCAAGAAGGTGTTCGAGGAGGAGTTTGAAAGCTACAAGGCTAAGTTCGACGAGCTGGGCATCACCTATTTCTATACCCTGATCGACGACGCCGTGGCCCGCGTCATCCGCAGCCAGGGCGGCTTCATCTGGGCCTGCAAGAACTATGACGGCGACGTCATGAGCGACATGGTGTCCACCGCCTTCGGAAGCCTTGCCATGATGACCTCCGTTCTGGTGTCCCCCGACGGCACCACCGAATATGAGGCCGCCCACGGCACCGTCACCAAGCATTACTACAAGCACCTGAAGGGCGAGCAGACCTCCACCAACCCCATGGCCACCATCTTCGCCTGGTCCGGCGCTCTGCGCAAGCGGGGCCAGCTGGACGGCACCCCGGACCTGGCCGCCTTTGCCGACAAGCTGGAGGCCGCCTGCTTCGAGACCCTGGGCAACGGCATCATGACCAAGGACCTGGTGGGCCTGGTGGACGAGGGCACCCCCGTCACCGCCGTCAACAGCAGTGAATTCATCGGCGCGATCCACGACCGTCTGGCCGCGAAGCTGTAAAAAAGGGAGGCAGAGAAATGAACCTGCTCATCACCGCCACCGCCGGCACCATGGAGTCCAACGACATCATGGTCACTCTGGAGCCCGCCCAGTCCGGCGGCATCCAGATCAGCCTGACCAGCAACGTTCTTCAGCAGTTCGGCCGCCAGATCGAGGCCGTCATCCGGGACACCCTGACCCACTACGGCATTGAGAATGCCGAGGTCACCGCCGTGGACAAGGGCGCCCTGGACTGCACCGTCCGGGCCCGGATCACCGCCGCCATTTTCCGTTCCGCCCAGTCCGACGCCTATGAATGGGAGGTCAAATAACATGTATGTGAAAGACAGACTGCGCCGCAGTATGATGTTCGTGCCCGGCAACAACCCCGGCATGATCCGCGACGCCCATATCTACGGGGCCGACTCCATCATGTTCGACCTGGAGGACTCCGTGGCCTATACCGAAAAGGACACCGCCCGCTTCCTGGTGTATAACGCCCTGAAGACCCTGCACTTCGGCTCCAAGGAGACCGTGGTCCGCATCAACGACCTGTCCAGCGGCCTGGGTATCAAGGATCTGGAGGCCGTGGTCCGGGCCGGGGTACAGGTGGTGCGCCTGCCCAAAACCGACAGCGCCCAGGACGTCATCGACTGCGAGCGGGAGATCGAGCGCATCGAGCGGGAGTCCGGGATCCCCGTGGGCACCACCGGCATGATGGCCGCCATTGAGAGCGCCAACGGCGTTCTCCACGCCGCCGAAATCGCCCACGCCAGCGGCCGCCTCATCGGCATCGCCCTGGGAGCCGAGGACTATGTCACCGACCTGAAAACCACCCGCTCCGACGGCATCGAGCTGCTGTTTGCCCGCTGCATGATCCTCAACGCCGCCCGCTCCGCCGGTATCGCCGCCCTGGATACGGTGTATTCCGACGTCAACAACGAGGAGGGCTTCATCGCCGAGGCCACCCTCATCAAGAAGCTGGGCTTCGACGGCAAGTCCGTGATCAATCCCCGCCAGATCGAGCCTCTGCACCATGTGTTCATGCCCAGCGAGAAGGACCTGAACAAGGCCCGGGCCATTATGGACGCCATTGCCGAGGCCAACGCCCGGGGCAGCGGCGTGGCCAGCCTCAAGGGCAAGATGATCGACAAGCCCGTGGTCACCCGGGCCAAGCGCCTGCTGGACCTGTACGAGGCCGGCAGCAAGATCGACGAAGTGGAGGAAATTTGACATGATCGAGCTTGAAAAGATCCCGCATATCCACGAGATCAGCAACCACGGGCCGTACCACGGCGCGCGGGAGAAGAACACCGCCACCTTCCAGGCCCGCTCCACCCGTCAGAACAAGCTGGTGCCCTCCCTGGAGGAGGCCATCCGCCGCACCGGCCTGAAGGACGGCATGACCATCAGCTTCCACCACCACTTCCGCAACGGCGACCACATCATCAACACCGTGGTGGATAAGCTGGCGGAAATGGGCTATAAAAACCTGACCCTGGCCGCCAGCTCCCTGGCCGCCGTCCACGCCCCCCTGATCCGCCATATCCAGAATGGCGTCATCACCCATATCGAAACCTCCGGTATGCGCGGCGAGCTGGCCGAGCAGGTGTCCCGGGGCCTCATCGACTGTCCGGTGGTATTCCGGTCCCACGGCGGCCGGGCCAGCGCCATCCGGTCCGGCGATCTGCACATCGACGTGGCCTTCCTGGGTGCGCCCTCCTGTGACCCCTACGGCAACGCCAACGGCTACAGCCGCGACGGTGAGGATGGCATTGCCTGCGGTTCTCTGGGCTATGCCCGGCCCGACGCCACCTATGCCGACAACGTCATCGTCATTACCAACCACCTGGTGGCATATCCCAACGCCCCCTGGGCCATCCCTGAGTTCGAGGTGGACTATGTGGTCATGACCGACGACATCGGCGACCCCAAGGGCATCATGTCCGGGGCCACCCGCTATACCAAAGACCCCAAGGAGCTGCTGATCGCCAAGACCGCCGCCAACGTCATCGAGGCCGCCGGATATCTGTACGACGGCTTCTCCATGCAGATGGGCTCCGGCGGCGCATCTCTGGCCACCGCCCGCTTCCTGCGCCAGAAGATGATCGACCAGAATATCCACTGCCGCTTCGCCCTGGGCGGCATCACCGGTCAGATCGCCGCCATGCACGAGGAGGGCCTCATCGACCGCATCCTGGACGTGCAGAGCTTTGACCTGGACGCCGCCAAGAGCCTGAAGAACAACCACTTCCACCATCAGATCGGCGCCAGCTACTACGCCAGCCATCTGGTGGCCGCCGCCGTGGACCAGCTGGACTTCGTGATCCTCTCCGCCCTGGAGATCGACACCGACTTCAACGTCAACGTCCTCACCGGCTCCGACGGCGTGATCCGCGGTGCCATCGGCGGCCATCCCGACACGGCGGAGGGTGCCAGCCTTTCTGTGGTGGTGGCTCCCCTGACCCGGGGCCGCATTCCCACCATCGTCAAGCGCGTCAACACCGTGGTCACCCCCGGCGACGTGGTGGACGTGGTGGTCACCGACCAGGGCATTGCCGTGAATCCCCGCCGCCCCGACGTGAAGGAAAAGCTGGAAAAGGCCGGGCTGCATGTGTTCACCATCCAGCAGCTCCAGCAGCGGGCCGAAAAAATCGTGGGTGTGCCCGACCCCATCCGCTATAAGGACCGTATCGTGGGCGTGGTCATGTACCGTGACAACACCATCATCGATGTGGTCCGTCAGATCGACGAGGATGAATGATCTGCGCATCGTAACGGCGCTTCCGCTGTCCCTGCGCCCGGCGTATGAGGCCTTTCTGGCCTCCGCCGGGCTCCGGGACGAGGGGGACGCCGACTGCACGGCCCTGCTGCTCTCCGGCGGCGGGGCCATACTGGCCTGCGGGTCTCTCAGCGGACGGGTCCTCAAGCAGATCGCCGTGGCCCCCCAGGCCGAGGGTGACGGAGCCTGTGCCCAGATCGTCACCGCCCTGCTGCGCCAGTCCGCCCAGCGGGGCGCAGCCCATCCGTTTCTGTACACCAAGCCGAAAAATGCCCGCCTGTTCCGCAGCCTGGGCTTCTTCCCCGTGGCGGAAACGGCGGACATGCTGATGATGGAGCACCGCCGGGGAGGCGTGGAGCGCTATCTTGCCTCCCTCCCGGCGTATGACGGCGAAAGCGGCGCTGTGGTGTGCCACGCCAACCCCTTCACCCGGGGCCACCGGTATCTGGTGGAGTACGCCGCCGCCCGCTGCCCCCATCTGTATGTATTTGTTCTCAGCGAGGAGACCGGTGACTTTCCGGCGGCAGACCGGCTGGAGCTGGTGCGCCGGGGCACGGAGGACCTGCCCAACGTGGACGTGGTCCCCGGCGGAGACTATATCATCTCCCGGGCCACCTTCCCTGCGTATTTTTTACAGGGCGACCCGGAGCAGGCCCGCTGCGATCTGGAGCTGACCCTGTTCGGCAAGCGCATCGCCCCGGCCCTGGGCATCACCCGGCGCTTTGTGGGCCAGGAGCCCTACTCCCCGGTAACGGCCCGGTATAACCGCCGGATGCAGACCCTGCTGCCCCGGTGGGGCATCTCCGTCACTGAAATTCCCCGGCTGGAGGGCATCAGCGCCAGCCGGGTCCGGCAGCTGCTGCGCCAGGGCCGCCTGGCCGATATCCAACCTCTGGTACCGGAGACAACCTATGCATACTGTAGAGATCACCTTGGAGCAGGTGCTCCTTGCCCGTGACCGCCGGGTGCAGCGTCAGCAGGCGCTGCACCGGCAGTACGGCGGCACGCTGCTGTCCTTCACCATGAATATCGCCGGTCCCGTCAAGGACACGCCTCTGGTCCGCCTGGCCTTCCGGGCGGGCCTTGCGGCCTTGGACCGGGACCTGGGTGCGCCGGTGCACCGGGAGCTCATCCAGGCCCCCACAGGCCCCGAGGCCCTGCTGGTATACCACCGCCCAGCCGGAGCCGTGAAGGACCTGTGCCTCCGGCTGGAGGAGCAGGCCCCCGTGGGCCGGCTGTACGACCTGGACGTGCTGTCCCCGGAGGGGGAGAAGCTGTCCCGGCCCCAGAGCCGCCGGTGCCTGATCTGCGGCGGCCCCGTGACGGTGTGCTCCCGCAGCCGGGCCCACGGCCTTGCCGCCATCCAGGCCAAAACAGAGGATATCCTCCGGAGCTTTGCCGCCGGTCACCTGGCCCAACTGGCCCGTCAGGCCCTGGAGGACGAGGTGTGCCTGACCCCCAAGCCCGGCCTGGTGGACCGGCGCAACACCGGGGCCCATGATGACATGGACCTGCCCCTGTTCCGCCGCAGCGCGGCGGCGTTGGAACCGTATTTTTGCCGCTTTGTGTCCCTGGGCATGGCAGGGGCCTCTCCGGCGGAGCTCCAGGCACTGGGGCGGGAGGCGGAGCATGCCATGCTGACGGCCACCGGCGGCGTCAACACCCACAAGGGGGCGCTGTACAGCTTTGCCCTGCTGCTGTCGGCCCTGGGCCGCAGCCTGACGGAGGGCGGCGATCCCTTTGACACCGCCGCCGCCATAGCCGCGGCACTGCCTCCGGCGGAAAACACCCACGGCAGCGCCGTCCGCAGCCAGTGCGGCGGCGTCCGGCAGGAGGCCGTGTCCGGCTTTTCCACCGCCCGGCATATGCGGGGGATTTTGGAGAGCGCCGGGTCGCTGTCGGCCCTGGTGTGGGCCATGTCCCGGCTGGACGACAGCACCCTGGTCTATCGGGGCGGCCCCCAGGGGCTGGCCTATGTCCGCCGGAGGGCGGCGGAGCTGCTGGCCCTGCCGGAGAATGCTCTGGCTCCGGCGCTGGAAGCTCTGGACGACGATCTCATCGCCCGGCATTTGAGCCCCGGCGGCAGCGCCGATCTGCTGGCCCTGGCCCTGTTCCTCCGCGCCGCCGCCCCGGAGACCTGGCTGTAAAGCGCAAAAATCATCCCCGGAAAGCATAGCTTTCCGGGGATGATTTTTTTCACACGGCAGCGGTCTCCTGAGACGGTTCCTTGGCGGACTCCTCCTGGCAGAAGGGATACTCCAGCATCCGGGGCAGGCGCATATACCGCCGGAAGTCGTTGCAGAAGGCGGCGTACTCATACCCAGTGCAGATGCGCTCGTCCATCACCACGCCGATGGGCATCATCTTCTTGGTCAGGTCGCCGGATATGTAGTTGGGCACAGGCTTGCCCATGCACACGAACACGCTGGTGGTACCGAATTCATAGCAGTGGTGGTGGATATAGCTGGTCTTGATGGAGGCCAGGTTGGTGATGAACATGCTGGTGTGGAAGGGGGACAGATCGATGATCTTCCGGGGCAGCAGGCCGTGCTTGTCCAGGTGATAGGCCAGCCACACCACAAATTTCGGCAGCCCCGGCACGGAGAACATGAACTTCGCAAATTTGTCGGTGCTGTTGGACTGATGCTCCGCCTTGTTGGCGTCGATGGCGTCCTTGATCTTCTGGTTCACGGTGAACACCGTGTCGTTCTCGTCCAGATACACCTTCAGCGTGGTCTCGTTGACCACCCCGTCGGCCTGCTTTTTCAGGATCACGAAGGACACGCAGAAGTGGTTGCGGCGATAAATGCGGCCGTTCATCACAAAATAATTGAGCTTTGGATTGCGCAGCACCGCCTTGTAATAGGCGGAGATGATGACGCTCATATGGTTCAGCCGCACCCCAGCCCGGCGGTGGGTGCGGATGAAGTCCTTGATGATCTCCTCATCGATGTTCTCGGTGACGGAGTTCCAGGCGTCGTAGCGCTTGGGCATGATATAGGGAATGGCCGCCACCAGCGGCGGCAGGTCCTTTACGCGGGTTCCATCAGGGCGCATGGCAAAGCCCTCCTGTTTCGTTAGATAGGGGCATTATACGGCATATTAGCGGACAATGCAATGGATTATTAACAAAAAATAACGGCCGGGCAGGAGAAAGCCGGAGAAAGGGGCGATCGGGATAACGTTTATGAGACGGATTTTCCGCTTTTTTATACTCCAAGAACTTCACGCGCTTCATATGCTAATTAGTTGGGAAAATCGACCGTTTTCGGTGGACACCCCTGAAAAAAGGTGCTATACTATTCCTGAATACGACACAGTATTGTGTTTTTCGATTACATGCTTTGCAACGGGGTGATACGATGAAAACCATGCGTAGAGGGACAAGTATTTTGCTTTGCCTGGCGCTGCTGGTGGCGGCCATTCCGGTGATCCTGCCGGTGTTCACATCGGCCACCGCGGCCGATGACCAGGAGGAGCAGCTGCTGGGCACACTGAGCCAGCGCTTTGAGGCCAGCGGTCCGGGGGTCATTTCCTCCGGCTCCGGCGACGCCGGCGGCAAGTCCTACGGTGCGTATCAGTTCTCCAGCCGCAGCGACATTCCCCGGGCCTTTTTCCGGTGGTGCCAGTCCTCCTCGGATACATACTACCGCTCCATCGGCAACCGGCTCTCTGCCGCCTATGACGCCGACGGGGGCTACGGCTCCAATTTCGACGCCACCTGGCGGGCCCTGGCCAACGAGGACAGCGACGGCTTCCTGCGGGTGCAGCGGAACTATGTCCGCCGCAGCTACTATGACCCCATCGTCCGGTCCATTGAGTCCGCTGTTCCCGGCTTTGACATGGATAACTACAGCATCGCACTGCGCAACGTGTTCTGGTCCCGTGCCGTGCAGCACGGAGTGGGCGGCTCCTCGGGCTTTTCCAGCAGCGATGGACGGGGCGGCGCCACCGGCGTCATTATGCGGGCCTTCGACGCTCTGGGCGGCTTTGCCAATCAGCCTGAGGCCCAGCTCATCGAGGCCATTTACAACGAAAGCGGCGCCGTGCGGGAGCCTCAGTCAGACTCCTACGGCGTTATGACCGGCCCCACCGCCGACAAGTACGGCGTCACCGGCAAGGTGCTGAAGTATTACGACGGCAACTCCGGCGACGTGCAGCTGGGCGTATACGCCCGCCTGCGGATCAACGAGCCCGCCAAGGCCCAGGTCATGCTGGCGGATTACGGCTTCAAGGATGCCACGGTGGGGGAGGGCGTGTATCAGCTGCGCTCCTCTGCCAACAGTAACCTGACCGCCACCCCTGGCTCCTCGGGCCTGACCTTGAACGCCGTGGGCAGCGGCAAAAACCAGCAGTTCCGCCTGGATTATCATGCCAGCGGGTACTATACCATCACCTGCCAGGAAAACGGCCTGCGGCTGACCGCCGGGAAAAACGGCGTTACTCTGGCCAAAGCCTCCACGGATAACGGTCAGCTGTGGAAGGCCGCCGTATACAACAGCGGCTTCTCCCTGCAAAACCGGGGCACGGGCAGCTATCTGTCCGTTTCCTCCAACGCCGCAGGCGGCCGCCTGATCCTGGCGGATACGGCCATGCAGTGGCAGCTGGCCCTGGCCGGGGCGGGCTGGACTCTGGACGGCGCGTCCTATCCCACGGTAAACTCCACCCTGACGGTGGGGCAGACGGGCTTTCCCTTCCGGGGCACCCTGCGCAACGCCTATGACATCCGCCGGGTGACGGTGTCTATCCAGAGATCCAACGGCTCCAATGCCATTTCCCCCGCCACAGCCACTCCCAACGCCAAGAGCTATGACCTGTCCCGGCTGGACGACGCCGTGGCCTTCTCCCGGCTGG